>Ga0307475_10000990_pt1 | contig 16990 bp, 17 predicted proteins | sample atmos_gasesECM1C_FD_203317 | JGI IMG/M metagenome (GOLD analysis project Ga0307475, IMG submission 203317) | Hardwood forest soil microbial communities from Morgan-Monroe State Forest, Indiana, United States - atmos_gasesECM1C_515 | ecosystem: Environmental > Terrestrial > Soil > Temperate... | reverse complement strand
AGTAGTTCGGATCAACTCTGTTCGACGAAACCTGAGGCGGTCGCTCCCCTGGGACGCCAGGCTGGCCCTCCACGAAAATAGAATTCACTGTGCCGGGCAGTCCCATGGGCACGGTTTGCGACTCGCTGGCCAACTCCACGCCGGGCATCGCTCGCATCCGTTCTTCGAGGTCGTGATAGAAGTTCTCGGTGCGGACCTCATCGAAGCCTATTTGACGCGGCGTCATCATGACGCTCATCACATGATCGGGATCGAAGCCGAGGAACATATGCTCACCCCGGACCAGGCTTCGCACGAAGAGACCTGCGACGACCAGCAACGTTAGACAGCCCGATACCTGCGCAATTACCAGCATTCCGCTGATTCCCGGCCATCTGAAGCGTCTGAGACCGGCCCCAGCACTTCCATGCAACACAAGGTTCACGTTTCCGCGAACTACGCGGAGTGCCGGCCAGAGTCCGGCCACGATTCCGCTGAACGCCGCAGTGATTAGCGTATATGCAAGCACGCGCAAATCCAGACTGTAGTCAATGCTGTATCCGAAACCGGACGATGTACTTGTCGTGGAGTGCAGCATAACGCCGCTGACGCCAATCCCCCCATATGCGAACGCCACACCTGCGCCGCTGCCGAGTAACGCCATCAGAACACTTTCGGTTAGAACGAGCCGCAATAGTCGGCTTCGGGACGCACCCAAGGCGGCGCGGATCGCCATCTCACGTCCGCGCAATGTCGCACGTACCAGGAGGAGGTTGGCCACATTCATGCACGCCAGTACCAGCACGAAAGAAGGCAAGGTCAGAAACAGGCCCGCGATTATGGGCACAAAGCTAGAAACAAATGGTGCAGGGCGGGCCTTCCACTCGGGGATCACGCGAACGCCAGTATCCTTGTCCGTACTCGGATACTCGGAAGCCATGCGAGCTGCGATTAAGTCGGCGGAACTTTGCGCTTGCTTGATGCTTGTCTCTGGCTTGAGCCTGCCCACGACGGTAAGAAATCGGTCCCTGCGATCTGTCCAGTAGCTGCGCGTGTCACCGACTCGTTCCGCGGAGAGAGCTGTGTTCAAAGGAATGTACCCATCGAGGTCGAATGCAAAGAGCAACCCTTGAAATCCCTTGGGCGCGACACCCACGATTGTCGCCGGTGTTCCATCGAGCAATACCTTCTTGTCGACGATGCCAGGATCACCGCCAAAATTCTTCTGCCAATAGGAGTAGCCGAGCACGACTACCGCTTCGTCTCCCGGCTTTTCGCCTTCACCGGGCAAGAAAAGGCGACCGACAGCGGGCTTCAGACCAAGCGCAGTAAAGTAATTTCCGGTAACGGAACTAAAAGTGAATTCGCGCGGCCTGTGCTCGAAGCTGAGCCCGGCAATGCCCAGACCATATGCAAAAACGTCGGAGAAGACTTGAGCTTGGCTTCGCAGCTCGACCAGTGCCGGATACGAAAAAGCCGCACTCTGCCCTTTGTGGTGAGAAGCTAATACAACAATTTGCCGGGCGGCGCGGACCGGCAATGGACGAAACAGCCATCCATTCAGGATGCTGAAGATTGCGCTGTTCACTCCAATTCCAAGCGCTAACGTGAGGACAACAATGCCCGTAATGGTAGGCGTTTTCACTAAAGCACGAAGACTGTAGCGGGTGTCCTGAAGGAAGCTTTCCATGCAATTCCTCGCTGAGAACATGAATGACACCGGAAGGGGACAAAGAGTTCCCTAATATCGACCTATTCGAGCGTTGTCAGGCGGGTGGCGCACGCGGCGCCCTTTCATATTCCGTGCCCCCCTTCCTTGACCTTGCCAACGACCTTCTACTCGCGTACGAATATTTGCGATGAAGATTGGCTGGCTTCTCTCTAGTGCTTTGATTGGGTTGACTGCCGCATCAGCGGCTTTCGGTCAAACGACTCGTTCTCAAGTCATCGGTTACTACGCCGAGCGACATGCTGCCTCGGGCGATTATCCGCTGAAGCAGCTTTCAACGAACGCAGCTGCCGGACTACTTACGCAGCTCGATTACGCTTTTGGGAAAGTCGCCAAAGCCCGATGCGAGGTCCCAAATCCGGACGTAGAAATCAAGCGCGCTTACACGGCCGACGATAGCGTGGATGGCACAGCCGACTCACCCGATCCCAATCGGATACGCGGGACCTTTCACCAGCTTCAGGAGCTGAAAAAGAAGTTTCCCAAGTTAAGAATCCTGATCTCGCTCGGCGGCTGGGCGAATTCCGAAGGGTTCTCCGACGCGGCCCAGCCGGCAAACGTGCGCGACTTCGTGCGCTCCTGCGTGGATATCTTTATCAAGGGCAATTTCTCACAAGAGATTCATGCACCGGGAATCTTCGATGGCATCGACATCGATTGGGAGTATCCCGTGGACGGCGGCATGATTCCCGGCCGTCCGGAGGACACCAGGAACCTCAACGGCATGGCGGCGGAATTCAGGCGGGAGCTCGATGCGGTGCGCGCCGGCTTGCTACTCACGGCTGCCATTCCCGCCCCGGCGGAGGACTACAAGCATTACGACTTAAAGACGCTGAGCCGCTATATGAACAACCTGTCCATCATGGCCTACGACCTGCACTGGAACGGAGAGAAGATCACCAACCTGCACAGCCCGCTATGGCACGACCCGGCAGATCCGTCAAAGCCCCCGATGGATTCCCATTATGGCGCGCGCGCGGTTCAGGATTTCGTGCGGGCAGGGGTCCCGGCGCGCAAAATCATTCTGGGCGTGCCTTTTTACGGCAAAGGGTGGAGCGGCGTGGCCGATGTGAATCACGGCTTATATCAGCCGGCGCAGGATGCATCGAAGTCTTCGCCAGAATACCGCAATCTTAAGGCATTGCCGCCACAGGCGGACCGCCAGTTCTATCCCAAGGCGGCTACTTGTTCCATTTGGAACAATGGCGACTTCTTCAGCTATGACTGTCCTCAGGCGCTTCGCCTGAAACGCCAGTTCGTGCGCGAACATCATCTGGGGGGCGTGATGTTCTGGGAGATGGGGCAGGACACTATGGACGCTGAGTTGTTGAGGAGTTTGATGGAGTAGGACTCCCAAAAACGCACACTCTGGCACGCGGTACAAACGATTCGCGCCCCAAGGCTGGCCTACCTTCCTCCGTCCACGGGGCTACACTTCACCGCCGCTGCGAGGAACTATGGATGGTTGCAGCCTGCCGAAGATGCGACACTTATAAAAGCTGTGTCGGACAGAGTCTTATAAGTAGCTGTGAGCAAATAGGGGCTCGTGGCAAAGGTCGTGGTAGTGCCGACCATTGTTGAGGTCCATGTGCAAGCAGCACCAATGCTTTCAACCTGCGCGCTTCCGCTAATTTCGACGACATTGGGCGGAGTGACTGGGCCAAGAGGATTTGGTTGGGCCACCGAAAATGTTGCCTGCGACGTGACATCAAATTGCCTTCCGTCGCTAAAAACCGCGAACACTGCAAGTTGTTGGGTCGCTCCAATTCCGATCAGGTCTGTAGAATTGGGTACGATCTGCACGGACTTGAGTTGGGATGCGGTACCGCAGCCCGTCATAAAGAAAGCCAGAGCCGCCCAGGTAACAAGACAACGAGCGGACGCTGAAATCGACTGCGCATTTCCTGCCAAAGCCGCAACTCGCAAGTGACCATCCTCCGAAAAAAGCCTGACAATCGATAGACGATTCCCATCTTGGGCGAGGCGCAATCTTTCTGTCAAGAGTTTTTCGGGATCGTATGATTACTTATCCGTTACAGTCCCAGTGTTGGAGCCATTTTGTAATAATTTATGTGCCGTACTCTAGAAATTCTTATGTTGTACTTAAGTATATGTACTTCTCACTACAGTGAAGCGTCTGCTAAGTAGTACCTTTATTGGTTCCGGTTATTTTTTAAGCCACATACTTTGGGATCTGGAGATTGATAGAGGAACACCATAGGGACTGCTTCAGGCGTTTGTCTTACTCCGGAGATAGACGCGGCAGTAAGCCTGCGGCCAGCCGCCGTCAGTCCTTGTAAAACCTCGCGCCGGCGAGTGTCGCGAGGATTAGCGCGGGCAGGGTTCCTATCATCAACGGGATCGCGGTGCGTGGCGGGAAGAAGCCGAAGGAGCACCAGGTGGCGTCGCCCAAGCTGACGATGAACCACCATGCGAACGCGGCGATGACTGCGGTCTTCGCGCCCGCGCCATAGAGTGGGCGGATGGCGGCATACAGCCAGAGAATGGAGATGCCTTCAAGCAAATCGAGTATGGCATTGAACAGGACGAAGCCCGGGCTGGGCGCGGCCAAACGGTTATTGGGCAAAGCTGCGAAGTCCCGACCGAGCAGCGCCGTGACCACAGAGCCCAGGATGATCCAAACGACGCCGGCGAGCAGTCCGCAGCCGAGCACGCGTGACCAATTAATCTTGCTCACGGTGTGGGATTGTATGACAAACAACCGATCTCTATTTGAGGGACAACCCCTTTCCGGGGGGATGAAACCGCTGACACGACGGTGCCGCCTGGTGTGTAACTTCCCACTGATCGTAAATATTCAGGTCCATATTGGGAGGTCGGCGCGCCCCGGACATTTTTGAGATTTTTTATCCCGGAACTTTTTTGGCTGTTGAACGGCGAAGTGTCTGTCGCTACACGGTCATTCTTCAGTCAGCGTTTCGACACTAGTGCGTCTCGTTCGTCTGCGCGCAGGAATCACGATCCGCAGAAACCCCTTAGCTACAACTGTTTGCTGCAGAGGAGCCGTTACGACATTGTTGGCACGTGACGTGCTTGACAGCTACCTGGAATTGAAATCAACGTGAGGTTAGACAAGTGAATATTCGAAAGACTTTTTTCTCATTCTTTACTTTAGTGCTGATGTTGGGAGTGATGTTGCCACTGGCAAAAGCGGACGAAAGCAATCAAGCAACAATATTGACCTTCAGTCAGGCGGTGGAGATCCCCGGCCAGATTCTGCCAGCGGGCACCTACCGATTCGTCGTGGTAGATGACTCTACCGGTTCGGATACGGTTCAGATTTTCAACGCGAACCGAACCAAGCTGTTCGCAACTCTGAATACAGTCCCCGCCAGTCGTAAGGACCCAAAGGACGAGACCATCATTTTCTTTGCCCAGCGGACATCGGGTAAGCCGGATGCCATCAAGACCTGGTTTTACCCCGGCATGCTCGATGGACACGAGTTCATATACGGAAGCAAGGAAGAGCACGAACTCGCCGGAGACTCCAAGTTCGTGGTGACGGCAACTCCTTCGGACAAAACACTCGGTGGAGTTATCTCTGGAAACTAACACGCCTGCTTAGTCGTAGCCGGCGATGGGTGAACCTCGTCGCCGGTACGGCGAGTGGTCTTGGCCTCGGAGGTGACTTATGAATTCGGTAATCACGAAATCGACGCAACTTGGTTTTATCGGGATCGGCAACATGGGATCGCGAATCGCACGGCGCTTAATCGACCATGGCTACGCCTTGACGGTTTATGACAGGAGCGTCGATAGGACCTCGGCGCTTACCATGTACGGAGCAGCGCCGGCCAACAGCATCGCCGATCTCGCCAGCAAAGTAGATGTGGTTCTCTCTTGCTTGACAAACGACGAGTCCGTACGCAGCGTTTACCTCGGACCGGATGGTGTGCTCGCGAATGCGCGCCTCGCCTCTATTGTGCTGGAAATGAGTACAGTCTCCCCGGATACCTCCCGCGAAGTTTCCCGGCTTGGGCTCGAACGCGGATTGAACGTATTGGATATCGCCATTTCCGGCAGCACTCCCGCAGCCGAACAAGGAACTCTTACTTTGCTAGCCGGAGGCGATCTTGAGATCTTCAATGCTGTCGAGCCGATTCTTCAAGTTATCGCGCGGCAATACTTCTATCTCGGACCAAGCGGGTCGGGAACGGCCATGAAGCTTGTGGTGAACACTTTGCTTGGCGTAGGAATGCAGACCGTGGCCGAGGCGGTAGCTTTGGGTCAGAAAGCCGGCCTTGATCGCAATGTGCTGTTAGACGTTCTGGCAAAGACCGCGGTGATTCCTCCAGCCCTGGTCGGAAAACTGGCAAGGGTCTCCCACGATAACTACAGTCCGCAATTCCCACTGCAACTCATGAATAAGGACTTCCGCTTAATCCTACAGACCGCCGCGGAAATGAAAGTGCCGATGCCTGCGACGGCGGCAGCTTTTCAGATCAATTCCGCGGAATTTGCCGGCGAAAAACAAGCAGACTTCTCGATTGTCGTTGAACTCATGGAGACACTCGCGAGCCTTCGCGCACGTGAGCAGGCGCACACAGATTCAAACGATGAAGACCGAGCCCGTGAGGTATCTCCGGATTTGCTGCGAGCCAAACCTGCTGCTTAGCACGTAGAGACGTAGCGCTGGAGGCTTGTCCAAATTAGGAATTTCGATGATGGTCAGAGAATCGTTGAAAGGGTGGAGCAGGCCGTTTTAGGCCTGCGTTCCGAGAACTCAAGAACCTGGCTTTAGCCTCTGTTTTTTCCTCCCGCTTATTGCCTGTCGCCTATTGCCTATTGCGCTCCTTTCTATGATCATTTTCGTTTTCCGAGGAAACACCCATGCAGCGATATCACGTCGCGCAAGTCAACATTGGTCGAATTGTCGCGCCTCTTGACGATCCTCAGATGGCAGGCTTCGTCTCCCGGCTCGACGAACTCAATGCCATTGCTGATCGCGCTCCAGGATTCGTATGGCGCCTGCAAACCTCCGAGGGTAACGCCACCTATTTTCGTCCTTACGATGACGATCGCATTCTCATGAACATGTCGGTATGGGAAAGTGTCGAAGCGTTGAAGAATTACGTGTATCGCACCGTCCATGCCGAACTGCTGCGGCAGCGACACGAGTGGTTCAGCAAGTTTGCCGGAATGTATCTGGCGCTGTGGTGGGTTCCGGCCGGGCACATTCCCGGCATCGACGAAGCCAGAAAACGGCTTGCTCATCTCGAAGCTCATGGCCCAACCCAGTTTGCCTTTACCTTCAAAACCGTGTTTCCGCCGGATGAGTCGTTTCAGCAAGCGATCGATTGGTCATCGTTTCAGCCGTGTCCGGCAACCTGAGAAAACGCAAGATTCTTCGGCTGCCTTATCCCTAAAGGCCGAAAACCGGCTCAAACCTGATACAAATCCCCGGCGAGGTATTTGAATCCGCTATCTACAGCAACGGTAGCAACCGTTTTCCCCGGACCGAGTTCACGGGCAAACTGCAAGGCAGCGACCACGTTCAGACCAGAAGAAGTTCCCGCGAAAATTCCTTCTTCTTTGGCCAGGCGCCGAGCCATGGCGCGGGCCTCTTGCTCATCGATGGTGTGGGCTTCGTCAAAATCGCCGTCTTTGAGATGTGGTGGACGAAACCCCGCCGCGATCCCTTCCACCCGATGCGGCCCGCCCTTGCCAGTGGTGAGCACTGGCGACGACGCCGGTTCGAGCGCCACAATTCTGGCGCGGCATCCGCGCGCCTTCAGCGCTCGCGACACGCCCATCAGCATCCCAGCTGTCCCGACTCCGGCGCAGAACGCCGCAATGTCCGGGCCGGCCTGATCGAGCAGCTCGTTGCCGATTTCCATGTACCCGCGGATAGCGTCGGCATTGTTGAACTGATCGGTGTAATACGTGTTTGGCTCCTGGCCCAATTTCCTCGCCGTGTCGATCATAGTGCGGAACAGCTCCGGCGTGAGTTGTCCGTTTTGGGAAGGAATAATCTGCAGGTCCGCGCCGAAGATCCTCATTGTCTGCAGTTTTTCCCGGGAGAAGCCATCCGACGAAACCGGCACGAACGGATACCCTTTAATGGCGCACACCAGCGCAAGAGAACTGCCGGTGCTTCCTCCCGTGTACTCGACAACGCGCATTCCCGGGCGCAAACTTCCGCGCGCTTCTGCGCCCTCGACCATCGCCAGGGCCATGCGGTCTTTGTACGATCCGGTGGGGTTGTAATACTCGAGCTTGACGATCACATCCGCCATTTCCGGTGTAACCAGCTTGCGCAGCCGCACAACCGGCGTATTGCCGATTGCCTCAAGTATGCTATTTCGTACGTTTGTCTTTTTCGCGTCCATCGGCGACTTCACAGCATTGCTCGTAACCATCGCCACAGCCTCCTTCGACATGTGCAGATTCTACGTGCAGGCGAAAACCCGCTGGCCAGCGCGGGCGTAACGCCAGACTCGGTGAGGCTAATAGTGATTCCGAAAAGCGCATTCCGCTTCGCAGATCGGTGGCCTCGGCGGGAAATAAAGCGGGACAAACGGGAACAGCAGGCGTCCCCGCGATTGTTCTTAACCTCGGCTTAGCTTCTAAGCACTTAACTGTTGCAACTAGCGCACGACGCAGACCAAAATCTCGCCTCAAGACAACCACAAATGTTCCGCAAGAAGTCCAGGGTTAGTCCTTGTTGAGCAAGTTACTGATCGGTTTTGCCCATTCCGACAACTCGATACGACGCTTCCTTTTTGCCGCCAGGCAGATAAGCCTTTCCCTTTTCGATACGGAAATCCAGTGCCTGATCGACCTGGAGCGATTGCTTTCCGCCTCCTTGCAGATCGAAGTAATGGTCGCCGCAATTTACGCGATAGACCCATTTCTTGATTTGGCCAACGCTTCCCACTCCCATGACCACGCTACCCACGGTTTCCGACGCAATACGAGCTGAGACGACCTTTCCATTTTCGGGATAGGTTGCCTTGCTGGGCTCGTCCCGCGCCAGGGTGAAGGTTGCGATCAACAGGAATGCCGCTAAGTACCGGGTGAAAGACATATCGTTCTACCTTTCTGCCTGTAGTTGATACGATACGCTCAGGGTAAGGACCCAGCGACTCGTGGGACGAACAGGTACGGGCGGCCCCCCGCTGTGTGTCCGCGCCCTTTTCTACTCCAGCGACAAAACCGAGTCGCTGGGGACTCCGGCTTCTGCGGACCGATGGGACGTTTACGCTCCGCAGCTATACGAGCTTATTCCCAAAAGAGGAAGGATCATCAAGGGTGGACGCTGACAACATTCCCCGTCAAGCTAAACGTAATTGCGATAGAGAGGCGTGAGCTTTTCCGCCGCTGATGTCGGGGGTGATGATTAGTTCGAGCGTGCTCACTCCGGAAAGCTGGACGGAGAAGTTCTCGGCCTCGTGCACGGTGGCTGGAGGGCTGAAGTTCCACTGCTGGCGAACGATCTCATGGGGCTGTCCCGTATTGGGCATCCATCGCAGCACGAACTCCTGGGTGCGTGCGGCCTCGTTCTCGTCGAATGCCAGCTCAATGCGCTCGATATTCTGTGGCTGATCGAAGATGAGCCGTACGGTTTGCGTGCCTGCTTCCGACGCGCGCCATCCTCGTTTGTCCTCCCTGACCAGGGCTCCTTCGATCGGATGCTCCGGATCCTCGGAAGTCACTTCGACCGAGGCTGCTCTGTCCAACTCCAACCAATGGGGCTCGGGGACGGGCGCGACCTGCCGGATCGTGCTGATCAGGCGCTTTCGCAACGATTTTTCCTTCTGTGGCGCTGGCCGGTGCGGATATGGAACATGGGCCTGCACTTCGCGCTCAACCGAGGGTGGCGTGATTTCTCCTGCACCTCCGCATTGCCGACAGGTTCTGCCGTTTCCGTCGGTTCGCCGGCCCTTGCAGACTGGGCATTTCTGATTCATGGTCATACGTTCATCATACCGCTGACCGGAGCAGCAGGTATTTCGGCGGTGTCCGCTTGGTCGTCGTTCGCAATTTGGGAACTGGATTCAGGCCAACACAAACCTATCGCGTCGCGAACTCCTCCTGGTAGGCCGGATAGTCGGTATAACCTTGGGCATCGCCGCCGTAGAAGGTGCGTTTGTCGGGGGTGGCGAGCGGCCAGTTGTTTTTCAGCCGTTCGGGCAGATCCGGATTCGCGATGAAGAGAGTGCCGAAACCGAACAGGTCGGCGACGTCCCCTTCGAGTAGTTGTTCGGCGATCGTTTTGTTGAGGCCGCCAGTGAGAATGATGGTCTCACCAAATGTTTTGCGGAGATTTGCGAGAAAGCCGACTGGCACGACGGGCGCAGGATCGAGTTGGCTTCCGCGCACAATATGGATATAGACGCAGCCGCGCTTCTTGAGCTCCTGGGCTAAGTAGATAAAGGTCTCCTCGACCTTGGGATCGGGCTTCATGTCATTGAATTGGCCGTAAGGGGCGACGCGCACTCCAACCCGATTCGCACCTAGCACTCCGGCCACTACGTCGAACGCTTCCAGCGTGAGTCGCGTCCGGCTCTCTTTGGACTGGTTGCCGTATTCGTCGTTACGCTGGTTGACGACTGAATTCAGGAATTGGTCGAAGATATATCCGTTAGCACCGTGGATTTCGGCTCCATCGAATCCGGCTGCTTTTAGGTTGTGTGCGGCACGCTCGAAGTCGTCGATGATTTGCCTGAGCTCGGCTTTGGTGGCGATGCGCGGCTTGCTGACGGGAACATTCGCCGGTTTGCCTTGCTGATCGAGCGCAAACGAAAGACTTCCCTCGGCCGCTTTCTCGGTTGAACTCACGGGAGCTTGTCCATCCGGCTGCAGCGTGGTGTGAGAGATGCGCCCAACGTGCCACATCTGCAGAAAGATCCTGCCGTTGGCTTCGTGTACGGCGGCGACAACGCGCTTCCAGCCCGCGGTCTGCAGCGGAGTGTAGATGCCGGGAGTCCAGAGGTAACCTTGTCCCTGTTGTGAGACCTGTGTGGCTTCGCTGACGATGAGCCCCGCGCTGGCGCGCTGCCGGTAGTACTCGGCATTCAATTCGCGCGGCGCTTCACCTTTCCCGGAACGGGAACGAGTGAGCGGCGCCATGACGATGCGGTTCTTGAGCGTAATCGGACCAAGCTGGTAGGGATCAAATGGCGATGTCATATGTCTTTCCGGGATTTTGGATTCTACAAGCTGGACATTCGATGCGAAGATTCGGTGCTGTTGGCCTGATTTGGCTGCTAAGCTTCTCAGCTTCTTAGCTAAAAGCAACGACGACAGCAAGGTCCTTCGACTTCGCTCAGGATGGGCGTTTCGAGGGTTTGGTGTAGTCGAGCAAAAAGAAAACACAAGATGTTTCGACTCCGGTCTCTGCACCCCAAGAACCAACACCGGGTTCTTGGGGACCCCGCATCTCCCGCGCCCGACCCACGAGCGCAAACTGCGCGCTCGCGGGCCCCCGGAAACGCGCGGGAACCCTCCTGCGCTCAACATGACAGTGCCTGTAAATGGGATACACCACTCTGAAACCGGAACACGCAACTCTCGGGACCACGTCCGGCCCTCTTCCTGTCGGATTCAGCAGGCCGCCGGTCGAAGTGCTCAGGGCTGGTCTGCAATCCTGAGCGTGGTTACAAACGGCCTTCTGTGACGAGGCGCGTCTGAATGGCCGAAAGGTGCGCTTGGGCATCGCGCAACGCGGCGGGCGTTGTGTGAACCGAATGGGAACCGAGGACGAGATCATAATTGTGCGGGACGGCCGAGCCGAGAACGAATTCAGCGTCGGTCCTCGCCTCGAACTCGACCGCTTCACTCGATGGCTCGAAGGCCGCCAAGTCGCCCTGCCGCAACTCGTCGGGAACCGATACAGTGCCTGATGCGACGGCAGTCCAGAGTACGGTGTGGCCCTTTGGGGGATCATAACGCCAGCGCTCGCCGGCCTTCAGGCGTACCGCCAGATAGTTGATCGGCGATGGCGCCACGATGGCGCTCGATGCTGACCCGTAGCTGCCGAGAAGGACGCGTGCCGGACCATCTTGGGCCACATCTTCTCCGGCCAGGTAGATGCTTTTAGTCGCACCCAATTCGAGTCCCGGAGGCAAGGCAATCCACAACTGGAAGCCGCGCGTCCGGCCTGGTTTGTCGAGTCCGCCGCCGTGCCACATGCCGCGTCCAGCCTGCATCCATTCGACGCCGCCGGCCGAAAGCGTGCCCCTGACGTTGTCGGGATCGATAAAGTTGACCGCGCCTTCCGCGATGTAGGTCAGGGTGGCAATACCCGAGTGAGGGTGAAGGGGCCCTTCGAAGGGCGCGCCCTGATGATCGAAGAGGTCTAGAAACACGAAGGGCTTCAGGATCTCGCCGAGGCCGGACGGGCTCACTAAACGTGTGATAGGCCCGTGCTTCTGGCCGCGCGTGCGCTGCCTGATCGCCCGCGCCAAACTCGACGGCGTTGATTTAGCTGTGGCAATGGTCATTGGGTTTCCTTTCCAATCAGAGGAGTTGTCGCGTCGTGTAGTCGGCGAAAGTTTTCTTGTTTTTCCACTTTCAAGATCTTCCTGCTTCAACGGGTATAGCTTGGTTTTGCTCACGCGCGATGCGGGCGATCTGAGCTGTGACTGCCGTTATCGATGCGTCGGCCTCTGCCTTCGCCTGCTTCTCGGCATGGATGAACGTCACATCCGTGATGCCGACAAAACCGAGGATGAGCCGGAGGTAGGGTTCCTGAAAATCAAGCGCCTTGGAAACGCTGTCTTCCTCGTAGGCGCCGCCGCGGGCGGTGATGACAACGACTTTCGTGTCTCCCAAAAGTCCCTGGCGACCGTCTGCCCCGTAAGCGAAGGTCTTGCCCATTCGCACAACCTGATCGATCCACGCTTTGAGCGGAGAAGAAATCGAAAAGTTGTACATCGGCGCACCAATCACGACTGTGTCCGCCGCCCGCAGTTCTTCGATTAACTCATCCGACGTGGAGAGATACGATCTCTGCGCCGGCGTCACCTTCGACGCTTCGACAAACGTTGCTCCCCAGTCGTCGGTGATCGAGGGAAATACGGTGGTCGGAAGGTCACGATGTATGACTTGACCTCCGGGATGGTTCTTCTGCCATTCCTCGGCGAATTTGGCGGTCAAACGGCGGGATACGGAACTGGCTCGGGCACTGGAATCGACTTGCAGCAATTTCATTTGAGGCTCCTCGTCATCAGGATTCATCTAAGCGCTAGATGTCCAAGTATGTGGACTTAGACTGTCAGTTAGTCCAAATAACTTGTCTGACCGTCCAAGAAGGAGCCTTTCAGTGGACCCGATTACCGACCTCTTTCAAAGCATGCAAATTGTCAGCGTAGTTCAAGCCCGTTTGGAAGCCACTGCGCCCTGGGGCTTGAAGCGGGAAGCAGATGCAGAAGACGGTGACAGCAAACATGCTGCTGCAAGTTCGCCATCGCAGTTCGCCCATTTCGGAATGCTTACCCGGGGCAGTTGCTGGCTCAGCGTTGGAGGCATGTCAGACGATCTGCCACTCGCGGGCGGCGATTGCTTCCTGCTTGCGCCGGGGAGCTCATACACGTTGCGGGATAATCCGCGGACGCGTGCCCGAAGCTTCTGCGAGGTCGCACCGAAGGATGGAAGACAGGTAATCCAGTACGGTGGCGGAGGAGCGCCGACCACGATCATTTCGGGATGGTTCAGATTCTGTGCGACCAGCCTGAAGCCGCTTACGCGTTTGTTTCCTCCGCTCATATTGGTGAAGGCCGATCAACCGCAAACTCTGGCACTGCGCACGACCGTGAATATGCTTGCATCCGAAATGGCGGAGCCGCTGCCCGGGTCGGATCTGGTGGTTAACCGGCTGGCCGACATCTTGTTCGCACAGTGTCTGCGCGCACATATCGCGTCGCGATCGGAAGCCTACAACAACGGTCTGCTGCGGGCTATTTTTGATCCGCAAATTGGTGTGGCTCTGAAATCCATGCACGAGAAAGTCGAGGCTCCCTGGACGGTCGAAACGCTGGCGACGGCCGCTGGCATGTCTCGTTCCGCTTTCGCATTGCGCTTCAAGGAAATGGTTGGAGAGACCCCGCTCGAATACCTGACAAGCTGGAGAATGCAGAAGGCCGCAGCATTGCTGCAGAAAGGCGACCAGAAGTTGATCGACGTGGCGAGATCTGTCGGCTACGATTCCGACGCTGCCTTCAGCAAAGCTTTCAAGCGAGAGGTGAGCGTCGCGCCGAGAGATTTTCGGCGAAGATCGCACGGAGGCGTTGGGTCGGTCGCCGCGGAGGCATGAGCCTGAACAACCCTCTCGCTTCCGTTTGAGTTAGCCTATTCCTTTCACATTCGGAGGCCCAATCGCAATGTGTCGGAACATAAAGAACCTTTTTAATTTTGATCCGCCGGTGACGTCGGAGGAAGTTCGCGACGCTTCGCTGCAGTTCGTTAGAAAGATCAGTGGGTTTCATAAGCCCTCGCGGGCAAACGAGGCTGCATTCATGACTGCCCTCGACGAGATTGCTGCCAGCGCAGGCCGGCTTCTCCATTCTCTCGAAACTACGGCGCCGGCTAAGAATCGGGAAGAAGAGGCCGCAAAGGCCCGGGCGCGCGGTGCAGAGAGGTTCGGAAGGGCGAGTTAGCAATGCCCTGTCAGGAAGCGTTTCAGTAAAAATCGTTTCAGGGAAGAACGTTTCGAAAACCTCGTTTCCCAAAACAGCGTTTCAGCGACTCTGGGTAATCACTCCGCGCTCGATCGACGCGTTTATCTTTAATTGACGCAAGGTGTGTTGCCCACGGCTGCTATCTTTAAGCTTTAGCTTTCAATGCGCAAATTGCTGCTGGCGCTGTGCGTTTCTGATCTTGGTCTTTTGGGTTTGGCATCCGGTCTGCGAGCCGATACCAGATGAGGAGTTGTCGCGGTGGCGTCCACCAATTCAACAGAGAACTGGTGAGAGCATGTGGGGGATCCAGACGTTTCAGAAAAGGAATGGTTCCTGGTGTCAGTGCAAGCCCTGCCTGGCGCGCGAAATGTTCTTCTAATTGAGAAGGCAGGCGCCGGGAAGATGCTCCAGTTCGTCTAAGTGCACCTTTCCCGGCTAGCCTTGGTGACAGTTAGAAACCGCGTCCGAATTTGGGACGGAAGGTGATCCCGACTGACAGCCGCATGTTGTTCTGGGTAGTGCTGCTGAAGCGGGTCATGAGGTAATCGAATTGGAAGAGCCGGATTGAAACCGACTCCGAAGCTTTCCAGTCGTAGCCTCCACCCAGCGCGGTTGCAAAAGCGTTGTCGGAGACAGACACGTTCGTGCCAAGGATGCTGCTGCTCACGTTGTCGTGAGCAACGCCGAAGAGGGCATGAACAAAAGGAGCGCTTTTCTGGGTGTGCATCTTGAATTCAGGACCGAACATGTAGGTATAGATGTGGTTATTGGCGCCGTTCTGACTGTTATAGCTGCCGTCAACGTCCGCGGTGATGCCGAAAGCCGGCGTCAGCCTGAAGGTAGCAGCGCTGTCCCAGCCGTTCTGGTTAATGGCGCTGGCGCCTTGACCAGGGTTAAAGCGGACATACGAGTATCCGCCGAATACGTCCAGCCTGTCTGACGACTTCTGCGCGAAAAGCGAGAAGCTCGCAGCCAGCACAAATAAACTCGCAATTGCAATCTTGCGCATGACTCTTTCCTCCCAAAATTGAACAAAAGTGTTGTTCCAGCCTGGGTTCGGAGTTCCTCTGGAAGCAATTGGCGGTAACGATATGCCGGACGAAGGGGAGGCGTGTAGAGTCCTATAGACCGTAATGCTATTTGCGACTTCAGTAATGTTTACTGACTAGATATGAGAGGGTTTGGATCGAAGACTCGGGCATGTGGTGTCTCTACAAGATGCCGCGAAATGCCCATGACAAGACTGTTCGTCCCCGAACATCAGGTGTTCGAACTCGCCGCGACGCTTGACCAGGAATCTCTCAAGAATCAAACAGATTCAGAGACTTAGACCGTCCGAGGCCGATGGCTGTCTACCTGCAAACCTAACTGTAGATGTGTGTGCCAGTCTAACGGCTTGACCAATGGAGGGTAGAGCGGGATGGAACTCGACACACTTTGGCCTGACTTTCGCCATGCCTTCCGGCTTCTGCGTCTGAATCCCGGCTTTGCCTCCGTGGCGCTGCTCTCGCTAGCGCTGGGTATCGGCGCCAACACTGCCATCTTCCAATTACTCGACGCCGTCCTGCTGCGCATGCTGCCGGTGCAGAATCCTCAGGAGCTGATCGAAGTGCGCGTCGATTCCAAAAAGGGACGCAGCGGCAGCTTCATCAACGGACATTCGCAGCTCACCACCGCGCAATGGGAGGCGCTGCGCGCGCGACAGCAGGTGTTCGCAGGTCTGTTCGCCTGGGCTCCCGACGACTTCAATCTGTCTCCCGGCGGGGAGGTAAGGAATGCCTCCGGCCTGTGGGTCAGCGGGGATTTCTTCAGCGTCCTCGGCGTTCGTCCGGCTTTGGGACGATTGTTCAATAGTGCGGACGACCAGCGCGGATGCGGCTTGCCCGGAGCGGTGATCAGCTACCCGTTCTGGCAGCACGAATATCATGGCGATCCTTCGGTGATCGGACGAAAGCTGTCCCTGAATGGGAAACCGGTAGAGATCATTGGCGTCAGCGCTCCAGGTTTCTATGGTCTGGTGGTGGGAGGAAGATTCGAGGTCGCGCTTCCCATTTGTGGAGCGACGGCGCTCAACGGCGAGAACAGTCCGCTGGAACACGACTACGTTTGGTGGCTCAGCGCCATGGGTCGGCTGAAGCCGGGTATATCGGAGGCGCAGGCCCTGGCACAACTGAACTCTTTTTCGCCGGCACTATTTCACGACACCTTGCCGGCTTCGTTCAAGGGCGACCGGGCAAAACAATATCTGGATTTCAGGCTTAAGTTGCTGCCGGCCGGCACTGGGGTTTCAAGCCTGCGCCGGGAGTACTCTTCGCCTCTCTGGTTGCTGCTGGGGATCGCCGGACTTGTGTTGCTCATCGCCTGCGCTAATCTCGCCAATCTGATGCTGGCTCGGGCCAGCGCCAGAGAAAAAGAGATCGCAGTGCGTCTGGCGGTAGGAGCTTCGCGAGCACGCATTATTCGCCAACTGCTGGCGGAGAGTGTGCTCCTGGCTGTTCTGGGCGCCGGATTAGGATTTGCGCTGGCTCAGTGGCTGAGCCGCTTCCTGGTTTCGTTCCTGACTACGCAAGGCAATGAGCTCTTTGTGGATCTGCAGCCGGACTGGAGGCTGCTGGCCTTCACCGTTGGAGTGGCTACGCTT
>Ga0307475_10000989_pt1 | contig 16993 bp, 17 predicted proteins | sample atmos_gasesECM1C_FD_203317 | JGI IMG/M metagenome (GOLD analysis project Ga0307475, IMG submission 203317) | Hardwood forest soil microbial communities from Morgan-Monroe State Forest, Indiana, United States - atmos_gasesECM1C_515 | ecosystem: Environmental > Terrestrial > Soil > Temperate... | reverse complement strand
GCTAGGCTATACTGAAAATCTTTCGGAGAGAATTTACTGGGGAGAGGAATGTCGCTGCGCAATCGAGTGGCACTGGTTACCGGAGGGAGCCGCGGCATCGGCCGGGGGCTCGCCTTGCGCCTGGCCCAGGACGGCGCGCGCATTGCCATCGGCTATCGCTCCAACAAGATGGCCGCTCAGCAAGCCCTGCGTCAGTTGCAGGCAAGCGGCACGGATTGTGTCGCCGTCGAAACGGACATCACCGACGCTGGCCGTTGCGATCAGTTGGTCAAAACCGTTGTGGATCGCTTTGGCCGCCTCGACGTCGTAGTCAACAACGTGGGCGATTTTCGCTGGGGCACTCTTGCGGAGTCCTCTCTCGAGGATTGGGAGAACATTTTCAAATCGAATCTCCTCACGGTTTTGTACATGAGCCGCGCCGTGCTGCCGCCGATGCGGAAGGCGCGTTGGGGACGGATTATCAATATGGGGGCGGTTGGCGCGGAGCGGGCATTCGGGCAGGCAAAAATCTCCGCTTACGCCGCCGCCAAAGCCGCAGTCGTGGCATTGTCTCGTTCCCTCGCGCTCGAAGAAGCCAAGAACGGCATCACGGTTAACGTCGTGAATCCTTCGAGTATTGATGAAAACGAACTGACCCTCGAAGAGGCCCGCCGCATCCGTGACGCTCGGTTTCCCATCGGGCGCCCTCCCACAGTCGAAGACGTCGCCGCCACCGTCGCATTTTTCGCCTCCGAAGAAGCTGAATATGTGACCGGGCAGGTCGTCAATGTCAGCGGCGGCTGGATGATGTGATTTCGCCGTGAACCTTTCATGAAAGCTCTCACTGCGGCCGAAATGCGCGAGGTTGACCGCCTCACCGCCGAGCGTCACGGCATCCCCAGCCATGAACTGATGGAGGCTGCCGGAAAGCACGTGGCCGATGCAGTTCTGCAACATTTTTCTCCTGCTTTGCCGAAACGTATTAGCATCCTTTGTGGCAAGGGTAACAACGGCGGCGACGGTTTGGTCGCTGCCCGCCATCTGAAAGCTGCTGGGATCGATCCTCGTGTCTACCTGTTTGGCGATCCCCAGGAAATGCGCGGAGACGCCGGCGCAAATCTCACCCGGCTTCTTGAAGCAAAGAACTCTGTTCTTGCCATCAAACAGGAAGCCGATTGGAAGCACGCATGGCCTGCTGTTGCTCAATCGGAAGTCATTGTTGACGCGCTCTTGGGCACGGGTCTTCGCGGCGCGGCCGAGGGATTGCTGGCCCAAGCCATCGAAGACATTAATTATCTTTCGAATTACGCTACCGCCCCTCGCCCAGCACTAATTCTTGCTGTCGATACTCCGTCCGGCTTGTCCTCCGACGGCCAGCGCGCCGAAGGTCCCGTTCTGCGCGCGCATCGTACTATCACTTTTACTGCTCCCAAAATCGGCCAGCTCCTCTCTCATGAGGCCGATTCGGTCGGTGCTCTGGAAGTCCGCGCCATCGGCTCGCCTTCGGCGCTGGTAGAAGAAATCGGCCAGGGAAAGCTCCGCTGGGCCGGCCCCGACGAATTTTCGCAGCTGCCGCTGGTTCGCTCCGTCAAATCTCACAAGGGCTCTTTCGGCCATGTTCTTCTGGTCGCCGGTTCGCTCGGTAAGAGCGGTGCCGCGATTCTCTCGGGCCGAGGAGCGTTGCGGTCGGGCGCAGGTCTGGTCACGATTGCCACACCCGACATCGTGTTGCCCCAGGTTGCGGCAGGCCAGCCGGAATATATGATAGAGAGTTTGGAGTCGACGGACGAGGGAACGATTGCATTCAGCAGCCTCGAAGGAAATAGCTTCGAAGAAATTTTGAAAGGCAAGACCGTTCTTGGCATCGGTCCGGGTCTTGGCACGCACTCCGAAACGCAGAAACTGATTCGGAACGTAGTTCGTGAGACATCCCTGCCCACGATCTTGGATGCCGATGGTTTAAACGCCTTTGCCGGCAGCGGCGACCTTTTTCGCGAACGCCAATCGAAATTTCTCGCTCTTACGCCTCATCCTGGCGAAATGGGCAGGCTTCTTGGAATCTCAACCCTGGCCATCCAGGCGGACCGCCTTGTCATGGCGCTCGACGCGGCACGACGCTGGAATGCGCACTTTGTTCTCAAGGGTTACCACTCGATTGTGGCTTCGCCGGACGGCCAAACCTTTGTCAGCACGGCCGGCAATGCTGGCTTGGCGAAGGGCGGCACGGGCGATGTGCTTACCGGGATCCTCGCGGCGCTCATTGCGCAGTTTGGTCTGGACGACGGGGCGCGCGTTCTAAGCCTTGGCGTCTACCTTCACGGTCTTGCTGCGGAGTTGGTATCGCGCGGCGCAGATCTGTCAGGCCTCCTTGCAGGCGAAGTGGCGGATGCCGTGCCCCATGCCCGCATGAGGCTCCTTGAGGAGCTACGCCAGCTTGACTGAGGAAATCATCACGCATTCCGCTGAGGAAACCACGCGCTGGGGTAGGGAATTCGCCAAACGCATCAGAGCCCCCGTTCTCGTGCTTCTCACTGGCGAACTGGGCACCGGCAAAACCACGCTCACCAAGGGAATCGTCTCTGGCTTGGGCGCCGCCACGGAAGATGAAGTCACCAGCCCCAGTTTCACGCTGGTCCACGTCTACGGCGGCAAATCAGCTAAGGTTTTCCACGCTGACCTCTACCGAATCGAATCCTTTCACGACTTCGAAACCCTCGGCATGGAAGACATATTTTTGACGCCCGCGGTCGCCATCCTGGAATGGTCGGAACGGTTCCCCCTTGAATCGCCCTGGCCCCAAATTCGCCTGCGCCTCGAACATTTGGGCGGCGACTCCCGCCGAATCTCCGTGTTCTAGCTTCTCCGAAACCCGGTCGCTTCTCCCCTAACTCTCTGGCTACGCTCCCAGCCGGATTCCTTGCCCGTCCCTACTGTGGCTGTTAACGTAAAAAACAGCCCATCTGGCGAACTGCATGGTCAACGAACTCCTGGCGCCAAACGCAACCGAAGCGGAGCGAATCGAACTGAAGAGCTATAACGTCACGATCCCCATAGGATCGCTGGCCATCGGCGTGGACAACATCCACCACGACGTGTTTCTGAGCCCGAGATTCGTCCAAGCCACGCGCGACTACCTTTTCGATCTCATCCGCCAGAGCACCAGCGCCACTTATTTCTCCGGCATCGAGCTGCGCAGCGCGAAGGGCCTGGACAGCGTGGCCTTTCGCAAACTCCTTTCCGAGTTGCTTCAGAGCTCCCTGACCCAATCCAAGTACCATAAAAACATAGAAATCGACCTACTTTTCCGTCTGAGCCTGCTGAAATTCCTCACCTTTGAAATCACCAATCAATTTGGCAACCTCATCCTCGAAGGCAAGGAATGGATTCGTCAGCGCGGCGAGCATTTCGAGCGCAGCCAGCAGGCGCACGTCATCAAGGCGCGGTTGTCGGAGTTGCAGTCCACCCGGCGTGCCGTCGTCCGCCGCGTTGGACAGCAAGTCGCCCAGATGGTCGCCGACGTCGAAGAAAACGTTATCGCCAAAGCCCGCCGCGCTCTATTCGGCGAAGATTTCGCTTCTTACTACGAACTTTTCAAGAACCGCCTGATTTTCCTTGACGGCGGAAAAGACGATGTCTTCTTTCTGGAGAATTATGTCTTGCTCGGCAACTATGTCCGCGACCCTGACCGCTTCGAAGCTACCGACGCGCTCTTCCAGGAGTTCCTCGGCGAAGCGGGCGTCACTGTCACACAGGACCCCGCGCGGGATGAGGCACTCGAGGCTCACACCGCCCTGCTCGACACTGTTCAGGGAATCCGCAATGAGATCGCCAATCTCGAGGAGCAGCGCGAAAGCCTACGCAAACGCCTCGACCGCGGCGATGGCTTCTTTACGAAATTTCTGAATTCGGACAATCCTGCCGACCTCAAAGCCTCCCTGAACGACGTCGAACTCCGCCTTAAACATCAGGAATACAAGCTCGAGGAGATGGGGCCGCAAATCGACGCCGCGCGCCAAAAGCTCGATTTCTTCATGAAGGACCATGCCGGAAAATTCGGCGAGTATCTCAACGAGCCGGGGAACGCCAATCGTTTGTTTGACGCCAGTTCCGGCAGCGAAGGGGAAGCCCCGATCCGGGCACACTTGCTTTCGCGACTCCTCGACCGCCTCGAGCAATCCGACATCCTCTATCACGTTTTGGCGAGCTACGAGATCCGACCAATCGCTTCCGAATACTGTCCGCCGGTGCACTTGCAGCAGCTCCGCAAGGCATTGGTCTCCAAAGAAGAACTGAAGCAGGTGGAACAGGTCATCAAACAAGTTCCAGCTAAAAAGTTATCTCTGAAGACCATCGAGGAGCTCGCGAAGAAGATTCGCCGCTATTCCCGCGAGGAGATGCAGGGCTTGGTTCAGCGCTTTGCCACAGATTTTTTCCGTCTGAGGCGCGACCGCCGCGATTCTGAACATCTGACAACCTGCATGGAGCGCATCAATCTGGTTACGACAGAAAAGGTGCGTGAACTTTCGCGTCTGAACAATCGACTTTACGAGTGCGTGCTCCCTGATGAAGCCCGTCCCGCTCAGGACAATGTCGTCTCCCACGTCATCATCAAGGCTGATGTTCGCGGCTCCACGAAGATGACGCAGGATCTTTTGTCCCGCGGGTTGAGTCCGGCTTCCCACTTCAGTTTGAATCTGCACGAGCCGGTTAAGAAACTTTTGGACCGGTATTCAGCAAAGAAGGTCTTTATTGAAGGCGATGCCATCATTCTCGCCATTTTCGAAACCGAATCGACTGTTGCTTGCGCGCGTCCCGTGGCGAAGGCCTGCATTCTATCGCGCCAGATGCTCACTGTTTGCAATTCCTATAATGAGCGAGCCTCGTCCAGCGATCTCCCCGCACTCGAGTTGGGTTTGGGAGTCGCATTTCAAGGCTCGGCGCCTACCTACTGGACCGACGGCGATTCCCGCATCATGATTTCCAAAGCCCTCAATCTTTCCGACCGTCTTTCGGGTTGTGCCAAGCTGGCTAAGCGCATGCTTGCCGGCCAGAAATCTCACTTTTCGGTGTTTCAATTCTTGAACACCATGGAAGGGGCTTCCGCCGAGGAGTTGGACGAATTTCTGGTCCGTTACAATATGAACGGAATCGAGCTCAACGAAGAAGGTTTCCAAAAGCTCTCTGAGGAGATTTCGCTCGATTCCATAGAGACAAAGCTTGACAAACCCTGGGGTAAGGAAAACGTCACCCTTTTCTATGGCGAGGTGCCCCTGGGCGAATCCGTGGAGTTGCTCGTCATCCGAAAGGGTTACGCTCGCCAATTGCTCCCTGATGGCAAAATCGCCGGCGTTTCCGAGCATTGCTACTACGAAGTGTGTACCAGTTCAGCACTTCACGGTCTTGTAGCCGCTCTCATTCGATCCCAACAAGCTGCGGCCGTTGTTTCTCACCGCATCTGATTCCTCGCCGCTCACCTCCAAATCGCCGCTCACCGCAGTTTCCAGGCAAGTAAATCCGCCCGAGTCCAGGCGATGAAACTCGGCTAAGGATCTCAGCAGATGTCGCCAATGCCCCAGATAAAATGCCAAGTCAACACGCGGTCTTCACCGTCACCGTGCAGCCTGTAGTTCCAAGCTATACTTCTCCCGGAGGCGAAAAGAGTCCGGTGACTTTCCCGGCCTTCAAAGCCGGTGATTCGGTCCTTCGCGGGTCGAATGGTGGGTTCGACTCCCACACGCTTCCGCCATATCCTTTTGATGTGACGGATGTTACAAAAAAGTGAGGCAGCGAAAGGCAGCAATAAGCGATTTTGGGTCGGTTCTTGTGCCGATGACCGCAGGGTCGCGGGCGAAGCGACGAGTCCACCAGGAATAGCTAATCATGGCGATCGCGTGCGCGCCCAGTGGTTCGTCATCCAGCTTCGTGAACTCCCGGCCTAGAACCGGCTCGACGCCGAGCATAGAGAAATAGGTCCCGGAGACGAGCTGCACATTCATCGGCTCCAGGCTCGCACTGCCCTCCTCTCTACCGTGCATTCCGTCGAACAGCACACTCATCATGGCGCTGGTCTCGGAGAACACCTAATTCCTCAGCGCGAGCTCTTCATAAAAGCGATATGAGTAAAGTACGTCGTCCACACCACCGGTGCTTCCCTGGCCCCGCGCTGTGCCGAGGAGGACAAGTTCTTTCGGGTTCTTTACGGGCAAGTTGCGGAGCAGGACGGCGTTCAGGAGGCTAAAAATCGCGGTGTTGGCACCGATGCCGAGAGCGAGCGTGAGGACGGCGACAACCGTGAATCCGGGGGACTTGCGTAGCGTTCGGCAGGCGAAGCGCAAATCCTGCCAGCAGGTCTCCACGAAGAATTCCCAGCCGCCAGAGCGAACGATTTCCTTGGCGATTTCGACGCTTCCTCGCTCCAAGCGCGCAGCGCGAAGGGCAGCGTTGGGTTCATCCCCTGCTTCAACTTTTCTTCGGTTGCCATCTCCTGGTAGGCGCGAAGCTCCTCATCCAACTCCCGGTCGACCTGTTCCTTTTGGAACAATGATCGAAGGCCGCTTGTAATGTTCCGTAAGAAGGGCATACGTAGCTCCTACTCGTACCGCAAAGCGACCATAGGATCGACACGCATCGCACGGCGCGCGGGGATGATTGAAGCCGCGAGCGCAACAAGAATTACGCCGAGCAAAGCGAGCAGAAACGAGATCATATCGCCGGGCTGGACGCCAAAGAGCATGGAGCGCATGAGGCGTGCGCCAGCAATGGCAACAGGAACGCCAGCGAGAATGGCGGCCCCGCTGGCCAGCAGACTTTCACGCAAAATCAACCACAGCACTTGCCCGTGCTGTGCGCCGAGCGCCATGCGGACGCCGATTTCCGAAGTACGGCGGTCGACGCGATAGGCGAGCGTGCCGTACAGGCCAGTGGCGACCAGCAACACGGCGATGACGCCAAAAAAGATGGAGAGGCGGGCAAAGAGGCGGGCCTGCGAGTAAGACTCGTCGAATTGGGCGCGCTGGGTCATCGGCGTCTGTATGGGAAGATTGGGATCGAGGCCGTGGAGAACGGCATGGACGCTGGGGATGAGAGCTTCGGGATTGCCGTGGGTGCGCAACTCGACTTGCATGTTGGGGATCGGAGTGTTTTGCGCAAAGGGGAAGTACAGAGTGGGCTTCGATTTTTCGTCGACACGCTTATACTTGCTGTCGCCGATGACGCCGACGACGGTGAAGCTGTTTTCTGGTTTGTTTTTTCCGACCGAATGGCCCAGCACATCTCCCTTGGGGAAAAAGCGATTTGAGAAGGTCTCGTTGACGAGAACCACTTTGGGCGCGGACCGCGTGTCGGCGTGCGTAACGTCGCGGCCGCGGAGAATGGGGATGCCGAGAGTGTGGCAGAAGTCGGGGCCGACGTGGTTCGCGCTCATGCCGATTTCAGAAAAAGGCCCTTGGGGCTCCACGCCGTCGATGGTCCAAACGCTATTCCAGCCCCAGCCGGAACCTAGGCGGTGCGAGACGAGCGTAGCGGATTCAACGCCGGGAGCTTCACGCAAGCGGGCTAGCAGATCTTGATAAAAGTGCTCCTTTTCCTCGTCGCTGTGCACTGAGAAGGGATCCGTGCCGAACACGAGAAGCCCATCCACGCGAAGCCCCAAAGACAAGGTCTGATAGTTACGTAGAGAACGCACGAGCAGTCCCGAGCCAACGAGCAAGATGAGGCATAAGGCCATCTGCGAGGCGACGACAACTTTTCCCGACCAGGAGCTCCTCTGGTCGCGATAGGCGGTGGCGTTGGAGGTCTTGAGTGTAACTCCGACGGGGACGCTGACAGCCCTCCGAAGCGGGGCCAGCCCGAAGACAATGGCGCAGCCGATCGAGATTGCCAAAGTGAAGAGCAAAACCCGCGAATCAAGCACGAACGGAATTTCCATGCCTGACCAGGCGGCGAGTGCCTGACTGCCGGAAATCGCAAACATCCAACCGAAGGCCGCCCCAGCGGCGACTAGGAGGAAGCTCTCCGTCAGCGTCTGCCGCAAAAGACGGCCGCGGCCAGCGCCAAGAGCCATGCGCACCGAAAATTCGCGGGCGCGAGTGGAATTGCGGGCGACGAGGAGCATCGACACGTTGGCACAAGCAATTGCAAGAACGAGTCCGACCATGGCCAAGAGAATCTGGATGGGCTTTTGATAGTCGTCGCGCAGACCTTGAATTCCCTGCGTGGAACTGAAGGCCAAAATGTTTTTCTTCGCCTTTGGATCGAGAGTGCCCAGGCCGATCAGCGCGGCGCTTTGAAAGACAGGGTCTAACTTCGCCAGCGCCTGAGATTCCGTGACACCTGGAACGAGACGGCCGATCAGCTGAATGCACCACCACCTCGGAGCGCCATAGAAAGTGTCCAGCGAGGGCTCCTCGCCCCATGCAGTGAGCTCGAAGCGATTCTGAAGCGGAATCCAGAAATCGGTGGAAGAGGCAGGCTCGACGCCATAGAAGCCCTGAGCGGTCACGCCGATCACGGTGAATGGAACGCCTTTTACGTAAATGGTTTGGCCGATGGCGGAGGGACTGCGGCCGAAGCGCGTGGTCCAGTAGGAATAGCTGAGAACGAGGACGCTGGCGTGCGCGGTCTCGTCTTCGAGAGTGAACCCGCGGCCGCGCGTAAAGGAAACGCCGAGCCCGGAAAAGAAGTTGCCGCTGACCATGTCGGCTTCCGCTTCTTCGGGATCCTCGCCGATGCGCACGGCCACTTTGTCGACGGCTAAAGGCACATAGGCCATCAAATCAGAAAAAACGGCGTGCTCTTTGCGAAGCGCTTCAAACACCGGGTAGGAGAAGGACCTGTCGCCGTCACCGGTGCTGTTCACGCCGTCGGGCGTCGCATTGGGAAGGCGCAAGAATACGAGTTGCTGAGGGTTGGGCAGAGGAAGGTAACGAAGCAGAACGGTGTTCATGATGCTGAAGACCGCGGTGTTTCCACCGATGCCGAGAGCGAGGGTGAGCATCGCGACGAACGTGAAGCCGGGGCTTTTGCGCATCATGCGGGCGGCGAAGAGCAGATCCCGCCACAACGTGTCCACTACGGACTCCCAGCCACCAGAGCGGACGATTTCTTTCGTGCCATCGAGACTCCCACCCTCCAACCGCACTGCCCGAAGCGCATCCTGGCGGCTCATGCCCCGCTTCATCTTTTCGTCGGCGGCCATTTCGAGGTATTCGCCCAGTTCTTCATCTAACTCCCGGTTCACCTGCCCCTTTCGGAAAAGGGACCGCAGCCCGCTCGTTATATTTCGCAGCAAGTACATCATTCCACCTTAAGAAGCCTCGAGAATCCTCGCGATTGCCGTGACTTGCCTGCCCCACTCTCGTGTTTCGCTATCGAGCCTCTTTCGTCCCTTCGCCGTCAGAGTGTAGTACCTCGCTCGCCTGTTGTTCTCAGTAGGTTTCCATTCGCCATCGATTAATCCGTCCCTCTCTAATCGTTGAATGGCGAGAAATAACGAGCCCGCGTTGAGGCGAAAGACGCCTTTGCTCATCTGTTCGATTCGCACGGAAATCCCGTAGCCATGCATAGGTTCCAGTGCCAACGTTTTTAGGATGAGCATATCGAGCGTGCCCTGGACGAGATCAGTCGGCTTATCAGCCATAAAAACTCTTCCCCTTGGCTACCAAGAGGAGCATACGCTTCTCCCTCTGGTTGTCAAGAGGAGCAGACCCCACGATACATAAGGAAAAGACCTGAGAATTCATGGCGGCAGGCGAACAGTCAGGGGATTTGGCACAAATTTGGCACAAAGACGGAATCGAACGCGGGGGACCGCCGCCTAGCTCGATGAAGGGCTTCGCCGGATTCGAGGACAACTTCCTCGGCCTTCCTCCACCGAACTGCGGTGGAAGCTGGTCGACGGATACCGGCAACTCTACGCCACCTCCACCGAGCGTCCCCAACTTCATGGGCGTGATTGTCTCGAGCATTGTGACCCAGTCGGGATCGATCATTAGCGGCAACATCAAACAGGTCGTTATCGTGCGAAACGACCCCGGCTACGCGCCTAGCCCGGGCCACCCCGGGACCGGCACCGAAATCGCGATTGTCTGCGCGATACCCTAAGACCGAGACCAAACGTGGAGGGCCGGTGCATAGTCCGGGGCGCCGGTGATGTGGATGACCTTCCGCTTGAAGTCGAGGCTACTGACTTTCAGGGCGGTAACTTCGCCTATGCGGAGGCCGCACACGGCGATGAGGAGCATGAATTTGTAGGGATACACCGCGGCATTAATGACTCGCGCGGCAGTGTCCGCGTCGAAGAAAAAGACTTCACCTGGAACTTGGAACCGTCACTTGGGTGCGGCTGGCGCTGCGGAGATGGGCAAGGCCTTGCATTGATACAAAATGCGCATGGCTTCGAAGACTGGTTTGGCGCTTGCATCCACGTTTACGTTGCCCGAATAATTTACGGCTTCCGCAGCATCCAGATGAACCTCGGCGCTGTGATTTTCATCGGCTCGGAAATGCAGCGGCTGAGGCGCCGGAGTCGACTTGTCCATCGCAGAAAGGAGCTTTCCCGTTGCGCAGCCGTACGACTTCCCCCAGAGTGAGTCGAAGAGGGCCTTCGCGCCCGCCTCAGGCTGTAGATCCCCTGAGTAAAAGACTCTTTCGGCATTCCACTCCAGGATCCCGTTGCGGCCATCCTTGCCGTGGAACTTGATGACGTGCGGAGGGGTCTGCGTTGACTGAGCGGCCGGGCCAGCCATTTTTGCAGCCTCGTCCGAAGCCGTCTTGTCTTTGATAGCCGATGCCGAAATGACCTTTGCGGGATAAGGCAGATCGACGGAGCCGATCATGCCGGTTCGCGTGTCGCACACCAGCAACCGCACGCGCGCGGTCTCCGGCTTGGGCGTGAACGTGAGCGTATGAGCAATTCCATGAACTTTCAGGGATTGATATTCCGTTTCCGCGAGTTTCTGTCCGATGGACTGGCGATTGTACTGCAGGGGCAATCCACGCGCGTCGAACACGCAAGTCGCTAAATCAATTTGGACGTTGCGCGTTCCGCCTTCCGGGGCCGAGAAAGATAGCGCGTTTGGATCGATCAACAAGAAATATTTCGCCTGCCCTGGCTGGTCGGCGGGCAAGGCGCTGGCCTGGATAACAATTGAGGTGGCCGTCAAAAAATCGTTGCACGCAGCTTGAGTGAGATGAGAATCCGCATCCTTCGCTTCTTTTGCTGAAATCGTGGCGTCCGATTCCCGCGCGAAGTAACCTTCTCGAAAGGACAGCTGCACACCGGGCCGCGTGGTCTTCACAGAGATGCGCCGGAATTCCCCGTGCCAATTCTTGTTGGCAGGGTAATAGGTCAGTTCGTAGTAGGACGAGGAGTCATCGACCGCTCTCTTGACGCATTCGGAGAGGTCATTGTTGTTCAGACAGACTTTTCCTCCGGTTTGCTCCGCTAGGTCCTTCATCGGTTGCTGGCTGGAAAAACGGAGGTTGCTCTCGCGACTCAAGGTCGCTCCCTGCGAAAAGGGATTCGGCTTTCCCCGGGAAGACGGGTCGAAGAGTTCCTGAGTATCCATTCCCCGTGGATCGATGGGATAGACAGCGATTTGGGCATCCATGAGCGCATTCGCCACGGCCGCCAATTCCTCAGTGTAATGGCGCACGCCGCTGAATTCGGCCTCCATCGGCGGGTATCCGTCCGGCGCGATGGACATTGGAAATGCGGACGAAAGCCAGATCAAGTTCTTCCTTCCGGGAAAACCGCTGACGTGGCGGGCAATCGCCCGCAAAGCATCGAGGGTCATCTTGACACGAACGTCCACCGACTCGGCGTATTGCTCCCGCTCGAACTTCTGGAGTTCCAGCGCGCGCATCGCCGGCATGCTTGCCGAGCTGCCGCCCGCTCCCATGCTGCCTGACGCGACGGGCGAGCCTCCTGGTGTGTCGGTCTGCCCTTCCGCACCAGCCATCTCCTCCAGGAGCGAAGAGTGACTCGAAGTATCGTCGCGCGAATCTTTGGCCTGGAGATTGGTCGCTTCGAGCGATACCGCGCGCTCCGCGGCAGCCTTGAGGAGCTTGGTATCCATCGTGAAGTTTTGCACTAATCGGAGCTCTCTCCCGAGCAGGAACACGGCGAGAGGAACATCGTCGGGGGTCGAGGCGAGCATGTGCACCATTTTCTGGCGGATTTGCAATTGAGCGGTGGCATCCGAGTTTAGGCCATCCACAAGGAGGATCGTTGGCGGGACGGAGAGACTCTTTGTGGTCACCAGATTTGTGTATACACCAGCACGAAGGTGCAGAGCCTCTCTTTCGGGATCGGTAGTTTTCCCCGCAGCGCGTTCCAGCCACCGAAATGATGCGATCGATTGCTGTGCTTTGTGTGACCCGGCTTGCTCCGTAATCCGGAATTCGCCGGCTTGGAGATCCCGTACGAGATTGCCATGGTGATCGTTGGCAACCACATCTACGGTCACCAGCCGTGTGGTCACCTTCAGAACGGAGGGCGGTTCCCGAACGGCAGCCGGCGCTGGCGCTTGTGGCGGGCTCATTTCTTGGGAGGCCCCAATAACGCAGAGGAAAATTAGAAATCCCCCGACGCAAACGAATCGGATGATTTTGGGGACATGTCGAACGTCAAAAAATGTCATTTCGGCGTGCCTAAACCGCGGCCCATCGTTTCCGCGTCCTGGTAGCCATCATAGAAGGATATCGAAATTCTCAGGTGATTATTTTAATTCTCGCAAAGATGCAGGTGGAGGCGAAGATATCGATCAGAATTCTTTCCTGGCATACAGATTGTCATAGGAATTGGTCAGAAAGTCGCCGGTCTTGCTGGATTCGATTTCAGGAAGTTCGAAGAACTCAAGTTTGGCCGCTCTTCAAAAAACTCGAAGGAAAACCTCGCCTATTCTGTTTGAATCGCTCGCTGAAGACGTAAAGCGGATAGACACTAAGCTCGAAGCCTTCGAATCCTCGGGCATTGAGGAGCGCCGGGGCATTGAATGAGCTGGTTTCCGAAGCTGTGGCTCGCACTGCTGAAGCAAAGAGCAAAGACAGAGTCAGACGTATCGCGAGGATTTTGGCAAACGCTTTCCGCTCTGGCCCCAAAGAGAATTATGAAGTGGAGCGGGAGCTAATTGATGCCGCTACTCAGATCGCAGAATCCGATGCGCATATTCTCGGCGTAATGATGCGGCACCAAGCTGAGGTCGTAAAGAACGGGGCTGGCATTGCGGACATAAATTCAGCGAACGACACCTGGAAGCAGATGTGGGAGGAAAATAAGGAATTTCGAGACCCTCACATTCACGTGTCATGCGCGCGATTGCAAGCGCAAGGATTGATTATCCGCATGGACCGCAAGAACACCACTTTGGACCTTGCCACGAACGCGTATTCCCTTACTACCTTTGGGGTGCAATTCTGCGAATGGTGCATTCAAGAAGTTGGCTCGTCCGGTGCCTAAGGGTCCACAACCTTGCCTTGTCTGGAGCCGCCCGTGTACCTGACGTGTACCTCCGTTGGGCGAATTCGCTGTTTTTGGCGTTTTCAGCTTTTACTGGAATCAGTAAGTTGCGCGCTTTCAACGTCGCTTTTAGTTCGGTCCCCACCGTCCCCATCGACATCTTCCTGGACGACAATTTGTGAGTCTTCGAGGGGCCACAAGGGGACATGAACCTTAGGCAACCTGCGCCGGAAGCACTAAGCGAACAACTTTGCCTGACCCGCTCACCCGTGCGACGATGGAAACATCGGGTGACAAGAGGGCCGTCGGAGAGAGTCATGACAATAAACTTCATCCGAAGCATGATGACAGTTGCGGCTGTGGCCGTTATTTGTCCCAGTTCTGCTTTTGCGCAGAATACAACACCGCAGGCTATGCCGTATACCACCGTCGATCATCCGCAATTCGTCTCGGCTTCGCAGACCACTTTCCTTTCCAAGGGCGATATCCTAATTGGGATTTCTAATGGCGATGTTGCCAAGGCTTACCCGGCTGCCATCCTTGCGCAGCACGGCTGCGTACAGGACCAAATGGCGGAGGGTCCAATCGCTGTCACTTGGTGAGGGTACTGCAACACAGCCCTCGTGCTTAGGGCTGAAGCGAAAGGGCAAGCCCTTCATTTCGATTACGACAGCCTTATCGGCGGGAGTGAAGTGTTCAAGGACCGCGAAACTGGGAGTCGCTGGCAGCAGGCGCTTGCGACAGCCATTTCTGGGCCACTCCAAGGTATCCATCTAGCTCTCTATCCCTTTTTGCTGACTACGTGGGGCGAATGGAATAACCAGTACCCGAATACGCTGGTGCTGAAACCTGAGCCGGGATACGCGGAGCGCATGGCGGCTGTGAATAAGGTCATCAACCAAGGAGTCTCCGGCGTTGGTCCAGCGCCAGCCGGCGCGTTCAGCCATGACGATCGGCTGCGTCCGCGCGAGACGGTCCTTGGCCTCGAAGTTGGCGAAGAGGCGAAGGCGTTTCCGCTTTTGGTGTTGCGAAAGGTGCTTGTCGTCAACGACAGAGTCGGAGGCACGCCCGTGGTGATCGTTCATCAACCCGCATCCGATACCACCACGGCGTTCGATGCCCAACTGAACGGTAGGGCTCTAAAATTCAGACCGGCGAATCAAGAAGCGAGCAAGCTCTTCGATCTCGAAACTCATTCCTCGTGGAACGCTTATGGTCTTTGTCTCTCGGGGCGGCTCAAGGGATCGCAATTGGTGTCGCTCATCCTCGAACCGGGATTCTGGTTCGCATGGTCGGAGTTTCACCCGAAGACGAATCTCTACAGTCCCAGGAGTGCGCGTTAATCTGCAAAGCTACAGCAACAGTGGAAAGGGGTACAGGGAGCCATCGTAGCTCTGAATGGTGCGCATCATGCTCATCGCGCACAGGTCGTCAGTCACGAAGGAAACCGTCATAAGCTATCCAACTTGACTTCTGTGTTTGTAAAGCTTGTAAAGTCTAGGTCGTCGGCTTGCGATCCGCGCCGCGAAATTTGATCCGGAAGCCGACGGCGACTTTACTGCAGCGAGAAAAAAACACAGCGAGGGAATCTCAGGACCGAGAAAAAAACCAGGGGCCTTTAAGGGCCAATGAGGATTCCTTTGCACTCCCTATTGTTCCTTTTCAATGCCTTAGCGTTTCCTCGAATTTCTTCTAAGTCCTTGAAATTCCGAACGGTGTTGCTTTCGCCTCCCACACGCTTCCGCCAAATCTTCTTGATCTGACGGAAGTTGCAAAAAAATGAGCGGCAAAAGGCGCATTAAGCGTGAAGTCGTCCGTCCGGTTCTTGTGGGTGGTCTTCGGCGGCACGAGTGACAACCGGACTCAAGAGAACAACGAAGAAGCGAGAGCGAGAGTTCCCACCTGACCGTTTGGATCAGCTTGCTGCTGAAATAGCCGTCCTCTTGCCCATGGCTCGATCGCCCGTCTTTCCGGAAGCGTGCCCCAAAGGGTGCATCGCCTTCTTCCCTGTACTGGTTCCCGTCGTAATTGCCGACGATGACATCTGGACACGAAAGCATTGGGGAGCATTAGGGGGAGCATTGGGGCACGTTGGGGCTCGTTGCAAGCGTTGGGGCCCCTTGCAGTCAAACTCAAGTCGGCGTAGGATTCTCACATCTCATCTCCTCGCAGGAACTTCCCAGCCCGTCCCCGAGGTGCATCGGAAGGAGGTTCCAATCATGCCTATCACCAAGGAGTTCACCATCCGCTTAGAAGATCGGCCCGGAACGCTTGGCAAGCTTTGCCAGGCCCTTGCCGAACAGAACGTCAACATTCTCGCGTATCAACAGTTCTCTCACGAGAAGGGAAAGGGTTCCGTCCGTCTCGTGGTGGACAATCCGGACAAGGCCAGGGCGACTCTGGAGCGGCAACGCAACGATTACACTGTGACCGAGGTCGCGAGGGTGATGCTAGAAAACCGCCCTGGGGAGCTTGCTCGCGTTGCGTCGCGGCTTGGCGAAGAGGGAATCAACATCAACTACGGTTACTCCGGAGCTGAGCCTGGCGCCAACGGATCTTTCCTGATCCTTGGGGTCGCGGAAGTGGGCAAAGCGACAAAGCTCCTCGAGAAGGCGGCCGCCGCTGGCGCGACAACCTAATTTGCCTCGCGTTGAGGTACAACCGCACGAAGATTCTCACCCGCGCGCACCCTGGCAATTCAATCGTGCGCCAACCTTGAGAGGGAATCGTGCAAACGCATTTTGGATTTTGGCGAGGAACAGCTCCTGGGTTCGAGACCAAATACATTCGAATAGCTGTATTTCAAACTCAAGAAAATTATCAAGAAAGGAGAAAACAAGCATGAAGAGCGAAACTCCAAGGCAATTTGTTCGCACACCGGAAATTCGTAGTCTCTTTGCAGGCGACCCATTTATCGAGCCTCAGCAGGAGATTAATGACCTGATCGCGCGCCGTGCCTACGAGTTGTTTGAATCCAGCGGATTCACCCACGGCCATGCTCACGAGGACTGGCTTCGTGCGGAGTCGGAAACCCTGCTGCAGGCACCGGTGGACGTCGCCGAGACGGAAACCGGATTCACCATCCGTGCTGACGTGCCGGGTTTCCGCGAAAAGGATCTGGAAGTACGAGCTGCCCCTCGTTCCCTGTGCATCACCGGCAAGCGGCAAGAGTCGTCAGATCAAAAGGAAGGAACGACCATCTATTCCGAACGGCACACCAAACACATCTTCCGAGTGGTGGGCCTGCCGGCTGAAATTGACCCAGAACGAGTGAACGCTACAGTGAGCGATGGCCTGCTTGAAATCAAATTGCTGAAGGTGGGATTGGGCAAAAAAGTTCCCGTCCTCGCTAAGGCTGCCACTGCCTGATCTGCATCGGCCGCAGAAGCCACGCCGTAGTCCAAGCCCGACCTGAGGAAGGGTCGTCTCTGCGCCTGTGTTTAACATCTAGACCAAGAAACGGGAGGCCACTGTCATGTTTCTAGATTTCTACGGTCTCCGTGAACAACCTTTCGGCGTCACTCCAGATCCCGCGTACCTTTATCTCAGCCGTAC
>Ga0307475_10000988_pt1 | contig 16995 bp, 14 predicted proteins | sample atmos_gasesECM1C_FD_203317 | JGI IMG/M metagenome (GOLD analysis project Ga0307475, IMG submission 203317) | Hardwood forest soil microbial communities from Morgan-Monroe State Forest, Indiana, United States - atmos_gasesECM1C_515 | ecosystem: Environmental > Terrestrial > Soil > Temperate... | reverse complement strand
ACCAGCAGCGTCGAGGCCTGCCCCGCCGCCGCCGCCGCGCGCGCCTTGCCGTCGAAGTCGGCCAGCGCGGCCAGCAGATCGGCCGCGCTGCGGTCCACCAGCAACGCCGCGTCGTCGGGGCGCACGCCGCCGATGCGGATCAGGATCTCGTGCACCTTGCGCGCGTCGTCGCCCGCGAACAGCAACGGGCGCGTGTCACCACCCCCGCTGTTATTGCCGACGACGACGGCGAAGCGGCGCAGCCCTTCGCCGCGGGCGGCGCCGGCGGATGCCAGCGCCACCACCAGCGCGGTGACCACGACCAGGCTGCGGCGCATGAGGGCTCGTCAGGGGTTGGGCTTGATGAACGTGCGGTGGAATTGCTCGCCGGGCAGCTCCAGCGGCGGCAGGTGCAGGATATCGCCTCTGGCCTTGCGGTAGGCGCCCTCCGCCGCCCGCTTGACCGCGCCGACGTCCAGCGGTTCGTCGCCGAGCACGACGACGACGCGTTCGGCCCCGGCGCCGGTCAGCTCGACGCTGTCGGGGAGATACCGCGTGTCGCCCGCGCGGTCCGCCGGCAGGGGCAGGCTCTGGCCCGCCTCGGGGTACAGCGCCGTCGCCTGCCCGCGATCGTCCAGCGACACCACCGTCAGGTAGCGATGCGACCCGGCCTTGTAGCCGATGCGAAGGCGCTCGCCGGCCACCAGCGCCTCGGCCGCGCCGCTGCCCGCGATGCGCTGAGCGCCCGCGCCGGCGCCGATGCGGACCACGACGTCGGCGCCGCCCTTCGCGCGGTTCGCGCGCGCGTGTTCGCCGTCGCTGCCGTCGCGCGCGCGGAAGGTCACGATCAGGGCCAGCGCCGCCGCCGCCGCCAGCGCCGGGAAAGCCCAGCGCGCGCGCGTCGCCCGAGCGGGCGCCGGCCGGCGCGCCGCCCGCTCGACGCCGGCGGCGAAGCGATCGAACGAGATCGCCTGCTCGAAGCGGCGCTGCTCGTCGTCGATCTCCTTCAGCCGCGCCCGGCACTGCGCGCAGGCGGCCGAATGGTCGCCCAGCGCCGCCGCCTCGTCGCCCAGCGCCTCGCCGGCGCGCAGGCGCCGCAACGTGAGCTCGCCGATGTGGGCGCCGGCGCCGGCGCCCGCGTCCGATGAAGTCGTCATCGCCTGATCTCCTGGCCGCTGATGGCGGCGAATGTCTCCAGTCGCTTGCGGATGGTCGGCACCGATCGCCCCAGCAGCGCGGCGATCTCCTCCAGGGTCATCTCGTCGACGTGATAGTGAACCGCCGCCGCCGCCGTCTCCGCGTCCAGCTTGCCCAGCAGCTTGCGCACCGCCTCGCGATCCTCCACCAGCTGCGGCCCGCCGCCGTCGCCGACGGGGCGCGCCTCCTCCTCGCGGCGAAAGCGCTTGTGCCAGGGGGCGCGCTCGGCGCGCAGGATGTTCAGGCAGTGGTGGGTGGCGATCTTCATCAGCCAGGTCAGCGGCGACGATTCGGCGCGGAAGGCGGACAGCGAGACCAGGGCCTTGGCGAACACGTCCTGCATGGCGTCCTCCGCCTTGGCCCTGTCCCGCAGCAGGTACTCGCATCGGCCGTACACGCTGCCGCCGTACCGCGTGTAAAGCTCGCGCAGCGCCGCCCGCGAATCGGCGGCGGCGGCGCTGGCGCTGCTTCCTGGGACGACGTGCAGGACCGGCGTCGGCATCTACAGCGTCGCGTAGTCCGCCATCATGAACACGCAGCTCGATTCGGCGCCCCAGCCCAGCAGGGGCGCGTAGCTTATCGTCTTCCAGGTGCTGTTGAAGTTGTCGTCCCAGCACTCGTTGGTGGTGACGTCGGTGGCACCCACGTCGCCGCCCGAGAGCTTCCAGTCCGAACGACCAGCGCCCGTCTCTTGCCAGCGGCTGTGAATGGTCGCCGTCTCCTTGGCCGTGCCGGTGTTGCCCGGATCGGGGACGAAGTCCTGCACCGACCGGTACTGGAAGTCGCCGCCCATGCCCGGCGTGGCGGCGTACTTGTACAGGGCGTCGTGAATCTCCCCGGTCTTGTCGTCGCGCACGCCCTTGAAGTCGACGTCGATGGTCACCGGGTCGGTCAGGTTCGGGCGTGAATAAGTGAAAGTCGCCTGGCCGACGTTGTTGTCGTGCTCGGGCAGCATCGCGGCCTTGTCCCAGTCCAGCGTGAAGGTACCGGCGCCGAAGTGTTCGATGGGCAGGCCGCTGGCGGTGACGGCGCGCGTGTGCGTGCCGCTGAGGATGGTCATGAAATCGGCGTCGGTCTTGGTCTTGGCGCGCGCGTCCAGCTGGTACTGGAACTGGTGCGGGGCGACGCGGGTGACGGTCAGGCGCCAGGTGTTGGGGGACAAGGGCTCGGTGTGCGGGCCCCAGACGGCGGTGTCGCCCGCCAGGTGCGAGGGCGGGAAGGTGGTGATCAGCTTGACCAGGGCCAGGATGGAGACGGTGCCGGTGTTGACCGCGGCGGTGACCGCGCGGGTCAGCTGGTAGTACTCGGCCTGCTGCCCGAGCAGCGCGCTCTTGACGGCGGCGACGTCGCCCGAGGCGGTGAGGGCGCTGGTCTGGGCGCTGGTCCCCGGGACCTTCAGCTCGGCCGCCTCGCGCACGGGCACGCCGTCGCGGAAGTCGTCGGCGTCCGCGTTTTCCTTGGCGCAAGCCAACATCGTCAATGGCAAAAGAGCAATCATCGCAATTGATTTCGCAACTGATCTCCGGGGGTGAAAGAGAATCATGGCGTCTCCTGTCGGTCGTTGGTGGTGTCGCTTTTATTCGGCCGTTGCCGGCAGCGGCTCAAACCAATCGACACGGCAGGCGTGGGAAACTGAAACGCCATCCGGGCGCGGACGATGTGCGACGGCGGGGCACAGTGCGCCGCGCCGCCGGGCGGCGACCCGGAGCTACGGGTTCTTTTCCGGCTCGCTGGCGGGGGCGGGCGCCGCCGCGGGCTGGGGGTCGGGCTCGGTCTGCTCTTTCGGGGAGCTGGGTGGGGCGGGAGGCGGCAGCAGCGACGGATCGGGCGCCATCATCTTCTTCAGATCGTCGATGCCGTGACGGACGCGTCCCTTCTTGGCGGCGCTGGCCGGGCGCTCGCGCGCCTCGCCGGGGGCGGGCGGCTCGAGCGGTCTCTTCGGCGCCGTCGTGGCGGCCGGCGTGCCGCCAGCCGCGGGCGCCGGCGTCGGGGCGGGCGGCGCGGTCGTGGGCCCGGCCGGCGCGCTCTTCGGCTGCGCGCCGGTCTCATGGCCGCCGGCGCTGGTGGCGGGATCCTGCACGCGGAACCCCATGTAGCTGCCGGCCAGCCAGGCGCCGAACACCAGCAGCGCGCCGACGACGACGATCGTCAGCAGGCCGCGCCCGCCGCTGCGACGGCGGCGCCGGCCCGGCGGCCCATCGTCCTCGGGGACTGGCAGCGAGAACTCCGCGCGCGACGGCCGCCCCGAGGCCGGCTCCTCCTTGTCGTCGTCGGGGATGGGCAGCGGCACCACGTTCTCCGCCGGGCGGTGGCGCGTGCTGCGCGGTCGCGACTCGGTCTCCGCTCGCCCCAGCACGTCCAGCGACGTCTCTTCCTCGCCGACGTCCAGCGCCGAGCGCGAGTCGACCAGCACGACGTCCTTGCCTTCCATCTCGCCGCTGCCCGGCGCCGACGACACCGACTGCGACGCCGCCTTGCCGATCGACGAGCCGCCGTCGCGCGCCTGCAGCTCCGCCAGCCAGCGCTTGAGCTCGGTCTGGCCCACCGGCTGAAAGACGGTGCGCATCACGCGCTCCACGTCGACCAGCATCTCGTCGGCGCTTTGATAGCGCTCGTCCGGCTGCAGCCGCATGGCGCGCGAGATGATCGCCGCCAGGGCCGGCTCCATGTCGGGGCTGGTCGTATCGGGCGGGCGAAAGTCAGCCTTCTGCACGCGCAGCAGCGTCTCCAGATCCGTCGGCGCCTCGAACGGCCGCTTGCCCGTCATCAGCAGGTACAGCATCGTCCCGACCGAGAACAGATCCGACCGGGCGTCGATCGGCTTGCCCATCGCCTGCTCCGGCGACATGAAGGCGACCTTGCCCTTCACCACGCCGGTGCCGGTGTGCTCGCGCTTGTTCATGGCCTTGGCGATGCCAAAGTCAGTCAGCTTCACTTCCCCCTGCTCGCTGACCAGCACGTTGTGGGGGCTGACGTCGCGGTGGACGATCCCCAGCGGCTTGTCGTCCTGGGTCTTGCCGTGCGCGTACGAGAGGGCGCGGCAGATCTCCGCCGTCATGTACAACCCGAGCTCGCGCGGCAGCGGTATGCCGGCCAGATTCGCGCGCAGGAGGATGCGGCCGAGGTCCCAGCCGTCGACCAGCTCCAGCACCAGGAAGTAACGGCCGCCTGCCAGGCCCAGGTCGAGGATCTGCACGATGTTGCTGTGCGAGAGGCTCATCGAGATGTGCGCCTCGTCGAGGAACATGTTGCGGAACTGGGGGTCGGCGTAGATCGTGCTGTGCACGCGCTTGAGGACAACGGTCTTCTGAAAGCCCTCCCGACCCATCTGGGTGGCCAAGAAGATCTCCGCCATGCCGCCGTCAGCGACCTTCTTGACGATTTTGTATCGCCCGTGCTTCGCCATCCGCCAGCGTCCGAGGCCGCACGTTAACACGGGGCGAGCGCGGGTGGGCCAGCCCCTCCCGTCTCTTCGGGGCCACTTCTGACAACAAGTGACCCCGCGCGGTCCCTTCAGTCCGCTGCGCTCACGGAAGGCCGTGCTTCTCTTTGAACGCCTGCTCTTGCTGGCGCCAGCCGTCCGCTTTCTCCTCCGGGCGGACGGGGAAATCTTCCAGCTCCAGCATGGGGCGAATCTCCAGCTCGCCGTCGGCGAGGTGGCTCACCTCGGTGTGGATCTGCAGCCAGCGCCGAGCAAAGTCGATCGCCTCCTCGCGCGTCTTCACCTGGATCATCGTGTAGCCGGCGATCAGCTCCTTCGTCTCCGAGAACGGTCCGTCGGTCACCGCGCGCCGCCCGCCCTGGTAACGGATGCGCGCGCCGCTGGCGCTGGGCTTGAGCCCCTCGCCGCCCAGCACGGCACCGGACTTCATCATCTCGTCCATCAAGGCGCCCATCCGGGCCAGCGCCTCGGGTCCGGGCAGCGCGCCCGACTCGGCCACCTGGTCGGAGCGCAGCATGACCAGGTAGCGCGTCGTCCCCGGTTTGCGCGGCACGGGCGCCGAACCGCTGCCGCTGGTGACGGCGTCGGCGCCATCGCGCATCCGCTGTTCCTGCGCGCGCCAGCCCTCGGGCTGCTCGCCCTCGTCGACGGGAAAATCGGACAGCTCGTACAGTTGCCGGATCTCCACCTCGGCGTCGTCGAACGGCGCGCGCTTCATCCAGTCGATCGCCTCGGCCTTCGTGCGCGTGCTGATCAGCCAGAACCCGCCCACCAGCTCCTTCGTCTCGGCGAACGGGCCGTCGACGACGCTCACCTTCTTTCCTGACTGGCGCACGCGGACACCCTTGGCGCTCGGCTTCAGGCCGTCGCCGGCCAGCATCACGCCGGCCCGGAGCATCTCCTGGTTGTAACGGCCCATCGCCGCCAGCAGCGTCTCATCGGGCAGCTTCCCCGCTTCGGAATCAACACTCGCTTTCACAATGACCATGAATCGCATCGTCTTTTCTCCTCTCACCGGACGCGACGAACGGGGATTCAGCCGATCGACACGGAAGCCGCGAATTTTTTTGGCGAGCCGTCAATCCTGTTCAAGTGGCTGAAATCGCTCAGCCAGTGGGACGTCCGAAGCGCTCGGCGGAGCGGGCGCGCGCCCTGGCCGCCTCCACCTGACGATCGCGCAGGGGCGCCGACGTCACCAGGCCGTCGATGAGCCGGCGGGCGACCGCGGCCACCTCGTCGATGCTGCTGTCGAAGATGGCCTGGTTCAGCTTCGACGGCTGGTTGAACCCGCTCAGCTTGCGGACGAACTGCAACGACGCCGCCCGGATCTCCTCGTCGGTGGCGGGCGGTTCGAAGTTGAACAGCGTCTTGATGTTGCGGCACATGGCCGGGTTTTGGCACGTTTCGCCGGGCCGGGCGCAGATTTTTTGACGGCGGCGTTGTCCGGGAGGACCGTGTTGTCTGCAGTGGCCAACACCGTCCCCGCCGACAACGTCGTCCTGCGCGAGACCATCTCCCGCCTGCAGCGACGCTTGCCCGGGCACTGGACCACCGTCGTGTCGGTCAAGACCAACGACGCCGCCGACGCGCGCCTGACCATCAAGACGCCCGCCGGGGCCAGCGCCGCGGTCGCCATCGGCACGCGGCGCCGCCTGGATCCGAAGTTCGTCCCCGCGCTGGCCGACGATCTGCGCGCCGCGGCCGCCGACGGCTTCGTGGTGGTGGCTCCCTTCCTGGGCCCGCGCACCCGCGCGCGCCTGGGCGAGCTGGGCCTTGGCTATGTCGATCTCACGGGCAACATGCGCCTTTGCCTGGACCGCCCGACGGTGTTCATCGACGCCGAGGGCGCCGCGCGCAGCCCCTGGGCCGAGGGGCGGGCCGCCCGCTCCCTCGATGGCGGCAAGGCGTCGCGCGTGGTGCGCGCGCTCTGCGACGGGGCGCCGCCGTTCGGCGTGCGCGCCCTGGCGGCGCTGGCGGGGACCGATCCCGGTTACGTCAGCCGGCTGGTCGATCAGCTGGATCGCGAGGAGCTGGTCCGGCGCCAGGCGCGCGGGCCGGTGCTGGCCGTCGACGTGCCGGCGCTGCTTCATCGCTGGGCCGCCGACTATCGCTTCGAGGCGGCGAACCGGGCGCTGGTGTGCGTGCACGCGCACGGCGTGCCGGGCGTGCTGGCGCGCCTCGGCGGCGCGACTTTTCCCTATGCCATCACCGCGCGCGCCGGCGCCGCGGCGATCCTCGACAGCGCGCTGCCGCCGCTGGTGTCCGTCTACGTCGACAATCCCGAGCGCGTCGCCCGCGCGCTGTCGGCCCACCCCGTCGACGAACCCGCCGCCGGCAACCTGTGCCTCCTCGAGCCCTTCGACAGCGTCGTCTTCGCTCGAACGTGGACGCGCGATGGCCTTCGCTTCGCCGCCGAAAGCCAGATCGTCGCCGATCTTCTCGGCAGTCGCGCCCCCGGCCCCGCCCAGGCGCAGGCGGTCTTGCGCAACCGCCACGACAGCGCTAAACAGGCACCCTTCCCGGCCTCGTAGCTCAGTTGGATAGAGTGCCGCCCTCCGAAGGCGGAAGTCGCTGGTTCGAATCCAGTCGAGGCCACACGGGGCGCCGGAATCTCGCTGACAGATCGCGCCTAACCCCTAACCTCGCCCACCGAAGGTGGGAGAGGTCGGCGAGCCGCAGGCTCGCCGGGTGAGGGCAACCCTTGCGGAGCGATCCCGCTCTTCAGAGCCGGTACCCGCCCGCCTCGATCACGTGCAGCGCGATCTTCCGCCGCAACGAGAACGTGTTCACGCGCTCCAGCTGGTAATAGCTGTTGATGTCGCGCACCTCGCGCCCCCACTCCTCGTCTTGCGACATCCACATCAGCATCTCGCGCAGGCTGTCGAACACCGCCTCGTGCGACTGGGCGACGAACAGCTGGGTCATCAGGATCGCCACCCGGCTCGCCTCCTCGCCCCGCGCGCGCAAAAGCTGCAGCGAGCGCGTGATCGCCGAATCCATGGCGAAGATCTGGATCAGGCAATCGGCCAGCACGCCCAGCAGCTCCTGCTTCTCCGAGATGCCCTGCATGTACTTCTGCACGCCCAGCGACGCCGCGTACGCCACCGCGCGCTTGGCGAAGTCGCACTGGCGCCGCTCGCGCCCGAGAGGGCCGGCCGGCGTCTGCCGGTTGATCTTGCTCGGGTCGGCCATCTCCTGCTGCACCTGCCCCACCAGGGCCATCAGCGCCAGCCGCCCCTGCAGCGCGCGCTTGAGCAGCGTCCCCGGGACCAGCAGCCGGTTGATCTCGTTGGTCCCCTCGAAGATGCGGTTGATGCGCGCGTCGCGGCTGACGCGCTCGATGGGATAGTCCTCGATGTACCCGGCGCCGCCGAAGATCTGCAGCGTCTCGTCCGCCGAGACGTGCAGCATCTCCGACCCGAACACCTTGATGATCGACGCCTCGATCGAATGCTCCTCGATGCCGTCGACCAGCTTCTTCTGCGCCGCGGGATCCGCCGGGTCGACCGCCCGCGCGCGCGCGTCCAGCAACCCCGCCGTGCGATAGGCCATCGATTCGGCGACGAAGGTCTGGGTGGCGATGTCGCCCAGCTTCTTGCGGATGAGATCGAACTCCGCGATCGGCTTTCCGAACTGCTTGCGGTCGCGCGCATAGCGCACGCCGATCTCCAGGCAGTACTTGGCGCCGCCCACCGCGCCCACGCCCAGCTTCCAGCGCCCGATGTTCAAGATGTTGAAGGCGATCTTGTGCCCCTGCCCGATGCTCCCCAGCACGGCGTCGGCCGGGATGGCGCAGTCTTCCAGGTAAAGCGGGCAGGTCGAGCTGCCGCGGATGCCGAGCTTGTGCTCCTCGGGCCCGACGGTCAGCCCGGGCGCGTCGCGCTCGATCAGGAACGCCGTGAACTTCTCGCCGTCGACCTTGGCGAACACGGTGAACAGATCGGCGAAGCCGGCGTTGGTGATGAACTGCTTGGTGCCGGTCAGCTTCCAGGTCTTCCCGTCGGGCGACAGCACCGCCTTGGTCTTCGCCGCCAGGGCGTCCGATCCCGACCCCGGCTCGGTCAGCGCGTAGGCGGCGATGCGCTTGCCGCTGGCCAGATCGGGCAGGTAGCGCTCGCGCTGCGCGGGCGTGCCGAACAGCACCAGAGGCATGGTGCCGATCCCCACGTGCGCGCCGTAGCTGACGGCGAACGAACCCAGCCGGCTCACCGACTCCGTGATCAGGCTGCTGCTGGTCTTGTCACCGCCGAGGCCGCCGTACGCCTCGGGGACGTCGTGACCCAGCAGGCCCACCTCGCCGGCCTTTTCCAGCAGCGCCCGCATCAGGCCCGGCTTCTTCTGCTCGATCTCCGCCGTGCGCGGCTCGACCTCGCGGCGCATGAAGTCCTCGGCGGTGTCGCGCATCATGCGCTGCTCGTCGCTCAGCATCTCGGGCGTGAGGATGGTGGCGGAGCCCGTCGCTTCGAGGAGAAAGCCGCCCCCGGGCGACAACGTGATGTCGGAAGGCCGATCACCCATGAGACCAGGATACCAGCTTCATGCCGGGGCGGCGCGGCCCGGCACGACGATCGGCGGCGCCACCCGCGAACGGACTTGCGAAGGCTGGCCACTCGCATAACCTAAAAACCGCGGATGAGTGCGCCCACCCGGCCCCGAGCACGCGGCGATCGTCCAAGGCTGGCCCTGGTCCTGTCGGGGGGCGGCGCGCGCGGCGCTTACGAGGCCGGGGTGATGCGCTATATCCGCGAGGATCTGGCGGGCGATCTCGGCGGTCAGGTCCACTTCGACATCATCTGCGGCACCTCCGTCGGGGGGATCCACGCCTGCTTCTTCGCCGGCACGGCCGACATGGCCGACAAGCAGGGCCGCATGCTGTGCGATCGCTGGGAGAGCTTCGTCCTGGAGGAGATGGTCACCTTCGGCGTCAAGGAGTTCCTGCGCGCGCCGGCCAGTCTCCTCGGCGGCGGCACCATCGAGGAGTTCGAGGGGCAGCGGCGCCTGGGCGGTATCGTCCACACGCAGCAGCTGGAGCGCGTGGTGCGGCGCCTGATCCCGTGGCCGCACATCACCAGCAACCTGCAGCGCGGATTTCTCGAGTCGCTGGCCGTCACCGCCACCGACATCGGCTCCGGCAAGTCGGTCGTCTTCGTCGAGCGCGCCAGCGGCCGCATCCCGGAGTGGAGCAAGGATCCCTTCGTGCGCGCGCAAGCGGTGGTCATGGGCCCCGAGCACGCGCTGGCGTCGGCGGCGCTGCCCATCCTGTTTCCCGCCGTCGCCGTGGGCGAGCGGTTCTTCTGCGACGGAGGGCTGCGCCAGAACACGCCGCTGTCGCCGGCGCTGCGCCTCGGCGCCGACAAGGTGCTGGTGATTGGCCTCCGCCACAAGCCGCCGCCCATGCCGTCGGAGGCCGAGGAGTCGATGCCTTACCCGGGCGCCGCCTTCCTGGTCGGCAAGATCCTCGATGCCTTCCTCCTCGACCACATCGACTACGACCTCGATCGGCTGCGGCGCTTCAACGCCGTCATCGAAGCCGTGCGCGCCGTTGGCAGCGCGGACGCGAAACGCTTCGACGAGGTGGTGACGAAGATGCGCGGCGCGCCCTACCGCGTGGTGGGCGAGCTCATGATCCGTCCCTCGGCCGATCTCGGCGAGATCGCTGGCGAGGTGGCCCGCGCCGGAAGATTCAGGGGCACCGGCGGCGGTACCGGGATCCAGCTGCTGCGGCGCCTGGCCACCGCCCGCGGCGCCAGCGAGGCCGACCTGCTTTCGTACATCCTCTTCGACGGCTTCTACGCCGCCGAGGTGGCGCGCCTCGGCTACGAGGACGCGCGCGCGCAGCACGAGGAGCTGGCGAGGTTTCTCGGCGACTCCGTGATCCGCGACTAGGCGCGGGCCGCGCGGATTTCTACTTCACCAGGCGCAGCTGCGGCCGGCGCCGGCGGCGGGCGGCGGCGCCCGGCTCGTCCTCCATGGTCGCCGGATCGGCGGGCACGGAGCGCAGCGTGCGCTCCGTGATGCGGCCGCTGCGTCCGTTGACGCCGGCCGGAACCTCGCCCGGCCGGGCCGGCTCCAGCTCGCCGAGATCGTCGCCGGGCCCGCTGGACCGCGCCGCGACGATGGAGACGTCCTCGGGAACGTCCTCGTGATAAAGAACGCCGCGCCCGTCGTCGCAGGCGACGACATACACGGCCGACCAGGGGACGACGGTGCGATGGGGCGTCTTGGCGAATGACAATGTGGCCCGCACGCCGTATTCGTCGATCTCCAAATCTGGAATGGGGATGGGCAGGTCGTGGCCGTATTGCAGGACCAGGTGCCCTTCGGTGCGCAGGTGCGATGGGACAACCACCCCGGGGCGCCGCGCGTCCAAGTGAAGAGACGTCCATCCCTCTCGTAAAAGCGCGAGGAAAGCGTCCTGTTTTGAGGGGCGTTCTGGGGACCGCATGTCTCGCAAGAGGGCAACTAAGTCTTAACTGATAGGCGGCCGGTTGCAAATGGACAAACTTCGCGGCGTCGGGCGCAGCCTCTCGCTGCACCCATAATTTTCCGGTTCCGTTACGGGTTCCGCTACGACGGATCGCTCGATTTGGGATACCCTGCTTCCGTGCCGACCCGAACGCCCTTCGCGCCGACCCCGGTGAATCCTCCCCGATTTCCGTCAGGTTGGCGCGCGCGGCTGGCACGTGATCCGATTCCGATCTTGCTGCGCGAGGGCAGCCCGGCCCTGGTGGCGCGCGTGCGTCGTGACTTGATCGCCGACGACGAAGCGCCCGGCCCGGACGAGGTGGCCGCTTATCCCGAAGTGAAGGCGTTTCTGCGCAAACAGGAGAAGAAGGGCGGGTTTCCGCCCAAGACCACGGAGAAGGCGCTCGGCTCGGCGAAGTTCGCCGCCTGTCTGGCCACGCTGCGCGCGCTGGATCGCCTGACCGAGATCGGGCTTGCTTTCCCGCATCCGGGCGTGGCGGCCGCGGCCGAGTCCTTGCTGTCGTCGCAGGCGAAGGACGGCGGCATCTCGGATCTGACCCTCGCCGAGACGCGCGAGGGGCGCGCCAAGATGGTCGCGCTGCACTTTCACGGCTGGGCGCTGGGCGTGCTCTGTCGCGCTGGGCTCGACGGCGACGAGCGTGTCAGCCGCGGCTTTCGTTTTCTGCTCGAGCAGCGCCAGGCCGACGGTGGCTGGGCGTGGCGGGGCGTGCGCGCCGACTCGGCCGCGCGCCCGTCGAGCCATCTGGTGACTGGCATGGCCCTGCGCGCGTTCGCCGCGTCGCCCAGCCGGCGCACCTCGCGCGAGGCGCGGCGCGCGGCGGAGCTTCTGGCAACGCGGTTCCTGCAGCCGGATCGTTATCCCGATCGCAAGGCGGCCAGCTACTGGGAACAGATCAACGAGCCGCGCTTTTACACCGACGTGCTGGACGCTCTGGATTGCGTGACGGCCGTGGGCCTCGGCAAGGAGAACTCCGGCGTGCGCACCGCCGAGGCGTACCTGCGCGGCCGGCAGAATCCCGACGGACTCTGGTATCCCGGCGCGCCGCTGCGTCCCATCGCGGGCGAAAAACCCGAACCGCCCTCTGACAAGGATCGCGAGGCTGCCCGCTGGCTCACCGTTCGCGTGCTGATGGTTTTGCGCCGCGTGAATTGACGCTGGCCGCAAATACCAAATTGTTCGGACGCACCGGCCTGGCCAATCGATAAACCTCGCTGATTTGCCAATCTCGCGGTCGCTGCTACGATTTTCATCGTGATCTGCACTGTTGTCGGGCAGAGTCCGAAACAATTCTGGCCCCGCGGGGCTTTTTATTCGTGAGGTCGGCGACGGTTGGTTTGATTGCGGGCACTCAATACTTCGGGTAACTCTCAAGATGGCCGGTTCCCTTTGATTCCGGTGTGGGCGGTGTAGGTGGTGGACAACAGCGACAAGATGGCGAAGCGCTCTCAATCAACGGAACGACCCGCGCGGCCGGCGCCGCCTCTCCGGACCGAGGTGAAACTCCGCCACGTGGCCCGCCACGCCGGCGTCTCCGAGAGCACGGTCTCGAACGTCATGAACGGCCGGTCCGAGAAGGTGGGACCAGAGACGTTCCAGCGCGTGGTCGAGTCGATCCGCGTCCTCAATTACCAGCCCAGCCACGCCGCGCGTCTGTTGCGCACGGGTCACACGCCGATGCTGGGCCTGCTGGTGCCGTCGATCGCCAACCCGTTCTTCAGCTCGCTGGCGCGCGAGCTGGACGATGCCGCGCAGAAGCGCGGCTACCGCCTGCTGCTCGGCAACACGTACCGCGATCCCGACAAGGAGCACGAGTTCCTCGAGGAGCTCATGCGCTATGGCGCGCGAGGCGCCATCACCACCTCGTCGCTGGCGAAGCAGAGCCAGTACATCGGTCTCATCGAGCGCGGCCTCAACATGGTCAGCTTCGACCGGCGCGCCTCCCCGGATTTCACGGTGCCGATCGATTACGTGTCGATCGACAACCTCCACGCCGGGTACGCCGCCACCCAGCACCTCATCTCGCGCGGCCACCGCGCCATTCACTACGTCACCGCGCCCGCCAAGACGCTGTCGCGCATCGACCGCCGCTCCGGTTACGAGAAGGCGATGACGGAGGCCGGGCTGGAGGCGTTCATCGGCGTGTCGGAGTTCGACGCCGATGCGACCTTCATGGACTCCGAGCTGCCCGACGTGGGCCGCCGGATCGCCAAAGAGATCGCCGCCCAGAAAGACCGGCCGACCGGCATCGTGGCCATGAACGACATGCTGGCCATCGGCGTGATCGCCGGCCTGCACGAGGCCGGGCTGAAGGTCCCCGACGAAGTCTCGGTGATCGGCATCGACGATCTCTACCTCGACTCACTGATCACGCCGGCCCTGACGTCGATGCGCCAGCCGCTGGCGGAGATCGCCGAAACCATGGTCGAGCGCATCCGCCTGCGCCTGACCGACCCGCGCACGCCGACCACCGAACGCGTCTTCAAGGCCGAGTTGGTGGAGCGCGCGTCGGTGAAGAACCGGTCGTAGCGCCCACCTCCTCGATGGTCTCGACCAGCGCCCGCGGGCCGACGGCTTGGTCACGTGCGGGGAGGCCCCGGCCTTCTCGTCCCGTCGTGCCTATTCTTTAGCCAGCGTGGCAGCGAATCGGGACCGCGTCCTCCTCCTCATCGGCGTCTTCAAGTTGTTGAAGGCGGCGCTGTTGACCATGACTGGCCTCGCGGTTCTGGTGCTTCTGCCCGAAGGCGTGGCGGCGTATTTGCAATGCGCCGTCAGCTTCGTCGGTGTCGCGCCCGGAGGTCAGCTGCTTGGCCGGCTGACCCAACGCTTGCTGGCGCTGGATGAAAAGACGGCGCGCCATCTCGGCGCCCTGGCGCTGGTATACGCGGGGGTGTTTCTGACCGAAGGCGTTGGGTTGCTGCTGCGACGCCGCTGGGCCGAATGGCTGACAGTCGTGGTCACCGCATCGTTCATTCCCTTCGAGATCTACGAGCTGGCCGTTCGTTTCGGGCCGGGCAAGGTGGCCACTCTGATCCTGAACGCCGCCGTCGCGATCTATCTGGTCGCGCGCCGCCTGCGGGATCGGCGTTCGGCGAACGAGACGCGCACAGTCAGGAAAGTTGGTTGACCGAAAAGTCGGTCAACTTCTTAATTTGACCGTGATTCTGCTTGCTTCGACCCGCGCGCCGATGCACAACCAAATGACAGGCGCGCGGTTTCGATCCGGGCGCGCAGCACGTTTCCGATGCGGAATCAGGAAAGACCATCGTGAGACGCGGGCGCTGTTCCCCGATCCCTGTCGCGTGGGGGGCGCTGGCCGTGCTGGCCGCCGGGGCCTGCGCCGGCGATCCGCCGCTCGCCGACGAGCTTGGTACCGTCAGCCAGCCGATCGGGATCCAGAAGGCCTTCACGCGCAAGATCTTCGTCCACGTCATGCCCTGGTTTCAGGTGGGAGGGCAGCACTGGTCGATGAACCGGCGCGACAGCGCCACCGGGGTGGCGGCCTATTACTCGCCGATGATCGGCGAGTACAGCTCGGGCGACGCAAACGTCATCGAGTATCAGCTTCTGACCATGAAGTACGCCGGCATCGACGGCGTGCTGCTGGATTGGCCGGGGCTGTCGGGCGCCTTCGATCTGCCGCAGAACAAGGCCAACTGCGACGCCATCGTGAACAAGACGGCCGCCTTCGGCATGGAGTTCGGCGTGGTCTACGAGGATCAGAACGCCGGCTCGATCGACGCCGCCAAGGGCGACATGGCCTACCTGCGCGACAACTTCTTTTCGCGGCCGAACCACATCAAAGTGAGCGGGAAGCCCGCGTTGCTGGTCTTCGGCCCGCAGAAGTTCCTGAACGCCGGCGATTGGTCGAGCATCCTCTCGGTCTTCCCGGTCAAGCCGACCTTCTTCGCGCTCTGGTACAACAACGCCGCCGGCGCCAGCGCCGACGGAAAATTCGCCTGGCTGGCGATGAACGGCGTCAAGGGCGTCTCTGACTTCGACAACGGGTTCGACGGCGTCAATCACGGCCTGATGATCCCCGTCATCTACCCGGGGTTCAATCCGTACTACGCGGCGGGCGGCTGGGCGGGCCCGACGTTCAAGATCTCGTACACGCTGAAGCCCGACAACACGGAGGGGGGCGACACGTTCCAGTCGACCTTCATGCTGGGCCGTTACGTCGGCGATCCGCTGCAGATCGCCACCTGGAACGACTATGGCGAAGGGACGATGGTCGAGCCGACGCGCGAGCTCGGGTACCACTCTCTCACCACGCTTCAGCAGGCGGTGGGCGCGATCTACACCGACGCCGAGCTGAAGATCGTGAAGATGCTGTTCGACCAGCGCAAGCAGTTCGGCGCCGCCAAGCAGGCCGACCTGGACCGCGCGTCGGCCGCGCTGGCGAACCTGGACGTCGCCACGGCGTGCGGCGTGCTGGGGTGCACGGTGCCGGTTCACGAGGGGGCGGGCGGCGGCGGCGGTGGCGCGGGTGGCAAATCGGGCGGCGGCGGCGCCGGCACCGGCGGGAACAGCGGCAACGGCGGCAACAGTGGATCCACGGGAGGGGCCGGTTCCAGCGGGAGCGGCGCCCAGGGCAGCGGCGGCGCCCGGATGGGGACGGGCGCCACGGGCCCCGACGCTGGCGGTGGCGCGGCGGCGGGCGCGGACCAGGTGGCTGGCGACAAGAACGGAGCCTTCGGTTGCGCCGTGACGAACCTCGATCCCCCGCGCTCGGCGGCGCTGGCTCTGGTGGCGATCGCCTTGCTGCGGGTCATCCGCCGCCGTCGCGCTGGATGATGACCGCGGCGCCAGCGCGGTTGCGGATCGTGGCGGGTGCGCTGGTCGCCGTGGCATCCGCGGCCTGCGCGCCGAAGATGGACGCCGGTGACGGCAGGGCGCTGCCCGACGGCGGCGGCGCGGGCGGCGCGCTGGGCGGGACGGGATCGGGCGGAAACACGGGGGCCAGCGGCGGCGCTGGCGGTGGTGGCAGCGGCGGCCACCCGGACGGCGGTGGCGACGCGGGCACGGGCGGCGGTGGTGCCGGCGGCGCCGGCGGTGCGATGGCCCCCGTCGGCCAGCCGACGCTGCCGTCCGGTCGTGGCGCGGTCATGCCGTTCACGGAGTACGAGGCCGAGGCGGGGACGATCGTGGGCGGCACGATCATCGGCCCCTCGCGCACCGTGAACAGCACGGCCGACATCGCCGCCGAGGCCTCGGGGCGCAAGGCCGTTCGCCTGCCCGCCACCGGCGCCTCCGTCGAGATCAAGAACACCAACCCCAGCAATTCGATCGTGGTTCGCTATTCGATCCCTGACAGTGGACAGGATTACTGGACGACTCTCAGCCTGTATGTGGACGGGAAATTCCGGCAGAAGCTGAAAGTCACCTCCCGTTACAGCTGGTCGTACGGCGGCGACAACGACTTTGCGAATCTGGGCGTGCAAAAGGATCCGGGCGCCGGCAACCCGCACCATTTCTTCGACGAGACGCGGGCCCTGGTGGGAGACATTCCCGTGGGCGCGCTGGTCCGCCTGCAGAAGGACGCCGACGACGGCGCCGCCACCTACGACATCGATCTCATCGACCTGGAACAGGTGCCGGACGCCATCGCCAAGCCGGCCGGGAGCCTCTCCGTCACCGATTGCGGGGCCATCCCCAACGACGGCGGCGACGACACCGCCGCCTTCCAGACCTGCGTCAGCCGCACCCGCCTCCTCTACATTCCCGAGGGGACGTTCGACATCAAGAGCAAGGAGATCAGCGTCCCCGGCATCACCATCCAGGGCGCCGGAATGTGGCGGTCGGTGGTGAACGGCTTCTTCGCCCGGTTCGACTGCTACACGCCGACCTGCAAGTTCTCCGATTTTTCGATCACCGGCGACACCACGGCCCG
>Ga0307475_10000986_pt1 | contig 17026 bp, 14 predicted proteins | sample atmos_gasesECM1C_FD_203317 | JGI IMG/M metagenome (GOLD analysis project Ga0307475, IMG submission 203317) | Hardwood forest soil microbial communities from Morgan-Monroe State Forest, Indiana, United States - atmos_gasesECM1C_515 | ecosystem: Environmental > Terrestrial > Soil > Temperate... | reverse complement strand
TCCTTTTTCACGGGCATGCGGACATCAAGGAACTCGGCCTCTATGTGCAAGACACGATTACGGCGGGCAACTGGACCTTCAACATCGGGATTCGCGGCGATCTCTACCGCGGCCTTTCCCATGATGCGCAGCCTGAGCCTCGTGCCGGCGTTGCCTACAACATCAAGAAGTCCAACACGGTGCTTCGGCTTTCCTACGCGCGCATCATGGAAACGCCCTTCAACGAAAATCTGATTTTTGCGAGCCAGATCACTCCGAACCCAGTCATTACGGACTTGTTTGGCCAGAATTCGGGGGCGCCAATACGTGCGGGCCAACGCAACGAATTCCATGCCGGCTTCCAGCAGGCGTTCGGGAAATTCCTTGTGGTGGACGCCGACTATTTGTGGAAGTACACCCGCAACGCCTACGATTTCGGAGTGCTCTTGAACACGCCGATTTTCTTCCCCATTGCCTGGCATAACTCGAAGATTGATGGCGCTTCCATTCGCGTCAGCATGCCCAACTATCACGGGTTGACGGCATTTGCCGTCATGGGTCACGTGAATGCTCGCTTTTTCTTCCCACAAGTCGGCGGTCTGGGAAGCGCGCCTGCGACCGGCGTGTTCCGCATTGACCACGACCAGGCGTTCAACCAAACCACGCACGTGCAATATCAGCCGCGCAGGAACTGGCCGTGGGTCGCTTTTAACTGGCGGTATGACAGCGGCCTCGTGGCGGGCGCTGTGCCTTTCGCAGCGGATACCACAACTCCTGTGGACCTGACCGGCCTGAGCGCCGATCAACAGATGCAGGCAGGCCTGTTCTGTGGAAGCCAGCGTCCGACGCTCCAAGCGCCTCTCACCACCTGCGCACCATCTCAATACGGGTCAACACGACTCAAGATACCCGCGCCGGGAACCGAAAACGACGACCACAATCCGCCCCGCGTCCGGCCGCGCAACCTCTTCGATGCCAGCGTGGGCGACGACAATCTCTTCCGTGGGGATCGTTACAAGTGGAGCCTGCGATTGACGGCGATCAATTTGACCAACAAGACGGCTCTGTACAACTTCCTCTCCACGTTCAGCGGCACGCACTTCGTCACGCCGCGCGCCTTCACAGCCGAACTAGGCTTCCACTTCTAGCCTTCTGCGAACGAGAGGCCGATCATTCGATCGGCCTCTCTCGTTCGTTGCGCGTTTCCATGTCGACCGGCCAGGCTTCGCCGGTGATGGCAATTAATCTGCCGGGTGGGGGCTGGCCTGACCGGAGAACGTAATGGTGATCAGGAAACCATTTGTTCCCTTGTACTCGAAATCATGACCCGATCCGGAGAATCTCTCTTCCTTCGATTTCCACATGCGGAACCCGTTGTTCGACTGTGCCGTCCAGTACTGCACGTTGGGAAGCACAATTTCCTGCTTGGGATTCGGGCCTTTCACACGTTCCAGCACCACTTCTCCTTTGCCGTTACCCATCTTGGCGGTGGCGACGCCGGTGGCCTCGTCCACGTTCCAGGAGAAAGCCTGCGTGTCCGTGTCCTTCTTCTCCCACTTGAAGGGATAGAGCTGGCCGATGATGTCGGAGAGGGCGGCCTTCTGTTCTGGCGTGTCGCTGGGATCGAAGGTCATCACCTGCCAGGTGTCTTTTCCGGTAGCCCAGTTGCTGCCGAGGTCCATGGAGATCCACACCTTGGCGCCGTCGAGCTTGGTGGATTTGTAGTAGCCCTTGTCCACTTTCATCACTAGGTTGGCGCGGCAGAATTGCTTGTCGCCGTGCATGGTGGAGTGAGAGTTGAAATAACAGGGGCAGAACATGTCGCAACTGCACGCCTCGATATACGAAGCGGTCATGGAAAAGTCTGGTTTCGTCGCTTGGGAGGCGGCCGCTGGCGCTGGGGCATTGTCGTATTGCGCCATGGCGGTTCCGCTCAGAACACAGCACAGGATTGTCAGCCACAGGATCTTTCGCATCGTATGTCTCCTTCGCGGGCGATGGAGGGCCCAGGTGTCCCCGGCGTCCCGATGCCGGAATTCTAATCCGCAACCTCCACACCCGACAAGCCCGTACTTCCGTGCCGGAATCTGACACTTGAAGTCCCGCTGGGAACCGTCCGGTGGGACGAAGTGCCCATTCGCCGATTTCTAGTTGCAACTGGCTTGCAACTAATCTATCCTGCGCCAGTTGTAAATCAGTTTCAACTGAACCTTGGTCCTCCGGCTCGCGCATTGGGCGCTCACGCCGATCGTCTCGATGGGGGAATACTTCTGACCGCGGTACGCATTCCATTCACGCTAGCGCTCTTGCTCACCGTGTTCGCGGCCTTCGCGCCGCCCTCCTCGGCGCAAGACACGCCCTACTTCATCACCTACTCGCATCACCTCGAGGAGCCCGGCACCCTCGAGATCGAGCTCAGCTCCAACTACGCCACGCAGCACGTCGGCAATGATTTCATCGCCCCTTGGATTGAATTCGAATATGGCGCGAAGGGATGGTGGACCACTGAGCTCTACCTCGACAGCCAGCACACCTTCAACGACGGCGCTCTCTTCACCGGCTGGCGCTGGGAAAACCGCTTTCGCCCGCTGATGAAGGACCACTGGATCAATCCCGTCCTCTACGTCGAATACGAGGACATCAACGGCGCGGACAAGACCATGATCGAGGTGGTCGGCTTCGATGGCCAGGCCGATCATGCCGTGCGCAATTTCGTCGTAAGCCGCGAGCACAAGCACGAAATCGAAACCAAGCTGATCCTCTCGAGCGACTTCAAGGGCTTCAACATTTCCGAGAATTTTATCGCCGAGAAAAATCTTGGTCACCAGCCCTGGGAGTTTGGCTACGCGATTGCCGCCAGCCGCCCGCTGCGTTTGGCTGCCACGTCCTCGCGCTGCAATTTCTGCCGCGAAAATTTCGTCGCGGGAGTCGAGATGTACGGCGGGCTGGGCACAACGGACTCGGCGACACTCTCAGGGACTTCCCATTACATTGCACCCGTCCTTGCCTGGCAGATGCCCAGCGGCATAACGCTGCGGCTCTCACCCGGCTGGGGACTCACCGACACGAGTCATCGCTTCCTCCTGCGCTGGGGTCTGACCTATGAATTCTCCGGCTTCGGGCACAAAGTGAGGAGCTGGTTCCGATGAGGCGGCTATCTTTCCCTCTTGTTCTCCTCACCGCCTCGGCAATCTTTGCCGCGGCCGGCTCCGCCCGCGAGAAAAAATCCGGTGACGATCGTGGCGTGACGAGCGCCATCGCGCAGGCGCCGCTTGCTACGCGCGATTGGCAGAACCCCTACGAAGGACAGCCGGACGCCATCGCCGCCGGCAAGAAGCTCTATCTCCGGCATTGCGCTGAATGCCATGCCAAAGACGCGCGCGGCCGTGGTCGCGCTGCAAATCTCCGCTTGCCAGGAGTGCAAAACGCGACGCCCGGCGAACTCGTCTGGTTCCTGCGCAACGGAAACCTCTGGCGCGGAATGCCTTCCTGGTCCGGTCTGCCCGTTGAACGCCGCTGGCAGATCGTCACCTACCTGAAATCGTTGCGCCGATGATTCCTGCTACAATGTTTTCCGGAGTTGGCCTGCGACGCAGGTGTCGTTGCGAAAGCCTATTTGAACCAACACTGGATCCCCGGGAGCCCGTGTCATCCTGCCCTTGTGCCGTCCCGGGCCGGCTTGCCGGCTCGCGATAGCCTTAAAGCAGGCGCAGGGCACCCACTTATTCGTGGGGTTCAGGGCCTAGCGCGCACGGCGAAGTGGACCGCTCCTTCTAGCCACTGGACACTAGTGGCTTGAGAATGGAAAACTCCTGAATGAAAATCCTTTTTGTAGGCGACATCGTCGGCTCGCCCGGGCGCAAAATTGTTCATGATCGCCTCGCGGATATTCTCGCGCAGCGCGAGATAGACCTCTGCATCGCCAACGGCGAAAATTCCGCGTCCGGATTCGGCATCACGCCCCGTCTGGCCGAGGAGTTGTTTGCCTGCGGCATCGAAGTCCTCACCGGCGGCAATCACATCTGGGACCGCAAAGAGATCATCGATTTCTTCCCGCATGAGCCGCGCCTGCTGCGCCCCGCAAATTTTCCCAATGGCTCACCCGGCAAAGGCCTCTACGTCAGCCGCTCCAAAAAAGATGTCCCCTACGCCGTCCTGAATCTCCAGGGCCGCACCTTCATGGCCCCGCTCGACGACCCATTTCGCACCGCCATCAGCGAACTCGCGAAAATTTCCAGCGATGTGAAGGTGATTCTCGTAGATATGCACGCCGAAGCCACCTCTGAAAAGCAGGCCATGGGCTGGTATCTCGACGGAAAAGTTTCCGCCGTCCTCGGCACGCACACCCACGTCCCCACTGCCGATAACCACGTCCTTCCTGGCGGCACCGCCTACATCACCGACGTGGGAATGACCGGCCCGCACGATTCCGTCATCGGCATGGAGAAGGCCGGCATCATGCAGCGCTTTCTCGACGCCATGCCCGCGAAGTTCGCCGTAGCCGAAGGCGACGTGCAAATGAACACGGTCCTCGTTGAAGTGGACGAAGCCACCGGCCGCGCCCGCTCCATCGAACGCCTGAATTACCGCCTCGATTAGCGTCTGACCGCGTAAAATCTGACGCCTATCTCCGAATTTTGGCTGAATATCCACAGGCCCGAAATGATTCACTTCTGTTGAAATCCAAATTTCTTTCTCGCCATGGCTCGCAACTCTCGCCGAAGTCACCGATCATCGACAAATTCTCAGCCATACGGAAAAATTGCAATCGAGCCGTGTTCGTCGGGCTATTCTTTGTCGCGCTTCCCGCAACCTTCGCGATGCAGACGTGCGTCCATCCGCAGGCGGAGCAATTTTTGTCTCGCAAGCACATTTTGCGCCTGTGGAAAAACTGTGAATGCTATGAGGAAAGGGTGCACCCTGTTCGTGTAATTTTCTCTTGCTGTTCACGCTGGCATTAGGCACAATCCCGCCTCGCGTTTCTTATGGAGTCGTTACGCGGGCACTCATTTGATGTCACCAGCGCGGGGCGCGCGCCTGCGGCAGCGGACCTGAAGAGCCATACCTAAAGTCCTCTCAACCGGGGAAGGTATTTCCACAGCATTTCCACATCGGTGGAAATTGCGTTAGGGGCTGATTTTCTTAATGAACCTTTGGGACAAGATCCTGCTGCACACTGAGCGACGCGTCAATCCTCACAGCTTTGCCACCTGGTTCCGTCCCACCCGCCAGGAACGCGCCGAGGACGACCGCCTGGTGATCCGGGTGCCCACCCGCCTGTTCTGCAAGCGGCTCACGGAGACCTACGGACAGCTTTTGCAGGCCGTCCTGACCGAAGTTGGGAAGCCGCAACTCGTTCTAGAGTTCATTTGTGCGGAACCCGAACCCGCCACGGCGAATGCAGCCGCTGTCACCCAGGCGAAGCTTGATTTTGAATCGGCCAACCACCAACTCAACCCGCGCTACACCTTCGACACGTTCATCGTCGGCGCTTCCAACCAGTTTGCGCATGCCGCGGCAGTCGCGGTGGCCGAGCAGCCCTCGAAATCTTACAACCCGCTCTTCCTCTACGGCGGAGTGGGCCTGGGCAAGACGCACCTGATGCAGGCCATCGGCCACTCGCTCAAGCGCCGCAATCCGTCATTGCGGCTCACTTACATCAGCGCCGAAAAATTCACCAACGAAGTGATTGCCGCGATCCGCTTCGAACGCCAGGCGGCGTTCCGCGACCGCTTCCGCAATATGGACGTCCTCATGGTGGACGACATCCAATTTATCGCCCGCGCCGAGCGCACCCAGGAAGAATTCTTTCACACCTTCAACGCGCTTTACGACCAGCAGAAACAGATCGTGATTTCCTCTGACTGCCCCCCGAAGGAGATTTCTTCCATCGAGGAGCGCCTACGCTCGCGTTTCGAGTGGGGCTTGATTGCCGATATCCAGATGCCCGATCTTGAAACCAAGATCGCCATCCTCCAGAAAAAAGCGGACAACGAGCACATGCAGATTCCCGACGATGTCGCCGAATACATCGCGCGCTCCATCAAGTCGAATATCCGCGAGCTCGAAGGCGCTCTCATCCGCCTGATGGCTTTCGCCTCGCTCACCGGCGCCGAAATCAATCTCTCAACCGCGCACCAGGTGCTCAAAAATATTATCGAGACACAGGAAAAGAAGGTCACCATCGAGCAGATTCAGAAACGCGTCGGCGAACATTTCGGCCTCCGCGCTCAGGATCTGAAAGTGCGCAGCAATTCCAAGGTCATCGCCTTCCCGCGCCAGGTCGCCATGTTCCTTGTGAAACAGCTCACCTCCGCTTCCCTGCCGGAGATCGGCCGGCAATTTGGCGGCAAGCACCACACCACCGTCCTCCACTCGATCCACAAGATTGAGAACCTGCGCCAGGTGGACAAAGATTTGAACAAGACCATCAACAGGCTACTCGACTCGTTTGGTTAGGTTTAGGGGTCAGGGGCCCGGCCGGCCCTCCCTTCCCGCTGTGGATGCTCTGTGCATGTTTCCCAGCGACGGGGTCCGGCCGGGGCTTTTCCGCAGTAGCGCGGGTCTTTCCACAGGCGAGGCCGCGCAGCATTTGCCGCTCTTCTTATGGTTTATGGCGTTATCCGCAGATTCCACACTTGCGGCGACGGCGGCGGTTTTCTTATATTTATTCAGAATAGAAAAAGCTGTACAGTAGCCGCAGTGAGAATAAGGGGAAAAATCGCATGACGGAAGCCACCGCGTCTGCCCGCGCCACGCAGGAAGAAAAAGGAACTGGTCCGATGGAATTCAGCGTAAAGAAGTTCGACCTGCTCGAGGAGCTCAATCTCACCCAGGGCGTCGTCGAGCGCAAGACCACCATCCCCATCCTCTCGAATATTCTTTGCGAGGCCAAGGGCAACCGGCTGACCATCACGGCCACCGACCTTGAGCTCAGCATCCGCACGTCCTGCGACGCCAAGGTGAAAAAAGAGGGCGCCGGCACCATCCCGGCAAAAAAACTGCTGGAACTGATTCGCCTGCTCCCCGAGGAAGAAATCAAATTCAAGCTGCTCGAAAACCACTGGGTGCACATCACTAGCGACCGCCGCAATTACAAGCTGGTCGGCATGTCCAAAGATAATTTCCCCGCGCTGCCGGCGTTCCCGCATGCGCTCGTGAAAATCCCGGTCAAGCTGCTTGCGGACGTTATTGCCAAAACCACCTTCGCGATCTCGCTCGAAGAATCCCGCTACACGCTGAATGGTGCGCTGATGGTGCTGAAGCCGGGGTCGCTCACCATGGTGGCCACCGACGGCCATCGCCTAGCCATGGTCGAGACGGACCACAAATTTGAAGGTTTTACTACGGAGACGCGCGTGCTCGTCCCCAAGAAAGCCATGACCGAAATCCAGCGCCTCGCTGCCGAATCCGGCGATGATGCCCAGGTGGAATTCGCGCAGGACGAAAGCCACCTCTTCTTCCAGTTTGGCCGCCGCCTGCTCACCTCGCGCAAGCTCACCGGCCAATTCCCGAATTACGAAGCGGTGCTGCCGCGCGACGCCAATAAGACGGTCGTCATCGAGCGCGGCGAGCTACAGGACGCTCTTCGACGCGTGTCGCAACTGGCCGATCAGCGCTCGCACGCCGTGAAGTTCATGCTCGCGAAAGAGGGCCTAGAAATTTCCGCCTCCAGCCCCGAGTACGGCGAAGCCAAAGAAGTCATCGAAAAGGAATTCAAGGGCGAGCCCATCTCCATTGGCTTCAACGCGCAGTACCTGCTCGATTTCCTCGCCGCGGCTGCCGACGGCCCCATCAGCTTCGAACTAAAAGACGAGCAGTCCGCCGGCCAACTCCGCCCATTGGCCGATGAGTCCTCCCGCTACCGCTACGTCGTAATGCCCATGCGCATCTGACCTAGCCTGTTGACTGACTTTCGCATGCCTCAGGATTCAACTCTGTAGGTGTGGCCCATGCCATCACCTCGAATGATCTTCGTGCGCCCTTCCGCGGCGGAGCTCACGCCCAATTGACGGTTGCCTGAATATCAGGCATACTGTTATTCAGGCATCTTGGAGCCGATCCATGGACGCAGCAAAGGTAGGGAAACGCGGCGCGGTGATCGTTCCCGCGCGCTTGCGGAAGCAATTCGGCATCGAGGAAGGGTCCTTCGTCACCGCCGAAGCCCGCGACGACGGAATTTTGATCCGCCCCGCGATTATCCTTCCACTCGAAAAATATACCCCCGAGCGCAAAGCGGAGTTTCTCCTCTCCACCGCAACTTCCGCCCAGGATTATCGCCGCGCCCGCAAGGAAGTGAAAAAACTCGGTCTCGACCCAGATTCAATTCCTCACCGCCAGCCAAAGTAGGTGGACAGGCTGTTTCTCGACGCCAACGTGCTCTTCTCCGCCGCCTATCGCGTGGGCTCAGGACTACTACGATTCTGGAAATTGGAACGCGCGGCGCTCTGCTCCTCTCGCTACGCCCTCGAGGAAGCCAGATTCAACTTGCCCGACGAAGCTCAACGCCGCCGTTTAGATGTACTGGCCGCGCACCTTGCCTTCTTCGAGGCCGCCCTGAAACAACTCCCTCGCGGCGTCTCTCTCCCAGAAAAGGACGTGCCCATTCTGTTGGCCGCCATCGAAGCCCGCGCAACGCACCTTCTCACGGGCGACTTGCGGCATTTCGGGCCATATTTTGGCAAGCGCATCGAAGGCATCTTGGTTCTGACTCCCAGCGAGTACTTGCGAGCCCCTTCCAGTCGCCGATGACACTGCGTCCGTTCGACCGGGCAGGGCCAATTGGCTCAAAGGCACAACGCGTCGTCCAATTTGGCAGAGGGGCCAACCTGCGCCAGCCAATTTGGTGCTGACCGTCGCGCAGCTTCAGCGCTAGTCTTCGTCTCGTGCTCCCACTCAGCCAGCAGATCCGCAGGGCCGTTGCTGCGCACCGCGCCGAGATGGCCAAGTTCGCCCGGGAGCTCGTGCGCATTCCTACCGAAAATCCGCCGGGGCAAAACTATCGCGCGTGCGCCGAAGTTCTCGCGCGAATGGTCCGTGGAGCAGGTCTCCGCGCGACCATCGAGATAATCCCGCCGCCCAAGCACCTGCGAACCAGCGCGAACGCCCAATCAAGCCCCGAGCCGCGCTATTGGGTGCGCGCCACGCTCGGCTCCGGCAAGCGCGCGCTCTATTTCCACGGCCATTACGACGTGGTCCCCGCATCCAGCCCCGCGCAATTTCAGCCGCGCGATCGCAACGGCAACATCTTCGGCCGCGGCTCGGCGGACATGAAGGGCGGGCTGGTGGCCATGCTTTACGCCGCGCGCGTACTGAAAGAATTGCGGATCGCGCTCGCTGGCCGCATCGAACTTGCCTTCGTCCCCGACGAAGAAACCGGCGGCGAGCGCAGCACCGCGGCGCTCTTCGAGAGCGGAGTGCTGGCCCCCGGCGCGATCGGCATGCTCACCGCCGAGCCCACCGGCGGCACAATCTGGAACGCAAGCCGCGGCGCCGTCACGATGCGCGTGACCGTAGGAGGAAAATCCGCGCACGTCGGCCTCAGCTTCCGCGGCGTCAATGCTTTCGAGCGCATGCTGGTCGTCGCGCGCGCCCTCGAAAAAGAGAAGCAGCGCATCTCCGCGCGCAAAACAAAATTCTGCATCGAGCCGGCCGCGGCCCGCCGCTCCATTCTTTTGCTCGGCGGACGCACCGAGGGCGGCACGAATTTCAACGCCGTCCCCGCCGAGTGTTCGTTCACAATTGACCGCCGCATCAATCCGGAAGAAAATCTCGCCACGGAAAGAAACCGCCTGCTCACGGTCCTGAATCGCTTACGCCGCAGCGGCATCCAAATGGAAACGGATATTTTTCAGGAGGGAAATTCAGTGGCCGTGCCAGAAAGCCAACCGCTCGCCCGCGCCCTCGCGAAAAGCATCCATGAAATCACCCGCCGCGCGCCGCGATTCGAAATGTGCCCGGGCCTGCTCGAAACGCGTTTCTACGCCCAACGTAATATTCCTGCACTCGCTTGCGGCCCGGGACGCCTATCGGTCTCGCATGGCCGCAACGAATTTGTTTCTCTGCGCGAAATGGAGCACTGCGCCGCTGTTTACGCCCTCGCGGCAGCTAATTTATTAGGCGCAGAGAACCAGGTATGACGCAAGGCCGCGTGATCTCGATTCAAATCGCTCCGGCACCCGGCGCGCCGATGCAGTCCGCAGAATCGGTGCGTGCCTTTGCCGGTCAAGGTCTCGAAGGCGACCGCTACTTCACGAGGCAAGGAACATATTCCGCCACGCCGGGCGCCGTCCGCGACGTCACACTAATCGAGAGCGAAGCTGTGGAAGCCATGAACGCGAAACTCGGCACCACGTTCGCGCCCGCCGCCATGCGCCGCAACATCGTCACGCGCGGCGTCCCGCTGAATCATTTCGTCGGCCACGAGTTTCGCGTCGGCGAAGTGCGGCTCCGCGGCGAGCAGTTGTGCCAGCCGTGCACATATCTCGAGAGCCTGACGCGAGTTGGCGTCAAAGCTGCCATGCAGCACCGCTGCGGACTGCGCGCTGAAATTCTCGCGAGCGGCACGATTCGCCAAGGCGACGCCATCGCCGTGCTCGACGATCCCCTCGAACAGAACAAGAACCTCGTTCGCCGATTCTTCGACGAAATGTGGAACCCCTGGAATTTCGCGAAGGCGGACGAACTACTCGCGCCGGATATAGTTTTTAAGGGCACCCTCGGCAACGAATTAAGAGGCCGCGACGCCTTCTGCACTTACATGCGCAAGGTGCAATCCGCGTTTCCTGATTTTCACAACACAATTTTAGAAATCACCGCCGAAGATGATCGCGTGGTCGCCAGAACTTTCTACCGCGGCACGCACCGCGGCGAAATTTTCGGCCTCGCGCCCAGCGGGAAAGAGATCAGCTACGCAGGCGCCGCATTTTTTCGCATCCGAGACGGACAGCTAATCGAAGGCTGGGTGCTCGGCGATCTTCTGGGCTTGCTGCGACAACTTGGCGCACGCTCGCTTCCATAATTTGCACCCTCTTGCTGGCGCAAAATTGGTAAGAATTTCCATTTCTCGCGGCCCACTAACGCCACCAATTTTCAAAGAAATTTCCGCTTTCCAATTGCACGATAACCCTCTGAAAACAAAGGCGCTACATTAGTCACCAGCCCCAAGAATTGCCTTGTGAATTTCCCCCCGTTTCGATAAAATTTTGGTGTTCCGGATTCCTCCTGAACGGCGCTTCATCCGGACCGAACTTGCCCCACTTCTTATTTGCCTGCGCCAGGGCAAATGGGGCCAGCAAGGCCCGGAACGATCCCCCTCCGCAGGGGAAAACAGACGCTCCGCCGCGTCTCGCAGCGCGAGACGGGATGGAGCCAATGAAACCCTTCGAGTCCCAGCTCGAGTTCAAATCTACGAGCGACTGGGGCCAATGGGCAAGGCAAGTCTCGAGTTCTTCCGCGCGACCGCCTTCCCAAAAGTGCAGTTTGAGTCTCTCGCGTTTTGTGTGTGCCGTCCGATTTGGGACCGCGAAGACTCATGAAGTATCCGGCGCCGAGCGTCGACGATACGCGCAATTTCTGAGGAGACGCACCACTCATGGGTGACAAAGAGACTCAGGCCGCCAAAGGCCCGGGGCCTGCCTCGCCGGCAGGCGGGCACAAGTACGACGCAACTTCCATTAAAGTTCTCGGCGGCATCGAAGCCGTCCGCAAACGCCCGGCTATGTACATCGGTTCCACGGGCGAGCTCGGCCTCCACCATCTCGTCTGGGAAGTGGTGGACAATTCGGTGGACGAAGCCATGGCCGGCTTCTGCGACGAGATCAACGTCAGCGTCCACGACGACAACAGCGTCACCGTGATTGACAACGGCCGCGGCATTCCCGTGGACATGCACGCCACCGAAAAAAAGCCCGCCGCCGAAGTAGTCATGACCGTTCTGCATGCTGGCGGAAAATTCGATAGCGACACCTACAAAGTTTCGGGCGGCTTGCACGGTGTCGGCGTCTCCGTCGTCAACGCACTCGCCGACTGGCTCGACCTCGAAATCTGGCGCGATGGCGAGGTCTGGGAGCAGTCCTACGAGAAGGGCGTCCCCACGTCGAAGCTCAAAGCCTCCGGCAAAACAAAAAAAACTGGAACGAAAATCACGTTCCATGCTGACCCTTCGATCTTCACCACCATCAACTACAGCTTCGACACGCTTTCGCAGCGCCTCCGCGAGCTGGCCTTCCTCAACAAGGGCCTGAAAATCACACTCGACGACGAGCGCAACAACAAGAAAGCTGAATTCCGCTTCACTGGCGGCATCTCCGAATTCGTCAAGCACCTCAACCGCGGCAAGCAGACGCTTCACGATTCGCCGATTTATATGGAAGGCAAGCGCGGCCAGGTGGACATGGAAATCGCGCTCCAATACAACGACAGCTACGCCGAAAATATTTTCACCTTCGCCAACACCATCAATACCGTGGACGGCGGCGCACATCTTGCCGGCTTCCGCTCCGCGCTCACGCGTACAATAAATTTCTACGCCAGCTCCACCGGCATGTTGAAAGAGCAGAAGGATGAAGTCTCTATCACTGGTGACGACGTTCGTGAAGGACTCGTCGCCGTCGTTTCTGTCAAGCTCCCGCAACCGCAGTTCGAAGGACAGACCAAGGGCAAGCTCAATAGCGACATCAAAGGCCTCGTCGAGCAGCTCGTGAACGAAAAGCTCGGCGAATATTTCGACAAGCATTCCTCGATCGCGCGAAAAATTATCGGCAAGTGCATTGACGCCGCGCGCGCTCGCGAAGCTGCCCGAAAAGCGCGCGAGCTCACGCGCCGCAAATCCGCGCTCGATTCGTCGGGCCTGCCGGGAAAGCTCGCCGATTGCCAGGAGCGCGACCCTTCGCGCTGCGAACTCTTCATCGTCGAGGGAGAATCCGCCGGCGGCTCAGCCAAGGGCGGACGCGATCGCCGCTATCAGGCCATCCTGCCGCTCAAGGGCAAAATCTTGAACGTCGAGAAAGCCCGCTACGACAAGATGCTCGGCCACGAAGAAATCCGCTGCATCATCACCGCGCTCGGCACCGGCATCGGCAAAGATGATTTCGACGCGTCGAAGCTGCGCTACCACAAAGTGATTCTGATGACCGACGCGGACGTGGACGGCAGCCACATCCGCACCCTGCTGCTCACTTTTTTCTTCCGCCACATGCGCGAGCTCATCGACAAGGGCCACATTTATATCGCGCAGCCGCCGCTCTATCGAGTCAAGCGCGGCAAGATGGACCGCTACATCCGCGACGAGCGCGAATTCGCCCGCGAGCTGATGAAGCGCGCCACCGAAGAGCATGTCGTCAAAGGCAAGGACGGCAAGCCGCTCGAGGGCGGCACGCTCACGCAGTTCTTGCTCAATATCCAGGAATACGACCAGGTGGCCGCGAAGCTCAGCCGCCGTTTGCGCGATCCCAAGCTCGTCGAGCTCCTCGCCGAAAGTGAGCTTGAGAAGAAAACCGATTTCGCGGACAAGAAAAAACTTCAGGAAGTGGTGAAAGCAGTCGAGAAAGCCAAGCTGAATCTCGAAGCCAAGCTCGAATTCGACGAGGAGCACAGCCTTCACGAGCTTGTCCTGAAAAATGGCGGCGAGCGCCGCGTCAATTGGGCCCTGGCAGGCACGGCAGAGTACAAGCGCCTGCGCACGCTGCGCCAGGCCATCGAAGAATACGACCGCCCGCCCTTCACCATCACGCACAATGGCGACAAAGTGGTGAAGGAAAACTCGCTCGGCGTCCTCAACTACGTCCTCGAAGACGCAAAGAAAGAATTCACCATCACGCGCTTCAAGGGCCTCGGCGAAATGAACCCCACGCAGCTCTGGGAAACCACCATGAACGCCGAGACGCGCACGCTCCTGAAAGTGCGCCTCGAAGACGCCGTCGCCGCCGAAGATATTTTCTCGACGCTCATGGGCGAAAACGTCGAAGAGCGCCGCAAATTCATCGAGGAAAACGCCCTCGACGTCGTGAACCTCGATATCTAATCAGGAATTGAGCTGTGGTTTACGCTGGGCTTGAATATGTTCACCAAACTACAAGACAAGGTCTTCCAGTTGGTGCTTGATGGGGAATCTCTATTGACGGAGGCTGAGCAACTGCGAGAAGTCGGTCTCGTGGAGTTCTCGCCTAATCGCGCCCGTGCCGTTAGAAATGTCATTGCTCATTATCATGCTTGGTATAACGCGGCAAGGCCGCTCATAAAGGACAATCTTACTGAAATGTTCGCGGATTTCGAGTCACTCTATTCAACGGCGGCAGAACGGGCACCTCGCCTTACACACGGAGACCGCCCTTACGAGACCAGGTCGTTACTTGAGTTTGAGCAGAGCGTTGCGCGGCAACTCGGTTTGGTGAAGGGGCCGCCACAGTCATTAGAGTCCAAGGCCGTCGCATTGCGTGGACTGATGACAAGAGAGTTACATTCCGACGAACTCTCCGTCGCCCGGGAATTATTGGCGAAGGGGTTTGCCCGCGAAGCAGGGATGATCGCCGGCGTTGCCCTTGAAGGTCATTTGAAATATCTCTGCGCGAAGTATGGCAAGGCAGTGGGAAAGGGAGACACTCTAAATCCATTAAACCAGCGCCTACTGGAATTCTATCCGGACGCCTCCCTGGGGATTCGGGTGGAGTGGATGGCGAAAATCCGAAATCAATGCGCCCATAAGGGAGACCAGGACCCGGACCCAAACCAGATTCAACAAATGATTGGCGCCGTAACTGATTTCATGTCGGCGATGGCATAAGAAATTGGTATGGACCGCTCATCCTCCGTGTTTTCCGGCATGGATGGGGTCCGTTGCGAGCCGCAAATGATCTACCAACTGACCTGGAAAATTCTGCCGGGGATGAAAGGCATGAGCTGCTCGGAATTCCACGCCACCCCGACGAACACGCCGAACAACGACCAGGGCGTGGCCTTTGAATGCTTAACCGAGGCCGAATGCGCCGAGCTGCTCCTGAAGCTCGAAGCCCATTTCGGCGCCCAGCGCTTCTCAAACAACGCCTCGGCATTCGAAACCGTAAAGACCTATGTCTTGGAGCGCATGACAAGGAAATGACGTAGCTCGCCTCCGTAAAAGTGGCGTTGTGCGGGGTACAGGGATCGAGATGCGTACAGTGCGCGCGGCCCGCATCGCAAAATTACGTAGTTTCGCGGATTTAAAATTGAACACACGTTGTGCTACTTTGGGTGGGATGGTCATCACAACAAATTCGAACCTGCCCCACCGCGCTATTTCCAGGCGCTGGCCAATGCAGTCCGCCCAAGCGCACCCCAACCCTGCCGCGCCCCTCACCACCGTTCGCACGCCAATTCTAATCGCAACACAGGTGCGAATAGAATCTGCTGTAACTCATTCAAAACAAACGATCGGTACCAATTCTAATCGCAATAAATTCCGGAGGGTCTCGGACGCAAGTTACAGCTCGTGCTTGGCTTTCTCCGCCACCCACAAATTTCTAATCGCGAACCGTAGATTAGAATCATCCGCAACTCATTCAAAACAAAAGACAGCGCCCTGCTCTAATCGCGAAAAAAAAGCCCGTTTCATCCCGCGCGATCCTGGCGCCCGGGTTTAACACAAATCACGAAGGGGTTTAAATGGCCGACGAAACAAATCTCTCAATCATGACGCCGGTTGATATCGAATCGGAGATGAAGAAGTCGTACCTCGATTACGCCATGAGCGTAATCATCGGGCGCGCGCTGCCCGACGTGCGCGACGGCCTCAAACCCGTCCACCGCCGCATTCTCTACGGCATGTACGAGCTGGGGCTCACCTCCACCAAGCCCTACCGCAAGTGCGCGAAGATCGTCGGCGAAGTCCTCGGCAAATTCCATCCCCACGGCGATTCACCCGTGTACGACGCGCTCGTCCGCATGGCCCAGGATTTCAACATGCGCTACCCCCTCGTGGACGGCCAGGGAAACTTCGGCTCGGTGGATGGCGATCCCCCGGCAGCCATGCGCTACACCGAAGCGCGCCTCTCGAAAATCGCGGAGGAAATGCTCGCCGACATCGAGAAGGAAACCGTCGATTTCGTCCCCAACTTCGATGAGAGCGAGGAGGAACCAACTGTCCTCCCCACGCGTATCCCCAACCTGCTTGTCAACGGCTCTTCCGGCATCGCCGTGGGCATGGCCACCAATATCCCGCCGCACAATCTGAAGGAAATTGTCGAAGCCGCCATCCTGCTGATCGAAGACCCGGAAGCGAACCTGAAAAAAGTGATGAAGCTCGTGCCGGGGCCGGATTTTCCCACCGCCGGCTATATTTACGGCCGCGACGGAATCGAGCAGGCATACAAGAGCGGCCGCGGCTCGTTTCAGGTGCGCGCCAAGGCTGCCATCGAGCAGCGCGGCAAAGACCGCCAGGACATCGTGGTCAGCGAGCTCCCCTATCAGGTGAACAAAGCCCGTCTGATCGAGCACATCGCCGAGCTGATCCAGAACAAAAAGATCGACGGCATCGCCGACATCCGCGATGAAAGCGACCGCGACGGCATGCGTATCGTTATCGAAGTGAAGCGCGACGAAGAGCCTGAAATCATCCTCAACAAGCTCTTCAAAATGACCCAGATGCAGGAATCGTTCAGCATGATTCTGCTTGCCATCGTCGCCGGCCAGCCCCGCGAGTTGGGCCTCCTCGAACTGCTGCGCCTCTTCATCGAACACCGCGTGGACGTAGTCCGCCGCCGCACGCAGTACGATTTGCGCAAAGCCGAAGAGCGCGAGCACATCCTGCTCGGCTATCACATCGCTCTCGACTACATCGATGACGTCATCAAAATCATTCGCGGGTCTGCAAATCGCGCCAACGCCCGCGAGAATTTGCATGAGTTCTTTGAGAACAAATCCGTGCGCGTCCTGGTGGGCGGCAAAGAGACCACCATGCGCGGCGTCAAGCTCGACGCCAAGAAATACGGAATCACCGTCGCATCTTCGGGGGCTGGGCTTGGCCTCAGCTATATCCAGATAGACGCTATCCTCGAACTGCAATTGCATCGTT
>Ga0307475_10000984_pt1 | contig 17030 bp, 15 predicted proteins | sample atmos_gasesECM1C_FD_203317 | JGI IMG/M metagenome (GOLD analysis project Ga0307475, IMG submission 203317) | Hardwood forest soil microbial communities from Morgan-Monroe State Forest, Indiana, United States - atmos_gasesECM1C_515 | ecosystem: Environmental > Terrestrial > Soil > Temperate... | reverse complement strand
CCGCCTTCCTCTTTTGTGATTTTGCGATTTCAAATCACGAAATCTGATCAAGACCTGCCGGGCGCCCGGTTCCGCGGAAATCTCAAATCGACTCGGTTCCCCACAGATCATGCAGGTGGACGACGCCGAGCAGCCGCGAATCGTTCTCCACCACCACCAACGACGTAATCTTGCGCGACTCCATCAAATTCAGAGCGGTCATGGCGAAAGTAGAGGGATGCACCGTAATCGGTGTTTTAGTCATGCATTCGCCTGCCTTCAGATCCATTGCGTCTTTTCCGCGATGCTCGAGCAGACGCCGCAAGTCTCCGTCGCTGATGACTCCCAGCAGCTTCCCGTTTTGTGTCACCGTCGTCATGCCCAGCTTCTTGCGCGACATCTCATAGATCACCTCATGCATGGATGTCTCCGGAGCCACGCGCGGCAGTGCGTCATTGGTGTGCATGATTTCCGAAACGCGCATAAGTTTCTTGCCGAGCTTGCCGCCAGGATGAAGATCGGCGAAATCTTCCTCCTTAAATCCGCGCTTCTCCGAGAGCGCTACCGCGAGCGCGTCGCCGAGAGCAAGCATCGCGGTAGTGCTGGCGGTGGGAGCAAGTCCCAGATTGCAACCTTCGCGCGGCACAGAGCAGTCAAGCGCCACGTCGGAAGCCTGGGCAAGAGTGGAGTTTAGGTCGCAAGTAAAGCAGATGAGCGCATCGCCCACGCGTTTGATCTTGGCCAGAAGTTTGAGGAGTTCTTCAGTCTCGCCGCTAGAGGAAAGCGCGATCACTACGTCGCCGGCTGCCACCATTCCCAGGTCGCCATGCAGAGCCTCCGCTGGATGCATGAACAGTGATGGCGTCCCGGTAGAGCTAAGCGTGGCCGCGATTTTCTGAGCAATGATGCCGCTTTTGCCCATGCCTGTGACCACTACGCGCGCAGTGCAGCGATGAAGCAGCTCCAACGCCCGTTCGAAGTGGAGCTTCATTGCGCCGGAGAGGCGTTCGGCCAGAGCACTGAGCGCTTCTGCCTCAATGCGAACTACGTTTTCTCCGGTGGAGGACATCGGTGGAAGAATGGTAGCAAAGTTTCCATCGTGTCATTCTGAGCGTAGTGTCCCTACCCGTTGGCATGGAGAGAGAAGAATCCCTATCGACTTATGCCCGTTAAAATGACCCGGGGAAGCTGACTCAGAATTGCTCGGGAGACTGACTGCGAGATTCAGGACGAAAATCAGGAGTGAACGTGAGCCAACCCATGAAGCGGACGCACTCTGATTTCCTTTTCACGTCTGCGTGCCTGCGCTATGTCGTAGGAAGATTGCATCCTCATCAGAGTATCCATTTTCACGCCAAAAGCCTTTTCGATGCGCAGCGCCATGTTGCCGGTAAGATCCGACTTCCCGTTCAGCAAACTGGATAACGCCGGGCGCGAGACTCGCAACGCGATAGCAGCAGCGGTAACCGACAGCCCAGTAGGCTCAATGATCTCGGTGCGAATGAAGTCTCCGGGATGCGGCGGGTTCTTCATACTCATAAGTTGCTCCTTAAAGTCCTAGTGGTAATCTTCGAGATTCATTTCGAAGATCTCGCCTTGAGTTACGTCAATGCAAAACGTAAGCCGCAGGTTTCGCGTCACACTCAGGCTCCATGTTCCCTTTCGGTCCCCGGTTAATGTATGCGCTCGCCATTGCGGGAGTGCTCCCAGCTCCTTGGAGTCTTCCATTTCCTCGAGAAAGGCCGGCATCTTGCGCAATTTATCGACGCTTTGAGGCGGCACTCCTTTTGCGCTGTCATCTGCATAAAGCCTTTGCAAGCCATTGTGGGCAAAGCTGCGTATCTTCATGCGAGCATGAGTGTAGCCTGTAGCTTAACACTTTTCACTAGGCGGAGCGATAAATTGTTGCGACTGTTACTCCCATTCAATCGTACCCGGCGGTTTTGACGTGATGTCATAGACAACGCGGTTAATGCCGCGAACTTCGTTCACGATCCGGCTGGAGATGGTTCTGAGGACTTCATAAGGTAGCGGCACCCAGTCGGCAGTCATGCCGTCTTCGGAGTGGACAGCGCGAATGGCGCAGGTGTAGGCGTAAGTGCGGTAATCACCCATCACGCCCACCGACATCACCGGCAACAGCACCGCAAAAGATTGCCAAATCTGGTTGTACAGCCCGGCAGCTTTGATTTCGGAGACCACGATATCGTCGGCATTCTGAAGCAGCTCAATCCGTTCCGGAGTAACCTCGCCGAGGATACGCACCGCCAGTCCCGGTCCGGGAAAGGGCTGGCGCTGGAGGATCTCCTCTGGCATGCCTAAATCACGTCCAATGCGCCTCACCTCATCTTTAAAGAGATCCTTGAGCGGCTCGATGAGCCTGAGGTTCATCTTTTCCGGCAATCCGCCGACGTTGTGGTGAGTCTTGATTGTCTGCGACGGTCCGCGGACCGAGCGCGACTCGATCACATCGGGATAGAGTGTGCCCTGCACCAAAAATTCGGCTTTGAGCGCGCGATTGCCGTTCGAGCTCTGACGATGCCGCTGGATCAGCTTCTCGGCTTCATCGTCGAAGACGGAAATAAATTCGTTGCCGATGATCTTTCGTTTCTTTTCAGGCTCGGTAACGCCTGCGAGTTTCGACAAAAACCGCTCTCCCGCGTCGACGGCAACGAGGTTCAATCCAAGCCGGTCGCGAAGATTGGTTTGGACCTTCTCAAACTCATTCTTTCGCAGTACGCCATTGTTGACGAACACGCAGGTAAGCCGCTCGCCGATGGCCCGATTCACCAGAACAGCGGCAACCGACGAGTCCACTCCGCCGGACAGCGCGCAAATCGCGCTGCCTTCGCCAACAGTTTCATTGATCGAGGCAACCGTCTCGTCGATAAAGCGTCGCGGCGTCCAACTAGGTTGGGCACGACAGATATCGAAGATAAAATTCCGCAGTAGCTCCGTGCCGAGCTTGGTGTGATGCACTTCAGGATGAAACTGCACCGCCCAAGTTTTGCGCTCCGGATTTTCAATCGCAGCCAGGGCGCTGGCAGACTTCGCGACTACACGAAATCCGGGAGGGAGCTCGCGGGCCTCATCTCCATGTGACATCCAGACCGAAAGGCTCGAAGGTAAATTGTGGAACAGCGAGGACGAGGTCTCGATCACCTCTACCTGCGCATGTCCGTATTCGCGTTTAGGGCCGGGAACTATTTTGCCGCCGAGCTTGTGGGTGATGAAGTGCAAGCCATAACAGATGCCCAATACGGGAATTCCCAGCGAAAGCACGCGTTCATCGGCCGGGGGAGCGTCCGCGTCATACACTGAGCAAGGTCCGCCGGAAAGAATGATTCCCGCCGGATGATAGCTCTTGATTTCGTCGAGAGAAGCGGTACAGGGGACCACGACAGAGAAGACGCCCTGTTCGCGGATGCGTCGGGCGATAAGCTGCGTGTACTGCGAACCAAAGTCGAGAACGACGATGGATTGAGGCTCCATGACTGAGTGTCGCAGAATCCAGAGCTGCTATTCAACCTCCGAGTTGAAGCTTTTGGTTAGGGCTCTGGCACAACAGAGCCCAGGTCAGACGACGCACGGAATCCGCCATTCGCGAATGCCGACTTAGCGCTGATGCCCGCCTTCCCAGTTAGTCGCTGAAACGCCTGTAAGCTGCGTTCCTTCGGTCCCGGGACGACTCGGACCCCGCATGAAATGAAGGCTTTTTCACTTTTGATTCAGAGCCTCTTCACTTTAGAAGTTCTAAATGCTTCTGTCTCAAAATGACCATTTTGCTGGAGACTAACAAGCATCCACGGTAACTCATGTGGTGGAGGTCGTATGTCTTGCAAGCGTCAATTTTTTCAGAGCGCTGCCCTTGCGATTCTTTTGTGCTTATTGCAGTTGGCAGTGTACGGACAGAGTGGCAGCGGTACGCTCCAGGGAACAGTAGTCGATCCGAACGGAGCTGTGGTGCCAAATGCCCAACTCACTATAACGGCCCCGCTGACAGGGGTCTCCCGAAATGTGGTCACGAACGCGAGTGGCTTTTACTCTGCGCCGAATCTAAGCGCTGGAGGGTACACAGTCACTACCGCGGCGGCAGGCTTTAGTACACGAGTCGATAACGACGTGGTGCTTTCCGTTGGGGCGGTGCGGGATTTCGAGATTGCTTTATCGGTCTCCGCCACCACGCAAACGATCACCGTCGAAGCCTCCAGCAATCAGATCAACACCGCTGATTCTTCCGTAGAGGCCGTGATCGATGGAAAGCAAACCCGCGACCTTCCCCTGAACGGCCGCGATTGGACGACGCTGGCCACGCTTAATACAGGCGTTTCCGCGGTGCTGACGCAATTCGCCGGCGCAGCTACGGCCACAACCAAGTTGTCGCGCGGCCTCGGGTCGCAGCTTACCATCGGCGGCAACCGGCCGCAGCAAAACGGTTACCGGCTGGACGGCATCAGCATCAACGACTACGCCAATGGCGGACCAGGTTCGGTGACTGGCTTCACCCTTGGCGTGGACGCGGTGCAGGAGTTCAGCGTCATCAGTTCGAATGCCCCCGCGCAGTACGGCCGCATGTCAGGCGGAGTGATCAATTCGATCACACGTCAGGGCACAGATCAGTATCACGGATCCCTCTATGACTTCGTTCGTAACAGCGAATTCGACTCGCGCAGCTTCATCGATCCGGTAGGCAGTGGCGAACCCTCTTTTCGGCGCAACCAGTTCGGCGCCACCATCGGCGGGCCAATCGTTAAAGACAAGACCTTTTTCTTCTTCAACTACGAAGGGTTTCGGCAGGCGCAGGGAGTCTCGATACAATCGACCGTGCTCTCGCCAAATGCACGTAAAGGGCTTGTCACCTGTACCCAGCCGGCAACTGGCGCGCAAATGAAGACCTGCCTCACTGCTGCGGGTGGCGCACAGGCTCCGCCGGGGGGCAGCGGCGTACAGCAGTTGACGGTTAGTCCTGCGGTGATCCCTTATCTCGCGCTCTATCCGCTTCCCAACTCAACCATTACCGGGAATACCGGCCTCTTCAACTTTCTGACCACGCAGCAGACGAACGAAGACCTGGCCACCGTTCACCTGGACCACAATTTCTCTGAGAAAGACTCACTGCACGGCACGCTGCTTTACGACACAGCGGCGCTCGATTCCGCGGACCAGACCAACACCTTGTACGATGAGGCGATCTCCCGGCGAACCACAGCGGCAATCGAGGAAGCGCACAGCTTCTCGCCCAGACTGAACAACTCCTTCCGTATTGGTTACAACCGGTCCGTTGCCATCGCTCCGAATCAAAAGGCGGTGATCAATCCTGCGGTAAATAACCCCGCACTCGCTTTTTATCCTGGCAAGACGGTGGGCCAGATTCTGGTGTCCAGTCTTACGACGGTTCAGGGAGGCTCGGGAGCCGTGGGCACAAACTCATTCCACTTCAATTCCTTTCAGCTCTACGATGACGCGACTTACATCTTAGGAAAGCACTCCCTGGTCTTCGGGGGCGCCATCGAGTACGACCAGGACAACATCCTCGGCGGCGTGCTTCCAAACGGCGAATGGAATTTCGGATCGATCAACGGTTTTCTCACCAACGTGCCGACCTTCTTCGAAGGCGGGCTCCCTAATACGCCGGTCGCGCCACATGACCTTCGCCAGACGATCTATGCGATCTACGGGCAGGATAGCTGGAAGCTGCGCAACAATCTCACCGTTAACTTCGGGCTTCGTTATGAGATGGCGACTGACACCTCAGAGATACGCGGCCGCCTCGGCGCCCTACTGACACCTACTTCGCCGAGCGCCGTGCCCGTGAACAATTTCTTCAGCAACAATCCCACTACTCTGAACTTCGAGCCGCGCGTAGGCATTACCTGGGATCCGTTCCATAATGGGAAGACCGTTGTGACCGCCGGGTCGGGCATTTACGACGTTTTGCCCCTCAACTACTTGTACGAGATTCAGCTCATTTCGAGTGCACCCTCCTATGACGAAGGGCGGCTTACTTTCTCCGGAAATGGGGGACAAGGCCTTTTCCCGACGAATCCGTTCAACACTACCACTCCCAAACTGCGGGCTATCTTCACGCCCCGCAACGCCCAGCGCAGCTACGTGATCCAGAACAGTCTCAACATCCAGCAGCAGCTCACCAAGAACACGATTGCGCAAGCGGGATATATCGGCTCCCACGGAGTTCATCAGGTCTTTACCACCAACGACATCAATAATGTTCCCTTTCAGGGGCAGGATAGCTTTGGCAATTACTTTTGGCCGGATCTCAAGGCGGTGACCGGCGCTGCGCGCGCAGCCTTGCAGTTGAACCCCGCCGTGGGCACCATATCGGATACTTTCTTCGGAGGAAGCTCGATCTATCACTCGCTGCAGACCTCAATCAGCTATAACGCACCGAAAGGAATTGTGGGCAGGGTGGCTTATACCTGGTCGCACTCGATCGATGACAGCTCATCGGCGCTCTCGGGCGCCAGCTTTGGCAACTCGGTTTCGGGTCTGCCGGCGTTCGATCTGCGACTCGACCGTGCCAATTCCGATTTTGACATCCGTCACGTCTTCTCGGCGAACGCGGTCGCCCCACTCCCTGGCGTCCAGCGAGGTGGTGTCATTGGTGCGATTCTCAACCACTGGAGCTTTAACAATATTTTTACCGCTCGCTCCGGAATTCCGTTCACTCCGATCGTTGGCGGAGACGCTCTCGGCCTGCTTGGATCGCAGACTTTCCAGTTTCCCGACCGCATCGTTACCAACCGCAGTTGCGTAAATCCGGGCAGCATCAACTACATCGACACATCTTGCTTTGCCTTCCCGGGAACCGTTCCCTATGGCAATGGTTTGAATGGACCTCGCCTGGGAACGAGCCGGCGCAATGCGCTCAACGGCCCCGGCTTCTTCTTCTGGACAACAGGATTGATGAAAGATCAGCCCATCACTGAGCGCTTTCGGCTACAGTTCCAGGCCCAAGCATTCAATGTAACCAACCACACCAACTTCGCGAATCCGGCGAGTGCCCAGACGCAAATTTTCAACAGCAGCGGACAACTCTCCGGCACGGCGGGAACCTTGACGGCGGTTGCCACTCCCGGCCGCCAGCTTCAATTTGCGCTGAAACTCATCTTTTAGCGGGCGCCCGGCACTCCGGGAAATGCGGGAAAGGAGAAGGAGCATTGATAATTCGGATGAAGGCAACAGCTAGTTCTGGACTTGTTCTCTGCTGCCTTCTGGCGCTCGCGACACTAAATGCAACCGCGAGCGCTCAGGTTGCTTCTGTCGTTCCCGAAAAAGGAAACACTTCTCAGAGTGAGTTGCCTCTTTCTGCATATAATCCACAGCCGGCCTCGCCGCCAAAGGACGCTGGTTACGTCTTGCCGGACGGGACCATCCGCCTCGTTGGCTTCGACGACATGGAAGGAATGATCTCTCGGCTAAACGCGCTGTTCACACAGACTCATCCCGGAACGAAGTTCACTTACGTGAAGAGCAACAGCTATGGCGCCCTCTACTCGCTGATGTGGGATTCTACCGCCTTCGCCCCTATGGCAATCGATTATCAGAGCAACTTGATCTACACCGACATTGTGCACGGCCCATCGTTCTCTATTCGTGTCGCACATGCCTCGCTGACCGCCGGCGCAAAGCTCAGCCCCATCGCTGTTGTGGTCAACAAAAGCAGCCCGATCGAAACGTTGTCGCTCGCGCAACTGACGTCGATCTTCACGGAACCTGTGCGAAGACACGTTTATAGCCATTGGGGTCAGCTTGGCGTGCGGGGAGAACTCGCTGTTGCGGCGATCCACCCGTGCGGTCTGCCATGGAGCGATCATTTTCCCTCGCAGGATCCGACCTTTGGAGAGTACCTGTTTAGCCGCAAACTCGGAGGTGGTCAGCCAGTTGTGAATTACACGATGTTCACAACCTATGCTGCAGTCGCCCGAAACGTTGCCTCCGACCCACTGGCCATCGGACTCGTCGCGACAAACGAAGTTACCCCTGATGTAAAGGTCGTGAGTCTGACCGGCAACGATCTAAGCGAACCTTCACGTCCGGACGCCGCCGACCTTCGTGGGGGGCGTTACCCGCTCGATCGCTATCTGTACCTCTACGGACGCGTTGTATCCGGAAAATCCTTCGATCCCTTCGTAAAGGAGTACATGAGGATGGTCCTGTCCAGAGAGGGACAGCAAATCGTTGCCGGCGACTCTCACGGATACATTCCATTGAGCGGACTCGAGGCTGCCGACGACCTGGCCACGCTGCGATGAATTGTCGCCATGCATTGATTAACTGCTCGCGCCGGATTGGCTTCATCGTGACATGCGTGGCACTGCTTTTCGCGTCGTCAGCTATCGACAGCAGCGGTCAGGAGAAGAGCGCTGAGGCCAAGCCTTATTTGCCGCACGCCGTGCCGTTCCCCACGGGCGCAATGTATCTCCGGCCGGACGGCAGCATTTATCTCACCGGGAATGACCTGGTTCAGCCCCTGATCGAAAAACTAAACGATCTCTTCGTCAAGACACATCCGGGATTCCGATTTTCCCTGCACATGATGTCATCGGCGGAGGCGATCAGCGGTATCACTTCGGGAAAGTCGGCAATCGGACCAATCGCGCGCGACGCTACCTTCTGGGATAAGGAGGCATTCTCCTCGGTGTATGGCTATCCGCCAACAGACATTCAGATCGGTTGGGACAACACGCCCGATGCGGACCACTATCCGCCTGGCAAGTTCCCTCCCGCCGTGTGGGTCAACGTTCGTAATCCCATCTCGGCACTCGACCTCGATCAGGTCGCTTCCATCTTCACCCAGGGATCGCCCAGGGGAGACATTACCCGCTGGGGTCAGATTGCATTTCACGAGGCCAATTTGGGAAACAACGGCGGCGACTATGCTAAACGCCAGATTCACGTCTATCTTCCAACGCTGCGCGGCCTGCCTATCGTTTCGACGACCCGCTTCCGCTTCGGGGGTTATCCCTGGACTAGCCGAGCTGAGTACCTCCCGTCGATCGAGGATGTGATAAATGCAGTCGCGAACGATCCGTTCGGAATCGGCTTCATCGGATGGTTTCCGATTGACGAAGGCTGGGACCGCTCCGTCGATCTGAGCCAGAAGGTTCGCTTGCTGCCGCTTTCCGAAACGCCGGACGGAAAAATCTCGCGCGGCGGACCGGGGGATCTTTATCCGCTCGCGGGCGGCATTCATCTGATGGTGAACCGCGCCCCAGGAAAGCCACTGGAACCTTGGATTCGCGAGTACGTGCGGCTGGCTTTGTCCAAAGAGGGACAGGAGATCATCTCCTCGATGACGGCAAGCGACGGCTTTATTGCGCTTGATCCACAGCAGATTCCTGCCGAATTAAAGAAGGTGGAGTAAGTGTCGATCGAGGCTATCTGCCGGAGACGGTCCAACCACTGGGGAAGCCGGGTGGGGATATTGCTTCTGATGCTTGCAAGCTTTTCCGGCACAGGAATCGCACAGGAATATGACCTTAGCGGATTGCCTCACTATCAGTATTCCAACTCGCAGCAGCTTCACGGCGTGATCCGGATCCACGGCACTGAACTCACGCAACACTTGATTCACCAGTGGGAGGACGCCTTTCTTAAGCTTCATCCTATTGTCAGATTCGGCGACTACATGCTTCCAAGTGGTTTCAGCGGTCTGGTCGCCGGCACCGCCGACATCAATGTCATGGGACACACTGCTTGGCGTTCCGACCTCAAAGCCTTTGAGGAATCTTTTGGCTATGACCCTTTTGAAGTGATGTTCGCGACCGGCGGCTTCAACCTGAGAAAGGGAAACACACCCGCAGCAATCATCTTCGTCAACAAGAGCAACCCGATCACGCAACTATCGTTGGCGCAGCTCGACGGCGTCTTCGGCGCGCAGCGCACCGGCGGCTGGAATGGAACACACTGGTCAACGGCAAGTGCTCGCGGCCCAGAGCAAGACATTCGCAAATGGGGTCAACTTGGTCTCACCGGCGAGTGGAAAGACAAGCCGATCCATCTTTATGGCATCGATGCCACCCTCAGCAACTGGTCCGAACTCATCCAGCGAGTTGCCTTCAAGGGCGGCGACAAGTGGAACCCGGCACTGAACGAGATTGTGCGCGGCGGAGTCGAGGTGCCTGCGGATGCGCAGATCGTCTCCAGCGTAGCCAACGATCCATATGGGATCGGCTTCAATCTGATGCGCGTTGTCGAAAAGAATCCGGGAGTGAAGGCGCTCGCGATCTCAAGTAAAGATGGCAAACTCGCTATCGCACCCAGCTCGCAAAGCTGTTATGACCGCACCTACCCGTTGGTGAACGCCGTTTATTTATATCTCAATCGGCCTCCCGGCAAGGCCCTTGACCCGCGGCTCCTGGAGTTTCTTAAGTTCGTCCTGAGCCGCGATGGACAACAGATCGTCGTGGACGACGGCATGTTTATACCGCTCAATCCCGCCGCAGCTATTGAGCAACGGCAAAAGCTCGAGTAGTTCCGCCAAGTACGATGCAGACACTCATGATAGTGCGAGACATCATTCACAAGTATCGGCAATCGAGTCAGACGCTCGCCGTTGTCCTGGTCATCTTCGTCTTGACGTTGTCGATGAAGTCGCAGACCACTTCAGCATTTCGCGAGTACCAGCCTGGACCGAAGCTGTCCGGTGTGATTCGAAGTTGGGGAAGCGATCAGATGGGCCCGCTAATGAAGCTTTGGGAAACCGGCTTTCACAAATATCAGCCCGACGTCTATTTCTCCGATACGCTCAAGGGTACGGCCACGGCCCAATTCGGACTGCATGAGTGGGTTGCCGATCTTGCGGTATCGACACGCAAAATTTATCCATACGAATTTTATGGCGTTTATCGCCGGTCGCTTCTTTATCCGGTAGAGATCGCTGTAGCCAGCGGCAGCTATAACGTCCCGCACAAATCGGCGGCGCTCGCCATTTTCGTCAATCGCGCCAACCCACTTGCTAGCCTAACGATGAAGCAGTTGGATGGAATCTACGGAGCACATCGAACCGGAGGATGGCAAGACCTGAACTGGCGCACTGAGATCGCTCGAAACGCCGACCAGGACATTCGCACCTGGGGCCAACTCGGATTGAAAGGCGAGTGGGCCGACAAGCCGATTCACGTCTATGGTCCGCCGGGTATCTACCCTGGAGGTATTTCTTTTTTTCAAAGCAGAGTGATGGGAGGAGCCGATAGCTGGAACGAGACCCTCCGGGAATACGACGATCGCGCCAAGATGATGGACGCGCTCAGCAACGATCCTTATGGGATCGCCTATACATCGCTAAACTACCGGACGCCGCAGACTAAACCTGTCGCCATAGCCCAAAACGATGGAGGGCCTTTCGTCGAACTTAGCCGAGCGAGCGCGACTGACCGCAGTTATCCTCTGGTGCGCACCGCCTACATATACTTTGCTCCGGACCATCCGGATGGCTCACCCGCGAAGGTTGACGCGAAGATAAAAGAGTTTCTTCTCTATATCCTGAGCCGCGAGGGACAGGAGGACGTAGTACGCGAAGGGGACTACCTTCCGCTTACTCCAGCAATCGCCGCCGAGCAAATTCGCAAACTGGAAGCTCAGAACCCCGGCAAGCCGGCTGAAGCGGGCGAACAATAACACGATGAAAAAACCTCCACATCTTTGTGTTTGCTTCCTGGTCGCGCTGCTGCTTCCGACTTACGTCCTCATAGCTGTAGCGGTCGAGGCTCAGTCGATTCCGCAGCTTGCGCCCTACAAACCTGAAACGCAACTTAGTAGTCCCGAGATCCTGCGCAGCTGGGGCAGCAAAGAGATGGCTGGTTTGATGCGTCTGTGGGAAGCAGACTTCGAGCGTTACCAGCCCAACATTCGGTTCGCCGACACTCTCAAGGGAACTGAAACCGCGCAAGCCGCACTGTTCACGCATGTAGCCGACATGGCCCTGATGAGCCGTCCGATTCTGGCACTGGAGCGTCATGTCATGTTCCGGCGCGAGCATCACCTTCCGCTTGAAATCACGGTCGCCACCGGGAGCCTTGATGCTGAGGACAAGACGTTTGCTCTCGCCATACTCGTGAACAAAGAGAATCCTGTCTCGGGACTCAGCGTCAGTCAACTCGACGGCATCTTCGGAGATCAGCGAACCGGCGCGTGGGATGAGCAGTTCATCTGGCACCCGGAAGCGGGGCGAGAAGCAGACCGCAACCTGCGGACGTGGGGCCAACTTGGCCTCACCGGCGACTGGGCTGACAAGCCCATTCACGTTTACGGATATCCAGTGACTATCTACTCGCCCGAGTCCGGACCGATGCTTTCGTTTCGCAAGGCGGTGATGCAGGGCGCCGATATCTGGAACCCCGATCTGCAGGAGATCCCCGAAGGCAGCAAGATTGCCGAGGCGGTGGGCAAAGATCGCTACGCGATTGGCTATACCTGCCTCTGCTTTCAATCGGCCGTTTCAAAGGTCCTTGCTGTCGCGGCAGCGGACGGTTCCGTTCCGGTAAATCTGACGAAGACCAGCGTCGCCGACCGCCTATATCCGCTGAGTCGGTCGATCTACATCTACATCGATCGCACGCCGGGAGAACCCGTCGATCCGAAGTTGAAGCAGTTTCTTACTTATGTGCTGAGCCGCGAGGGTCAGGATGCGGTCGCCCGCTCAGATGGATATCTGCCGCTTACGCCAGAGCTAGCACATGAACAGTTGCAGAAGATCCAGTAACCATCGCCAGAGGAGAGCGGTTTCGAGGAGAAGGGTAATGCGACGAGTACATGTGATCGCTCTCATGCTTGCGGCCCTCGCAGACGCCGCGTGTTGGGCGCAGAGTCTCGACGGCCTTCCGCTCTACCAGGGGAATAACGACCAGTTTGGTGAAATCCGCATCTGGGGCAACGAAACCATGCTGCAGATGCTCACCGCCTGGGAGCTGGGCATTCACGAGCACCAACGCGGCTTGCGCTTCTCTGACGTGTTGCCGAGTGGCGCCGCTGCTATCGGTGCGCTCTACACCGGCGTTGCTGACCTGGGCCTGATGGGGCACCACAGTTGGCCGATGGAAACACTCGCCTTCCATGAAGTGTATGGATACGATCCGCTCGAGATCATCGTTGCCACCGGAGCCTACGACGTGCCGGCAAAGATGCCGGCCAACGTAATCTACGTCAACAAGCAGAATCCCATTTCGAAACTGACGCTGCCGCAGCTCGACGGAATCTTCAGCTCGCAGCGAACGGGAGGCTGGCAGGCTACGCAGTGGTCAACTGAGAGCGCTCGCGGCGCCGATAAAAACATCCGCACCTGGGGCCAACTTGGTCTGCAGGGCGAATGGGCCAATCGTCCGATTCATCTTTACGGCTACGACCTCAGCGCGAATAGTTTTTGTCTGTCCATGCAGCGCATGGCCTTTCAAGGCGGAGATCTGTGGAACCCGACGCTCAATGAATTTGCCCTGAATGAGGTTGGAATGCTGTTTAGACCGGGGCCGCGTCCGCCTCAAGGATGCGAGACCATCATCGCCGCATTGGCAAAGGATCCTTATGGCATCGCTTACACGGCTCCGCAGTGCGCGCGCAAGAGTAGCGACGTAAAACCTCTCGCCTTGGCCGCCAATGCAGGTGCTCCCTACGTTGAACCGACCAAGGAAAATATGGCCAACCGGACGTATCCCCTCGTCGAATCCATTTATGTGTACATCAATCGGGCGCCCGGCAAACCAGTCGAACCAAAGCTGAAGGCGTTCCTCACTTACATTCTTAGCCGCCAGGGACAGGAGGGAGTTCTTCAGGATGGCGGCTACCTTCCGCTCACTCCGGAGGTCGCTAGAGAGGAACTCAAGAAGCTCCAATGAGCTATTCGAAGATCTGATTTGGGAATTCGCTGCAACTGAGGCTCGCACAGAAAGAAGATCCATGAAGCTCACCGCGCTACTGACCGTCTTATTCATACTTGGCGCATCACGATTGTTCGCTCAGGATTTCGCCTCCTTTCCGCCATACGTCCCTGAAGAGCAGGTGAAAGGCACGCTTACGGTCTGGGGCAACGATGGAATGGCGAATCTCGAGAGGCTATGGGAAGAAGGTTTTCAAAAGTACCAGCCGCAGATCCGATTCGACGATCACTTATACAGCACCGCGACCGCTATCGGCGGGCTTTACGCAGGCCATGCTGACCTGGCCTACATGGGACGCGACATCTGGCCCGTCGAAGCTCTCGGTTTTACCAAGACCTTCGGCTACGACCCTACGCGTTTGGTCGCCGCCACAGGAGCCTACGACGTGGAAGGTAAGACGTTCCCCATGGTCGTCTTCGTCAACAAGGACAATCCGCTGAAACAACTGAGCCTGCCTCAGCTTGATGCCATCTTCGGTACTGAGCGCAAGCTGGGTGCAGCTAAGAACATTCGGACCTGGGGAGATCTCGGGCTTGCCGCGGAATGGGCAAACCAGCCAATTCACCTCTATGCCTATGCCAATGACAGTGGTTTTGGTGTTTTTTTCTCGGCCGCAACCATGGGCGGCAGCACGCGGTGGAATTGCGAGATCCATCAGTTCGACAACATCACCGATGCAAAGGGAAAGACCATCACCCCGGCCGGCCGGCAGATCGTAGATGCTCTGGCAGCGGATAAATATGGTTTGGCCTATTCCGGCATTCGCTACGCTACGCCCGACGTCAGACCGATTTCCATAGCGGTTCGCGAGGGCACTCCTTATGTTGAACCTACTCGCGAAAACGTGATCAATCGCACTTACCCGCTGCTCCGGGACATTCCCATTTACATCGACCGCGCGCCCGGCAAGCGGATCGAACCCCGGGTGCGTGAGTTCCTCGCCTTTATCCTCAGCCGCGAAGGGCAGCAGGCAATCAGTCGCGAAGGCGACTATCTCCCTCTGACCCCCACCCTCGTCGAAGAGCAGCGTAAGCTCCTCAAGTGAGCGCTGAACCACGGGCAAATTCCTCCTTAAGATGTATCCGCAATCGAGGATAGAGACGGCATTGCACGTCTTCCGTTAGAGCATGAATCGTCACCGCTTAATATACCTTGACACGTATATGCTCTGTGGAGTATATAAACGGAGTGGAATCTGTGTTCGAAATCATTGCGGAGCCGAACCGCCGCGCGATATTGAGCCTCCTGGTCTCCTCACAACAGTCGGTGGGAGAGATCGAGCGTCAACTGCGTATGCCGCAGCCGACCGTGTCAAAGCACCTGCGAGTGCTGCGCGAGGCCGGTTTCGTGGAATCCACGGTGGATGCACAGCGCCGCCTCTACCGGCTGAAACCTGAACCACTTCAGGAGGTGGATGCCTGGCTGGCTCAGTTCCGACGGTTCTGGTCCGCTCACCTGGATGCTCTCGAACGCCACCTCGACCGCATGGATACGAATAAAGATCAGTCAACACCACCGAAAAAGAAGACAAGGAGAAGACGGCGCGGCCCAAACCGCGAACGTGACAAAGGAGAAACGAAATGAAAATTAAATTGACCAGCTTATACGTGGACGACCAGAACAAGGCCCTGCGCTTCTATACGGAGATCCTGGGCTTTGCCAAGAAGGCCGATTTCAGTAATGGCCCATATCGCTGGCTGACCGTGGCCTCGCCTGAGGAGCCGGACGGCACTGAGCTGCAGCTCGCGCTGAACAACAACCCTGCAGCCAAAACGTATCAGCAGGCCTTGTTTCAACAGGGTCAGCCCGCGGCCATGTTCTACACCGACGACGTCAAGAGCGACTACGAGCGGATCAAGTCGCGCGGCGCCGAGTTCACCATGCCGCCCAGCAGCGTCCCTGGCGCGACTATTGCAAAGTTGAATGACACCTGCGGCAATCTCATTCAGATCACTCAACTGGCGCGCTATTAAACGGCTTGCCGAGCTGCGGAGTCTCTGTGACTGAGAAGAAGGCGCTCAAAAATGACGAGGCGACCAAAGCCGAGCTGTCGGCCATCGCGCACGAGGTCGCGAGCTGATGCCGCGCCGTCTCGAAGTCGCATGGCTTGCTCGGCTCCGCCGGTTCTGGTCCGCTTACGTCGGGGCTCTCGAGCGTTATCTCGAGCGCATCGATCGATCGGCGCCAAAGAAAAGGAAGACAAGGAGAAGGAAATGACTCATCTCGAGCAGTACACACCGGGTCCGGCGAGCGGCGCGCAGGTAGAAAAGCACGGAGATAAGTGGACGCTCATTCTCGTCAGGGAACTGCGTCACTCGCCGGAAAAAGTGTGGAAGGCGCTCACCCACCCGGCGCATCTGCGCGAATGGGCTCCCTTTGTGACCGATGGGAACCTGGGCACGGAGGGAACGGTGAATCTCACCTGGGTGGGAAGGCCCGTGTCCATCGAAACACGGGTGACGCGAGCCGATGCTCCCACGCTGCTTGAGGTTGGGGACATGCGTTGGCAACTCGAAGCTTCTGGCAGCGGGACGCGACTGACGCTGTGGCACAACATCGATCGGCGGTTCGTCTCGTGGGGCGCCGCGGGCTGGCACATCGCTTTCGATGTTCTCGATCGCCTTCTCAGCGGAAATCCCATCGCCCGCATGGCCGGTGCCGACGCGATGAAGTCCGCCGGCTGGCAGCGGCTGGTCGCCGAGTACGCGAAACAGTTTGGCGCAGAAACTCCCAACTGGTCGCATCCGGCGGGGCAAGAGTCGTGAAGAGGAGGAAAGCATGAACCAACGTGTGATTTTTCGCTGGATACACATCATCTTTGCCATTCCGATAGCCGGTTACATTTACAGCCCGTTTGACAGAATTCCACAGTACGCCGCACCCACGCGGTATGTCTTCGTTCCCATTCTGGTGCTTTCCGGGCTTTGGATGTGGAAAGGCCATGTGCTGCGACGACTGATTTGGAATAAATCGGCTCAAAAAGCTCTATGAGAGCAGTCAGCGCCGAAAAAGTCCGGCGTATTACAGGGCCTTACGTTGCGAGTCTGCTTTCGGGGAGAAACTCACGAAGATTGTGCCCGTGATCAAATCTAGCGACTTGCGACGATCGTTACATTTCTATACCGAAGTGCTCGACTTTGAGCGCAAGTGGCCGGGGCT
>Ga0307475_10000982_pt1 | contig 17031 bp, 15 predicted proteins | sample atmos_gasesECM1C_FD_203317 | JGI IMG/M metagenome (GOLD analysis project Ga0307475, IMG submission 203317) | Hardwood forest soil microbial communities from Morgan-Monroe State Forest, Indiana, United States - atmos_gasesECM1C_515 | ecosystem: Environmental > Terrestrial > Soil > Temperate... | reverse complement strand
CTTGTGGACCAGGCTGAGTTCGGACTTTGCGGACTCGCCTATAAAGGCTGCATTCCGTTCCGGGTAGCTATCAGCCAGAGAAAGGAGAAAGGGCCGAACCTTTCGGCCCGGCCCCGTGGGTAACCCGGTAGGCTTTTCTCTCTAACGATAGGGCAGGACAATACTTTTTCTAATTGTTGAAAATGGCTCCAACCGGCTCGTTATTGTTCATTACGATTGAGCACGTTGGGAGATTATCGGGAAAACAATTCACAGACCAACCGCCAAATGTGGAACCCGGCGCAGGCACGGCTGTGAGCGTTACTGTAGTGCCCACGATAAAGTTGCCCGTACAGGCTGCCCCGCCAATGGTCGTGCAATTGATAACTCCATCGGCGCTTGTGACGGCTCCACTTCCCAATCCAACCAGAGAAACCGTAAGTTGCGGCACGAGCACACCGCCCCCGGAATTCGAGACAGTGAGGGTTGCGGTTCCCGGTATCGAAGAGCCGCTGTTCGACAGCCCAATCGCAGTAATCGTCGTCGTTCCTGTCGCGTTAGCTAACGCCAAACCGGCAGAATTGACTGTTGCCACTTTCACGTCACTCGATTGCCAAACCACGGTGTCTGTCACGTCCAATGTGAACGGCGAGGTCGTGAAAGTGCCAATCGCAATAAACTGGCTGGGCTCGCCAATGCTCGTCAGGGTCTGCGAACTGGGGATTACCGCGACGGAGGTCAGGTCGTGAACCCCGGATGCTTGGGCCGAAACGGTTATGCTTGCCGTTCCAGTAATGCCTTTTACGCTCGCAACGATTTCAGTATTTCCAGTCGCGACCGCAGTGGCCAAGCCACCGGGGGCAATCGTCGCAACATTCGTCTCACTTGAAGTCCAATCTACTAGACTGGTGATGTCGCGAAATGTGAAAGGGTGTCCGTTTTGCGCATATGCACCGATGGCCTTGAACTGCACGGTTTCTCCAGCAGCCGTCAATGCCGGGGCATTAGGAATTACTTGAATTGCCCCGAGAGCCGCCGGCTGGCTGCACCCTACAGACATCACGGCCAGAAGCAGAAGTACGGACAGCAACACCAAAGCGGATTTCGTCATGTGCGCCCTCTTATTGCAATCGCGATTGTCCATTTAGGGGTTGACCCGATAGTGGCCAAGCAGGTTACATTCCAATGCGGGAGGAAGAACCTAAATCTATGCATTTTGTAGGGTTACGTGTATAAGCACCTGCGTTGAAAGAACCCACCTGTCACTGATGAGTGACAAGAACTTATTTCATGTAAAAGCAATTGGAGACGAATACGTACTGCCGCCGACAATCTCAGTCGCGGCAGCCACCGGAAGTAAGCCTAAAGGGCACTAACGGGCCGGGGATTTTCTCCCCCGCTTTTTCCTTTTTAAGCGACCTTTTTGCGACTTCCGGAACAGCCGAGCCGATGTGTGAGCGCGCGAAGCCGGGGAACCCGTCCAAAAGCCGTTTGCGCCTTACCGCGAGCGGCTGCCAGTTTCTTACGTACAATTAACGGACAATTGAGGGGAGCAAGAGAAACGGCGGAAACGCTCGTATGCGACACCACGTGAAGCACTTAGATTCCCCCGTCGGACTGGCTACGAACCAGAAGGTCGGAGGTTCGACTCCTCTCGGGCGCGCCACTTTACCAACAAAAACGAGGTTTATTGAGAGTTCGATTGATCGCTCTCCTTCCAGGTGTTCCGCAGGTGTCCCGTAGGCTGAGAATCGCGCTGGTCGTGGCGCGTCCAGGTATGCTTCAGGCATGGGCTAGGGACGGTCCTGCAATCCTGTGTGTGACGTGGGTGGGAAGCAAGCAGCGGCCAAGTCGGAACGGTTCGCTTTAGGCTTTCGTTCCTCCGATTGCTACCAACATCTTTTCTCTCTTACCAGCGGCAATAATCCATCTACGTAGACGCTTATACCCTTGAGTTGACTCACGCGCCCCGGAGGCGCGCCACACTCCTACCACTTTGCTTTCATCTGCTCGGCTCAGCACCGCAGGCAGAACAAGGCTTATCAGGCAGCAAAGACGCAAGTGATCTTTGGCTCTGTCCAAAATGCGGTGGACCTATGATGGTCATCGAAAGACTCACTGCTGCTCAGATCCAACTTCGTTCTCCCCCGGCCTTGGTCACCGAGGCCGCATGAAACCACTCTCTGCAACACGAAATATCTGCGTGCGTCAGCACGCGCAGTCTCTCTGCGCCTCGTCGTCCTCCCAACCTTGCCTTTCTGCCCTTCTCAAGGCTTGAGAATTTTGGGCTTTCCTTACCTTTTCAACTCCCGCCGTCGTCTGTCGTGCGCTGCCGCACAGCCTCGGCGCATCTCGACACCGCACCTTCCCTCAATTGAATTCCCATAGGGCCCGCGACCGCCGCAACCACGGGCGGCTTCCTTCTAACGGCTTTATCGAACGCGCGCCGGACCACCGTCCTCGCGTCAACTTTTTCCCTGAAAGCGCGCCTCCGATAAAGCGCTAACGTTAATCGGGCATTGGGGGATTAGTTGCTGATGGATTGTTTTCTCATTGCCAACGCAGAATCCCCGCATCGAAGTCGAATTCAATGCGCTTCGCGTGCAAGGATGCGGGACCTAGATAGCCATCCACTCCGGGCAGAGCCTCTTCATTAGGACCGTCAATCAATAAAACAGTCGTTACCGTTTCCGCGCCTACGATTCGCACGCCGGGCAGTCTTACTTGTGTCGCTCGTATGCGCCCCATCGCTACCTTCGTAGATACTCCTTCAATTCGCAGCTTCGGCAATCGCTTGCGAAGGCGATTTTCATACAGGAGGATGCCCTGCAATCCGGTGTCTACTGCGAGATACATTGGGAACCCCTGAACGACGATAGGAACGACAAGGCATCCGGAAAGGGAATGGTTAGCAGTCCCGTCTTCCGTCACCTGGAAGGAAACAATTCTTCTATCGTAATCGATGGTGAACTTCTTACTTCTGCTCAGCAGATCGAGCCCAATAATTCCGTCAGCGTTTTCCGCGACCTCGGAATATTCGGTCAATTTTACGACCATGATCCGGAACCCCTCCGCTCGCATTGGTCCCACCCGCAGCTCAGGAATGTCCGCCCACTCGACGGGGATGAGCCGGTCAACATTCATAACTTCTCCCGGGCGTCGTCGCAACCGCAGTCTGTCAGCCACTTTCCGATCAATCACGCTATGCGTCGTCCCGGTGTCCAAGATGAACTTCAAATCGTCCAGATTTCCGATCTGTCCATTTACGACTACGAGAAACCCTGAGTCCAACTCGAAGGGTATTGTTGGGCCTACGGTGGGTTTGTTTGAGTCTTGGGCATATAGACGCGAACTGGAGATAATCCCCAAAACCAGAAAGATGCTGCATGTGAGGAGACTTAACTGACGTATGGCGCTCACCTCGGCCGCGGTCGTGGCTCAAGCCGAGATTCGATCAGGGACGCGGGCACCTCAATTCACGATGCGTCCTCTGTTTGCATTGACTTCGTCAACCGCCAATGATTTGATAAATCATCTACTTATCGTCATTTGTCTCCGTGCGGAGTTCAGTGCGTTGGCCCGCGTAATCGATTCCGAGGTGATGGATGGGGGAACCCGGTCAAGGTAGGATCCGATTCGGGGTGTTTGAGTTGGACACGCGATCGGGCGAACTGCGTAAGGCCGGCACGCGAGTCAGCCTGCAGGATCAGCCCTTAAAGATTTTGACAGCTCTTCTGGAGCGGCCCGGCGAGGTGGTTACCCGAGAGGATCTAAAACGCCGAATCTGGCCCGAGGAGTCCTTCGGAGACTTCGATCACGCCGTTAACGTCGCGGTGGCCAAGCTCAGAGCAGCCTTGGCAGATTCCGCTGATGCGCCGCACTTCGTTGAAACTCTACCTCGTCGCGGTTACAGGTTCATCTACTCCGTCACCTTGCGAAACGAAATTCCGCCTGGAGATGCCGCTGCTGCAGCCGGGGCGGAGTTGAAGCCTCCAGAGAAAACCTTCCCGTTTCGATCGGCGGTCGTCACTGCGATTGTGGTTTTGGGACTGGCGGTAACTACCGCCTGGTGGTTTTTCTCGCGGAACAGACACGCGCTGACGGAGAAGGACACCATTGTCCTAGCGGACTTCACGAACAGGACGGGAGATGCGATCTTTGACGACTCGCTCAAGCAAGCTCTGGCGACAGCGCTCGCCCAATCCCCATTTTTGAATATTCTTTCCGATCAGGGGGTCAGCGAGACGCTCCGCATGATGGACCGCTCACCGGCCGAACACATTACCATGGATATGGCGCGTGAGATTTGCCAGCGCACCGGGAGCACGGCGGTGCTGGCCGGGTCGATTGCAAAACTCGGAAGCCAATACGTGATCGGCCTGAACGCCACGAATTGCTCGAATGGGGATTCCCTGGCGCGTGAGGACGTTCAAGCCGCGCGCAAGGAGGAGGTGCTGAGCGCACTCGGGAAGGATGCCACGAGCCTTCGGAAAAGGCTTGGAGAATCGCTCGCCTCAATTCAGAAATTCGATACACCGCTTGAGCAGGCAACCACTTCGTCGCTCGAAGCCCTGAAGGCCTTCACTCTGGCTACGCGCTCGGGTGGCGCTACTCCGTACACTCCATTGCTACAGCACGCAATCAAACTGGATCCCAACTTCGCTCTCGCGTACGCCGTACTGTCGGATTATTACGACGCTTGCGGAGAGGCGGAGCTAGCTTCTCAGTATGCTCAGAAGGCCTTTGACAACCGCGCGCACGCTACGGAACAAGAGCGGCTTGGCATCACCGCGACGTACTACGCCGCGGTTCTGGGTGATTTAGACCGGGAGCTGCCCATCTATCCCGTATTGGAGCAGATGTATCCGCGGGATTGGGCACCCTGGAACAATTCCGCGAGCGCACTGATGTCGCTCGGAGACTACACGCGCGCTCTGAAGGAAGGCCAGGAAGCCTTGCGGCTCAACCCAAACCAATCCAACGCCTATCTCAACCCAGGTCGCGCCTTGCTGGCTCTCAACCAGAGAAACGAAGTAAAAAAGATTGCTGGGAGAGCCCAGGCGCACGCGATGGATGTGCCCGACATTCATATTCTCGTTTATCTAGTCGCTTTTCTCGATAACGATACGAAGGAGATGGATGCGCAACTGACGCCGTTGTTAGCTAAGCCGGACGACGGAGCAATCGGTGCGCTCATAGCGCAATCCAGTACAGAGGCTTACTTTGGACGGCTGAGAAACTCTCTGGGGATTCTAAAGCGCGGACTCGAGATCGCGCAAAGAGGGAACTTCAAGGAGGCGGCAGCACAAGTCCGCGCCGCTGAGGCGCTGCGTGCGGCCGAGTTCGGAAATTTCGGTGATGCAAGGCGGGCCGCCGCCACGGCGCTTACTTTTTCTTCCGGACGAAACGCAAAACTATTTGCCTCTTTGGCACTCGCCCGAGGGGGAGAACCGGCGCGGGCCCAGGCGATTGCGGACGAGTTGAGCAGGCGGTTTCCTTCCAATACGCTATTTCAAAGATACTGGCTGCCTACAATCCGAGGTTCGATTGAGCTTGCTCGCAAAAATCCCTCAAAAGCCCTGCGCGATCTGCAGGACGTTTCTTACGAGTTCGGTGATACGGGATCTTTGGTAGGCAACCTGTACCCCGTCTATGTCCGAGGACAAGCGTACCTTGGGACGGGTCAGGGGAAAGAAGCCGCTAAAGAGTTTCAGAAGCTTCTGGATCACCGCTCCATTGTTTTGAATTCCCCGTTAGGAGCGCTGGCTTACTTAGGTTTGGCGCGCGCTTATGCGCTTCAAAGCGAGAAGGCGAAAGCACACGGGGCGTATCAGGATTTCCTAGCTCTGTGGAAAGACGCGGATCCCGACATCCCCATCCTGAAAGAAGCCAAAGCCGAATACGCGAAGCTGCAATAAACGAGCCCAAAGAAACGGCCTGCGGTTGACTGTGATTATTCGCGCTAATCCGTCCTAGGTCCCGATTAGTTCGGATTACCGGTAACTTGGGTACCGGGACCCACTTGTCCGGTTTGCGCGTTAGAACGAAGCCGCCCGGCGGCGGACGCTGCGCGTGGGGTGCTCGTAGCGGTGGTTGCCTAACGGCTGAGATAAGTGGGTCACAAGGAGGCCATCCCTGTGACCCGCAAGAACTGTTCTACTTCGCGCGTGATCTCTTGCCGGATCGATTCTACCGTTTTTTTTTCAGCTCCGTTTCTGCCTCCTGATCAACAGGCCGCAAACGGCAGATTTCCGCGTTGGTTCCCAGAAACTCACGAGTGAGCCGCCGGAATTTCCGGAACTCCTCCACTTCTCGCTCCGCTTTCTGGATCGCCGCAGGGGTGGGCAGCGCTTCCGAGATGGTCTTACCATCGACTTTATAGGTGAGTCGAAAATTAGGGCCGTGGCCCGGCTGACCGGGTTGATGGCAGTGACACTCTGGCTTACCGCAGCGACCCGAGGTGCTCGTAATGCTGCCGGGGCGAAGGTCGCCAAGTTCTGCGATGCGCTGAGCAATCCCTTCACGTCGCTGTTCTAAATCCACAAGGGAATCGGGCATGTGGTGGTGCTCCTATTCCGAGCGTATACTATACGCACGGAAATGGCCACCCGAAAACGATATTAGCCCCTTCTCCCTTTAAAAGTCGCGCGCCCATTGTTGGAGGCGGGGTTGACTATGTATGGAAGGATTATCTCGCCTTTCAGGTGTCGGGAGATTTTGTACGCACCTATCTCTTCGATGAGCACCAGAGCAATCTGCGTGTGACGGCAGGCGTCGATTTTAGATTCGGTCAGAAATAACTGCCAAGCATTCGGGAGACCGGCTCCCCATGAGACGTACCTTTGAAAAGGTCGCACTCGGGGTCTTGTTGGGTTTTCTTTCCGCGTGCGGTGGCGGCGGAAATTCGAACAGTACTCCCGTGAACATTGCCGGCAACTGGCAATTCACGAGTAACTCCACAACGTTCGGGTTCACTTCTACCGCCACCGGCCAAATCAATCAGAACGGGTCATCGGTATCGGGCACGCTGAGCTTATCGGGCACGCCTTGCGCTCAGACGGCCGCCTTCAGCGGCACTCTAAATGGGACTTCCCTTAGCGCGACCCTAAACGAAAGCGGCCAAAATGTCTCATTCACAGGAACGGTCTCGGCCGATGGAAACTCTGGGAGTGGAACGTATACCGCGATCTGGCGGCTGCACGAATGGTGATGCTGGCACTTGGTCTGGCAGCCGCGTTTCGATGCTGAACGGATTATTTCGTGGCACGCTTGCTGTACAGAATGACTCGCCTGCAAACGTCATCGCCAAGTTCAACGATGATGGTGGACACGTCACCGGCACCGCGACGTTGACCAATTCCCTTTGCTTCCAATCTTTGAATCTCACGGGCATGGTCTCCGGGACAAATGTCGAATTGCAAAGTACAGAAGAAACTCAGCCCTTAATGCTTCACGGAACGTTTGACCAGGAAAACAAATCGCTCGCGCTGACCTTTTCGGTTCTCGGCGGCAGCTGCGCAGGCGAATCAGGGAAGGCAATTCTAGTTGCGCAAAAATGAAATATAGCGAGTCGTGGAAAGCCATGCTCGTAAGAGGGTGCTTCACTGATTTTGCGCCAAACACAAACTGGCATGGCCGGCGGCCAACCGGTTTCCGGAGGCATCCCTGCACGAAGTGCTGGGCCTCGTCTGCCTTATCAAGCGGACGAGCAATCTCCCGCGGGCGACATCGTGAACCTTTCTCCGAGAGCCGGAAGCGGGAAATCCGCACATCCGGTTCGATGAGCGGAGTGTGAAGACGGAAGCATGGTTCGACTATTGAGGCACCGACAGACGAAAGAGTCGGCAACGGATAGGTTGAACCTAAACCACCGCGTCACACCTCGACTCCACGCATTTCTCAATTGCCGCGCTTGCCGGCCTTGTTGTTGAGCAGCGAGACCAAGGCATCGCCCCCGGCCGGCGGCTTCACTTCACTCCCGCTTACGATATCGCGCGCGGTGATCGCTTTACCGTACAGGCGGGTGTTGGCGTCACGGTCTTGGTGCAGCGTGGCGCCGTCCAGCGACACGCCCGCGAACAGCCCCTTCGACCGCGCGTACGTCAGCACGTCGGCGCCGCCCACCGTAGTGGACGCGGCGGTAGCGCCGGGGCCCGCAGCCGCGGTGGCGTCGGTGCCCAGCTTGGTCTTGTCCTGTAGGATGGCTTCTACGCCCTTATTCCCCATCACCAGAAGCACGAAATCGGTGGACGTGCCGCCGAGCTGTAATCCGACGCTGGCGCCGCCGATGCTGTACATTGCGGGCGCCGACCACGGGCCGTCGAAATCCTTACCCGCCCGGCAACTCATCGGCCCGCGGCCACCGCTTCCACCGATGCCGACGCCGAACTTCTTCACGTTCGGCAGCACCATGACGCATTGGGCGTTCGCGAGCAGGCCGGTTGGAATGTCACGGCTGTTGACCATTTCCTGTAATACGTCAGCGGCGTTCTTAAGTGTCTCTTCGTCTTTCTCCTTGTCGCCGCCCCAGACGGTAGGAGTCATCAAAATCACGAGCAGGTAGACAAGAAAACAAGGCAAAGCCCTTCTCAGGATGTGTGCACTTGTTTTTCGGAATTCGGTTTGTGGCATGAGATCGTAACCTCCGTCGATTTGGCTGGGAATGAAGTGGTGTTTAGCATAGCCGCCCTGCCGGGTCAAGGAATCCCCCTCATGCGGCCTCATGCGGGTGCGCGACATGGTCGTGGTGTTTTGCGGAAAATCTTTTTGTCAGCCTCCTGAACAGTACATTGGAGGCTATATGAGGCTTTCGCTCGCGGATCTGGAACAGCAGCGTTACACCTTACAGAGCCGGCTCGCCGATCTCGGTGACTTTCGCGCTGGTTCGATCACGGGTACGGGCGGAAAGTGTGGAAACCCGGGATGTCATTGCCACCAAGCCAACGACCCCGGCCACGGTCCCTACTATCGATTAACTCGCAAAGTGGAGGGTAGGACGGTGACGGAGACTTTTTCGACCGACGCTGCTTTGCGTAAAGCCCAGCGCGAGGTGCAGGAATACCACCGTTTCCGGCGACTGAGCCAGGAGTTGCTGGACGTAAACGAACAGATCTGCCGCTTACGGCCGAACCTTACAGAACAGTCCGCTGGAGAGAAAATAAAACGATCGAAGCGATTCAGGAAGAAATCTCGCGGGAGCTAAGTTCTCTGTTGCGAGTGATCTTCGCGGGACTCCGCCAGAGTGGCCGATTTGATCTCGAAGCCATCGAAATGAGAATTCGTGGGGCCGCGCACCAGATGGGCGCTAAGGTCCTCCAGGAACTGCTGCAGGCTTCCGAAAGTTTCGAAGCCACTTGCGCTCCGCCGCCGTTCATCCATGATTCTCACGCAATACGATACGCAATGTTCCACCCGGGTGCTACGAACGTCATGCAATTTAGGCCTATTCCACCCTTGTAAAAACATTTCATGGAGTTCGACTGGTCAGCGCGGGCGTCGATAAGGGAAGGGGTGGTCGAAAACCCACGGTTGCTGCATCATATTGAGGAAATTGCGGGGAATCGCCCGGAAGTTTGAGGAGCAAACATGATGACTCCAGAAGTTCGCACGCGTTCGGGGCTGGAGCAGGGTATTCCGCCGGATTCGGCGACGCAGAATTATTCGCGCCCGCTGGCCATCGTCACCACGTTGTTCTTCATGTGGGGTTTTTTGACTTGCCTGAACGACATTTTGGTGCCGCATCTGAAGTCCATATTTGAACTGAGTTACGCGCAAGTGATGCTGGTCCAGTTTGCGTTTTTTTCAGCTTACTTCCTATTTTCAGTGCCGTGGTCGAGGATCGTAAATACGATCGGCTACCAAAAGGCCATGGTGGTCGGGCTGCTGACGATGGCTGTCGGGGCGTTTCTGTTCGTGCCCGCCGCGTCCGCTGCATCGTATCCGCTGTTCTTGAGCGCACTCCTGATGCTCGCCACAGGGATTACCGGACTTCAAGTGGCCGCGAATCCTTACGTGGTTGTGTTGGGAAAACCCAAGACGGCGTCGAGCCGACTGGACCTGACGCAGGCATTCAACTCGCTGGGAACAACGATTGCGCCGAAACTCGGCGGGCTGCTGATCCTCGGCGCTGCGCCGCTGGCGATCGAGCAGTTGCGCGAATTGTCGCCGCAAGCTTTGCACCTTTATCGAGTGCATCAGGCGGCGTCGGTGAAAATGCCGTACACGGCCATCAGTATTGCATTGGTATTGTTGGCGGTTTTGATCGGTTCGTTCAAGCTGCCAAAAATCGGGCATGCGGAGTACCGTTCGGGAGAAAAGGTCAATGATTCGATTTGGAATCATCCGAATCTCATCCTGGGGGCGATTGGGATTTTTGCCTATGTGGGCGCGGAAGTTTCCATCGGAAGCTTCCTGGTGAACTATTTCGGCCTGCCGGAAATCGCGGGTTTCTCCGCCAAGACCGCGGCGGGATTTGTCTCCTTCTATTGGGGCGGAGCCATGATCGGACGCTTTCTCGGCGCGGGTCTTCTACGGCGGTTCAAGCCCGGGCATCTCCTCGCACTCTGCGCGATCTCCGCCGCCGCGCTGGTGACCTTTTCCATGGCGCTAGACGGACGCGTTGCGATGTGGAGCATTCTGGCGGTGGGGTTCTTCAACTCGATCATGTTTCCAACGATCTTCAGCTTGGGCGTAGCAGAACTGGGCCCTCTGACGGGAAATGGATCCGGCATCTTAAATATGGCCATCGTGGGTGGGGCAATCCTACCGGTGATACAGGGTGTAATTGCAGACCGCATCGGAATTCATCACGCGTTCTTTATCCCGGTGGTCTGCTACTTATACATCCTATACTACGGACTGAGCGGATCGAAGCCGAACAGCGAGCGGCACGCAAGGGCCTGAGTACCCCCCATGTCGCCCACCCCAGACCACTGAACTAATTGAGTGTCAGTTGTGCTTCGGCTAAAATCACGCAAACCTCTCTAATTTGAGAGGTGCGAACCGTGTTCCCGAACTCCAAACGAAGCCCGCAAGCAGCGAGGATGTCCTGCTTGATCGCGCTTCCACCCCAGGTGCAACCGTGAATGGCCATTCTCTGAGGCGCTGTGCACTGGAGGTCGAACCACCCGCCAGAGACCCGATACACACCCTCATCCAGCACCCAAATCTTGTAAAGGGAGTTTCTGGTCGTGACGAGCACACGGTCGCCGGCGCGGAGATCCTTCTTTCGTACCTCTTCGAGCGATCGCGCCTGCTTGACTCTGGCAGCAAGCGTTTGCGCGATGACCATCACTTCGGCTCCCCAGCAGACATGTTGCGCTGTCCCAATCGGCGCGTCAACTTGGGGCTGCGGCGCTGGTGCTTGCCGTGTGCGCCGCGGAGAAACGCTTTCAAGAGCCTTTCATCATCCACATGGTCCGCCGGTGGCCGGCTCTCGGCAGGGCGTTTAATTTACGAACCGACTCTAGCAGGCATCTCTTCGATTGTCCAATTCACGAAAGCCGCGAACGATCGGCATGGGGATCGAGTTGCTGGCGCAGACGCAGCAAACCATCTCCCTGGTTTCGGACCCAGTTCCGGTATTGAATTCCTCATCTGCCGTTGATTTATTCAGCATCGTTTTCGACGCGGACGGGCGCGTCGAGCGAATTTCAGTCACCGCATCCTCCACATTCAACGCGGGATGGGTTGCGTCCTCATTCGGCTGGACATTTGGCTCCCGGTTTGCCTATAAGGACCTGACAGCCCACGGGGCCGATCCGAAATGAGGAGAAGGGCGATGGCTTCTTTGATTTAGAGAGATGTGGCGCGAAAATGCGGCGCCGAGATCGACCCCAATCGCGGTTGATTTCACGCGGAAGGACGGAACAAGGGTTTGTGATTGTTGTTCTGTGAAAGGAAGCAAGGCGAGAAACCGTTTCTGATAGTCTCATTTTACTCCCTCCGTTGACTTGTCCCCGACTGCCACTTAATATGTGCGCCTAATCGTGGACTCTTCCTCTTTCATCGGCCGCACCGTTTCCCACTATCGGGTGATCGAAAAACTAGGGGGCGGCGGCATGGGCGTGGTCTACAAAGCCGAGGATGTAAAGCTCAGCCGCTTTGTCGCCCTCAAGTTTCTGCCCGACGAAGTAGCCAAAGACCCGCAGTCTCTCAGCCGCTTCGAGCGCGAAGCTAAAGCTGCCTCGGCGCTGAATCACCCGAACATCTGTACGATTTACGAAATTGACGACCAGAACGGTCAAGCGTTCATTGCCATGGAGTTTCTGGACGGTACCACCTTGAAGCATCGCGTCGACGGCAGGCCCATCGACACGGAGATTCTCCTTGGCCTGGCGATTGAGATTGCCGACGCGCTCGATGCCGCTCACAGCAAAGGAATCGTTCATCGTGACATCAAGCCGGCCAACATTTTCGTCACCGAGCGCGGCCACGCCAAAATCCTGGACTTCGGCCTGGCCAAGCAGGTTCTCCGCGCCACAGTCCCGGCTATCGCCCAGGACGCAACCTATTCCGCACAGTTGACAGCTGGTGTGCGCCGGGAAGACCTCACGAGCCCCGGCGTTGCGCTGGGCACCGTCGCGTATATGTCGCCCGAGCAGGTTCGCGGCAAGGAGCTCGATGCTCGCACGGATCTGTTTTCCTTCGGCGTGGTCCTCTACGAAATGGCCACCGGCGCCGTTCCGTTTCGCGGTGAAACGTCCGGTGTGATTACCGACGCGATTCTGAATCGAAATCCCGTAGCTCCCGTGCGGTTGAACCCCGACCTCCCCTCGAAACTCGAAGACGTCATCAACAAAGCTCTCGAGAAGGACCGCGACCTACGCTACCACAACGCCTCGGACATGCGTGCCGATCTGAAGCGCCTCAAACGTGACACCGACTCGGGTCGCTCCGCAGCCCACCAAGCAGCAGCCACTGAGGACGCGCCCGCCAGGCTATCGAGTTCCTCGTTCGCCGTTTCGGCGCAAGAGTCCTCAGGCCGGCGATCGGCAACAATTCCAATCGCTGAAGCGGAACTGGCATCGGCCGCGAAGCATCCCTCGTCAGGACATGCGTCTCGCCCTGGGCCGCCTTCCTCGATGCGCTTCCTGCCCTGGGCACTTGCCGCAATCCTGGCCGTGGGACTCGTCGTCTCGCTGCTCGCGTTGCGGCAAGCATGGCATCCTCCCGCGCGGAGGGCCGTGGAACTGTCTCTATCGATTCCTCCGGGCCAGCAGCTTGATTTAGTCAACGGACCGGCCGTGGTGATTTCTCCAGACGGCTTGCGCATAGCCTACGTCACGCGTGATGGGGGATCCGGTTCGGGGAACCTCTACGTGCGCGAGTTGGACAAAGGGGCGGCCGTGTTGCTCGACGGTGCGGGGGTCGCTGCCGCGCCGTTCTTTTCTCCGGACGGCCAATGGATCGGGTTCTTCGGCGAGGGAAAACTGAAGAAGGTCTCGGTTCGTGGTGGGGCGCCCATCACGTTGGCCGAAGTCAGCGGCTATCGCGGCGGAGATTGGGGCGAAGACGGCACCATTATTTTCCCAAAGCAGTTTACTAGCGTGCTCTACCGCGTCCCCGCAGCGGGAGGCACAGCGGCGGAGGCCACACATCTGGATGCAGCGCGTTTTGAAACCACCCACCGTTGGCCGCAATTCCTCCCCGGCGCCAAGGCAGCGCTCTTCACGGGTTCGTCGGACAATAACTTTTTCGGACATTCCACCGTGGAAGCGGCTCCGCTCGATACGGGCGTGCCCAAGGTGCTGGTCGAGAATGCGTATTTTGGGCGCTACCTTCCGGGCGGGTACTTGGCCTATGTGTCCCAGGGCACCGTCTTCGTCGCCCCCTTCGACGCGCAAACATTGAAGGTGACCGGAACAGCAATTCCGCTCGTGCAGGGGGTGGATTCCGACATCACCAACGGCGGCGCGCAGCTGAGCATCTCGAGAAGCGGCACGGCCGTCTATTTGTCCGGCGGCGGCTTGAGTCACAACGTGAATGTCGCGCTGGTGGATCGTAAGGGCGTTGCCTCGGTCCTGCTGAACAATCAGCCGGACGCCGCATCGCCGCGCTTCTCGCCCGATGGAAAGCGTCTCGCGTTTCAGAAAGGTGGCAACGGCGCCATCTCGATCCACGACTTGGCGCGAGGAACCACTTCTCCTCTCACCATGACGTCCTCCGGGGTGATGTATCCTATATGGACGCCCGACGGCGAGCGGCTTACCTACGCACATCCTCGCAGGACGCCCAAAGGAGCCGGGCAGGCCATCTACTGGAAGCGCTCCGACGGAACCGGTGAAGAAGAGCCTTTGACCCCGGAATCCATCTTGACCGCTTACCCGAGCTCCTGGTCGCCGGACGGCAAGGTTCTGGCCTTCCAGCGGCTGGCAGATAAGGATGGGGGCTGTTGTGAGGTCTGGACTCTGACGATCGGCGAAAACGGAAAACCGCAAGAGCCCCGGCAATTTCTCACGTCCAAAGCCGGCCAGCCGTCGTTCTCCCCCGACGGGCGCTGGCTGGCCTACGTCTCGTTTGAATCGGGGATTCCCCAGGTGTATGTCGTGCCCTTTCCCGGCGCGGGAGGAAGATGGCAAGTCTCCACGGATGGGGGAGTCGAGCCGCTATGGTCGAAGTCAGGGCACGAGCTTTTCTACGCGAAGGGCAGTACATTGATCGCCGTGCCCTATTCTGTCGAGAAAAACTCCTTCCAGCCGGGGAAGCCTCAAACGCTGCTTGCGGACGGCTTGGAAATGCGGGCTCCGTTCCCATCCTATGATGTAGCTCCCGATGGCCAGCACTTCGTGATCTTCCAGTTTCCCGGCGGCAAAATGATTACGACCGCCCAGCCCACCGTGGTTCTGAACTGGCTCGACCAAGCGCGCCAGCTCGTGGCCGCCGGCCAGAGCGACGCCGCCAAGTAAATCTCCGGCACCGCAATCTCGCGATTCGCCCCATTCACCTGTCGCCCAGTGCCAGAAGCGGCGGTTTGCTCTAGAAACGGGGTCTGCTGCCCCGAGAAGAAGAAGTCCAGAGCGCAATTCATTCATGTCGGATGCTAGAATCTGCCTCGCCATCGCCTTCCAGCGGACGCTCGCCGATGGCGCAACCTCGCGATGGGCCCACGAATCGGAAGGCGCGCAATGTCGGAAGCTGGATGATATGTTTGCCGATCGCACCAACTGGAACCTCGAACCCAACCGCTTGAGCGGCGCCTTGGCGCGTCACCGCGAAGCGGCGAAGCCACTGCTCGATCTCACCAGATCGAATCCCACTGAATGTGGATTTGATTACGACCGTGCGGCCATCCTCGGCGCGCTTGCTAATCCCGACGCGCTTGCCTATCAACCCGATCCGCGTGGCCTTCGAGCCGCTCGCCGCGCGGTGGCCGGGTACTATGCCGCGCGTGGCGATTCCATTTCCATTCAAGACCTATTCCTCGCCACCAGCACGAGCGAAGCCTATTCATTCATTTTTCGCACGCTCTGCAATCCTGGCGATGAGTTTTTGGTTCCGCAGCCCAGCTATCCTCTTTTCGATTTTCTTGCCGAGATTCAGGACCTGAAGCTTGTTCGTTACCCGCTGGTTTACGATCACGGCTGGCAAATCGATTTCGCCGCATTCGAGCGCGCCATCACAGCGCGGACGCGAGGTGCAATTGTCGTTCATCCCAATAACCCTACGGGGCATTACGTAAAGCTCGGCGAGGCTCAAAAACTGAACTCGATTTGCTCTGCTCGCCGGCTCGCATTGATCGCCGACGAAGTGTTTCTTGATTTCGCCCATGATTTCACGATGAGCGAAAAGTCGCCGGCGAGCTTCGCGACAAACTCCGCCGCGCTCACTTTCACACTGAGCGGCCTCTCCAAGATTTCAGGTCTGCCGCAGATGAAGGTTGCGTGGCTGATCGTGAGCGGCCCTGAAGCCGAGAAAACGCAAGCGCTCGCTCGCCTCGAGGTAATCGCTGACACCTACCTTTCCATGAACGCTCCCGTGCAATGGGCAACTCCAGCGTTTCTCGAACAACGGCACGCATTTCAGCACCAATTGCTCGCGCGCGTGCGCAATAACCTGGCGGAGCTCGACTCCCAGTTATCGACGCAAAAATCCTGCGCTCGCCTCGAAATCGAAGGTGGTTGGTACTCCATCGTGCGCGTGCCCGCGACGCGCTCCGACGAGGACCTGGCCATCGAGCTGCTCGAGAAAAAGAACATCTACGTCCACCCCGGGCACTTTTACGACTTTCCCTCCGACGGCTACCTGGTGGTTAGCCTGATCGCATCGGAAAACGAGTTCGCGCGCGGAATCAAACTGCTCGTTTCGACGTTCGAGGCTGCAAAATGCGAAGTTTGAAAGGGAAGCGCGTGCTGGTGACGGGCGGCGCGAGCGGCATCGGCGCCGCTACGGCCGCACGTTTTCTCGAAGAAGGCGCGCAGGTCTGCATCCTGGATCGCGACGCGCCCGCGCGCGACCGGATCGCCAAGGAATTACCTCGATTGACGGCCGCGATCGCCGGCGACGTATCGAATCTCGCCGACGTCACGTCCGCATTCCTCGAAGGTGTCCGCGTCATGGGCTCCGTCGATGTGGTTGTCAACAACGCCGGAATCAGCATTCGTCACCGTTTCCTCGACATCACTCCGGAGGAATGGAACCGCGTGATGTCCGTAAATTTAACCGGGGTTTTCTACGTCGCGCAAACCGCTGCGCGGCACATGTTCGAGCGGGGAAGCGGCGTGATTTTGAACATGGCGTCGACGAACGGCATGGTCGGCCAGCCGCTCTACGCAGACTACAACGCGACGAAAGCTGGCGTGATCGAATTGACCCGGACGATGGCCATCGAACTGGCGCCGAAAGTGCGCGTCAACGCAGTTGCGCCGGGGCACGTCCTCACGCCGATGCAACGCGCAGAATACACGGACGCGATGCTCGAAGAGGTCAATCGCAAGATTCCTCTCAGGCGCCACGCGCGCCCCGAAGAGATCGCCGCGCTTTTCGCGTTTCTGGCCTCCGACGACGCCGCCTACATCACCGGCCACGTCTATACGATCGACGGCGGCGAAATCG
>Ga0307475_10000981_pt1 | contig 17057 bp, 11 predicted proteins | sample atmos_gasesECM1C_FD_203317 | JGI IMG/M metagenome (GOLD analysis project Ga0307475, IMG submission 203317) | Hardwood forest soil microbial communities from Morgan-Monroe State Forest, Indiana, United States - atmos_gasesECM1C_515 | ecosystem: Environmental > Terrestrial > Soil > Temperate... | reverse complement strand
CGTGAGCGATGTGCGTGAACCACGCGCGGCGCGGCTTGAGTTGCTGGATGAGGGCGAGCGCCTGTTCCACTGTTTGATGCATCGGATGAGGAATGTCTCGAAGAGCGTCCAGGATTAGTTCGTCGAGTCCCTCTAGCAGCTCCATCGAGGAGTCGGGAACCTTGCTGAAATCGGTGAGGTAGGCGGCACGTCCAAACCGGAAGCCGAGAACTTCCATCTCGCCATGGAGGAGAGGCACGGGGACAAACGGGATGCCGAGCAGTTCGAACGGGCCATGGACGGTGTTTAATGTAACGCTCGGCACGGTGCTGAGAGTTGGTTTGTCGTCGAAAACATAGGCGAACACACGCCGGATGACACGAAACGTTTCTTCGTTGCCGTAGACGGACATCGCCGAACGCTGGCGAATATTGAAAGGGCGAATGTCATCAAAACCGAGGATGTGGTCGGCATGGCCGTGCGTGAGCAAAATGGCGTCAAGGCGTTCCAGTCCAACTCGAAGGGCCTGCTGACGGAAGTCCGGCGTGGTATCAATCACCACATTCTGGCCGCCGCGGGAGATCAGCACGGAAGGACGCAACCTCTTATCGTGCGGATCATTTGACTTGCATACACGGCAAGGGCAGCCGAGGGTGGGAACACCCATGGACGTGCCAGAGCCGAGAACAGTAACTTTCAGCGGAGCAGGAGCCATATTGAAAACGATGGAAACAATCTTTAGGCGGAGCCAGCTGAAACCACGTGGCGCTTAAGGGCGCGCTTTCGCCTTGACTTTGGCGGCTTGGGCCGCAACCGCCTGATTGACTTCCAGATAGGTCATCTTCAATTTGCCCAGGAGGTCCAAGAGCAAGTTGTCTTCTTCTGGCGCAAGATTACCTTTGGTTTTCTCGTGTAGAGCATCCAGCATGTCAATCAGCTCGCGAGCGGCTTCCGGGTCGATCACAGGCTGGCCGGTGCGCGGGTCGGCATACGCGCCAAGGACCATGGCGGCATTGCTTCCCAACATGCGGACGAGGTTCTCGAAACCAGGGAGGCTCTTCGGCGTTTCAGCCGGAGGCAGAGCAGTTGCTGTTGCCGCCTCGGGCCGTGCGGGTGGAGTTTTGGCCGCCTCCCGCTTGGCTTCGCGCTCTTCTTCCTCGACGACTTCCTTGCGCAGTTCCCCTTCGGCGGTAAACGGGCGACGGTCGATAACGCGGAACGCTTCTTCCTGTTTGTGGTCGGACAAGGCACTTTCCTCAGTGATTTGTGTCGCTTGCAAGTTTATCACGGGTTGTGGGTTCCCGTCGCCGGGGCGAACTCCGCGATTGAAATTGCGATGCTTGTCAAAGCCATCGTTGCACCGTAGAGTGGAGCGCTTGGCTTGGGATGAAAATAGTCAATAAGGGCATGACTACGCGACACAAGCACGCAAAGAAGGCGAAAAAACTGCCTCGAAAGGGCAAGCCGGCGAAACAGAAACCGTTGACGCCGGGTCAGTGGTTTGAAAAGCTCGTCGCCGTTCAGGCCCGATTGCGCGCGCCGAACGGGTGCCCCTGGGACCGCGAGCAGACGCATCAATCCCTGCGAACCTACCTCATTGAAGAAGCCTACGAAGTTCTGGAAGCGCTCGAAAGCGGGAACGACGCCAAATTTGCGGAAGAAATGGGCGACCTGCTTTTGCAAATTGTTTTTCATTCCGAGATTGCGCGCGAGGAGGGCCGCTTCACCGTGTCCGAGGTGATTCGCGAAATTCATGACAAGATGATCCGGCGGCATCCCCACGTTTTCGGGACGACGCGAGCGAAAGATTCCGCCGAAGTGCTGAGAAACTGGGAACAGATCAAAGCCGAAGAACGGCGCGCAGGCGACAACAAACGAGATTCAAAGACGGGCAAGGATGCCCCGAAGGAAGTTTCCCTACTGGATGGCGTGTCCCGCGCTTTGCCCGCAACCCTGGAAGGCTTTCAACTTACTCGCAAGGCTTCGCGCATCGGCTTTGACTGGGAGCATGTGGACGGCGTGTTCGAGAAAATGCGGGAAGAAACCGAAGAGTTGAAAAGAGTATTGGGCAATCCAGATCAATCAAAAATGGAAGCGGAACTAGGGGACTTGCTCTTCGCCGCAATTAACCTCTCACGATTCTTGAAGGTGGACCCGGAAATCGCACTCAAGAAGGCCAATGCAAAATTCGCGCGCCGATTCCGCGCCATGGAGAGGCTAGCCCGGAAGAGTGGCCGCGAGTTCAAAGATGTTCCGCGCGAGGAGATGGAGACGTATTGGGACGCCGCGAAGAAGTTGGAAGGGAAGCCGTCACTCCTGCCGGAAATGAGCGGGGCGCAAAGAAAGCGATGAATCAAGGGATCGTCGTTCGGAAGTGCGAAAGTCTCAATGAATTCCATCGTTGCGTGGACTTGCAGCGCGAGATTTGGGGAGAAGCTGATTTAGAGGTCGAGCCGGCTACCATGTTCGTCGTGGCGGCGCATACCGGCGGCCAAGTGCTGGGCGCTTTCGATGGTAACCGGCTGGTAGGCTACACGCTCGCAGTGGTGGGCTTGCGTGATCGCGTGCCTTATCTTCACTCCCACATGACCGGTGTGCAGAGCGAATACCGCGACCGCGGGGTTGGCCGCATGCTAAAGCTCTTTCAGCGCAGCGAAGCCCTTGGCCGCGGAATCCGGCTCATTCAATGGACATTTGATCCCCTGGAAGTTCGCAACGCGCACTTCAATTTGAACCGGCTTGGCGCGATCTGCCGGGAATATCAGCCCAATTTGTATGGTTTGACGACGAGCCCGCTTCACCGCGGCATGGAGACCGACCGGCTGCAGGCGGAATGGCATCTCGATTCCGCACGCGTGGTGGCGGCCATCGAGAATCTCGTCAAAGACCCTGTCGAGGCACCGGCGGTCATCGAATTGCCAGGGGAGCTTGAGCGGTGGCAGCGCGAAGGCTCATCGGAGGTTGGCGTCGTCCAGGCGCGCGTGCGAGGAGAGTTTGCCAGGTGGTTTGCCAAGGGCTACGCAGCGGTTGGTTTGCGCACCGGGCCGGGGAGCCAGGCGTATCTCCTTACCCCATGGAGTGATTTCTAGCTGGGGAAAAGAACGGGTCTGAAGACCCGCCACTACACAAGAAAGCGGCCCGTGCCGAAAGGCGGGCCCTCTGGGGCGTTAAGAAGACTTCCGGAAAGGGAACGGCGGCAGAACGATCATGCAAGTACGAGGGGTGACGCTGCAAGAAATTCGGATGAAGCTGGTGGCACCGTTTGAAACCAGCATGGAGCGCACGGAAGCACGGCGCATTTTGTTGGTGCAAGCGGATGTGGACGGCGTGCCCGGCTGGGGCGAGTGCGTCGCGGGCGAATCGCCTTACTACAGCCCGGAGACGACCGATACGGCGTGGCTCATCCTGCGGGACTTTCTATGGCCGTTGATCAAGGGCAAGGAGTTCGGCTCCGCCGGCGAAGTGTGGGACCTGCTTAGGCGTGTCCGCGGCCACAACATGGCGAAGGCTTCGCTGGAGGCAGCGGTGTGGGACGCCGAGGCCAAGCAAAAGGGCGTTCCGCTTTCAAAACTGATTGGCGGCGTTCGCGAGGAGATTGCTAGCGGCGTCTCGGTCGGAATCAAGGAATCGCTGGACGAACTTGCCGCCGCGGTGCAAAAGGAACTTGCCGCCGGATATCAACGCATCAAGATAAAAATCAAACCAGGGAAGGACCTGGAGCTTGTGCGCCGGCTGCGGCAGGATTTTCCGCGCATCAAGCTGATGGTGGACGCGAACTCTGCTTACACACTGAATGATTGGCCGCTGCTCAAGCAACTCGAAGGATTTTACTTGATGATGATCGAGCAGCCGCTTGGCTGGGACGACCTTTACAGCCACGTCGAGCTGCAGAAAAAGCTGGACACGCCGATTTGCCTGGACGAGTGCATTCATACGGAGGAGCAGGCGCGAGCCGCCATCGAGCTGGGTGCGTGCAAGATCATCAACATCAAGATGGGCCGCGTCGGCGGACACACCATGGCGCGGCGCATTCACGATCTTTGCCAGCGGCACGACATTCCGGTGTGGTGCGGGGGGATGTTGGAATCCGGGATCGGCCGCGCGCACAATATCGCGCTTTCGACACTGCCGAATTTCTCGCTCCCCGGCGACGCCGCGGCCAGCAAACGCTATTGGGCAGAGGACATCATCGATCCGGAAGTCGTCGTATCTCCGCACGGGACGATCCGTGTCCCTACCGGTCCAGGAATCGGATTCGAGCCGCGCCTAGACCGCATCGACAAAGTTACTGTGCGCAAAGAACGTCTGGCCTGATTTAACCTTCGCGGTACGCAGCCCGGTTTCTTAGAGCTTGACGAGACACCATTCCTCACTCCAAGGCAGGCGCGACATTTGTCGGGATGGTCCCTCCGCTTGCACCACGAAAGCATCGGAGAAATTTGAGCCAATCCCGTGCTCCGGGTCGTACAGTCCTGGTTCGACCGAGAAATTCATCCCCGGTTCGAGCATGGTGGTATCTCCCAGCGCCAGATAAGGCGGCTGATGTCCTTCCCAGCCTTGACCATGGGCCGGGCGGTGATAGATGTACGGCGCAACGCCGTTCTTCACCTGGTACTTGTGAATCTTATAGGCCACGGTCGAGCAGGTCACCCCCGCGATGGACTCCTCCTTTTGCATCAAGCAGCAATCGCGGCTCACTGTCCAAAGTTTCTTCATCTGCTCGGTCAAAGGGTGAATGAACATCGCACGATAGAGTTCTCCACCGCAGCCCGCGATGTTCACTCCACCTTCGATCTGGAGGGCCTGTCCTCGCGCTACTTTGTTGTGCTGAAATTGGTTCGGGTGGGGGTATGCGGTGGAGCGGCCTGTGCGGCAACCCACCTCAATTTCAATCCCAACGGCGGTGTGCGGCGCACCGTCGCGCTTGATGTCCGCCATGACGAGGTCGGTTCCGTACTTGGTCGCGGCGCTGGCGATGTCGTAGTCCGTCAGGTCTGTGCCGTGCTGCAGCAGGATGTCCCGAGCGAACGCATGCATCTGATTGAAGTAGTTGTAGCCGCGTCGTGTCAGCGCCAACTCTTCCTGTGTCTTACGGATGCGCATGTTCATGCAGACTTCTTCCACCGAAGCCATCTCTTTCCCGAGCACGTTTACTACTTTCTTTTGCGCTGAGGGCGCGAACTCCGAGTCCGCCGCCAGTTTCTTGTCCGCGTAGCCACGCTTCTTCAGCCCTTTTAGCATCCATTCGAACAAGTCCACCTTAGCGCCCATTTGAACTTTCCCCTCGTTTGGGAACGCGCCTTCCGCGTGGAACCAGTCGAAATACATCTCACCGTCGCTGTACCACCAGGACTTCACCAAATCCCTATCGAGCGCCGCATTGAACCACACCGGCTCGCCCTTCACCGGCAGGAAGACACTTACCAGCCGCTCGGTCGTGGTGTGCCAAAGCCCAGTGAAGTAAATGATGTTCCACCGGTCCCTCAGCAGGATTCCTTCGTAGGCGTCCTCGGCCAACTTTGCCCGCAGTTTCTCCGCGCGCTGTTTGTGCCATTCGAGCGGAAGGCGGTCGAAAGTTGCGGGTTTAAGGTCGTCTTCGGGTAAAAACAGCTTGGTGGACTTCTCTGGGCTCGCCGGCGCGGGCGCAGCTGCGGCTATAGTTGAGGCCGCCACGCCAGCACCTGTCGTCGCCAGGAACTCACGTCTGCTGATCATTGACGCCTCCTTGACGGGACGTTTGATAACACACTTCGCAGAGTTTGCAAAGCGACCCCTATTGACGCAATCGAAAATGAAGAACAAAACGGCGTAACTATTCTTGAAGAGGTGGCGCAAAGGGCCGCATTGGTGGAAGAATAGTGCCTGGTTTTCTTTAGTCCAAGCAATCCGTGTGGCGGCGCCAAGGTCAGCCGTCGAGGAGGCAAGACTTTGCCGGGCATTCCTTTGCGAAATCGCGGCCCTGCGGCACGAATCGCGGTTATTCCCGGGGACGGCATCGGGGCGGAAGTAATCCCGCAGGCCGTGAAAGTGCTGGAAGCTGTGGCCGCCGCTTCCAAGCGGCCAATCGAATTCGTGGAATTCGATTGGGGCGCGGAAAGATATCTGCGCGAAGGCGTGTCATTGCCGCGCGGCGCGGTTGAGATGCTGCGCGAGGAGTTTGACGCCATCCTCTTCGGCGCGCTCGGAGATCCGCGGGTTCCCTCGAATCAGCATGCGGCCGACATTTTGCTTGGACTGCGCTTCAAGCTCGACCTTTACGTCAACGCGCGACCCGTCGAATTGCTCCATAACCGCCTTACGCCGTTGCGCGACCGTACCGAGAAAGATATCCACCTGATGGTTATCCGGGAGAACACCGAGGGCCTCTATGTGGGCGTTGGCGGGTTCTTCAAGAAAGACACTCCAGACGAAATCGCCGTTCAGGAGGATGTGAATTCCCGCAAAGGCGTCGAGCGCATCATTCGTTACGCGTTTGAGTACGCCCGGCAAAATAGCCTGAAGCGCGTCTGCATGAGCGACAAATCCAACGCTATGACGTTCGCGCATGACCTCTGGCAGAGAGTCTTTAAAGAACTCCGCCAGGAGTACGCCGACATCGATTCCCGCCACTTGTATATCGACACATTAGCGATGGAGATGGTCCGCGACCCGCGGCAATTCGACGTCATCGTCACTTGCAATCTCTTTGGAGACATTATCAGCGACCTGGGCGCGCAACTCGCCGGCGGCCTCGGCCTGGCGCCGTCGGGAAACATTCATCCAGGCAAGACTTCCCTCTTCGAGCCGGTGCACGGGTCTGCGCCAAACATTGCCGCGAAGGGCATTGCCAATCCGCTCGGGTCCGTCCTCGCTTCAGGGATGATGCTTGAGTTTCTTGGCTGGAGAACGGAGGCGGCGGCGCTTCGCACCGTGGTTCGAGCCGCTTTGCACGAAAACTACGTGACGCCAGACCTCGGTGGTGACAGGACCACGGTCGAGGTCGGCGACTGGCTCGCCGTCAAATCCCTCGAAGCCCTAGCCGGGTAGAAATAGGTCTCGGCAAATCATCCACGTTTCGATCTTGAAGCCTACCTAAAGTATCACTTTAATTGAGCGGCCACTCCTTTCTTCTAGCGTCGCCTGGCCATGGACGTTAGCAGCATCCCCAGCAGAAACCCTCCAACGTGGGCCCACACGGCCACTCCGCCTGTAACTTTGGCTCCGATCGAACTAAGCCCGGCAAGAAATTGCAGGACATACCACAGACCAAGAAAGACGACTGCAGGGATTGGCAAAGGGAAGATGAAAACGAGGGTAAGAATCCGAGCCCGTGGATAGAGCAGCAAATAGGCACCCATTACACCGGAGATGGCGCCGCTCGCCCCGACGGCAGGGATGGTGGAGTGCAAATTGAATAGCACGTGTAGCAGGCCCGCTCCGATGCCGCAGAACAAGTAAAAGAAGAAATAGGCGAAGTGTCCAAAGAAGTCCTCGACATTGTCGCCGAAGATCCAGAGGAACAGCATGTTCCCCGCGAGGTGCCAGAAATTGGCGTGGAGGAACATACTGGTGAGCATGGGCAAGAATGCGACTTCAAAACTGACGTGTCCTGCCAAAAAGGCAGGAATACGGGCAGGGACGGTAGAGTAGGGCAGCAACATGGCCTCATATGCCCGCTGAGAGAGTGTGGCTTCCAACCCAGCCTCGTAAAGGAACACTACGATGTTCGCAAGGATTAGGGTGATGTTGACGAATGGATAGGAGCGGGAAGGGTTGAGGTCCTTGAGCGGAATGAACATGGAGTGAGGTCCGCAGCAGAGTAGCGAAACAGGGAGAAAATGAAAAGGGCGAGTTCGCCGGTTGGGTGCGTCCGATAATGTTTATGGCAAATGGCGTTGGTTAACAGAATAAATTCGGGCACATAAGCGCTTGAATTTGCAGTCTTTGGTTCAGCGCACGGAGCGGAAACAGTAATTTCAAAATGGACTTTTAAGAATTCCGCTGCTCTAATGCGCCTGATTCTTCGCGAATTTTCCACGGAAGGATTGCGCCGCGAGAGCGCGTGTGATAATTACAATAGCTCTGCGTGTGCGCGTGTTTCGGATGGGTCGTCGCAATTTTGTCCGAGGCAGCGTCGGCGCGCCGACTGCTCATGCCTGCGCGGGAAACGGAAGCCATCATCCTGAAGACATTCCCCTTGGGCGAGGCGGACCGCCTGGTTAGTTTTCTTGGGCGTTCGTCGGGGCGGGTGCGCGGCGTAGCCTCCGGTGCGAGGCGGCTGAAGAACCGCTACGGTTCGACGCTCGAGGTTCTCTCTCACGTCCAGATCTGGTACGTCGAGAAGGAAACGCGCGAGCTGGTGCGCATCCAGCAGGCCGAATTGCTCGAATCCTTTCATAAGGCTCAGAGCAATTACAGTCTTAGCACCGGACTTGCGGTGATTAGCGAGATTGCAGAGCACATTCTGCCGGAGCACGAAGTTTCTGAGCCGATGTTCCGGTTGATCCTGCTGGCCACGCGGGAGGTCGAACGCACCGGTGATTGGGCCTTGCCGCTCAGCTACTTTGCCTTTTGGACAGTGAGGCTTGGCGGGTGGTTGCCGCGGTTCGATCGTTGTGCGGCTTGCGACACCCCGTTTGGGGCCAAGCCGGCTTTTTACGACGCTGATCAAGCTGGACTCTTTTGCGAGAACTGCCGCCGGGGCGGAATGAAGCCGCTGCACATTGAAGCGCGGAATCTTGCCGAACGCTTCGCGGGCGAGCGGTTGGATCGCATCGAATATCAAGAGTCCATGGAAGCCAGCGCCAGGGAATTACGAGAGGCTTCGCTGGCCTGGATCGAGAATCACCTGGAGAGACGATTGATGACGCGCGAGCTTTTGGAGACGACTTGAAATCTAAAGTAAAACTTGAGAAAAAACCGAAGGGCCTCAATTTCCAGGATCTTATTTTACAGCTCTCACAATTTTGGGTGAAGCAAGGTTGCGTGTTGCAGCAGCCTTACGATGTGGAAGTGGGAGCCGGCACCATGCACCCGGAAACTTTCTTGCGCGTGCTCGGCCCGCACCCCTATCGCGTCGGGTACGTTCAGCCCAGTCGTCGGCCCGCCGACGGCCGCTACGGCGAGAATCCCAATCGTTTATACAAGCACTCTCAGTTTCAAGTGATCCTCAAGCCGTCTCCGGTCGATGTGCAGGATATCTACCTAAAAAGCCTAGGCGCCATCGGCATCAACCTGAAGGAGCACGACATTCGATTTGAAGAAGACAACTGGGAATCGCCAACGCTTGGTGCGTGGGGCATTGGGTGGCAAGTTCTGCTCGACGGTCTCGAGATCACCCAGTTTACGTACTTCCAGCAAGGCGGCGGGATTGACCTGGATCCCATTTCTGTCGAGCTTACTTATGGCTTGGAGCGGATCTGTGCTTTCTTGCAGGGCGTTGAGAGTGTGTACGATCTCCGATGGTCCGCAGATAAGACTTACGGCGACATCCGGCTGATGGAAGAACAACAGTTTTCCGAATACAGCTTCGATCGCAGCGACGCGGCTGCGATTCGGTCCGAATTTGAGTTGCACGAAAAGCAGGCCAAGGAACTCCTCGATGGTTTCAAGGGGCTGGAAGGGAAGGAGCGGCTTCGTTACCCGTTGCTGGCTGCCTATGACCATTGCCTTAAGTGTTCGCAACTCTTCAACCTGCTGGACGCGCGCGGCGTAATCTCCACGACCGAACGCGCCGCGCTCATGGCCCGCGTACGCACCATTGCTTGCCGGACGGCCGCGGCCTATCTGTCACAGATTGGCGGCGTCGCACCCCAGCGTGAGGTGCGGGCATGAAGGCGGCTCCCCCAGAAAAGCGAGTCGGGCTCCTTTTCGAAATCGGCTGCGAAGAGATCCCTGCGGGGATGCTTCCGAAGGCCGAGGAAGAGTTGCGTACCAACATCGAAAAATTGCTGACCGCCGAGAGCCTCTTTGACGGCGTGTCCGTGGAGACCTACAGCACGCCGCGCCGCTTGACGGCCTGGGTCCAAGGGTTGCGCGCCAAGCAAGCCGACGTCGAAACGGAAGTTACCGGCCCACCGAAGTCCGTGGCCTACGACACGGTCGGCGCGCCGACACGAGCGGCACAGAGCTTCGCAGAGAAGCAACGCGTCCACGTCAGCGATCTTTACCTGGTGCAGACCCCCAAGGGCGAGTACCTTGCCACCAAACAGGTCAACCTGGGCAGAACGGCGGAGCAAATCCTCATAGGTATCCTGCCCCGGGCCGTGCACGACTTGAGCTGGCCGCGCTCTATGACCTGGACCCGCCTCGATGGCGCACGGTTCATTCGTCCCATCCGTTGGGTTGTCGCGGTGCTGGACGGGAAGCCGCTGAAACTTTCCGTGGCCGGCGTCGCTGCGGGGCGCACCACGCGCGGGCACCGCTTCCTCGGTTCGAGCGCCATTCCTGTGAAGAATTTTCTGGACTACGAGAAACGCCTCCAGCAAAACGGCGTCATCGTTCGCCCCGCCGAGCGTCAGCAGAAAATCGTGGCGGAACTCGAAACCCATGCCAAGCGCGGAAGCTATCGCATCCACGAAGACGTTTCGCTTCGTAAGCTGGTGGCGTACTTGAATGAATACCCCACCGTGATCCAAGGGAATTTCGATCCGGCCTTTCTGAGTCTCCCTGACGAAATCCTGGTGACGGTTATGCGCGACCACCAGAAGTATTTCGCGGTGGAAAAGAAGGGTGGGGAGCTGGCCCCGCACTTCCTGGCGGTCATCAATGCGGAGAAGGACTCCAAGGGTTTGATACGAGCGGGGCACGAGCGCGTCCTCCGCGCCCGGTTCGCGGATGCGCGGTTCTTTTGGCAGGCGGATCAGAAATGTCGGCTCGCCGACTACTTGCCGAAGCTCGAACGCGTGACCTACGAATCGCGGCTGGGCAGTTATCGCGACAAGGTCGAACGCATCCGAACCATCGCTCGCTGGTTCACGGAGCAATGGTTTAATCTTGGCATGATCCAGGCCCACGTCGCCGAAGCCGACCGCGCTGCCGAGCTCGCCAAATGCGACCTGGCCACGGAGATGGTCCGCGAGTTTACGGAACTGCAGGGCATCGTCGGGGGCCTCTATGCGCGCGCTCAGGGCGAATCCGACGAAATCGCCGATGCCGTCTACGATCACTACCGCCCGGTCGCGTTGGAAGATTCCATCCCACGCAATCTGACCGGCTGTGCCGTCGCGCTCGCTGATAAACTCGATTCCGTAGTCGGCTGCTTTGCAGTAGGGCTAGTGCCCACCGGCTCGAGCGATCCGTACGCATTGCGCCGCGCCGCTCTCGGGATCGTTAAGATCATTCTTGAGAAGAAGTTGCCCGTCTCGCTCTCTTTGGCTGTTGGCGCCGCGGCAAAGACACTCTTGACGCACAAACCCAAGCGTGGTGTAAGCCCGGATCAAGAAACTCAGATCATCGGCTTCCTGTTGGATCGGGCCAAGTTTGTCTTCCGCGAACGGGAAGGCTTCGGCTACGACGAGGTCAGCGCCGTTTTTCGCGCGGGCACCGACGATCTGGTGGGCGCTCAGCAGCGCCTCGCGGCTCTAAAGGCCATTCGGAGGTCAAAGAACTTTGAGCCGCTGACGGTTTCCTTCAAGCGCATCCGGAAAATCCTTGAGAAGGCCAATGTTGCGCCAGGGGATGCTCGTCAGGTGAACTCCGAACTGTTCGAGCATGCCGCGGAGCGCGAACTACATTCGGCAGTTCGCGCCGCGGCTGCAAAAGTGCAAACTCAGAAACGCGCGGGAAAGTATCAGGAGGCATTGGAAACGATTGCCGGGCTGCGAAAAGCGGTCGATCATTTTTTCGACGGCGTCATGGTGATGGCGGAAAACGAAGCGGTACGCAACAACCGCCTGGCGTTGCTCGCGGAGTTGCTCCGAGAGTTCACAACGGTGGCTGATTTTTCGGAAATTGGCGGGGAAGAGCGGCGCTAGCAATCTAAAGTATGACTTGAACTTATTTTGAAGTCGGCGTGCCGACAATTTTCGCGGCCGCCGCTGCGGAATCGCGAGAGCAGCAAGCGTTCCACAATTCCAAAGCGACAAGCGAGGCGTACAGTGAAAAAATGGGTGTATTTTTTCGGGGCCGGCAAAACAGAGGGCGATGGAACCTGGCGCGATCTTCTCGGTGGCAAGGGCGCCGGTCTTGCCGAGATGACCAAGATTGGCCTGCCCGTGCCCGCGGGGTTCACGATCTCCACGGAAGCCTGCGATTACTTTTACAAGAACACCAAGAAATATCCGCCGGAATTGAAGAAGCAAGTCGCCGATAACCTCGCGAAGCTCGAGCGCACCACTAGAAAGAAACTCGGCGATCCGAAGAATCCTCTCCTCGTCAGTGTGCGGTCCGGTTCCGCACGCTCCATGCCCGGAATGATGGAGACCATTCTCAATCTCGGACTGAATGACCGCTCCGTGGAAGGCCTTGCCGCTGTAACTAGAAACGAGCGCTTCGTCTACGACGCCTACCGGCGCTTCGTGCAGATGTATTCCACGGTTGTCATGGGTCTGTCGAAGGAAGACCTTGAGCATCGCCTTCGCGCCATGAAAGATCGCCTTGGGGTCAAGGATGACACAGCGGTGCCCGCCAGCGGCTGGAAGGAATTGGTGGCAGAGTACAAGGCTTACTTCCGCATGGAATCGGGGAAAGAATTTCCGAACGACCCGGTCGACCAGCTTTGGGGAGCCATTGGGGCAGTGTTCGGTTCCTGGATGGCGGAAAAGGCGGTCACTTATCGCCGCGTCGAGAAAATCACAGGCCTTCTCGGCACTGCCGTCAACGTAGTACAAATGGTCTTCGGGAATACTGGGGATACTTCCGGTACGGGCGTCTGCTTCACGCGTGACCCGAGCACTGGTGAAAAAATCTTCTACGGCGACTATCTTGTGAACGCCCAGGGGGAAGACGTTGTCGCCGGAATTCGGACGCCAATGCCTCTGCGCGAAATGGAAAAGACCATGCCCAAGGTCTACGGGCAGCTGGAGAAAGTTCGAGTAAAACTTGAGAAGCACTATCGCGACATGCAGGACATGGAGTTCACCGTGGAGGACGGCAAGCTCTATATGCTACAAACGCGCACGGGAAAGCGCACCCCTGCCGCCGCGTTCCACATCGCTGTCGACATGGCTAACGAAAAGCTAATCACCAAGGAAGAGGCTCTTCTCCGAGTGAAGCCCGAAGACATCGAGCGGCTCTTCTATCCCGTCATTGACGTCAAGGTCGACAGAAAATCACTGGCTTCGAAAATCCTGGCTACCGGCATCAATGCCGTACCCGGCGCCGCCGTCGGCAAGGTTGTGTTTTCCGCGCAGAAAGCGGAAGAGTGGGCCGAGCGCGGGGAGAAAGTCATCCTGGTTCGTCGCGAAACCAGCCCGGAAGACGTGGGCGGAATGGCGGTTGCCCAAGGCATCCTCACTGCCACTGGCGGCAAGACCAGCCACGCTGCCGTCGTCGCGCGAGGCTGGGGCAAGTGTTGCGTGGTCGGTGCGGAAAAATTGGACATCGACTACAAAGCGCTGGCAATGTCCACCAACGGCAAAATCGTGAAGGAAGGGGATTGGATCACGCTCGACGGCAGCGAGGGCGTGGTTTACACGGAGGCAATGCCCTTGGTCGTGCCTCAGCTTCCCAAATCGTACGAAACGCTGATGCAGTGGGCCGACGAGACGCGTCGCCTGAGAGTACGCACGAACGTCGACACTCCCCAGGACGCTCGCAAAGCCATCGAGTTCGGCGCGGAGGGTATTGGCCTCTGCCGCACGGAGCATATGTTCTTCACGGACTTCGAGCAGCCGGAAAGAAGTCACGAACGCCAGCGGGCGATCCAGGAAATGATACTGGCTGACAACAAGGAAGCTCGAGTTAAGGCGCTCGACAAATTGCTGCCGTTCCAACGCCGCGATTTCGTGGGCATCTTCAAGGCCATGGACGGCTTGCCGGTCACCATCCGCCTGATTGACCCGCCGCTCCACGAGTTCGTGCCCCATGAGCGTGCCAAGCAAGAAGAGCTGGCGCGTGATTTGAAGATCGATGTCGAGACAGTGGCACGCCGCGTCGAGCAGTTGCACGAAGCCAACCCTATGCTGGGTCATCGTGGGTGCCGTCTATGCATCACTTACCCCGAAATCCTTGAGATGCAAGTGCGCGCGATTATCGAAGCAGCCATCGAATGTCAAAAAGAGGGAATTAAAGTATTACCTGAGATCATGCATCCGCTCACTCTCGATCGCAAAGAACTATGGATTCTCGAGCAAGCCACACGTCGTGTCGCAGAAGACTTGATCAAGAAGTCCGGCGTGAAGCTGAACTATCTTGTCGGGACGATGATTGAGCTGCCGCGGGCCGCGCTGATGGCGGGAGAGATCGCCGAAGTCGCGGAGTTCTTCTCTTTCGGAACCAACGATCTCACCCAGACCACCATGGGGCTTTCGCGAGATGATGCGGGCCGCTTCCTGCCAGACTATGTGGATGAGAAGAAAGCAGGCGTTTTTACCGCGGATCCGTTCCAGTCGCTGGACACCAAGGGTGTAGGCATGTTGATGCGTTGGGGTATCGAGCGAGGCCGCAAAACGCGTCCCAAACTGAAGATTGGCATCTGTGGCGAACATGGCGGCGATGCAGACAGCGTGAAGTTTTGCCACGAGGTTGGCATGGATTACGTCAGCGCTTCTCCCTTCCGCGTTCCTATCGCGCGACTGGCTGCAGCTCAAGTAGTAGTTGAAGAAGAGCAAACCAGGAAAAAGAACGGGAAGTAGCGATAGAAATCGGCTAAAGCAAAATCTAAAGTAATACTTGAGTCGTCGGCGCGCAGACATTTTGTGATCACTGCGCGCCGGCGACTTTTCTTTCTAGGTCGGCATTTTGAAGAAGAAGTACAAACCCAGGAAAAAGAAAATTATGTCAGGTGACCACCCTGCCAGAAACGGCGGAAGCTGGCCAATTCCTCCCATGGCTTCCAGAAGTCTTGCAATAGATAAGTAGGCGGCCCCGAATCCTATCCCAAGCACCACGCCGCCCACCGCTCCACGCGTCCCCACCAAGAGTGCAAACGGGAAGGCCAGGAGCATGCTGACAGGCGCGAGCAGCGGGAAGGCAATCTTTTCATGCCATTGCACCGTCAGAGTTGAGACGTCAAAGCCTGCGCGCTGCAATCCGGCGATATAGCTCCCTAGTTCCCGCCAGCTCATCTGGAACGCCTGCCGAACTTCACGGTTGAAGTAACTGGGGGGCTCCGTAAGCTCAGGCAACGAAGCGACCGCGGGAAGCCGCTCGTAGCGTACAATTGCACCGTCTGCAAAATCACGCACCCAACTCCCTTCGAGTACCCAGACCTTTTGCGTTTCAGACCACCGCGCGCGCGATGCAAAGATACGGCGCTGGACTTGAAACGTCGCTGGATCAATTTCCAGCACCGTAAGCCCGCCAAAAAGGTTCTGGGTGGGGTCGAAAAGGTCGTAATTGTAAATTTTTGAGCCCTCCCCGAAGATCCAGCGCTGCGGATGTGTGTAGGTTTGCGGCGGACGACCTTTAATCAGGTTGTGGAGCGCGTCCTGGCGCTGGTTGGCGTAGGGTAGATAGGTATCATCGAGCACGATCATGGTTACGGCCAAAGCCAGTCCTGCCAGCAGCAGCGGTACGGCCAGCCGGTACAAGCTGATGCCGCTGGCTTTGATGGCTACGATTTCGTTGTTCTTGCTCATAATCCCCAGAGTCACGAGCACGGCGACAAGCGCCCCGAGGGGCGCGAGCTGGTACAGCAGATAGGGAGCAAGGTAGCGGAAATAATCGACGACGATCAAAAAGGGAACGCGGTGGCGCGCAATATCATCGAGCAGCTCGAAGAACGTGAAGGTCTCAAAAAGAAAAACAAACGCAGCCATCAAAACACCGAAATAAAAAAAGAAGCGCCGCAAGAGATAGATGTCGAGCAATTGCGGGAAACTCCCGCTGGAGCGCGTCAGGATTTCTTGTGATACAGGGTCGCCATTCGCCCCGTTTGTCCCATTCGCCAATGCCGCTCTCGCGCGAGCCTGGGCTCTCCGCCGGCGCAGCAGACGCCTTCTGGATCTGAAATAAAGAATCGGACGGAGCAAGCGGCTTTCGCCGCGAAACTGTTCCATGCGGGGCAGGAGCGCCAATCCCAGCGCAAAAAGGACGCCATTGGCGATCCAGATTCCCGCGGCCGGCGGCAGGATGCCTTGCCGAGAAAGTCCCGCCCCCATCACAGAGAGCAAGTAGTACGAAGAAATGAGAATTACCGCGAGCAGCGCCCCTGCGGTGCGGCCGCCACGGCGCGGCCGCGCACCCAGCGGAACAGCGACTAGCGCAAAGGCAAAGCACGCAATCGGGAACGCAAACCGGCGGTGAAGCTCCACGCGGGCCTCGCGCCAACCGGGACCGCGATCGTTCCATAGTTCGCGAATTGACCGCTCGGGATTGTTCAGTTGCCGTGGCTGGGCGGCTGCCAAGCCGCTGAACTCGATGGGCCAATCGCTCTGGCCGAATGCCGTGACGGAGTAGTGGTCCGCATCCTCGCGGGAGAATTCGTGGGTCGTGCCTCCCCGCAGATGCAATTCCAATTTGCCCAGCCTCGGTTCGGCAATGACGATCGCGTTCTCTGCCAGCGTCAGCCTTGAGCCGCCTTCTCCGCCCGTTTCGGCCAGAAATACGCCATGCCATTGCGTGCCGGCAGCGGTTACATCATTCACGTAAAGAACCTTGCTTGGGAAGCGCTCGTCGAACACCCTAGGTTGCAAAGTGAAGGAGACCTGCGAAGTAATCAAATCAGTCTGAAGGGAACGGAAGGTCCGCAGCGCCGCCGGTCCGAGCCATGTGGTCATCACCAGAGTCACCACTGCGCCCGTGAGCGCCAGGACTCCGACCGGAAGCAAGATCCGGCGCCGGCCAATTCCCAACGCCGTCAGCGCGATGATCTCGCTATCCGCGGACATGCGTCCGAGCCCCAGCAGCACGCCGATCAGCGTGGCCATGGGCACGGTAAATACAAATACAGCCGGAAATATGCAGAGAAAAAGTTTCAGCACTTGCGCGCCAGAACC
>Ga0307475_10000978_pt1 | contig 17117 bp, 18 predicted proteins | sample atmos_gasesECM1C_FD_203317 | JGI IMG/M metagenome (GOLD analysis project Ga0307475, IMG submission 203317) | Hardwood forest soil microbial communities from Morgan-Monroe State Forest, Indiana, United States - atmos_gasesECM1C_515 | ecosystem: Environmental > Terrestrial > Soil > Temperate... | reverse complement strand
AACGGAGTACATGATCTGGGTGGGATGCAGGACATGGGCCCGGTTCAGGCTGAGAAGAACGAGCCCGTGTTTCATGAACCTTGGCAAGGTCGAGCGTATGCCGTTACGCGTGCCATGGGCGGATGGCACAAATGGAATCTGGACGCGTCGAGGTTCCAGCGGGAGCAGATCGCTCCGGTAGATTATTTTCGACTGAGCTACTACGAGCGCTGGATAGTAGCGCTGGTTGAGTTGATGCTCAAAAACGGTATGGTTACCCCGGCGGAGTTACAGAGCGGGAAACCCGACCCGGTATCCGCAAAACAGATTCCGCCGCTCACTGCTGAAAAAGTAGCGATTCTGACTTCAAAAGGGGTACCTGCGCGCCGGGATGTTGCGGTGACGGCACGGTTTCACGTTGGTGAGCGGGTGCGCGCGCGGAATATAAATCCGGTGGGGCATACGCGCCTGGTGCGCTATGCGCGGGGGAAAACCGGGACCATTCATATGGATCATGGAGTTTTTTTGTTCCCCGACACGAATGCGCTGTTTCTCGGCGAGAAGCCCCAGCACGTCTACTCCGTGCGCTTTACCGCCCGCGAATTGTGGGGCGAGCAATCCGCGCCACAGGATTCTGTTTACATTGATATGTGGGATGACTACCTTGAACCAGCCTAATCTAACTCCTCAGCCTGAGAATCTGGCGGTACTGCCGCACCTGCCTCGCGATGAGGGTGGACCGGTCTTTGCCGAGCCCTGGCAGGCGCAAGCCTTCGCGCTCGCCGTGCGGCTCTCCGCGCAAGGGCATTTCACCTGGAAAGAATGGGCAGCCGCCCTCGCGGATGAACTGAAGACTGCCGCGGATCACGGTGAGCCCGATGACGGCTCGCGCTACTACCACCATTGGCTCGCGGCTTTGGAGCGTCTGGTCACAGAGAAACAGCTATCGAACCCCGCGGCGATGCTGGCGCGCAAAGAAGCGTGGGCTGAAGCTTACCGGCACACTCCACACGGCAAGCCTGTGGAACTGATGAATAGCGCAAGCTAGTGACCGTTTTGATGTTCAAGTGGTTTTTCCCGGATTTTAGGAGGGATCTATGCAAACATCGGCGGCTTTGACTCCGGCCAACACCCAGGTCCGGGCTGTTGCAGTTCCGTGGCCAGCCCTCGGAGTGCTTATTTTTGGGCTGGTCATGCTTTACTGCGTCGGCTTCTCCACCGTCACGCGAGCGCACAATACGGCTCACGACACGCGCCACGCGAACGGATTCCCTTGCCATTGAGGCAGTGGTGAGTCAGTTGCGAAAACTGATGGTGGTGGCGCTCGCGGCTGGCACCTTGGCAGGGTTGGCACTTTTTGCCGTCCAGTACATCACGGTTGTTCCACTCATCCAGGCTGCAGAAACTTACGAAGCAGCGGCGCACGAGGCCCACCACTCCAACGTTCCGAATGAAGACGAAGGATGGCGCCCTGCAGAAGGATGGGAGCGCACATCCTTGACCGCAATCACCACGGTGCTGACGGGTATTGCCTTTGCGGCGATCCTCTTCGGGGTGATGGCTCTTGGAGGAAAGACCATCGACACACGGCGCGGTGCGCTGTGGGGACTCGCGGCTTTTGCCTGCTTCAGTCTTGCTCCCGCGCTGGGGTTACCGCCTCAACCTCCGGGAGTCGCGGTGGCAGATTTGTACCAGCGCCAGCTTTGGTGGGCGGGGACGGCGATTGCGACCGCCATCGGTGTGTGGTTGATTACCGGAAAGGGGCGAACCTGGCTGCTGCGAACTGCAGGAGTCGTGTGCTTGTTGCTGCCACATTTGATTGGCGCACCTATCGCGACTGGACAGAATAGTATACCGGCGGAACTGGTCCGCCGCTTTACAATAGCATCAGTGACAACCAGCTGCATATTTTGGCTCCTCGTCGGCACCCTTGGTGGCTTAATCTACAGTCGCAATCAGACGAATTTCTAGGCTTTACGCACCGCTTATCGCGTCTGCCATTCTGGAAGAACGTAAGTGATCGTCGGACTCGTTTTGCTTCGCGGTTTTGTCCGAGGCGTCTGAGCGCAAAACTACAATCTTTCGCTCGTCGAAACTCTGGTTGACAAGTGTGATGGATTGCTGTTTGTCCGCAGCAGCTCTCGCGTGAAGTTTTTTGCTCAGCCCACCCGGAGCGGAGGGGTACCGTCCCATACCCTTGAGTCCTAATTCATGCCGGGAACACGAAACACGGCTGCGCAGTGGATCAGAGGGTTCTCGAAAATGACTTTGTCGTCGATACAGGCACAGGCACCGCGCGTGATTTTATCCGGCTTCTCACCGTCGAACAGCACTGAAAAAACGAAGAAAAAGCCGGTTTGCCAGGTTTGCCAATTAAGGGCCTCGTGAAAATAGCTAAGTGATTGTGGCGCCTTGCCTTAGCTTATTTTCCCCACTGTTCGCAACGAGGAGGCCGAGGGTTCGAATCCCTTCTCGTCCACCAAACTACTTTCCTACTTTCAATAGCCTACAGCACATTTACGCCATCTTTGGAACAACGCGGAGCCCTTGACAGGGGTACTACTCTGTTGTAGTATAACAGTGTGTTAGAGTTCATAGAGTTTCCGGCGTTTACGAAGCGCCTAATGGCTCTCGCGAAAAAACGTGCTGATGACGTATTGTTGGAAATTCAGAACGACCTGCTTGAAAACCCGAAGCGCGGTCCCGTGATAGAAGGCACTTCGGGTGTGCGGAAGTCTCGGGCCGCCGACCCTACTAGAGGCAAAGGAAAGAGCGGCGGATTTCGGTATATGTACTACTACATCGAGCGGGATGGGCAGATTTTTCTGTTGATGGTGTTTAACAAGGATGAGCAGGACAACCTGACCAAACAACAGAAAAATATATTATCTAATCTCATTCGTGAACTGAGGGAGGAAGGGCAATGAACAACAAGCTATTCAACGAAATGATCTCCGGGTTTGTTGAGGCTAAGAAGTATCGTGCAGGAAAAAAGGCTAAAATGCGCGTGTCGCGTGTGGCTTTTGAGCCCGTCTCAATGAAACCTGCTGAAATTCGCCGCGTCAGAACTCGTCTGAGATTTAGCCAGCCGGAATTTGCAGAATTCCTTTGTACTCGCGTCGGAACTCTCCGAAGCTGGGAACAGGGCTCCCGCAAACCACAAAGTTCGGCACTCCGACTATTAGCTATTGCGAAAGAAAAGCCGGCGTTACTCCTACAAAGACGCGCCTAATAACCGAACTGTTGCGCGCCGATGGGCCAAAGCTGTCGGCGCTTTTTGATAAGAGTTCGAACGCGTTCCGCGAGAACGCGACGACGACGATTCGTTTCCGACCGGTTTCCTTTGTCGACACACCGCTGCCGTTCATTCGGATCCTCACGTGGAAGTCGCTTCGTCTTTGGAGTCGCAAAACGGTCATTGGCCAGTGGTAGGATTATCTCCAAAACGTGTTACCTTGCCGTAAGAGTTAAGTTCCAGTACTTCAGATGGACGGTTAGGCTTACCGGGAGTTAGCGGGCGCGGACCTCACTGCGTAATCTTGCGTCCATTGGACCAAATGGTTTTCGCCTGTGGTGTCCAACTTTGTCATCGGCTTGACCGTCTGCGCGGGGATCGTATTCGCAAAGACTAGCGGCACAAGAAGCGGTGCGGAGAAAAAAACAATCCTCATAGCGGCTCCATCACCAGCTCAAACGTCGCGCTTGCCCCCATGGTGGTCGCCTGATCGCTCAGCAGAATTGGTCGAACCAGCTCGATGGAGGGACAATCGTCATTCATATTCTTTCCCGGATCGCCTTTGAAAATGGGGTCTGATGCAAAATACATCTGCGTCACCAGGGGCTTGTGACCCTCTGCCTGCACCAGGAAATGAATGTGCTGGCACTTCCGTGCCGGATAGTGCCCCGGCATCACCGACTGAAAATCATATTCGCCCTTCGCGCTTGCGAGCAGTAGCGCGCGATACCGGTAGCCAGTGATGTCGTATTTGCCGTGATGGTTGGTCTGCCAAACTTCGATTTTCGCCTCCGGCACGACCGCACCCCGCGTGTCGTATACCGCTCCGACCACTGTAAGCGGCAATCCGGGATCGCCGGCTGCGCGCAGCGTCGCGGAGTGCCCCCCGATTTAGGCGTTCCTTTTCTGTAAAACGGACCCAACTGGTCGATGGGCGTCGCGGGGCGAGCACCACCTTCGGCGCGCAGCCAACTCTCTACCGCGGACGCGGCCGTCATCCCCGGGCAGAGCTTGATGACTCCGATGGCAAGCGACTTCAGGAGAAGATCACGGCGGCTGAGTTCCATGTGACCTCTGGGTAAATTCGACCGAAATGCAGGCAAACACGTTGCGGATTCTATGAGAGTTACGCACCTACGTCAACGCGTTACAATTTGCGTGTCAATTTGCGTTACAATTTCGCGCATCCGATCTTGCTTCACGCAGTTCTTTCTCGTCTGTGGCGACGGTAAGGGGCGGTGAAGATCGAACCCACGACCTTCGGCTTTTAACTGGCGCGTTTGCTCGCTCCTGGATGGTTCGTCCGCCTGAGAAGTACTCATTAATCTGTGCGGGGTCACTCGAAGAACAAAAAGACAAACAGAAAAGGCAAATAGCCCGGTAGTCCAAGTAGTCCAACTGGAAGCCCCCTCGAAAGGCTAAGTGATCGCCGCACCGTGCCTTATCTCAGATTTTTCCTCGTTCGCAACGAGGAGGCCGGGGGTTCGAATCCCCTCTCGTCCACCAAATCTCAAAAATGCTTATGGCCCCCTCCAGCACGGTGAATTGCTCCACAAGAGCAGGATGGCGGTGTTCCTCCATCACACGCGCGCCAACGAGTGCTGTCAGCTCGCCGGTCACGCGGCTAGCAGGGTTGTCCCAGAGACGCTCCAAGATCACCGAGCGTTCCCCGGTAACGGGACTCTCCCAGACCTCGCCGACTTTTATGGGTCTGCGATCCGGCGGGCCGCATGTTGATGTGGGTGAGGCTTCCGGAGCGGCCAATCCAGTCGCCTAATCTCTAATCACGGGGGCAGGCCGACGCGGCGCAGTAGCTTCTGGAAACGCGACTTGGAGTGGAGGTTGCGGAAAGCGGGCTGCACCTTGAGGAAAATTAAATACGGATGATGTTCCTGGCAAGCTTCTTCCAACCAATCCAGCGTCCGGTTGTTCTCACCGAGGCCTGCATAGACCAACGATATGAAATAGGGCGAGACATAGCTTTGCCTGGATCGCAATTGCAGATCGTTCAGAACCTTCAAGGCCTCACTCCTCTTGCCGGAAACCCCATACGTATACCCGAGTGTGGCTAAGACTCTCGTGTTCCCGTCGGAAAGAGCAACGGCCTTTCTGATCTCGGCAATGGCAGCCTCGTGCATGCCTTTCTCCACGTAAGCCTCGCCGATAAAGAGATAGCTCCAAAAGAAGTTGGGATCGAGCTCCAGCGCGCCGCGGTAGTGTTCTATCGCTTGGTCATATTGGCCGGCCCAATAAAAAGGATAGCCCACATCCGCGGTTCGCCAAGGTGAAAGCGGATCGAGTTCCCGGGCTCGTTTTCTCTCGGCGACGGCTTCATCAAACCGGGACAGTGCCTGTAGATACGTGCCACGCCCCTGGTGGGCTGGGGCATAGCTGCGATTGAGTTCGATGGCTCGCTTATATTCTCGTTCAGCGCCCGACCAATCCCACTCGTATTTGAGTTTGGTTTCGGCCAGCGCGTAATGGGCCTGGGCAAGGGTATCGTCAATTTCCAGCGCCTTGCTGGCTTCCGCCCTTGCTCGGGGTAAGAAGTCTCGAGGTGAGAAAAAACCCAGCACACCCCCGAGGTCAAGATAGGAGTTGGCCAGCCCGGCGTGGGCCAGCGCATAATCCGGGTCCAGAGCAATTGCCTGCTGAAAATACTCCTTGCCCTTCGTCAGCCCCTCTCGTGTTCTCCGGTCTGAGTAGTATAAACCCTTGAGGTATGCCTCATAGGTCGCCCGGTCAACCTGGTATGCGCGGGGCAGGTTTGATTGTTCTTGTGGCGTCAGCTTTACGCGGATTTCGGTGGTAATGGCGCTTGCAACTTCGCGCTGCAGCGCCAGCACGTCGCGCAAGTCTCGCTCGTAAGACTTGGCCCAAAGATGCCGATCCGTGGGTGCATGGATCAACTGTACGTTAATCCCGACTCTGTCTCCCGAGCGCTGCACCGAACCCTCCACCACAGCGTCCACTTTGAGTTCTTTTGCGATTTGCGATAACGGTTTCTTCGCGCCTCTGTATTCCATTACCGAAGTTCGAGATATCACCTTCAGCGATTCGATTTGGGCCAACTCAGTGATCAGCGCTTCGGTCATTCCGTCGGCGAAGTACTCCTGATCAGGATCCCGCGAGAGATTCTCGAGCGGAAGTACGGCTAGCGATTCGATGTGTGGCGAAACAGGTTTCCCCGCCAGGCGCTCTCGCCATCCGCCCACTTTCAGCCCTATGACCAAGAGCACCAGCGCCATAGTAATTCCCGATGCCAACAAGACCCTTCGCCGCCTGTTGTCCGTCCGTTTCTTGGCTTGAAGCACCGACCCGGGAACTGAGGACCCTAGTCGCCGCAAGTCCACGACCAGCTCTTTTGCTGACTGGTAGCGGTTCTCTGATTCTTTTTCCAGGCATTTCAAGATGATCCGCTCAAGTTCCGGTGACAGTGTAGCGTTTATCGCGCGCGGCGATACGGGCGGCTGACGCCGGATTGCGTCGCTCAATCGTAGTGCCGAATTTCCGTGGAAGGGGCGCTGCCCCGTGCACATTTCGTACAACACGGTACCCATGGCGTAGACGTCCGTTCTAGCATCGCTTCGCTCGCCTTCCACCTGCTCGGGCGCCATGTACGCTAATGTTCCCGCCACCTCCGACCCGGCCACGCTCGCCGTTAGGGTCTCCCCGGACATTTCGGCACTCGCTGGCTGCATTAACTTGGCCAGTCCGAAGTCCAGCACTTTCACTTGGCCCTTCAGGGTTATCGCAATGTTTCCAGGCTTGAGGTCGCGGTGAACGATTCCGCGGTCGTGAGCCTCTTCAAGGGCAGCCGCGATCTGCGTGGCGAGCACCAACACTTCCTTCTCGACCAGGGCCCCGTTCGTCAAGCGACGGTCTAGGGTCCCGCCCGGCACGTATTCCATTATCAAAAAGTGTTGACCGTCCTGGGTGTCGAAGTCGTAGACTGCAGCGATGTTCGGATGGTTCAACCGGGCCAGCGCCAGCGCCTCCTTGTGGAATCGCTTTCGGACATCCTCGTCGGCGAAGGTGCCTGTGGGCAGAACTTTCAGGGCCACATCGCGCTCAAGACGTTCGTCGTGGGCACGGTACACCACGCCCATACCCCCGGTGCCAATTCTCTCTGTGATGCGATAGTGGCCAAGCGTGTCGCCGATCTGCGGGGATGAGGTCATCGGGAGCGATGTTAGGTCTCCTGCCTGGCGTGGTCAATGCCGTGAGGCTTGGTGAGGCGTGCGCCGAAAGCGGCAGGAACGTGTGCGGGCATTCAGACCTCATCGTCTCGATGGGTTGGAGCGTGGGCTAGCGATCCGGCAACCTATAATCGTTGCGCTCAGCGGGATCCTTAGAAAGGTACTGGATGAACTCCCAATCGTTGCCCTCGGAATCGTAGAAGTAGCGACGCTTGCGATGCGGGTGTGCGTTGGGCGGGGTGGACTCTCTGAATCCGGCGGACTTCATTCGTTGGCACAGTGCCTCAACGTCATCGACCTCGTAGGCGAGATGATTGACTCCGGGCATGCCTCGGTACGGCATCCATCGCTTCTCCGGCTCCGCCCTCGTTGGACTCAAGGCAATGTAGGTTTCCGGAGTGCCAATGTGCAGCCACCGACTGCCGTCCTGACTGGTGCCTTCACCCCGCACCTGAAAGTCTGGGAACGCCGTTTGCAGGAAGCGGATCATCCCTTCGATATCACGTACAGTAAGGTTTGCATGTTCAAGCCGGACAACCATGAACATCTCCCATGCGACCTAAGTGCGCTTAGGGTAGCCCGTATAGATTGCGGGACAGCGCAGCTCAAGAATAGCACTCACCCGGGCCTATAAGAAGTTGCACACAGCAGGGGGATACCTTCCATTTCGATTCGAGGAGCAGGGGATAACTTCCGGATCGTCGGCTTAATCGAACGCGCGCAGAGTTCCATCCCCAGCTTCACTGCCTTGCCAAAACGCGCGTCCGATTAAGTACTAGCGCAACTCTTACCTTACCGAATTACGGAAGGTTTGCCCGTGACCCGACAGCATGCCGACCAGCCATTCGCGCTCGTGGGTGATAACGCGATTACGACAGTCAGGGCAAAGGGGGTCGGAAGCGCCTGGGCACGCGGCACCTTAAATGCCACTGGCCTCGCCATCGAGGACAAGGTCATGGCAAGGAAGCGTTCTTTATTTCATCCTCGGTATACGCAGCGTAAATGAACGGTTGAGCTTCCAAGTACTCTTTGATTTGGGAAAGCTTCAGTCCTAGCTCCCGCAGCCGGCTCTTGTCGACAAACAACTGGTTGTTCCGGGCGTCGAAATGGGTGACGAGCGCGGCGCGGTCCGGGTCAAAAAAACAATCCTCATAGCGGCTCCATCACCAGCTCAAACGTCGCGCTTGTCCCCATGGTGGTCGCCTGATCGCTCAGCAGAATTGGTCGAACCAGCTCGACGGAAGGACAATCGTCATTCATATTCTTTCCCGGATCGCCTTTGAAAATGGGGTCTGATGCAAAATACATCTGCGTCACCAGGGGCTTGTGACCCTCTGCCTGCACCAGGAAATGGATGTGCTGGCACTTCCGTTAAGCGCCGGAGAATGTTGAACCCACCCTGTTCGAGCCCCAGTTTTTTCAGGATGTGGTGCAGGCTATGTTTCAAAATATCCCGCTGCACCAGTTGGCTGCCGTCCGGTTTACAGAAAACCAGACCACTCGTTCGGCCGCCCACGAACTCACGCAACATCGCGGCCAGAGGCTCGGACAGATCCTCCAGCCGCCCGTGCCTGGAATCCGCGTTCTTCGTTTTCATTTGGTCCTGAAGCTTTCCGCGCTTGGCTTTCTGCACAATCTCCAATGTGCGGAAGTCTTCATAGATGGAACGAATGTCGAGGCCGAGTGCTTCCCGGCCCGCATCGGCCCGCATCGGCCCGCAGCCCGCGAGTAACGCATACAACATGCGGTACGGCTCTTTAGCTTCATGCAGAATCGCTGTCATTTCGCCCCGATCAACGGTCGGCTGCTTCTGTTCGTCTACCTGGAACATCAATGAACTCGTCATCCCAGTCCCGCACGAAAAGCGGCTCGCCCCTCACGTCTCGCGCAGAAGCCACGACGGCTTTGACGACTCCTTTAAGTGAAAAGAGAAAAAGAGAGGTGTGCTCAAAAAGAGTTTGACAGAGCCAGCATTGTTATCTCGGAGAGATATCCGGTAAGCCGACCTGTGCCAATTGTCTGTCTTCATCGTGCGATTAGAATGAGGCTAGGTTAAACTGTGCCGGCCATGAGCGTCATCGACGAGGTCCTCGCTGCAAACGAAATTTACTCGCGCACGCATGAATTGCGCAAACTGACCCCGCGTCCCGAGCGCAAGCTCGCGGTGCTGACGTGTATGGATACCCGGCTTTCGATTCGCACCCTGGGCCTGAAAACGGGAGACGCGCACATCATCCGCAATGCCGGCGGCATCGTTACGGACGACACCCTGCGCTCCCTGCTGGTATCACACTATCTGCTGGGTACCGAAGAATTCATGGTCATCAATCACACCGATTGCGGATTGATGAGCACGAGCGAACAGGATTTGCGCACCCGAATCCAGAATCGCACCGGAACCGCCGCTGTTGCTCCCGCCTATTTCTACGCCTTCCAAAACATCGAAGAAAATGTGCGCCACCAATTGCAGAAGCTCCGCACCCATCCGTGGATTCCCAAGATTGTCGCCGTCCGCGGCTTCGTCTACGACGTCGCCAGCGGCCTTCTCCGTGAAATCATGGACGCCTGACCATGGCCCCGTAGTTTCTCGCCCCCAATCATTTTTTCCATTTGCACTTGCTCTAGTCGCTGGAATTGAAAGCGGTTGCACCAGTGCGGAATGCAGCTGCCCCCCCACGCCTGGCCGCATTCCAACCGCCGTCAGTCCGATAGACCCCGCTCAAGGCACGAATGCGCGGACCCTTCCTCAATAGCACTAAAATAGATTTGGTTTATCAACAAATCGGTTCCTGTCTCGCGCCAGCTTCGTGAAACAATGTAGAATTTCGCAGCGTGCTTTCATCGCCCCTGAGATGAAGAAACCTAAGCCGATCCGCAAATTGCTTGCTGCCAATCGTAGCGAAATCGCTATTCGTATCTTCCGAGCCGCGAACGAACTCGGCCTCCGCACCGTGGCCATCTATTCCCAGGAAGATCGCCTTGCCCTGCATCGCTTCAAGGCAGACGAAGCCTATCAGGTTGGCGTGGGCAAGGGGCCTGTGGAAGCCTATCTGGACATCGCCGGGATCGTCGCACTAGCAAAAGAGAAAGGCGTCGACGCCATTCATCCGGGCTATGGCTTTCTCTCAGAGAATCCCGCCTTCGCGCGTGCTTGCCAAAAAGCTGGCCTCACCTTCATCGGTCCTACCCCCGATCTTCTCGGTTTGCTGGGAGATAAGACGGCCGCACGGCGACTTGCCGCGTCCGCCGGTGTACCGGTCTTGCCGGGAGCGGAAGAGCCAGTCAAGTCAACCAGCGTGGCACACAAGGTCGCGCGCGAGACAGGCTATCCGGTCATCGTCAAAGCTGCCATGGGCGGCGGTGGCCGCGGTATGCGCGTTATTCGTGACTCCACGCAGCTTACAGCACTCCTTGAGGAAGCGCAGAGCGAAGCGCGCTCTGCTTTTGGCGATGCCTCTGTCTTCCTCGAAAAATATCTGCCTCACGCCCGCCATTTGGAAGTTCAGATTCTCGCCGATCATCACGGTAATTTGCTGCATCTATACGAACGCGACTGCTCTGTGCAGCGCCGCCATCAAAAAGTCGTCGAGGTAGCTCCGGCCGCGAATCTCCCGGCGAGCGTTCGGCACGAGCTCTGCGAAGCGGCCGTGCAACTCGCACGCAAGGCAAACTACCGCAATGCCGGCACGGTCGAATTTCTCTATGACGTCGATTCACGGAAGTGGTATTTCATCGAGGTCAATCCGCGCATCCAGGTCGAGCACACCGTCACCGAGATGGTCACCGGCATCGATCTCGTGCGTTCACAGATTCTTGTGGCACAAGATCACAAGTTGCACGAAGCTCCGCTTGCCTTGCCGAAGCAGGAAAACCTTCCCCTCAACGGCACTGCTCTCCAATGTCGTGTGACGACAGAGGATCCCGGGAACAATTTCACCCCGGACTACGGAAAAATTTCCACCTACCGTTCTCCCGCAGGCTTCGGCATTCGCCTCGATGGCGGCACAGCCTACGCGGGAGCGGTGCTCGCCGCTTATTACGACTCACTACTCGTCAAAGTCACTGCCTGGGGCGCGAATCTTCCAGAGGCTTGCCAGCGCATGGACCGGGCTCTCCGCGAATTTCGCATCCGCGGCGTGAAAACGAACATCCCCTTCGCCGAAAACGTGGTAAATCACCCGAAGTTTCGCGCAGGGGAAGTCACGACGTCTTTCCTCGACGAGTCTCCCGAACTTTTTCGGTTCCCCAGCCGGGGCGATCGCGCCACCAAACTGCTCTCCTATCTCGGTGATATCATTCTCAACGGCAATCCGGAAGTGAAAGGGACGCAAGTCCGTCAATCATTCGAAACTCCTATCATTCCCGCGGCCACCGGAACCGCCCAGCCGTCCGGAACGCGGCAACTCCTACAGAAGCTCGGTCCGAAGAAATTTGCCGCCTGGGCAAGGAAAGAAAAGCGCCTGCTCATCACCGACACTACTTTCCGTGACGCGCATCAATCGCTTATGGCCACGCGCGTCCGCACCTACGATCTGCTCGCAACTGCCAGCGCTGTCGCGCAGCGATTGCCTAATTTGTTCAGTCTCGAGATGTGGGGCGGCGCCACCTTCGATACGGCATTGCGCTTTCTCCGCGAAGATCCCTGGCAGCGCCTGCGTGCGCTCCGCGAACGTATCCCCAACATTTGTTTTCAGATGCTCCTCCGTGGCGCCAATGCCGTCGGATACGCTTCTTATCCAGATAACGTGATCGTCGAATTCGTCCGCGAAGCATATTCCCAGGGCATTGACATTTTCCGCATCTTCGACTCCCTTAATTCCATTGAGAACATGCGCGTTTCGATTGACGCTGCTCTGGAGACAGGCGCCGTCTGCGAAACGGCAATTTGTTATACGGGCGACATCTTTGACAAAGGTCGGCCCAAATACTCGCTCAACTACTACGTGACCTTGGCCGGGCAGCTCGCAGAGCTCGGCGCGCACTTTCTGGCGATCAAAGATATGGCCGGCTTATGCAAGCCCTACGCCGCGTTCGAATTGGTGAAGGCGCTTCGCGAGGAAATCTCCATCCCAATCCACTTCCACACCCACGATACCAGCGGTATTAATTCCTCTTCGGTTCTGAGAGCGGCCGACGCCGGGGTCGACGTTGCAGATGCTGCCATCGCCGCCATGAGCGGTGGCACCAGCCAGCCGAATCTCAATTCCATCGTCGAAGCGTTGCGCCATACCGCGCGCGACACGCAACTCGATATCGAGGCGCTGAATGAGTGCTCTGATTACTGGGAAACAGTGCGCACCTTTTATTTGCCGTTCGATTCGGGTCCCAAGGCCGGCTCTGCGCGCCTCTACCAGCATGAGATTCCGGGCGGCCAGTACACAAACTTGCGCCAGCAGGCCGCTGCCATGGGCCTCGCTCGCCGCTGGCGCGAAGTCGAAAAAACGTACGCCGAGGTAAACCACCTTTTTGGCGACATCGTCAAAGTCACACCTTCGAGCAAAGTCGTCGGCGACATGGCGCTTTTCCTGATGGCCAAAGAGATGCGGCCTGCGGACGTTTTAAAGCTTGACGAAAAACATGACGTCTCCTTTCCCAATTCTGTCGTCGAAATGTTTTCTGGCGGTCTCGGCGTCCCTCCCGGAGGCTGGCCTAAGAGGCTGCAAAGGGTTATTCTTCGCGGGCACGCTCCAATGTGTGGACGTCCAAGTGCGAATTTGGAGCCCGTGAAGTTCGACGAGGAACAGAAGTCACTCGAAAACAGACTTGGCCATCCTGTCCGCCGTGATGATCTCTTGAGCTATCTGCTCTATCCTGAGGTTTTCCCGCAATACGACAAGTTCCGACAGAACTATTCTGACGTCGGTGTCCTGCCAACACCCGTGTTTTTCTATGGGCTAAAGTCTGGCGAGGAAATTACTGTCGAGATCGAATCCGGCAAGTCGCTCATCATCAAGTTTCTGACGTTCAGCGAACCCCATCCCGATGGAACGCGCACGCTCTTTTTCGAACTAAATGGCCAGCCGCGTGAAGTAAACGTTCGCGATAGCGCGCTGCGCATCGTAGAGCGCACACATCCGAAGGCAGACCCCGCCGACCCCGGGCAGGTCGCCGCGCCGACCGCGGGAATCATCACTGGCATTGCTGTCGAAGCAAATCACTCCATCGAACGCGGAGCAAAACTCTTGACACTCGAAGCCATGAAGATGCAGTCCAATATCTACGCGCCCATTTCAGGGCACATCGTGAAGCTTTTGGTGGCACCAGGCCAGCACGTCGAAGCGAAAGACCTCCTGGTGACGATCGCGCTGTGAGTCCCGCGGAGCTCTGCAGACACGAAAATTTCTGCTCGCGCTGCGTAGCGTGACTGGAAGCAAATGGGCCGTCATTTTCAGGATGTCCATATAGCTCTCGGTTTTTGAATCATTTCCTGGCGACCAAAGGCCCAGTGGGAGTGCGCTTGCGGGTTACGAACGTAGAAGCGACCTAACGGGACTTTCGACGTGCTAGGATGAGCACGTTCGAACCCCATCTCGTCCACCAAATACTTAATGCTTAAGGCCCCCTCCAGCACGGTGAATTGCTTCACAAGAGCAGGATGGGGGTGTTCCCCCATCACACGCGCGCCAACGAGTGCTGTAAGCGCGCCGGTCACGCGGCTAGCAGGGTTGTCCCAGGGACGCTCCAAGATCACCGAGCGTTCCCCTGTAACGGGATTCTCGCAGACCTCGCCGACTTTTATGGGTCTGCGATCCGGCGGGCCGTTCGGGTCGGGGTGCGACATTCGCGCCCAAGTCTCGCATAGGGGACGTTTGGTCGCCCATTGGAAACCGGCAGAGTATGATGTGTGCGGTTTTCGAGAACCTGACAAATTTCTGATCCAGTTGTCCTAGGAGACCCAATTGAACATCGGCAAATGCCTTGTTGTGTTTTCTTCACTTTTCTTGGGCTTCTTGTTTTTTGTGCCGGCGTCGCAGGCGCAAATTGACGACGCCACCAAAACACTCTCTCACGATATCTTCAAGGAACTTATCGAGATCAATTCCACCGACTCCGTGGGCAGTGTGACGGCGGCTTCCGAGGCCATGGCGCAACGCTTTCGCGTTGCGGGATTCGCCGAGGAGGACATCCATATCCTGGGTCCCAATGAACGCAAGAAGAATCTGGTTATGCGGCTGCATGGGACGGGAAAGCACAAGCCCCTCCTGCTAATCGGCCATCTTGATGTTGTCGAGGCCGGCCGCGATGATTGGTCGACGGATCCTTTCCGCTTTGTCGAGAAGGACGGTTTTTACTACGGTCGCGGCACTCAGGACATGAAGAGCGGCGATGCAATCATGGTCACCACGCTGCTCCGTTTCAAGAAGGAAGGTTACACGCCCGATCGTGACATCATTCTAGCGCTTACCGCCGATGAGGAAGGCGGCAAATCGAACGGGGTCGATTGGTTGCTCCAGAATCATCGCGACCTCGTGGATGCCGAAATTGTCTTCAATCACGACGGCGGAGGCATCCTGAGCGATCACGGCAAGCCCGTGATGATGACGGTGGATGCCACCGAGAAGCTATATGCGGATTTTCAGCTCTCAGTGAGCAATCCCGGTGGCCATAGCTCGCTGCCCCGGCCCGACAATGCCATTTACGCTCTCGCGGACGGGCTGTCGCGGCTGGAGCGCTATCGATTCCCGTTCGAGCTCAACGAGGTAACGCGGGCTTACTACGAACGCATGGCGCAAGTAGAAACGCCGGAGCGCGCGGCCGATATGAAAGCCATGCTGAAGAATCCGCCCGATGCGGATGCCGTGGCGCGGCTTTCGCGCGATCCCATTGACAACTCCACACTCCACACCACTTGTGTTGCCACGCGTCTCGACGCCGGTCACGCCAACAATGCCTTGCCTCAGCGCGCCCAGGCCATTGTGAATTGCCGGATTGAACCCGGGCATTCCGCGGAAGAAGTCCGGCAGGGGTTGATCAAAATACTTGCCGATCCAAAGATTGCCGTGAGCTACGTCAACGGCCTCGGTGACACTTCCGGCGATGCTCCCGACCGGAAGAGTTTCCCGCCACCGCCGCTTCGCCGCGACGTGTTTGCCCCGCTGGAGAAAATTACCTCTGAGATGTGGCCGGGCACGCCGGTGATTCCTGATATGGCCACCGGCGCCTCCGACGGCATATACACCATGAGAGTGGGCATGCCGACCTACGGAATCGCAGGCATCGCCATTGACCGCGACGACATCCGCGCCCATGGCCGGGATGAGAGACTGGGCGTTAATTCCTTCTACAAAGGAGTAGATTTCTATTACCGCTATCTGAAGGTACTGACGTCAGAGTAGGCACCGCCCTCCCGATGATAGTCACCGCCTATCATTCAATCCACAAAAAATCACACCTCCAGCCGTAATTCCTGTGCGATCCTCGTAATGCTCATCTCCACTCTCGCCACTCCGGTCTCACCGTTCGCGCCGTGTCCCGTCTTCCGCCCGGAAGGCGTACGAAGAACCAGTCCGCGGTGCAGATCGCCGGCCGACTTCTTGTTCTTGCCCCTACCCAGTTTCTTGAGGTCGACTCCCCCATACACCTTGGGTGTGTTCTGGCCCATGCCTAGTGTCAAGTAGAGGCGTCCCTCTTCGAGGATGACACGCAAATCGGGAGCTCCCGCGCCACGGAGACTGTAGGGCAGGCGAAAGTCGGGAATTTGCTGCTGAGCTTTGTGTTCGAACGCGCGGAGAGTATAGGTGATGGCGCCAATGGAGAGAGCTGGGATCTCCAGCATCCGAAGTCGGAGGGCCATGGCAAATTCCAGCAAATTGTGCGCAGAAAATCGACGGCTAACTTCCGCGGCCCTTGGCGTCCTCGAGGTCGGGCTGCACTACACCCTTTTCGCACAAATAGATCAGCCGGTGCTGAGGTTCTCTTAGCAGCCGCGCCGCTTCGGTAAGCGTCCACTCGCGCGTTGCGCCAGAATCCATAATAGACAGTGTCTATCATAATGAAAACCCCTCTGCCAACGGCAATGTTGCGGGCGCTGGGCGGGGGGCCACGTTTATGGCATCGGCTGGGCACTCACTCGGCCCGACTGGACTTTGCCAACCAGGCCAATGCCCTGATCACCGTCTTGCGTGTTGTGCTCAGTCTCCGTGCGATGGTTGTCAACCCGAGCGCCAGCTGATGAAGATGAAGGGCTCTCGCGGCGATGAGCTGATAGCGTGGGGCAGCCGTGGTGTCCGCCAGAATAGCCGCAAAAACAATTCGGCTTCAGCTCGAATTCTTTGCGTTCGGGTCCACCATCTTTTCAACGTCCATGAGTGTCGGCAATTCAATGCTTGAACATGTTCGCAGGCGACTTGACAAAGCTAGCATATATGTATATACATCTGATATGCGAACTGAGACGCCTGAAAACGAACCCATAGAAGCACTTTTTGACCTGCCGTGCGCGTGTCAGAGCCTGCGTCGTGCCACTCGCGTCGTGACGCGGATCTACGACCAGGAACTGGCGAAGGCGGGAATCGAGATCACGCCATTCGGCCTGCTGACGGCATTGGATTTGGCAGGAGAGGCGAATCAAAAGCGCTTGAGCGCGGGGTTTGCAATGGACAGCACGACGCTGACCCGGACGCTGCGGCTGATGCTAAAGCAAGGTTGGATTCACGCCAGGCGTGGAAAAGACAAGCGGGAGCGTCTGTTCAGCCTTACCCGGG
>Ga0307475_10000977_pt1 | contig 17120 bp, 8 predicted proteins | sample atmos_gasesECM1C_FD_203317 | JGI IMG/M metagenome (GOLD analysis project Ga0307475, IMG submission 203317) | Hardwood forest soil microbial communities from Morgan-Monroe State Forest, Indiana, United States - atmos_gasesECM1C_515 | ecosystem: Environmental > Terrestrial > Soil > Temperate... | reverse complement strand
CGCCTGCGTGGAACCAGATGTCGGACCTTCTCAGCCGCATACTGCAAGTCAAGCGGGCCGAGGTTGCGCAGGCCAAGCAGCACGAAACATTGGCCGCGCTGCGTGCGCGCGCCGAGGCCCGCCAGGATCTGCGCGACTTCACCGGGGCCCTGCGGGCCAGGATTGCGCAGGGTGCCGCGGCGGTGATCGCCGAGGTCAAGCGCGCCTCGCCCTCGCGCGGCGTGCTGCGCGAGAACTTCGATCCGGTCAGCATCGGGGCCAGCTACGCCCGCGGCGGCGCCGCCTGCCTTTCGGTGCTGACCGACCGGCACTTCTTCCAGGGCGCGCCGGCCTACCTGCACGAGGCGCGCAAGGCGAGCGGCCTGCCCGCGCTGCGCAAGGACTTCATCGTGGACGAGTACCAGGTGGCCGAAGCGCGCGCCTGGGGGGCGGATTGCGTGCTGCTGATCGTTGCGGCGCTCGAGCCCGCCCTGATGCGCGATCTGGAGGCTGCGGCGCAAGCGCTGGGCCTGGCCGTACTGGTCGAAGTGCACGATGCGGCCGAGCTGGAGCAGGCGCTGCGCCTTTCGACGCCGCTGATCGGCATCAACAACCGGGACCTGAAAACGTTCGAAGTGTCGCTCGACACCACGCTGCGGCTGCTGCCGCAGGTCGATCCGCAGCGGTTGGTGATCGCCGAAAGCGGGGTGCTGCAGCCGGCCGACGTGGCGCGGTTGCGCGAGGCGGGTGTGAACGCCTTCCTGGTGGGCGAGGCGCTGATGCGGGCCGACGACCCCGGGGCCGAGCTGGCGCGGCTGTTCGCTTGAGCAGCCTGGCGGCGCCGCTGGCGGCGCAGTTCGATGCGCTGGCGCCGGGCTGGCGCGCCGCCAGCGCCGCGTTCCTGCGCAGCGCCGCCCGCGAGCGGCTGTGCCGCTTCGTCGACGACCGGATCAAGGCAGGCGCGATCGTGTACCCGCCGCGGCCGCTGGCGGTGCTTGAAGGCTGCCCGCCGGATCAGGTGCGCGCGGTGATCGTCGGCCAGGATCCTTATCACGGCCCCGGCCAGGCGCACGGTCTGGCTTTTTCGGTGCCCGAAGGCGTGCGGGCGCCGCCCAGCCTGCGCAACATACTGGCCGAAGTCGCGCGCGACTGCGACTGTGCACGCGTCGGCTCCGTGTGCCTGCAGCGCTGGGCGCGCCAGGGCGTGCTGCTGCTGAACGCGGTGCTGACCGTCGAGCAGGACCGGCCCGCCAGCCACGCGGGTCAGGGCTGGGAGCCGTTCACGCGCGGGCTGGTCGAGGCGGTGGCACAGGAGCCTGCGCCGAAGGTTTTCCTGCTGTGGGGCGCGCACGCACAGGCGCTGCAGCCGATCATCGCGGCCGCGGGCGATCGGCACCGCGTTTTGCTCGCGAACCACCCTTCGCCGCTGTCGGCACGGCGCGGGCCGCTGCCGTTTTCCGGCTGTTCGCATTTTTCGGCAGCCAATGCCTTCCTGACATCGCACGCGCGCTGCGCGATCGACTGGTGCGCGGGCGTGTGAATCGCCCTCACCGCCTCTCCGGCAGCCCTCACCCCCTCCCCTCTCCCGCTGCGCGGGCGAGGGGCGACCCGTCGCCTCAGCTTCGACGTCGTTCCAAGGCACGATGTGTCGCCCCTCGCCCGCGCAGCGGGAGAGGGGGGGTGAGGGCGCTCAACCCCGCCGCGGCCCGCACCACGCGGCGCGGCGCCGTTGCTCTGCGGTGCTCGCGCGCTCGTCGACCTCCAGCACGAAGCGCGGCGGCGGCTGCCTGCTCAGAGTCACCTCGAAGCGATGCAGCTCCTCGCGCCGGAACGTCAACGCCTCGATCGTGTCGCCGGGCGAGTACCGGGCCAGCAGCGCATCCAGGCGCGCAGGCGCCACGCGCAGGCCATCGAGCGCGACCAGCAGGTCCCCGGCCGCAATGCCGGCGTGCTGCGCCGGGCCGCCGTCGAACACCTGTGCCACGCGGGCCTCGCCGCCGGCGGCCTGCAGCGTCACCCCCAGCAGCGCAAAATGGGGCGATTCGAGCGCGAGCTTGCGCTGCAGCCGGATCCCGACCGTCTGCAGCAGCGCGGCCAGGTCCGGATCGCGCGTGCCTTCGGTCCAGGCACGCACGGTGCGCGCCAGATCCAGCCCGGTCGCCTGCGCGATCGCCTCGATGATTCCGTCCTCGGTAACGCCGCGGTAGTCCGGGCCGGCCAGGCGGAAGCTGCGCCACAGCCAGCGCATCACGTCGTCCAGCGAACGGCGGGCGCTGCTTTCGTGCCGGATCGCCAGGTCCAGCGCCAGCGCAACCAGCGCACCCTTCTGGTAGTAGCTCACCACGCTGTTGGGCGCGTTCTCGTCCTGCCGGTAGTACTTGATCCACGCGTCGAAGGAACTCTCGGCCAGGCTCTGCTTCAGGCGCGCACTGCGCTGCATCACGGTGGTGATCGTGCGGCCCAGTACCTCCAGGTACTGGGCCTCGGACACCAGGCCCGCCCGCGCCAGCATCAGGTCGTCGTAGTAGGCGGTGAATCCCTCGAAGGCCCACAGCAGCCGCGTGTAGTTCTCGCTGGAAAGGTCGTAGGGAACAAAAGCCTGCGGACGAATCCGCTTCACGTTCCATACGTGGAAGTACTCGTGGCTGGCCAGCCCGAGGAAGCGCCGGTAGCCTTCGGTCGCCTCCTTCATGCCCAGATGCGGCAGATCGTCGCGCCGGCAGATCAGCGCCGATGAATTGCGGTGCTCCAGACCGCCATAGCCTTCGTCCACCGCCATCGTCAGGAAGGCGTAGCGGTCGAACGGCGGGCGCGGCCGGCGCGGCTCGAACAGGCGGATATGCGCCTCGCACAGGCGGGCCAGATCGGCCTGGACGCGGGCCAGATCCAGCCGCGCCACGCGCCCGCTGATGGCGATCTCGTGGGCCGCGCCGCACGCCTCGAAGCGGGCGTGCGCGAAGCGGCCCATTTGCACCGGACCGTCGATCAGCTCCTCGTAGTCCTGGGCCAGGTAGGTGCCGAACGCGCCGGCGCGGGTGCCGCGCGCCGGCCTCAGGCCCGTGATCAGCTGCCAGGGGCCGCCGCGCGTGCGGGCGGGCGGAAACAGGTCGATGCGGCAGTCCTCGCGTTCGCGCCCGGCCGGCGCCAGCAACAGCGCCGCGCCGTTGAAGAACGCCAGTTCGGCGTCGAGGTAGGCGGCGCGAACCGACAGATCGAAGGCGTAGACCTCGTAGGCCAGCGTCACCTCGCCGTCCGCGCGCGCGCACCGCCAGGTGTGCTTGTCCAGCTTTTCGACGCGCAGCTTGCGTCCGCCGCACAGCGCGGTCAGGCGCACGATGTGGCGCGCGAACTCGCGGATCATGTAGCTGCCGGGGTTCCACACGGGCAGCGCGAAGCGCTGACCCTCCGGATCGGGGCCATCCACGCGGACGGTCACGTGAAACAGGTGCGCGCCCGGGTCGGCGGGCCGTACGGCGTAGCGGATCGTCATTTGCCCTTTAAACGGGCGATCAGCCAGAGGACGAAGCCGACGGCCATCACGCCGAAGGCGACCTGAAGCGCATGGTGCGATTGAGCATACTTCAGGCTGTTCCAGAGCAGAAAGCCGCAGGTACCGACGAAGATCAGGGGCAGCAGCGGATAAAGCGGCACCGGGCATGGGCGCGCTACGTGCGCGTACTTCTTTCGCAGCACGAACAGCGAAATGCCGCTCAGCAGGAAGAAGAACCAGAACACCGGGGCCGTGAATTCGACGATCGTGCGCACCTGGTTCTGCTCGTACGCGGCGAAGACCACCAGGCCCAGCGTGATCGCGCCCTGCACCACGAAGGCGGCCACCGGCACGTCCCGCTTGCGGTCCCAGCGGCTCATGAACGACAGGATCGGCCAGTCCAGCGCGAGCGCGTAATTCGAGCGCGCCCCGACGATCATGGTCGCGTTGCTGGACGCCAGCACCGACAGGCATACGACGGTCGCAATGAGCGTCTGCCCGAACGGCCCGAAGGCGCGCCTTGCCACGTCGGCGGCCGGGGCGTCGCTCGCCTTGAGTCCCTCGAAACCGAGGCCGACGTCCAGCGCGGCGACGAATACGAGGTACAGAGCCGTGATCACCGCGATCGCGCACAGCAGCGCCGTCAGGATCGCGCGCCGGCCGCCGCGCAGCTCGGCCGAAATGTAGGCGGCCTCGTTCCAGCCGCCATAGGTGTACAGCACGAACACCAGGGCCAGGCCCAGCAAGGGCGGGGTGGCCGGCTGGGCAGCGGCCGCAGGCGAGGACTCGGCCGGCGTCAGAAAGCCTCCGAGGGCCACCAGCACCATGCCGGCGACCAGCACAAGCGTTATCAGGTTCTGGGTGCGCGACGACTCCTTCAGTCCGACCACGTTCAGCGCCGTCAGCAGCACCACGACCAGCGCCGCGTAAACCGCCGACGATGCGGCGCCCAGCGGCAGGATGCGCGAGGCGTAGCCGCCGAAGATGTACGCATGCATGGCGGTGGGTCCGGTCGTGGTCACGACGACGCGCGCCCATCCGAAGAAGAAGCTGACGTCACGGCCGAACGCCCGCGTCAGGAAGTGATAGTCGCCACCGGCATGGGGGAAAGTCGACGCCAGCTCCGCGTAGCACAGCGACCCGACCAGCGTCAGCACCGCGCCCAGGACCCAGGCGGCGAACATCCAGTCGACCGAGCCCGCGGTCGACGCGACCAGCGACGGCAGCACGAAAATACTGCCGCCGATCACGATGCCGCAGACGATCATCGCGGCGTCGAACGTCGACAGCACCGGAAGCGGCACTCCCGGCGCCGCCTCGGCGCCCGAGCGCGTCACGCGGCGCTCAAATCGAACGGCAGTCGTCTGAAGCGCTTGCCGGTCAGGCGCGCCAGCGCGTTGGCAACCGCGGGGGCGATCGGAGGCGTACCCGGTTCGCCCAGTCCGGTCGGGGCGGCGCTGCTCGGGACGATGTGGACGCTGGTCTGCGGCATTTCGTCGAATCGTAGCACCGGGTAGTCCGGGAAGTTGCTCTGCTCGACCCGGCCGTCCTTGAGCGTGATGCGCCCGTACAGCGCCGCGCTCAAGCCGAACGCCACGCCCGAGACGACCTGAGCGTCGACCGTGAGCGGATTGACCGCCCGTCCGCAGTCGATCGCGCAGGTCACTTTGTGAACCCGGATGCGGCCCTGGTCGACCGACACCTCGGCCACTTGGGCCACGACCGACTCGAAGCTCTTGTGCACGGCGACCCCGCGGGCGCGCCCCGCCGGCAGCGGGCTGCCCCAGCGGGACTTGCTTCGAACCAGCTCGAGCGCAGCCCGATGGCGCGTCTGGGCCGGATCCAGCAGCGCCAATCGATACTCGATCGGATCTTTGCCGGCCGCGGCGGCCAGCTCGTCGACCAGCGTCTCCATCACGTACGCGGTATGGGTGTGGCCGACCGAGCGCCACCACAGCACCGGGACGTTGATGTCCGGATAGTTCACTTCCACCCGGAAATTGGGCAGCCGGTACGGGGTATCGACCACGCCCTCAACCGAAGTCGAATCGATTCCATCCTTGAACAGCAGGGGCACCGCTTCGAAGGGTGTTCCCTTCAAGATCGACTGGCCGACGACCAGGTGGCTCCAGGCTACCGGCACTCCGCTCTGGTCGAGTCCGACACGGACGCGGTGCATGTTCATCGGCCGGTAATACCCGCCCCGGATGTCGTCCTCGCGCGACCAGATCACCTTGACCGGCGCCTCGATGCCGGCCTGGCGCATCGCCTTGGCCACGTTCACCGCTTCGACCACGAAGTCGGAGTTCGGATTAGCGCGGCGTCCGAAGCCGCCGCCGGCGAACATCGTGACGATTTTCACCTGGTCCGGCTTCAATCCGGCGGCCTTGGCGGCCAGCGCCTGGTCGAGCGTCTGCATCTGGGTGCCGCTCCACACCGTGAGCGAGTCGGCCTTCAGATCGGCGGTCGCGTTGAGCGGCTCCATCGGAGCGTGCGCCAGGTAGGGAAACTCGTAATCGGCCTCGATCCGCTTGGCGGCACCGGCCAGTGCGTTTGGATCGCCCACGGTGCGTGCGACCAAGGGGCCCGGCTGCGACAGCATGGCCCGGTATTGCTCCAGTTGCGACGCGGTGGTCGGTCCGGCCGGCAGGTCCCACTGCAGGTCGAGCGCATCGCGCCCCTGGTGAGCCGGCCAGTAGCCCTTGGCGATGACGGCGACGCCGATGCCGCCCCGATCGAGCGGAACCTGCAGCACCGCTTCGACGCCCGGCACCGCGCGTGCCTTGGCGTCATCGACTTTGGTGATCTTGCCGCCAAATACCGGCGGGCGGGCCAGCACGGCCACCCGCATGTCCGGCAAGCGCACGTCCATCCCGAACTGCGCCTTGCCGTTGATCTTCTCTGGCGAATCAAGGCGTCGCGTCGGCTTCCCGATCCGCGTGAAGGTCTTCGGGTCCTTCAGCGCGACGTCGGCCGGCACCGGCAGGCCCATCGCGTCGTGCGCGAGCTGGCCGTAGGTGAGCGAGCGTTTTCCGCCCTTCTCGAACACGACCCCGCGCCGCGTGGCGACTTTGTCGGGCGTAACGCCCCAGCGCTGCGCCGCTGCCGACATCAGCATCTGCCGGGCCGCCGCGCCGATCGTGCGCATCTGGGTGTAGCTGGTCATGATCGACATCGAGCCACCCGTGAACTGCGCGTGGAACACCGGGTTCTCGTACACCAGATCGGCCGGGGCATGTTCCGCACGAACCTTGTCCCAGTCGCAGTCCAGCTCCTCCACGATCAGCATCGGCATCGACGTCAGGATGCCCTGGCCGAACTCGAGCTTGCCCACGATGATCGTGACGCGTTCGTCTTCGCCGATCCGGATGAAAGCAGCCGGCGGATAGACCTTGGTGGGCGGTGCGCCGCCTTCCTGTGCGGCCGCCGGCCGGCCGCCCAGAGGGCCACCTTGTCCCAGCCCGATTCCCAGCATCAGGCCGCCGCCGGCCATTCCGGTCGCCTTCAAGAACTGCCTGCGGCTGACCGGCACGGCGCGCCCGGACGCCAGCGCCGTGAGCAGCGCATCCCGATCGGTGTGAACTTCGATCCCAGGGTCCATGTTCGCGCTCCTTACGCCGCCAGCGAGCGGGCCGCATCCTTGATCGCGGCGCGGATGCGGCCGTAGGTGCCGCAGCGGCACAGGTTGCCGGACATCGCGGCATCGATGTCGGCATCGGTCGGATGGCGTTTGGTTTTCAGCAGTCCGATCGCGGCCATGATCTGTCCGGACTGGCAGTAGCCGCACTGAACGACGTCGTTGCGGATCCAGGCCTGCTGCACCACGTGCCCGACCCGGTCGCCCGCAGCGGCCTCGATCGTCATGACTTCGCCGCCGGCGGCCGCCGATACCGGCAAGGAGCACGACCGCACCGCGTTACCGTTCAAGTGCACCGTGCACGCGCCGCAGGCGGCCACTCCGCAGCCGAATTTCGTTCCGGTCATACCCAGGTGATCGCGCAGCACCCACAGAAGCGGCGTGTTGGGATCGGCATCGACAGGTACCGTCTTTCCGTTCACTTTCAGTTGCAGCATGGCCTGACTCCAGCGAATTCAGCTGCGCACAATTTGCCACAGGCGCGGGGCGATTACCCCTGCCCGGCCGCGTGGACAATGCGTTGCGTCTGTGCAGATGAACGATGGCGCGCTTTAGCGATTGACGTCGACCACGACCCGGCCGGTGTTGCGGCCCTCCAGGACGTCGCGTGCCACATCGAAGGCACCCGCCAGAGGGACTTCGCGCACGATCGATTCCAGCCGCGCCGGATCGAGCGACTCTGACAGCACTTGCCAAGCCGCCTGGCGCCGGGCCATCGGGGCCATCGCACTGTCGATTCCGAGCAGGCTGACGCCCCGCAGGATGAACGGCGCCACGGAAGCGGGCAGGTCCATCCCCTGCGCCAGGCCGCAGGCGGCTGCCGCGCCACCGCGCCGCAGCTGGGCGCAGATATTGGCCAGCGTGTGACTGCCGAGCGAGTCCACGGCGGCTGCCCAGCGTTCCGTCTGCAGCGGTTTGCCCGGGGCCGCCAGTTCCTTGCGGTCGATGATCTGGGCCGCTCCGAGCCGCGTCAGGTAGTCCGACTCGCCCGGCTTGCCGGTGGCGGCGACGGCACGGTAGCCGCGCGCCGCCAGCAGCGCGATCGCGATCGAACCGACCCCGCCGGTGGCTCCGGTGACCAGCACGTCGCCCTGGCTCGATTGCAAGCCGTACCGCTCCAGCGCAACCATCGACAGCGCCGCGGTGTACCCGGCCGTTCCGATCGCCATGGCCTGCCGGGTCGTGAACCGGGGCGGCAGCGCCACCAGCCATTCACCGCGCACGCGGGCCTTCTGGGCCAGGCCTCCCCAGTACTGTTCGCCCGCCCCCCAGCCGTTCAGAACGACCCGGTCGCCCACGCGCCAGCGCGGGTCCTGGCTGGCGGCGACGCGGCCGGCACAGTCGATTCCAGGCACCATCGGCCACCGTCGCACGATCGGCGACCGGTTGATCAGCGCCAGCGCATCCTTGAAATTGACGGTCGAATACTCGACCTCGAGCAGCACGTCGGTGCCGGGCGTCTGTCGCAGCAGCTCCTCGTCCGGGATGGAGCGTGCGGCGGCTTCGAACTGCTCGCCGTTGCGGTTCAGAAGGATCGCCTGGAACATCGCGCACCTCGATGCTGGTTGCGCATATATTTTGAACCGGCGCCCGGTGTTCGTGGCAAAATACCCATCCGGTAACGTTCGAATGCCAAAATGAATCCAACGTACCGGCGAGGGACGAAAGCGGCTTGAGTTCTGCGGTCATCCCCCTGAGGCAATCGGCGGTCGAATCGGCGCTGAAAGGCGAAGCGTTCGAACAGCTGCCGTGGCCGACTGTGTGTCTGAACGCCTCGGCCCAGATTCTGGCGGCCAACCAAGCTTTCGCACTGTTCGTCGGGGCCGAGCGCCAGTCGCTGGTCGGACGTCACCTGTCGGAACTGGTCGGCTACGCGCGCCACCGCGACTTCGCCCGCCGCTGGGGCGTGCTGTGGAGCCGGCTGCTCGACCGCGAATCGCTGCAGCAGCGCGCCAAGCTGCGCACCGCCGACGGCCGCAACCTCGTGGTGGACCTGGCCGCATCGCTGCTGAAAGTCGAGTCCGAGCGGGTCGCGGTGGTCGGATTGCGCGAGGTGTCGAACGAGCGCGTGGCCCAGCGAACGGCCCGCAATGCGATCGCGCGGCTGACCGCGTTGTCGGGCGGAAGCGGCGAGGTGGCCCTGCTGCTCGGGCTGAACCGAAGGATCCTGGTGCTGAACGGCGCGATCGACGAGGTGCTGGGAACCTCGGCATCCGACGCGCTGAGCGTCCCGTTCGAGTACCTGATCGATGAGCCCAGCGCGCGCGAATTCATCATCCGCTTCGATCGCGTCTGCGCCGAGCCGGGTCGCGCCCATCCCGCGCTGATCGCGACCGCTCGCGCGCCCGGTCCGGACGGCGCCCTGCGGCGGCTGTCGATCGAGCTGACCGGCTACTTGCACGATCCGCGCGTGCGCGGCGTGGTGGCCCGCGTACGCGACGTCAGCGAGCAGAGCGCGCTGCGCAGCCAGGCGGCCCGCCTGAGGCGGCGCCTGCGCGTGTTCGCCGAACTGGCGGCCGACCTGACCATGCTGCTCGACTCCGGCGGCAAGATCACGTTTCAGTCGCCGTCGATCCAGGCCACGCTGGGGCTGGCGCCGGAGGCGAGCCTGGGACGCAACGTGCTGGAGCTGGTGGTCGAGGAGGACCGGGCCCGGCTGGCCGACGCGATCCGTGCTGCCATCAGCGGCGAGGACGAGGCACGTCCGCGCAACTGCCTGGTGCACGCCAAGACAGCCAATGGCGAGGAACGGGCGCTGTGGATCAGCGTGCGCAACCGGCTGGCCGACGACGCGCTGCGCGGCCTGCTGCTGACGGCGCGCGACGTCACCGACCTGGTGCCGCAGGGCTACGACGCCGACGCGCGTCACGCGCGGCGGCTGGAGCTGCGCGATCGGCTGTTGCAGCTGGCGATCCAGACCCGCGGGGAATACTCCCAGTCGCTCGCCAACGTGCTGCGGGCGGCGGCCGACGCGCTGCGCTGCGGCGGCGTGAGCTACTGGCGCCTGTCGTCGGACTCCGACTCGATGAGCTGCGAGTCGCTGTACCTGTACGCCGACCAGCGCTTCGTGCGCGACTGGAACGGCGTGCGCTTTCCGGACCTGGCTTTTGCCGCGATGCTGGCCCGGCTGGGGCAGAATCGGCCGATCGTGCTCGCCGACACGGCCGAGTCGGAGCTGACGCGCGACCTGATCAAGGATGCGCGTTGGGGCAGTGTGCGCAGCCTGCTGCTGGCGCCGGTGATGCTGGACGGCGAGGTGATCGGCGCGATCTGCGTGAGCAGCACCTCGCGCCGCAACTGGGACGACGACGAGATCGGATTCGTCGTCACCGCGGCCCTGATGGTCGCGCTGGCGGCTGAGGCGTCGCAGCGCCAGCAGGCCGAGACCAAGATCGAGCAGCTTGCCTGGTATGACCCGCTGACGGGCCTTCCGAACCGGCACATGCTGGGCGAGAACCTGCGCGACGCGATCATGACCTGCAGCGCGCGTCGGCGCCGGCTGGCGGTGATGATGATCGACCTGGACCGATTCAAGGAAATCAACAACACGCTGGGACACCTGGTCGGCGACGCGCTGATCAAATCGGTCGGGCACGTTCTGAAAGAGACCATCGGCGACGGCGGCACGGTGGCGCGGATGACGAGCGACGAGTTTGCCGTGGTGGTCAATGAGTTCGAGCACCGGCAGGAGGTGGCGCTGCTGGCGGCGCGCGTGGCGCAGGCGCTGCATCGTTCGGATCTGGTGCCCAAGGTCGACACGCAGATGTCGGCGTCGATCGGCGTGGCGCTGTTCCCCGAACACGGCCGCGAGGGCAGCACGCTGTTGAAGAACGCCAATGCGGCCCTGACTCAGGCCAAGGATGACGGCCGCAACCAGGTCAGTTTCTTCAACGCGATCCGCCACGAGCGCGACACGCGCGAGGCGCAGCTGGGCCTGGAGATGACCAAGGCGGTCCAGTCCGAGTCGGCCCAGTTCATGGTCGACTACCAGCCGCAGGTGGAGATGGCGAGCGGGCGCATCGTGGGCCTGGAGGCCCTGATCCGATGGAATCACCCGACCAAGGGGATGCTCGCGCCGGACAGCTTCGTCAAGGTGGCCGAGAAAAGCGGCCTGTCGGAGCGCATCACCCGCTGGGTCGTCAACGAGGTGTGCTGCCAGATCCTGCGCTGGCGGCGCGTGCGCCCGGGTTTCGACATTCCGATCGCCATCAACGTGGCCGGCAGCGAACTCGGATCGAACAAGCTGCCGATCATGCTGCGAGGCGCGCTGACCAAGTTCCGCATCGAACCCGCGATGATTACGCTCGAGATCACCGAGCGCGAGCTGGTCAAGGACGGCGAGATCAACAACGATGTGCTCTCCGAGCTCGCCTCGCTCGGGGTCGGCTTGTCGCTGGACGATTTCGGAACCGGCTACTCCACGCTGGGTTACCTCAAGCGCCTGCCGATCCAGTCGCTGAAGATCGACCGGTCGTTCGTCGAGGGCATTCCGGACGACGCCGACAGCCGCGCCATCGTCCACGCGATGCTGGCGGTGGCGCGCCACTTCCGATTGAAGGTCGTGGCCGAGGGCATCGAGACCCCCGAGCAGGGCGAATACCTGCGCGCGCTCGGGTGCGAGTACGCGCAGGGCTTCCTGTATTCGCGACCGCTGGCTGCGGCCACCATCCTGGAGCACCTGGAGCAGCAGGGGCTTGCCAGCCGAGGCCCCTCGTAGCCGATCCTGCAGGGTTTCTGTGGCAAGCTAGGCTCGCTTCGAAGCTTTGCCGCTGGACATCGAGGAGGCGCCCCTTATGGAATCACTTGTTCTGGTGGAAACGCGCGGCCGCGTCGGCTGGGCCACGCTGAACCGGCCCAAGGCGCTGAACGCGCTGAACGACGCCCTGATCGACGAGCTGGGCGCCGCGCTGCAGCGCTTCGATCAGGACGACGGCATCGGCGCGATCGTGATCACCGGCAGTGAAAAGGCGTTCGCCGCCGGCGCCGACATCGCCGCGATGAAGGACCGCTCGTTCATCGACGTGTTCAAGGACGACTTCATCACGCGCAACTGGGACGCGCTGCAGCGCGTCCGCAAGCCGCTGATTGCGGCGGTCAGCGGCTACGCGCTGGGTGGCGGGTGCGAGCTGGCGATGATGTGCGACCTGATCATCGCGGCCGACAACGCGCGCTTCGGCCAGCCGGAAATCAAGCTGGGCATCATTCCAGGCGCCGGCGGCACCCAGCGGCTGCCGCGCGCGATCGGCAAGGCCAAGGCGATGGACCTGGTCCTGACCGGCCGCACGATGGACGCGGAGGAGGCCGAGCGGTGCGGACTGGTGGCGCGGGTGGTACCGGCCGCCCGGCTGCACGAGGAGGTGCTGTCGGTGGCAGCCACCATCGCCGCATACTCGCTGCCGGCCGTGATGATGGCGAAGGAAGCCATCAATCGTGCGTTCGAAGCGTCGCTGAGGGAGGGCATGCTGTTCGAGCGGCGCGTGTTTCATGCGCTGTTTGCCACCGCCGACCAGAAGGAGGGGATGGCGGCGTTTCTGGAGAAGCGCCCGCCTCGCTTCGGTCACTCTTAGCTATAAAAGTATTTTCCGTCAGTGGCTTACGTTGTAGTTGCCGGGGGCTCTCGGAGCGCTCCCACAGGCATTGCCCGTGTGTGTTGCCTTGACATCAAATTAAGGCGGCCCGATAATCCCGCTTCTTTGCTGCTTCTGCGCGTTTGCGATGCAACATGCGCGGGGGCGAATTGCTCTTTAACAATCGAACAGCCGATAAGCGTGGGTGCCTGATGAACAGGCGCAACCACTGCGTGCGCGCGTCTCACGACGTCGTCTGCGGTGGCTTTGCTTGGATTTTGATAGGTGCTCACGTCAATTGAAGTATCCGCTTCAATTTCCGCGAGCAAGCGATCGTGCCGATGAAATTGCATCAGCGCGAGCGCACAGGACTAAAACTGAAGAGTTTGATCCTGGCTCAGATTGAACGCTGGCGGCATGCCTTACACATGCAAGTCGAACGGCAGCACGGGGGCAACCCTGGTGGCGAGTGGCGAACGGGTGAGTAATAAATCGGAACGTGCCCGGTAGTGGGGGATAACCAGTCGAAAGACTGGCTAATACCGCATACGACCTACGGGTGAAAGCGGGGGATCGCAAGACCTCGCGCTATCGGAGCGGCCGATTTCCGATTAGCTAGTTGGTGAGGTAAAAGCCCACCAAGGCGACGATCGGTAGCTGGTCTGAGAGGACGGCCAGCCACACTGGGACTGAGACACGGCCCAGACTCCTACGGGAGGCAGCAGTGGGGAATTTTGGACAATGGGCGAAAGCCTGATCCAGCCATGCCGCGTGCGGGAAGAAGGCCTTCGGGTTGTAAACCGCTTTTGGCAGGAACGAAACGGCGCGGGCTAATACCCCGCGTTAATGACGGTACCTGCAGAATAAGCACCGGCTAACTACGTGCCAGCAGCCGCGGTAATACGTAGGGTGCGAGCGTTAATCGGAATTACTGGGCGTAAAGCGTACGCAGGCGGCTTGGTAAGACAGATGTGAAATCCCCGGGCTTAACCTGGGAACTGCATTTGTGACTGCCAAGCTCGAGTTTGTCAGAGGGGGGTGGAATTCCACGTGTAGCAGTGAAATGCGTAGAGATGTGGAGGAACACCGATGGCGAAGGCAGCCCCCTGGGATGAGACTGACGCTCATGTACGAAAGCGTGGGGAGCAAACAGGATTAGATACCCTGGTAGTCCACGCCCTAAACGATGTCGACTAGTTGTCGGGAATTCATTTTCTCGGTAACGCAGCTAACGCGTGAAGTCGACCGCCTGGGGAGTACGGTCGCAAGATTAAAACTCAAAGGAATTGACGGGGACCCGCACAAGCGGTGGATGATGTGGATTAATTCGATGCAACGCGAAAAACCTTACCTACCCTTGACATGCCCGGAATCCCGCAGAGATGTGGGAGTGCCCGAAAGGGAGCCGGGACACAGGTGCTGCATGGCTGTCGTCAGCTCGTGTCGTGAGATGTTGGGTTAAGTCCCGCAACGAGCGCAACCCTTGTCACTAGTTGCTACGAAAGGGCACTCTAGTGAGACTGCCGGTGACAAACCGGAGGAAGGTGGGGATGACGTCAAGTCCTCATGGCCCTTATGGGTAGGGCCTCACACGTCATACAATGGCCGGTACAAAGGGCTGCCAACCCGCGAGGGGGAGCTAATCCTGGAAAGCCGGTCGTAGTCCGGATTGCAGTCTGCAACTCGACTGCATGAAGTCGGAATCGCTAGTAATCGTGGATCAGCATGTCACGGTGAATACGTTCCCGGGTCTTGTACACACCGCCCGTCACACCATGGGAGTGGGGTTCACCAGAAGCCGTTTGCCTAACCGCAAGGGGGGCGGCGACCACGGTGAGCTTCATGACTGGGGTGAAGTCGTAACAAGGTAGCCGTATCGGAAGGTGCGGCTGGATCACCTCCTTTCTAGAGCACGCGCCTCGATTCAGGTGCCCACACTTATCGGTTGTTTTCTACGCTCCAGCCTCGTCGGGGTCTGTAGCTCAGCCGGTTAGAGCACCGTCTTGATAAGGCGGGGGTCGTTGGTTCGAATCCAACCAGACCCACCAGGGTTCCGGGGGTGTAGCTCAGTTGGGAGAGCGCCTGCTTTGCAAGCAGGAGGTCATCGGTTCGATCCCGTTCACCTCCACACTGCTTCGCGCCGAAGCGCCGTGCAGTGAGGCCCCGCCCAACGCGAAGCAGTGTGCCCTCCGTAGCGCGCAGCGCGAAGGAGGGCTGCCAGCAAGCCAGGCTTGCCGGCAGACCAAACGCCAGTGCGTTGAACACTCAGCGCCCTGCCGCTTGGTTTTCGAACCAAGGCTGTTTCGATCTTTAACAATTCGGAAGAAGCAAAGCGCATCAACTCCGCACGATGAGCGCGGGGTTGGTGCTGGGTTGTGATTGCATTTTTTTTCGAGCTCTCAGCATTTGAGAACGGCGAACGCGGTCGCATGAATCCACGCCAACGTTCCGCAAGGAGCGGCGGCAGGGTTATAGGATCAAGCGACTAAGTGCATGTGGTGGATGCCTTGGCGATCACAGGCGATGAAGGACGTGGCAGCCTGCGAAAAGCCCCGAGGAGTCGGCAAGCAGACTTTGATCCGGGGATGTCCGAATGGGGAAACCCACCCGCAAGGGTACCCGCACCTGAATCCATAGGGTGCGAGGAGCGAACCTGCTGAACTGAAACATCTCAGTAAGCAGAGGAACAGAAATCAACCGAGATTCCGAAAGTAGTGGCGAGCGAAATCGGACCAGCCAGTGCGTTTTAGCTGTCGTTCTAGTGGAACGGCCTGGAAAGGCCGGCCATAGCGGGTGATAGCCCCGTACATGAAAGAACGGCAGTGGAACTGAGCGCGCAACAAGTAGGGCGGGACACGTGAAATCCTGTCTGAACATGGGGGGACCATCCTCCAAGGCTAAATACTCGTGATCGACCGATAGTGAACCAGTACCGTGAGGGAAAGGTAAAAAGAACCCCGGGAGGGGAGTGAAACAGATCCTGAAACCGCATGCATACAAACAGTCGGAGCCCCAGCTTCATTGGCCTTCTCACCGGGGATGTATCTCTCCGGGCTTTACTCAACTCACGTTGAGTGAGGGTCAATCAAGCTGGGGTCACGGCGTACCTTTTGCATAATGGGTCAGCGACTTACATTCTGTGGCAAGCTTAACCGTGTAGGGTAGGCGCAGCGAAAGCGAGTCCGAATAGGGCGTCCAGTCGCAGGGTGTAGACCCGAAACCAGATGATCTATCCATGGCCAGGCTGAAGGTGGGGTAACACTCACTGGAGGGCCGAACCGACTACTGTTGCAAAAGTAGCGGATGAGCTGTGGTTAGGGGTGAAAGGCCAAACAAATCTGGAAATAGCTGGTTCTCCCCGAAAACTATTGAGGTAGTGCCTCGCGTATCACTCCAGGGGGTAGAGCACTGTTATGGCTAGGGGGACATGGCGTCTTACCAAACCATGGCAAACTCCGAATACCTGGAAGTGCCAGCGCGGGAGACAGTGCACCGGGTGCTAACGTCCGGACACGAAAGGGAAACAACCCAGACCGCCAGCTAAGGTCCCAAATATCGGCTAAGTGGGAAACGAAGTGGGAAGGCTAAGACAGTCAGGAAGTTGGCTTAGAAGCAGCCATCCTTTAAAGAAAGCGTAATAGCTCACTGATCGAGTCTTCCTGCGCGGAAGATGTAACGGGGCTAAGCCGGTAACCGAAGCTGCGGGTGTGGACGCGCAAGCGTTCACGCGGTAGGGGAGCGTTCTGTAAGCCTGTGAAGGCGGTTCGAGAGGACCGCTGGAGGTATCAGAAGTGCGAATGCTGACATGAGTAGCGTTAAAGCGGGTGAAAAGCCCGCTCGCCGAAAGCCCAAGGTTTCCTGCTCTACGTTCATCGGAGCAGGGTGAGTCGGCCCCTAAGGTGAGGGCGAAAGCCGTAGCTAATGGGAACCAGGTCAATATTCCTGGACCGATACCAAGTGCGATGGGGGGACGGAGCATTGCAGGTCATCCGGGTGTTGGATGTCCCGGTTTCTGACCGTAGGAGGCCAGTAGGCAAATCCGCTGGCGTATCTCCGAGGGAAAAGATCGAGCGGCGTAAGCCGCGAAGTGACTGAATGTGCTTCCAGGAAAAGCCTCTAAGCTCCAGCTTGGTACGACCGTACCGCAAACCGACACTGGTGGGCGAGCTGAATATGCTCAGGCGCTTGAGAGAACTCGGGAGAAGGAACTCGGCAAATTGACACCGTAACTTCGGAAGAAGGTGTGCCCCAGTAACGTGACAGGAGAAACACCTGAAGCGTGACAGGGCCGCAGAGAATCGGTGGCTGCGACTGTTTATTAAAAACACAGCACTCTGCTAACACGAAAGTGGACGTATAGGGTGTGACGCCTGCCCGGTGCTGGAAGGTTAAGTGATGGGGTGCAAGCTCCTGATCGAAGCCCCAGTAAACGGCGGCCGTAACTATA
>Ga0307475_10000975_pt1 | contig 17133 bp, 14 predicted proteins | sample atmos_gasesECM1C_FD_203317 | JGI IMG/M metagenome (GOLD analysis project Ga0307475, IMG submission 203317) | Hardwood forest soil microbial communities from Morgan-Monroe State Forest, Indiana, United States - atmos_gasesECM1C_515 | ecosystem: Environmental > Terrestrial > Soil > Temperate... | reverse complement strand
ACGTTATGGAACTGGCGATGATGCGGCCGACATTACGTATCTCGACGGGCGGCTAAGCTTGCTAAAGCTGGCAGGCGGCGAGCAATTGGAGTTGCGCAACCTTGGTGACGACCTGATCGTGGATGGCGCCACAGGTAACGGAATAAAAGTCACTCCGACTGCAGATGGGATCCGAACTGGATCAAAAACTCTGGCAAGAATGTCCACCCCGAAGCCGGGTGATAATGCTGCAAAGTTTCAGGGATTAATCGGCGAATACGGCTGGGACCATGACATTCTTTACGTTTTCGAGAAGGATCAGCAGCTAAACGTACTGATCGAATGGTTCGAGTTCGACAGGTTGACACAAATCTCGGACGATGTTTTTAATTTTCCATCGCGGGGACTCTATGATGGGGAGAAGGCCATATTCACTCGCGATGCTTCGGGTAACGCCACGCAGGTGCAGGTTAGCGGAGTAGTCTTTAAGCGCCGTCCGATTGGCGGCGTAACCGGCGGCGTATTTCGCATTCCAGCGATCAAGAATTTTGCTGGGCTTCGCAAGCAAGCTCTAGCGGACCATCCGCCAGCCGAAGCTGGCGAGTTTCGCAAGGCGAATCTCGTGGAGCTATCCACGCTCGACCCGACAATCAAGCTGGATATTCGTTACGCAACGACAAACAACTTCCTGGGTACGCCGGTCTATTCACAACCGCGGGCATTCCTGCAGCGGCCCGCAGCCGAGGCACTCTTGCGCGTCGGCAAGGCCCTTAAGGAATCGGGCTACGGACTATTGATTCATGACGCTTACCGGCCGTGGTATGTCACAAAGATATTCTGGGAAGCTACTCCCCAAGATAAGCGGATTTTTGTAGCGGACCCTTCCGAGGGCTCGCGCCACAATCGCGGCTGCGCTGTGGATTTGAGTCTCTACGAACTTGCATCCGGGAAACCGGTAGAGATGGTTGGCGTCTATGACGAGATGTCTGAGCGCTCCTACGCCGGATATCCAGGTGGCACATCTTTGCAGCGATGGCATCGCGAGCTTCTGCGGCGCGCGATGGAGGACCACGGTTTTCTGGTTTATCCATTCGAATGGTGGCATTTCGATTACGGCGACTGGAAAAAGTATCCGATTTTGAATCTGACGTTCGAACAACTTCTCGGCGAGGGAATTCCGCCTCAATCGGCGAGCAACGACTATGACGTGATCATTAAGCATGGCGCTATCAGGGGAGCGGCCGTAAATCATTAAACTAATTTCTGGCCTAATCGCGGGCAACAAATCTACACATCGAATGGGCAGGCCCTGGGCTCAAGAAGAAGCTCGCTGGCAATTTGCTTTTTCGCGTGGGCGTTTCCAAGTGAAAATGACGAGGACACTCCCAAAAACACTCAAGTTTGTAGCGCTTGTGCCGATATTCTTTGTGACGCACATTGCTGTCGGCGTCACGAAACTCGGAAGGCGAATGGGCAAACTCTGCCCGCTATAGCTGTATCTCTTCGGGACACATTCCCTGGTTGGCGCAGTGTGCGCCGTCTACCTTTCCGTAAGCCTAATCGTTTCGGTCCATTTTACTAACATCTTTGGTAGTGAACCCGCTGGTACAAAGTTGCGTGCACACCGGCAAAATTGTCACGTCGGTTTGTTCGCAAAATTTTCCGTGAATTCTTGTCAAAGCTGTTGATGGAGGAATCTCCATGGCTGCTGCAGGTGCGCAGATTTATCTGCCCGTTCGAAACCGCGTGCTGATCGCCAGCGCCGATCCTCTATTTCGCCTGCGCGTGATGAAGAGAGCCATATTCGCACAGTGTGATTGTGAGCAGGCCGTTGGGGGCGCCCACGCTCTGGCGAAGCTTAAACAAATCACATGCACTAACGTGTTGCTGGATCGCTATCTGCCTGACCTGGATTCTGAGGAACTCGCCAAACTGATTCAAAAGCGGTACCCGGAGATTACCGTCGGCTTTCTGGATTCAAAGATAGTCGAGGAACTTGAACCCTGCGAAAAAAACGCTGGCCTAACTCGGCGAGTAGCGACACTTCAACAGGAAAGACCGTCCTCAAACGAAAATTCCTTCACGTATGCAACCGCCACCGCCCCCACGCCTGAGGCGTAATCAGGACGGTGGTATCACGCCTGGCTACCATGCGTGCCAGCCTGTAAACCTGCTGCATCAGGCTAGTTCCACTTTGGCACCGACAAACCATGAAGAGTTTCAAATTGGTATAGCGTCGCTAACCCGGCACAAGCCGCCGCGTCTCCAACCAGCCCTATCTAGCACCGCTCCGAGTCACTTCATCGATAGATTGCAGCAGTTTTTCCGTGTCTTTCTCAGGCCTACCGCTTTTATACTCTCAGGTCTATTTTGAACTGCGTCGCAAGGAGTTGCTCATGCTCTCTTCGCATAGAAATTTGGCCGCCGCCTTTTTGATTTCTGCTCTCTCGTTCTGCACGGATGCGCGAGCCCAAAATGCTTCAGAAAAAACCTCCACACAAAATTTTTCCGGCAAGCACTATGTTCTCCCAGCGAACAAGGACACCGTGCAGTGGGGCTGGTACGATCCCGCTGAAAAACCCAAGCTCGTCGTCAATTCCGGCGACACCGTATCCATCGAGACCTGGCTCCACGGCATGGACGAGATAAAGCCGGGTGTCACCATCGACGAAATCGTCAAGCTGCGTCTCGCCAATGACGGCGGCGGGCCACATTCCGTCACCGGCCCCATCTACGTCAACGGCGCCGAACCCGGCGACACCATGGAAATCCGCATCACCAAAATCGTCATGAAGGACTCTGGCTTCAATTTCAATCTTCCCGGCAAACAATTTCCCACCGTCGGTTTGTTGGCCTCCGAGTTTCCTGAAGGCCACGTGGAATATTTCAAACTCAACGCCGCAACCATGACCACCGAATTCAAGCCGGGAATCATCCTTCCTCTCAAGCCCTTCCCCGGTACTATCGCCGTCGGTCCCGATCCTGCCGAGCCGAAAGAAAAAGCTGGGCCTCCCATTCACGACGCCAAAGGCCGCACCAGCACACTGCGCCCCTGGAAGAACGGTTCCAACATGGACGTGAACGAACTTCAAGCCGGCTCGATACTCTATGTTCCCGTCTTTCAGAAAGGCGGATTGATCTGGACGGGAGATTCGCACTGTCTGCAGGGCAATGGGGAAGTGAATCTGACCGCTCTCGAATGCTCCTACAAAGCGATCGAAATCCAACCCATCGTTCGCAAGGATCTCCACATCGATTGGCCACGCGCGGAAACCTCCACGCATTGGGTCTTCATGGGATTCGACGAAGATTTAAATGAAGCTATGAAAATTGCCGTGCGTGAAACCGTGAATTTCCTGGCCGAACAAAAGATGGTGCCCATGTCGCGCGAAGAAGCCTACTCACTCACTTCCATCATCGGCGACTGCCGCGTCTCCCAGGTCGTCGATATCCGCAAAGGCGTCCATTGTATGATCCCCAAATCCATTTTCACCAAAAAGTAGCAATTCTCCACGGCTCGTTGCGAGAAATCTCGCCGGTATTCCTGTCGCGTGAAAACCGTAGCTCACCTTGAACCCTCGCATGGAGGCCAAACTTGCGGAGTTTTTATGAGCAGGCTTTTCAAATCACTGCTACTTCTTTACGAACAACTCCTGAGCAAAGTTAATTACCTTCTTGAGGCTCCTCACCGAGGCCGGTAAGCCGTTCCAGCATTTTGTTTGCATCACGCGCCGCTTCCAGTAAGGGCACAAACAGCGTGTCTGGATCCCCAAATGTTCGGGTATACAGCTTCTGCGGGAAGCCTACGATCTCAATGCCCGCCGACCCTCCCGCTGCGTTCTGATCGGAGCGAGCAGTTGGTGTCTTTGCGCCGGAAGCTGATGATCCCTGTTTCGTCATTCCTATTCCTCGTACCTTGAGCGCCGGCTCATCCGCAATCCGGCAGGGCATCATCCGGCCGTGGTTTTGCCTGCAGTCCTAGACTGCAAGTGGATGGACCAAAAGCATTGCTCTTTTCAACGTGGAAAATATCAGGGATGGCAGCCCGGTTACTGATCCCCGTTACTGAACGTCGTGTTTCATTTTGGACCGGCAACCATCACACCCTAACGATTGCCCTGCCGCTAGCATCGAATAGTCGCGTCACCATACATACGAGACCAGACCGGAAAGGATGAAACTATTCACCCCACTAAAGATCCGCGAAATTGAGCTGAAGAACCGCATCGTCGTTTCCCCCATGTGCCAATACTCCGCGAAGGACGGTCATCCTCAAACCTGGCACTTGGTTCATTTGGGAAGCAGGGCAGTAGGAGGCGCAAGCCTGGTGTTCGCCGAGGCCACCGCCGTTCAAGAGCACGGAAGAATTTCCCTTGCTGATACCGGAATTTACGACGATGCCCACGTGGAATCATGGAGACCAATCGCCGAATTTATTCGCGCCTCAGGTGCCGTCGCCGGAATTCAGTTGGCCCACGCCGGCCGTAAAGCTAGCACTGCTCCGCCCCGGCAAGGCGGCAAGCCCGTAGCCATCGGTGAAGGCGGATGGGAAATTGTCGCGCCGAGCGCTCTGCCTTTTGACAATGGTTACCAGACTCCCCGCGCGTTGTCCCTGTCAGAAATTGACGACGTCGTTGCCGCCTTTCGCCGTGCCGCGGAACGCGCCTTAGCCGCCGGGTTCGAAGTAATCGAAATTCACGGCGCCCATGGCTATTTGTTGCACGAATTTCTCTCTCCCTTCTCCAATATTCGAACGGACGAATTTGGCGGCTCACTCGAAAATAGGATGCGCCTCGCGCTGCGCGTCACACAGGCAGTCCGCGAAGTATGGCCCGCACGCAATCCATTATTCTTTCGCGTCTCCGCCACCGACTGGCAAGAAGGCGGCTGGGACCTCGAACAATCCATCGAATTGGCGCGCCGCCTCAAACCGCTTGGCGTGGACGTCATCGATGTTTCGAGTGGCGGCAATCTCCCGCACGCAAAAATCCCCATCGGGCCCGGTTACCAGGTCCCCTTTGCAGCCGCGATTCGAAAACACGCAGGAATCCCCACCACCGCGCTGGGCATGATTACCGATCCCGTGCAGGCCGAGACCATTCTATCGGCCGGGCAAGCCGACTTGGTGGTTCTCGCGAGAGAACTTCTGCGCGATCCATACTGGCCCCGCCGTGCTGCCCAGTTGATGAACTTCAAATTAACGCCACCTGTGCAATACCAGCGAGCCTGGTAGGCTAACCGAGTGCTTGAGATCACGGAAAATCTAGCCGCCGGCACGGTCGTTTTTGCTGTGCATGTACGACCCCGCGCCAGCAAAGACGAAATCGCAGGCGAAATCGCCGGCGCCATAAAAGTTCGCCTCCAAGCTCCCGCACTAGAAGGTCGCGCAAATGAAGCGCTCATCGAATTTCTGGCCGGCCTTTTGAAAACCCCCAAGGGCGCTGTTAGAATCCTCAGCGGTGAGCGAAGCCGCCTAAAACGCCTCGAAATTCGCGGCGCAACTAAACAGCAGATCGAACGCCTGGTTATGCAGGACGCGTAAGACTCAAATCCAGCACCATCAGTGAACACGGAATTTGCAAATGAGCATCGACATCCAAGCAATACAGACCGACTTACTCACCGCCCGCGTCGACGGCTGGCTCTTCTACGATTTTCGCGGCCGCGACCCCATTGCGCAACGTATCCTGAAATTGCCCGAAGCTATGCGCACACGCCGCTGGTTTTATTTCGTCCCCGTCAAGGGCACTCCCAGAAAATTAGTGCACAAAATCGAAGCCCAAGCGCTCGAGAGTCTTCCTGGAGAAATTTTTTATTACGCGGGTCTCGAAGAATTGGAAAAAGGGCTGAAAAAAATTCTGGGTCGCGCCAATACCGTCGCCATGCAATATTCCCCCGAAAACGCTATCCCCTATATCTCCATGGTGGATGCTGGCACCATCGAAATGGTGCGCAGCTTAGGCGCCAAAGTCGTCAGCTCCGCCGACCTGGTGCAGAAGTACGAAGCCTGCTGGACCGACGAGCAGCTGCGCTCTCATCAAGAGGCTGGCAAAGCCATCGATATCATTGTGCGCGGCGCCTTCGAACACGCCGCAAAATGCGTTCGTGAACGCACCGCTCTCACCGAATTCGAATTGAAGCAATGGATCCAGGGCGGTTTCGAAGCCGCAGGCCTGCATGCTGAAGAAGGCCCCGACGTGGCCGTCGGCGCGCACGCTAGCGATCCGCACTACGGCCCCACGCTAGAAACCGCGGCGCCCATTCGCAAAGACGATCTCCTGCTGCTCGATGTTTGGGGCAAACTAAAAGCTCCCGGCAGCGTGTATTACGACATCACCTGGATCGGCTGCCTCGGCAAGAAAGTCCCCCCAAAATACGCCAAAGTTTTTGCAGTGGTGAAAACCGCTCGCGATAAAGCTGTCGAGTTGATTTGCTCCAGCGCCTCCGCCGGAAAGCCTTTGCAAGGCTGGCAAGTCGATAAAGCCGCGCGTACCGTGATCGAAAAAGCCGGCTACGGAAAATATTTTTTCCATCGCACCGGCCACAACATTGGAGAAATGGTTCACGGGAACGGTGCGAATATGGATGGACTGGAAACGCACGACGTGCGCCGCCTCATTCCGCGCACCTGTACCTCCGTCGAGCCCGGCATCTATCTCCCGGAATTCGGCATCCGCAGTGAAGTGAATGTCTACATCGACGAACGCAGCGCGCGCGTTACCGGTGCAGTCCAAAAGGAAATCCTGGCGTTGTTGGCTTAGCGCGCCTCCATGGCTAAAATTGTTTTTGACGAATTGTCAGCGGATGTTGCAAGCAGCGCGCGATTAAAGTTTGAATTAGAGGGACCCTGGGTGGCCTACCCTTTGCGGTTTTTGCAAAGGGTTTACCTGTCGTGGCAGGTGGGCGCTACTGAAGCTGCCGTGGGTCACTAATGTTTGGACCACGCATTAGTAAACGCACCACGAAGTGCGTCAATTAGTCGCGCTGTTCAAAAAGAACGCCAAAAAAGTGCAGAGGTCATGCGTGCCAGACGAAATCCCCATCGCCGAAAAAACAAACCCCGTCCCGGTTGCACAACCGGCATCCCCCGATTCGGCGCCAGCCAGCGACCGCCATCGCCGCGATGCACTCGCTCTTACTGTCGCCGCAGCGGCATGGTTCCTGCCCGGCCTCGGTCACGCTCTATTGAAAATGTGGGGGCGAGCCCTGGTCTGTTTTTCCACCGTGGCACTTCTCGTCATTCTTGGCGCGGGCATGCGCGGTAATATTTTTTCGCGTAACGGCGAAGACGCTTTCGCCAAGCTCGGCTACGTCGCCGACTTGGGTGCCGGCAGTTTTTACTTCGTGGCCCGAGCCCTCGAGACCAACGGACCCGATGTTTCGCGCGCCAACGGCGACTACGGCACTCGCTTGCTCGCTACCGCGGGAGTCCTCAACATGCTCGCCGCCCTTCATGCCTACGAAGTCACGCGAGCCCGCAAAGCATGATGTCCCCACACGAATTCAGGCTGAGCCATTTTCAGGCCATGGTAATTTTCGCGCTCGTAATCTCTGTCGCCTTCGGCTTTCTGAGCCGCCGCGGCGCCTACCAGCGCGCCAGGTACATCCTCTGGTCCTTCATCCTTTTCCTCATCATCGGCGTCGGAATTGGCTGGGTCATGTTCCCCTTTTCCCATTAATTACCGGCGGTTGGGCATGGTGAGAGTAGTTCATGTTCAGCGATTGCAATTGCAGGCGATTAGGTGATGGAATGCACCGTTTGATCGAACAGTGACAATCGTCCACCGAATGGGAGAGGCGTCGTATTAAGTCAGCCGCTGTACACTCGGCTCACTTACCGAAACACTGCAACAGCGCCAAATTGACAGGATTTTTCAGCGAATGCTATTGTCGTTACACACGCCGAGGTAGCTCAGTGGTAGAGCAGCCGATTCGTAATCGGCAGGTCGCGAGTTCAACTCTCGCCCTCGGCTCCACTTCTTTTTAATCTGTTTCCGTTCGACTACTGCGGCCAAGCCGTCGGCGAGACCTACTCAAAACTCCCCGTCACACCCTGAAAGCCGTTCAATGCAGGTGTCGGCAAAGTCTTTATGTGCCGCGAAGTATTCCGCGAACGTTTTTCTGGTGGTTGTTGAAGCAAACTGTGTGAGACACGTCCAGACGATGCTTGTGGTTTCTTACTCCTCCCTTGCCCTACACAGGATTCTCTCTACTCGCTGGCGAGAAAGAGGTACCATCCATGTTATAACGCGTTTGATCCAAAAAATGTCGTGCGGGAGATGCAATCCGATGGAGAAAAAAGTCTGTACGCTATAGCACCAAGGAAAAAAACATGGACACCCATGTGTCTTTCCTTTCTTTGGACGCATCTATTTGTTCGTGGAAGTGGGCCATCCTTTGTTAGGGAACCACGGCGCTATTCGGTCCAGGCATTTTTGCGTGCGGCTCTGTCTTTACTGCGCGGCGGTGGCCGTTTCTTTTCTGACGCCTCCGGCATTGTCGGGCCAGGAGTTACAGCTCGGGCCCTTACCTCTCTCCCGCGCGAACACAGCTCCCGATTCAATAATCACCCTAGTGCCAAAGCTCGATGCGGCGTACCTGTCTGAAGAAAAAGCATTTCCCCAGCAAGCAACTCCTTCGTCTCCTTCGGCGCAGGAGTCACAGGAAACGAAAAGCGCTACATCCAACGATCGCATTTTGTGGACCATGCCGAATTTCCTTACCGTCGAGGATGCGGACAGGATTCGTCCGTTAAGTTCAGGTCAAAAGTTTAAAGTGGTGGCGCGCGGCGTCTTCGATCCCTTCGAATTTGTTCTGGTGGGATTCGTCGCCGGGCTGGGTCAAGCAAGCAACAGCAACCCGTCCTACGGGCAAGGGGCACAAGGATACGCGAAGCGTTACGGCACCTCGTATGCCGACAACGCCATTGAGAATTTCATGGCCAGCGCCGTTTTTCCCTCCGTCCTTCATCAGGATCCGCGCTATTACCAACTGGGTCATGGAGGCTTCCGGAAACGCACTGCCCATGCGGTGGCCAGAGTTCTAATCACACGCTCCGATTCCGGCCGCACACAACTCAACTACTCCGAGCTGATGGGAGGAGTATCCGCCGCTGCTATTTCGACCTATTCTTATCACCCGCAAAGCGAGCGGAGCTTTGGCAATGTGATGAGTGTTTGGGGCACACAAATGGCCTGGGACGCCGCCACATATATGATTAAAGAGTTCTGGCCAGACCTGCGAAAGAAATCAAGAAAAAACAGTCCCTAAGTGTGACTCGTGTTCTACGGCGTATTTACTAGGAGTTGGCGCATTGCATTGGGCTCAAGTTACGACTTGGGTGAAGGCGACGCTGCCGGCGCTTGGCGGCATGGGAGTATTTCTTTCGGCGTTTCTTGACTCCTCCTTCGTTCCACTACCATTGGTTACAGATCTGTTCGTAGTGGATCTATCCAGTCGCAATCCCTTGAGAATGCCGTACTACGCGGCAATGGCAGCAATGGGTTCTGTGGCGGGCTGTATCTGGATTTACGCGTTAGCGCGGAAGGGCGGTCAAGCTTATTACCGTAATAAACAGCAACAGCCTTCAGGACGGGTCCGAAAGTGGGTGCAGAAATATCCGTTTACATCCGTTTTGCTCCCGGCGGTTGCGCCGTTCCCCGTGCCATTCAAGCCGTTTGTAATTGCGCAGGGCGTCTTTCAAGTACCTTTCGCTGAGTTTGTAGTGGGAACTTTTATCGGGCGTGGAGCGCTGTTTTTTATGGAGGGTTTCTTAGGCGTCCGTTATGGCGCGGCGGCGAGGGAATTTGTAGTTCATCAGAAATTCGCTTCCGTTGTAATCCTTGTGGCGTTGGTCGCAATTTTCTTGACGATTCGGCGGTTCCCGATTCATCGCAGAAATCAACAATCACCGACAGTCTAGAGTTCTCTCACGCGGCTCTCAAGCTCCCGCGTAATCTCATTTGCGTCCTGATCTGGCGAGAAGCGAACTGGCTGCCCAATAACCACTTTCACGTGCCCTGGACGCGCCAAGGTACGATTTTGCTGTTTCAGATCGTATAGCCCTGAAAGTCGCACGGGCACGACGGGTATGTTCAATTGTTTTGCCAACAGCCCGATGCCAGATCGAAATGCGACGATGCTTCCGTCGACCGTCGTCTGCCCCTCCGGAAACACTAAAATATTCCAGCCACGATCCGCCAGGTCGCCGGCAAACGAAAAACTCTTCAGGAAGCCAGACTGCTGTGGTAGCGGAAATACATTGAAAAGCGACAACGCCAGAAAATAATCGAGCCGTTCATGAAGACGCCCGAACAGACTCATCTCTTTGGGCGGACGCCGCATTCGGGCAAGTCGCTCACCGCCCATAGCGGTAGCTAAGCGGTTTCGAAGCCGCGCGGGTAAGGCGGGAAGAATCCAGGCGATATCCAGGTAGGTCACGTGGTTGGAGATAACCAAAACAGGCCCCTGGAGTCCGAGCAGATTCTCGCGGCCGCGGACCCGAGGCGCCGCGAGAAGATAGGTAGCGGGCCACGCTAACAGGTAATAGACGGCGAGACGAAGGGCGGTCGTAAGCCAGCTCTGCGGCCAACGCGGATAGGCATGTTCAACGGACGTCGCACGAGTCTCGGTGAGAAATTTCTCCAGCTGTGCGATGCTTCCCGCTTCACTGAATCGCACCTCGTTGAGTTCAGTTTGATAGCGATCTTCGAGAGCGCTCATCAACTCGACACGATCGAGCGAAGTCAATTTCAAGTCCGCCTCAAGGGCGGCATTTCGTGAGCCAGAGGTGACCGGGCGTCCCGTGATTTTGGTGATCAGAGATGCGAGGACACTTTCCCCCTCGTCTGACGGTGATGCGGCACCCATTTTGCCGTTCACAAATTCGCGGATGGGCGAGAGCAGCGGCTTCAGAGTTGGCGTCCGTGGAAAATCGGCATCGGGCCACGAGAACCAATGCCGAATCTGTTGATATTCCGCGAGCGAACGATTGGCGTCCTGCACCGCTGCTTCGGGGTTCGAACCGCCGCCATCCATTAAAAGCACCGCACACGGCTCGGCGTTGCCGTCCCGTTCGAGTCCTATCACAACGCAATCGCGCACGCCTAGCTGCCGTCGCGCTGCTTTTTCCAAATCTTCGGGATATATATTCATTCCTGAGGGCGTGACGATCACGTTTTTCTTGCGCCCCTTGAAATACAGCCGGCCATTCTCATCGCTTTCGGCCAGGTCCCCAGTGCGGAACCATCCGTCGGTTTCCGCCACCGGTTGCGCTCCATCCTCGCGACGATAGGCCTTGGCAACGTTTTCACCACGGACCAGAATCTCGCCGTGCTCGTTGACGCGAACCTCCACCCCCGGGAAGACTTTGCCAATCGATCCTTGCGCGGTATGAAAGGGATGATTCAGGCTGATCAGCGAAGTAGTTTCCGTCATGCCATATCCCTGAATCGCCGCGTAGCCGAGACGGTTCCAGAATGTTTCCACCTGTTCCGGCAACGCCGCCCCTCCCGAGATGAAGGCCCAGAACTTCCAGCCAAAACGCGAGCGGATTCGCCGGAAACGCCACCAGCGCCGAAGAAAGTGTTCTTTCTCTGCAAGTGCGAAATCTTCGTTGAATTCCTTCGTCAGACCGTCACGTTCGACTTTGTATTGGATTTCGCGTCGCAGAGATTCGATAAATCGAGGGACGGCCACCAGGACAGAGACACGCTCACGCCGAATCACGTCGACAATCTCGGAAGGCTTCAGAGAATCGATAAAGATTACCGTGCCTGCCAAAAAAGGCGGAATGAATATCCCCAGCATTTGACCAAACACATGACTCAGGGGAAGCAGATTCAGAAAACGCAAAGGATGAAAGATGCGCTCGTAACGAAGATACTTCCGGATTTCGCGTTCGAGTGGTTCGATGTTAGCGAGCACGTTGCCATGAGAGATCACCACGCCGCGGGGTTCTGAGGTCGTGCCGGAAGTAAAAATAATTTCCAGCGTGTCGTTGCGTGAGAGCGATGGCGCAGGGTATGGCGAGGAGTCCCGCTGTGCCGTGAGCTCCGGAACCGAGTCGAGCACGGCGAGAGGAATCGGCAAATCCGGATCGGCAAGTGTACGAGCGCGAAAAATCAGTTTTGCATTGACCTCCCGTGCGATGCGCGACACGAACTCCACTGTAGAGCCGTGGTCGACCGGCACAATCACGGCACCTCGCAGAAGGCAGCCGAAAAACACCACTATCCATTCGGGCGAATTTTCGCCCCATAACAAAACGGGGTCGCCTTTGCTGATACCACGAAATTCCAATTCGCGGGCCAGGCGATTGGCTTCCCGGACTATTCGCGCATAGCTCCAGGTTTCCATGCGATACCCGCGCCGATGGCGTATCGCAATTTCGTTCCCGTTCGCCGCATACTTCCCGACGAATTCGACTAGCGACTCCATCGGCGTCCTCGAAGGAGACTTGTCAGAAACTCAGCCTCGCTGCCGTTCGCCTTCATGCAAAAACTCGCAACCATGCCCATTTGATAAAATTACATGCTGTGGCGGACATACGCAAAGCAGTGGTCATCGGCGCGGGCATCACCGGCTTGGCGTGCGCGTTTCGCCTGCAACAGTTGGGAATCCGCACATTAATTCTGGAGGCTTCCGCTAAAGCCGGGGGAGTAATTTCCACGGTCCGAAGAAATGGGTTTTTGTTTGAAGCCGGTCCGCAATGTCCCCGATTTCCGAAACCAGTACGGACGCTGATCCGCGAACTGGGTCTGAAAGACGAATTCGTGGCGGGTGATCCCCGGGCGAAGCGCTACATCCTGCGAAATGGCGAGTTGCACCAGGCGCCTTTCTCCGCGGGTGGCCTGCTTACGACGAACCTGGTCAGTCTCAAGGCCAAATATCTTTTGCTCAGCGAAGTATTTCGCCATTCTTACCCGCCTCTTGCAGAAGAATCGCTGGCGGAATTCGTTGGTCGCAAATTCGGCGCGGAGGTGTTGGACTATTTGGTTGACCCGTTTGTTTCGACCATTTTTTTTGGTGATCCCAGCAAAATGGGCATGCACAGCGCGTTTCCAGCACTCGTCGAATGGGAGCGAAGCCGGGGCAGTGTGGTACGCGGCGCCCTCAGTGCTTACAGAGCAAAACGGGACGCCAAGACCAAACCCTCGGCAGAGGCCCGGTCAGCAAATGATTCAAATTTGAAGCACAGGGATTTGCACGTCACCGATGCTTTACCTTCTCTCGGCTCATTCAAAGAAGGCATGGGCACACTCGTTGAATCGTTGGCAGGAAAGTTGGGCGAGGATCTTCGCTTCGGAGTGAAGGTCAAATCCCTCGCGGCCCAAAATGGAGGGGGCGAAGGAGAGCCATGCTGGCGGATACACTTGTCCAGCGGCGATGAAATCAATGCCGACGCGGTCGCCTTGACCATCCCAGCCTATGCGGCTGCACCGCTTCTGATTGAAAGCGCGCCGAAGCTGTCCGCGCTGCTCGCGGCCATCGAACACGCGCCGATGGACGTGGTCTCATCAGCCTACGATCGGAAGCAAGTCCGTTATCCGCTGGATGGGTTTGGATTCATGGTTCCCCGGCGCGAAGGATTGTACACAATTTGCACCTTCTGGAATTCATCCTTATTCCCCTCGCACGCTCGGAGAGGAACAGTAGTGATGACGAGTTTTGCTGCGCGCGACAACGGCGGCGCCGTGATCGAAATGCCGGATGATCTGCTGACGCAACAAGTCGAGGCAGAAAACGCTGCGGTTCTGGGCATCACCGGTGCGCCCATCGATCGCCTGATGTGGAAATATCCCCGCGCGCTGCCGCAGTACAACGTTGGTCATGCGCAAAGAGTGAAGGAAATTCGCGAAACTCTGAGCGAGTTGCCGGGCCTTTTCCTTGCCGGCAATTATCTAGCGGGACGCTCCATCGGTGATTGCGTTGAGTCGGGCTTTCACGCTGCAGATCTGCTGCATAGCCGCGCTCGAACTTGAAGCATCCAATGACAGCGGTTCGCAAGAGAGGATGCGAAGTGATCCACACCCTTATCTGGATTGCCGGATTTTTACTGCTTGGCCTGTTCGTCGGGATGACATATCAAGGAATAGGCGAGCGAAGCGACAGCACCCTTCATCCGGCACCGGGCAAATTCGTCAATCTAGGAACGCATCGTTTGCACTTGCTGGAGGAAGGCCGAGGAAGCCCAACAATTATTCTCGAAGCGGGGCTGATGTCAACAAACCTGAGCTGGACTGACATCCGGCGCAAACTTGCTGAATCGTATCGCGTCATCACGTACGACCGTGCCGGGCTGGGCTGGAGCGACATCGGCCCCATGCCACGAACAGCCGAGCGCATCGTCGATGAGCTTCATTCGTTGCTGGAACTGGCGGCCATTCCCGGGCCTTATGTTCTGGTCGGGCATTCTTTCGGTGGACTCACAATGCCCTTATTTGCCGCACGCTATCCTGGGGAAATCGCGGGAATGGTGTTGGTCGATCCAGTCGTTCCAGCCGAATGGAACCCGCCTTCGGAACAGGATCTGAAACGCGCCAGCATCGGTGCCACAGTATGCCGCCGTGCCGCGCTGCTCAGCCGCGCAGGTGTTATTCGTTTTGTAGCGTTCCTGTTGAACTCCAGAGCAAAAAAAGTAGCAAGCCATCTGGTGCGACTAATCAGTCGAGGAACACCGGCCGATTCTGGATCCGTTTCCAGCCCCTGGTTTTGGAATTTGCCGCCCAATGAAAGGCAAATGGCGTCGGTCTTTTGGGTTCAAGAGAAATTCTGTAACACCATCGCGAGCCAGCTCGAGAGTCTTCCAGAATCTGCAAGGCGCATAGCGGAGCTGGATAATTTATGTGATAAGCCGGTAGTTATTCTGTCGGCGAAGTCCACACCCACAAATAGGCGCGAACAGCACATCCTCATCACACAGCGTTTGCCGCATGGCCGTCATGTGCTGGCGGACAAGAGCACCCACTGGATCATGCAGGATCAGCCAGAACTTGTACTCCACGCAATTCATGCCGTCGCGCAATCAAATTCTTGAGCGACGGAGGTAAGTGCAAAATCCTCATTCTTTTCCGTCGCCAGGCACGTTAGTCGTCAAGCGCCTCGAGAGGAATTCACGCATTAAATTCGTACCTACTCGTCCCGCCAGCCCAATGGCGGCATTGGTGAACACCAGGTTCGCTCCTCGATTCGCTTTGGGGTAGTACAGATTGGACAGTGCTCCTGCAGACATGTCGCCAAGCAAATAAGAAGAGTTGAACACCGTCCGCCCGTTATCGCTGCGTGTCACAAATGCGGAGCTGACCGCGTGCGCGATGCGGGACTTAATCGAGCCGGAGCCCTGGTAGTAATACCGCGGATCCTGGTGCAGTAGCGTGGGGAAGACCGCATGAGTCAGGAAGTCGCTGCTGCGTCCGTCGACAAACTTTGCGGCAAAACGTTTGCTGTATCCCGCGGCGCCTTGCCCGTACCCGGCATACGTGTTATTCGCTTGTTCGATGCCGGCAGCCAAACCAACACCGATCATCGACACCGGATCGAATGTGCCCCGTGCAGCGAGCGAGAATTTCTGTTTCGCAGTGAGCGGAGCGGCGTTATAAACGTAACTTGTATAGAAGTTTGGGAAGAAACCGATCAGGCGCTGCTTCTCTTCCGCCCTTATCTGCTCAGCGGCGATCAGCTCGGTGGGACGGACCATCACTTCTATGTTTGCCGTCGCAACAGATAATAAGACGTCCGGAACCTCGTAGGCCTGTTGCACTGCGACCGCGAACTCTGCGGATGTAAAGGGTGCAAAACTTTTTGCGTTCACGTTCACGAGATAGGAACCGGCAGGAATTTTTGTAAAATTAAATTCGCCGTTCGCCTCGGACAACATCGTATGCACTTGTGTTCCGTCTTCCTGCATCAAGCTGACGTCTGCGCCGGAAATGGTGGCGCCGCTTACGTCCAGTACGGTGCCTGCGACGCTGGCTGAACCTACCTCAAGGGGTATTTGCTGAGTCGAATTCTGCAGGTCTAAATTGGGTAGAGGTGTGTCTGGCAGGGAACGGCTGCTTTTCGCGCGTCCGGCGGTTTGTTGCTGAGCGAGTGCGCTCGCAGGAGCCATGCACACCAGAAGTGACGCGCTGGCGAGTACAGCATGCAGATGGATACGGGGCACGGGGCCTTTCTCAAAGCGTGCTTCCAAGGCAGAGAGGAAACCACAGTGCGAAACTCAATCAGGCCCAGGAGGCTTGTGCGTAGAGAAGCAGCCGGACACCTCGAAACCATTTGGTCCCATCAGGCCGGGCGGCTTCCCGACGTGCTACATGACAAGCGTACGCTGCCGTGCGATAGGTTGCCTGTTCAATTCGATACACACTGCGCTTAGTGACAACCTTCGTGTCAAGTCGCTGAATCGCCAGCCCGAAACCGCAATGGGAATGGGGCTATGGGTGAACGGGGAAATATCGATCAGTCACCAAGCGTAAGAAAGGCTCCGACCTCAAACGATGAAACTACAAATTCGAATTGTTGCAGTTTCGAGGGAGCCACTGAAGGAAAAAAGAACCTGGTCGCAGGGGTTTGCAATGCACCGAATGAAGCCGGAAGATGACGCAAGACGCCAGTTGGTACTGCTGATTTTCCATTGATTCGCCCAAAATGACCTTAAGCGCACCAAAGCCGCTAAAACTCAAGGCGTTGATAATGCTAGGCTTAGTGTTTTTGGCTTGGCTACTTTAGGTCTGCAGCCGATTTGTAATCGGCTGTCGCGAGTCAACTCTCGCCCCGGCGCCACTTCTTTTTTAATCTGTTTCCGTTTCAACTGCTGCGGCCAAGCCGTCGTCGAGACCTACTCAAAACTTCCCGTCACGCCTTGAAAGCCGTGCATTGCCTGTTTCCAGAGCCACTTCATTACGCGAGAAACGTCGTAGCAGTACGCCACATTATAGCCAAGTGTTGAGAAGCACTGAGGCTCGCAGCCTTGTTTCATTTCAGCGAGTTGTTTGAGATCGAATTTTTGATTTTCGACGGCGCCCCAATCATATTTTGCATTGTACATTGGGAAACACGGAGCAAGCGTTCCGTCCGTGCGAATGATCAGCCAGTTCTGGCCCGCGCGGCACCCCCAATGTTCACCGACTCCGCGCATGAATCCCTTCATATTCTGCA
>Ga0307475_10000974_pt1 | contig 17137 bp, 10 predicted proteins | sample atmos_gasesECM1C_FD_203317 | JGI IMG/M metagenome (GOLD analysis project Ga0307475, IMG submission 203317) | Hardwood forest soil microbial communities from Morgan-Monroe State Forest, Indiana, United States - atmos_gasesECM1C_515 | ecosystem: Environmental > Terrestrial > Soil > Temperate... | reverse complement strand
ACGATGGTGAACGAGGTTTCCTTCAGCGACAACGCGAGCCAGTGGGAGATGTGGAGAAAAGACCAGCCGGCTTATCAGGCTTGGCTGAAAGGCAAAATCGAACAAAAGCACGAACGCTCGCACGGCTTCCGCTACCGCGGGCAGTACCAAGAGCAGGTTCCCGGGGAGATGAAATCCGCCGACGCAAACGACTAAGTTTCACTCAAGGGGAGAACAGCGATGGCAACTGCGGTAAAAATCGAGGGTACGGAAAAAACCGAGCTCATTACCGGCAGCGAGGCGATTGCCATCGCCTGCCAGCTCGCCGATGTGGACGTGATTACGGGATATCCGATCCGTCCATACGACACGGTGATGCAGTACATCGCAAAGCTCGTGTCAAACGGCGATTTCGACTGCGAATACATCATCGCGGAGGGCGAGCACTCGCAGTTTGAGATCGTGAAGCACGCTTCCGCAGTGGGCGCTCGCGTGTTTACAGGGAGCAGCGGCGTTGGCTGGATGTACGCCTTCGAATGCCTCACGGTCACGCCTGCGCTCCGAATTCCGATGGTGGCCATGGTAGGAAACCGCGCGCTGGACGATCCCGGCGCATTCGGCGTGGAGCACAATGATGCGCTGGCGGTGCGCGACCTGGGTTGGCAGCTTGTTTGGGTGGACAGCGCGCAAGAAGCGCTGGATACGGCGCTCATTGCATACCGCGTCGCGGAGGACCGCCGCGTTTTTCTTCCGTGCGCGATTAGCTGCGACGGCGCTTTCCTCACTCACTCGCAAGGAATCGTCAAAATTCCCTCAGCCGAACAGGTAAAGTCGTTCTTGCCGCCTTACGACCGCGGCGATCTTCTCCTCCATCCGGATAATCCCATCACAATTGCGCCGCAGGCGAACGAGGACTGGTTGATGGAAATTCGCCGCCAGACCGCTGCGGCGATGGAGCGTTCCCAGGGCGTAATCCGCGAGGCCTACAGCGATTTCGAGAGAATATTCGGCCGCAGCTACGGAAATCCGTTCTTCGAAGAATACATGACCGAAGATGCCGACGTGGTGCTGGTTGGCATGGGAACTCTGTCCATGCCTGTGCGCGTGGCGATCCGGCAAATGCGCAAGGAAGGCAAGAAGGTAGGGATGGTCCGCATGCGGTGGTTCCGGCCGTTTGCTGCAGCGGAGCTGGCGAAATCGCTGGGCCGGTTCAAGGCCGTCGGCGTGATTGACCGCGATTTCTCTTTGGGCTCGCCCTATCTGAGTGGCGTGCTGGCGACGGAAGTTCGGACAGCAATGTATCCAACGGACAAGCGTCCGCCTATCATCGGTTACATTTGCGGGCTTGGCGGACGGGAAGTTACCGTGCCGGATGTCATCAAGATGAGCGATAACCTTTTCAGCGCGGCAGCAGGAAAGTCACAGCCGCTGACACAATGGATTGGAGTCCGCGAATAGCGGGGTTCGCTTGCCCCGAGGGGCGGCGAGGAGGCTATTAAGATGGCGACTGACGTTTACCCGATTTCTATACTGGATCCGATTAAGGGTGTGAAGAAACTCCCGCTCGACGAATTCTTCACCTCAGGGCACCGGACCTGCCAGGGCTGTGAGTCGGCGCTGGTGATGAAGATGATGGCCAAGGCGGCGGGCCCGCGGACGATCGTGCTGGGAAGCACGGGCTGCATGTACGTCGCGAATACGACTTATTACAGCACCTCCTGGGTTGTGCCGTGGATGCACACGCAGCTGGGCAGCAGCGGCTCCGCCGCATTGGGCGCGGCCGCGGGTCTGAAGGCGCAGATGCGCAAGGGCAAGATGAAGAAGGAACCGATCAACGTCATCGCGTTCTGCGGTGATGGGGGCGGGGCGGATATGGGTCTCTCCGGCATCTCGGCCACGCTCACCCACCCCAACTACAATTGCCTGATCCTGATGTATGATAACGAGTCTTACGCGAACACCGATATTCAGCTTTCGGGCAGCACGCCTTACGGTGCGAACACAACGTTTAGCCCCCCCGGAAAAGTGAAGAGGATCATGCACCACCGCTGGAAGAAAAATATGGCGGGCATGATGGCGGCGGGACACCCCGAGTGCAGGTATGTTTCGACTGTGTGCATGTCCTATGGCTTGCTGGCCATGAATAGCGTGCGCAAGGCGCTCTCGATCGGCGGACCCACGTTCATCCACTCTCTCGACCCTTGCCCGAAGGGCTGGGACTATGATCCTATCCTTTCGCACGAACTGGGCGAGCTGGCTGTCACAACCGGAATCTGGCCCATGTACGAAATCGAAGAAGGCGTGTTGCGTCTTGTGGGGAAAACGAAGGAGATCGCCGAGGGCCGGACGCGGCGGCTTCCCGTAGCGGACTACCTCTTGAAGCAGGGACGATTCGCCCACTTCATCGACGAAGATATTGCATACTTCCAGGGCAAAATAGACCAGATGTGGAGCAAATGGCTGATTCCCGGTGTGATTCCCTTCCGCACCGAGGTGGAAGCCGACAACCCGCCGGCGTGAAATAACAGGGGCGACGGGATCCAAGGCTTCCTTGCGTGACTTCGCAGGGGGGGAAAGCACAATCACTGAGGATAGATCGGGGCGAATTCCAATTTCGTCCCGCATTCACCTTTGAGGAGGTGCACCTGTGGGCGCAATTCCGTCGGCGCAAAAGTCTGATTTTCAGGAAAATCTCTTCAGCAACCGTTGGCTCATTCTCTTTTTCAGCATTCTCAGCATGGTGGCGGTCGCCAACTTTCAGTACGGTTGGACGCTGTTCGTCAATCCCCTCGCGACCCACCTCAACAAAGAGCTGGCGCTCATCCAGGTCACCTTCACCGTGTTTGTTCTCCTGGAGACTTGGCTTGTTCCCTTTGAGGGCTGGCTGGTGGACAAGTTCGGACCCAAGCTCCTCGTCATGTTTGGGGGCGTGGCAGCGGGCCTGGGCTGGGTGGGAAGCGGGAACGCTAACACGCTAACGGCCCTTTACCTTTGGTACGGCCTTGCGGGGATTGGGGCCGGCATCGTCTATGGCACGGCCGTAGGCAGCGCGCTGAAATGGTTCCCCGATCACCGCGGTCTCGCGGCGGGACTGACAGCGGCGGGCTTCGGCGCCGGTTCAGCGTTCACGGTGAAGCCGATCGAGGCCATGATCAATCCCGTGGGACAGCCGGCAGGCTCGGGATATCAGCACGCGTTCATTGTCTGGGGAATCATCCAGGGAATTACGGTGATCGTCGCAGCACTGTTTTTGAAGGCGCCACCGGCGGGCTGGCTTCCCAAGACTTGGCGGCAGACCCCGGGCGAAATCGTGAAGAAGCGCCAGAGCGTGGCGGATTTCAGTTCGGGTCAGATGGCGTCCACTTCACAGTTCTGGCTGATGTACTTGATGATGGCCATGGTGGCAACCGGCGGATTGATGGCCACCGCACAACTCGCGCCCATGGCCAAGGACTTCAAGGTCGATAAAGTGAACGTCGCGCTGTTCGGACTGTCCATGGGGGCGCTGGTGTTCGCACTTTCTGCGGACCGTCTCGTAAACGGGCTGTGCCGTCCGCTCTGGGGATGGGTATCGGACCACATCGGCCGCGAGAAAACGATGACGGTAGCGTTTGGCCTGGAAGCAGTGGCCATCTTCGCGCTGATTAAGTTCGCCCATAACCCGCTCCTCTTCGTGGTTTTCAGCGCCTTCACCTTCTTCGGATGGGGCGAGATCTATTCGCTGTTCCCGGCTATGTGCGGCGACTTCTTCGGGCGCAAGCATGCGACGGCGAACTACGGTTTCCTCTACACCGCGAAGGGCACGGCTTCGATGTTCGTGCCCATCGGCTCCGCACTGGCGGCGGGCAAGGCGTTTGATTTCCGCGCCGATATCCTGCTCCTGATCGGTGGTCTTTTGATGCTGTTTTCGTTGTTCCTAGGACCGACGGTGCTGCGCATCGATCTGGGCCACATAGCCAAGAGCACGCTGCTCGCAGTCGCCGGAGCGTTCGTAACTTATGGGATTCTTCTCACCGTTGTTCCGACGATCTGGACGCCGTTCGCGGCAAAATGGACGCTGCCAAAGGCGGGCTGGCAAGGCGTCTATACGGTCGCCATCGCCTTCGACATCATCGCCGCGATACTCGCCTTTTTCGTTCTGCGGCGGATGAAGGTGCCGGTGAGAAGCGAGACGCCGGCCGTTGCCGCGCCGGAGTCGAGGGCAGCATCGGCAGCGCGCGCCTGACGGAAGCTACGCAGTCATCACAAAGTTGAAAAACGAAGCTTGGCAAGGAAGCGGAGGCTCCCCGGGAGCCTCCGCTTGCATCATAGACATACTGCATTGCCCACCCTAGCCGATACGTTTGGCCTTATCCTGATTTCAAGTCACGGATTTAAGCAACAATCTTGTCCTGCATCCCGGTTTTCGATATGCTTCGCGACCGTGATGAATGGGGGCGCGAAAACTCGATGATCTGCCCGCAGTGCCGCAGCGCGGATTGTTTTCGCTCACATCGCGATGGCCTATTTGATTTTTCATTCAGTTTGCTGGGACTCAAGCCCTGGCGATGCCATACCTGCGACCGCCGCTTCTACGCCCGGCGCGTTGCCTTTTCCTTCGCGTCCTATGCTCATTGCCCGAAGTGCGGCAACTTCGATCTCGAGCACATCTCGAGTGAACGTGTAGACAATGGAACTCTGGTGACCTTGAAGCGCTGGCTCGGGTTCCCCGCTTACCGCTGCGACCCGTGCCGCCAGCGATTCTTCAGCGCTCGGCCGTTCCGCCGCATCTCGCCTTCCACCGCGCCGGTCTCCGCGGACCGATTTCCCCGCTGAAGTCCGATTGTCTATCGGGCCCTAACTGGGCAGAAGAAATATCGGCAGCGGCTAAGAAAATCGAACCCTAGGGAAGCGGCTCCAACAGGCCTTAAATAATTCATTTGTAAAGCGGTTACTGCTTGACTTTCGGTCTGCATGCGGGTATTTACGCCGTAATTCTGGTCCGCCTCGGGGGGTGACTTTTCGCTGATGAGGTTGGACCTGGACTGGGCTTTCAATCCTTCCCGGAGGTTTCAATCCATGAAGAGGGTTCCTCACTTTTTTCTAGCCGTGGCCGTTGCTCTGGCGCTGGCAATTCCAGCTTTCGCTCAGCAGCAGACCGACCATCGCACCGCGGCTCCGCCGCTCGTTCAACTTCTCCAATCCAAGGGGATTTTGACGGCAGAGGAAGCCGATAATATCAGCCAAGCTTCCTCAGCTGAGGAGGCCAATGCGCGGCTCGCTCAATTGCTGGTCGCCAAAGGCCTGATCAGCCAGCAGGACTACAACAACACCGTCACCACGCCTGCTGTCGCGGCGACCAACGACGGCTCGACGGGCGCTCACATGATGAACGCAGTAAATCATCTGGTCACGCTCGAATCAGCTCGCGCTCCCGCCACCGCAGACACGTTTCAATACGGCGCTCCTGGGGAGGCCGGCGTGATCCCCGCGATCACGCCACCGCGCCTCCTTCCGATAGACCCCGCACGCGATCCCAAGGGGCTTATTCCCGACCTCAAGCTCGGAAGCGGCGCTCTGGTGAACCTCTATGGGTTCATCAAGGCGACCGAGATCTACGATTCGAGCAACAGCGGCGGCGGCACGTTTGGAAACAACGACTTTCCGCTCCCGTTGCTGCTTGGCGACACGGGGCCGTCTAGCGGATCGCAGTTCCATACCAAGATACGCAGCACGCGCGCCGGACTGAACTTCTTCTGGCCCAAAGCCAACTCCGACATCATTTTTACGGGCAAGGTCGAAGTCGACTTTGAAGGAGACTTTACAACCGTCAACAACCGGAACGCCAGCTCCGTGCGCAACCCGCAACCCAGTCTTCGAGTGGCGTGGGTACGCATGGATGCACACCTCTTCGATCTACCCGTATTTGCCGAGTTCGGGCAAGACTGGACGCTTGTTAGCTCGTCAACGTTTTCCGACCTCGTCGAGACGACACAAGCCGGAGCTTTCTTCGGAAATCCTTACGAGCGGCTCCCGCAGATCAAAGGAGGCGTTCAGTTCCATATAGGCGAGCTCAAAATCCAACCCGAGGTCGCGGTTATGATGGGGGCGTTCGGCGACGCGAACCTCGCCGCTACGCCGCCGGGCATTTCTGTTCCCGCCAGCAACACCGCGGAACAGAACCAAGCGCGCTTCGGCGCTCGCATCGGCTCCGACAGCGGCCTTCCGAACGTAGAAGGCCGGATCGTTTTCCAGTACCCGTTCTTCCACCGTCCGGGCGTGGCGCCCGCGCAGTTGATCTTCAGCGGCGGGCATGCCGTCGGCGAGGAAATCGTGCCGCATGGCAACCTCACGGTAGCGGGCACACCAACTGCATCCGAGATTGCCGGACTGACGGGCTGCAGCGTGCCCGATCCGGTAACGGGCCTGTGCACGATCGCGCAGTTTTTCCCAACCGGCTTCCAATTCAGCATCCCACAAAACATTTGGACTGCCGAGTTCCAGGTTCCCACGCCGTGGCTGACTTTCTGGGGTAAGTACTACCACGGCGGGGACACACGATTCTTCTTCGGCGACTTGAACACAACCTTCAACAATCTGCTGGGCCAGAAGAGCATCGGGAGCAACATCGCGCTCTCGGGCGACACAATTCAGTTCATAAACGTCAATGGCTCGGCTCAATTCGTTCCGTTGCGGCCCGTTCGCGATCAGGGCGGCTTCGTCGAACTGGGTATCCCGTTGTCACGCATCTTCGGAGCCAACCCGGAAGGCCACAACGCCGGTTGGAACTATTACATCTATGCTGGCACGGATGAAGCGGTCGCCAGGGATGTCCGCCAGTCGGGTGCCAACGGCCTGCTCCGCTCCGACTATGTCGCCACTTCGTTGCGGTACAAGATCAACAAGTGGGCGTCCATCGTAAACGAAGTGACCTGGTACGACACGCGTACGGCAGATGCGGCGGTGAAGCTGTACCGTGGCGTCGATTCTCACGTCGCTCACGACTGGCGTAACGAGTTCGGAACGGTCATCACGTTCTGAGCGCAACTAAACCATAACCGAGGTTCCCGCGCTCGAATTTGAGCGCGGGAACTTCGTTCTGTCCGATGCAGGATCGGCTCCGCTGCCAACCCCAGGCAGCATGTGTGAGTTGCCACAATCGGCATCAGTAACCTTGATTTGGGGAGTCTGGTCACCGTAAGATGTATGAGAGTCTAGGCAGTTAGTCCTGTGTGTTGTTTCCTCTGGCACTGATGAAGCCCGAGCGCCAATTCGGGAACGAGTTGAAAAGGGATGGTTACTCCCGCCGCATCATTTTGAATGTAACCATTCTGCTGCTGCTGTTCCTCGTTGCGAGCCTTTCGACGCTTGCAAAAAACAGCCAGTATCTCCCCAAGTCGAATCCGGCCCGATTTGTTAATATCGCCAGCAAGATGAAGCTGGCGCAATCACCGGTAGCCTTCGATTGGACGCCGCTGCATCCCATTGCAAGAGCTGTTCCGCCCCGGCCTACCAATCGGCCGTCCGATCGAGTTGAATTAGAAAACCCTTCTATTCAGTCCATGGTTTTCACTTTCTTGCTGCAGTACCGATCGCCTCCTGTTTCTATTCTCTAGCAGGACGACATCTTTAACCGAGCCGTCGACCTAGCCATAGTTGCATCCGGCCCCATTTTTTGAATTGATGGCGGATTTTCGGGGTGGGAGCCTATATGAAAACTGATCCTTTGCCACCAGCACTGATCGAGCAGTTGCGTTCCCTCGATGGTTGTACCGTGGCAAACGCAATTGAGACGTTCGACGTGCGGATACGCAATTCAGGTTTTATGAATTCCAGCGTTCGCTGCATCTTTGAGGAATGCCCGCCTATTGTGGGCTACGCTGCGACGGCCCGAATCCGAACCTCGGAGCCGCCCATGGAAGGCCACAACTATGATGACCGAACGGATTGGTGGAATCACATTCTCGCGATTCCGGCTCCGCGGCTTGTAGTTGTAGAGGACATTGACAAGCATCCGGGGATGGGAGCGTTCATCGGCGAAGTCCATGCCAACATTCTTCTCGCAATGAAATGTATCGGCCTCATCACCAATGGAGCCGTGCGGGATCTTCCGGCGGTGCGCGCATCCGGGTTCCAGATGTTTGCCGGAAACGTGTCGGTCTCGCATGCCTATGCGCACATCTTTGATTTTGGCGGTCCTGTGGAGGTTGGCGGATTGACAATTCAACCGGGCGACCTGATGCACGGCGACCTGCATGGCGTGCAGACGGTTCCGATCGACATTGCGGGGAGAATTCCCGGGGCCGCGCGCCGCATCGTGGAGACAGAACAGAAGTTGATAGCTCTGTGCCATACAGCAGAGTTCACGCTGGAAAACCTGCGCGAAGCAATCAAGGACGTAAAATCCTGATATGCACACTATGCACACTCCCCAATCAAGGGGAATCTCGATGATTGGCACGGTGAATTAATGAGAAGGGCAAAATCTCTTGGACTATTGGCACTTCTTCTGATCGCTGGGGGCGCAATCGGCTGCGGGAGCCAACGCAATACCGCAGATGACCCGGCGAATGCTCCGACTGCCCCCGTGGTGAAAGTTGCGCGGCGGGATCTTGCCAACTCCGTTGAAATCGCCTCGGAGCTCCAGCCATTCCAAGAAATCGAAGTGTACGCCAAGGTTTCGGGTTACATCCGGAAGCTTCACGTCGATTGGGGCACGCACGTCAAGAAGGGACAGCTTCTAGCGGAACTTGAGGTACCCGAACTGCAACAACAGTTGCGCCAAGACGAGGCCGCCGTGCGGCGAAGTGAACAGGATTTCTCGCGCAACCGCGAAGAGCTCAACCGAGCGGAGTCCACCTATAATGTGGCTCACCTGACCTACACACGGCTTGGGGAAGTGCAAAAGTCGAGACCCGAACTCGTGGCGCAACAAGAAGTTGACATCGCGCAAGGCAAAGACCTGGAAGCCAGTGCCGGCGTTTCCTCGGCGAAAGATGGGCTCGCAGCCGCGGAACAAGGATTGCTCGGCGCAAAAGCAGCGCTAGGAAAAGATCAGGCGATGTTCGAATACACGCGCATCACGGCCCCTTTTGAAGGAGTGGTAACGCAAGTATACGCATACACGGGAGCGCTGCTTCCGGCGGGCACTGCATCGAGCCAGGGTGCTCTGGCGCTTTGCCGCCTATCGCAAAACAATCTCCTGCGCCTTGTTATTCCCCTGCCCGAAAGGGTTGTGTCGGATGTTCATTTGGGGCAGAGCGTCGCTGTGGACGTTTCTGGAGCCAACCAAACCTTCAGCGGAAAGATAGTCCGCTTCTCGGATCAAATCGACACGCAGACCCGCACGATGCATACAGAGGTTCAGGTTCCGAACGCAAACGACGAACTCGTTCCGGGGATGTACGCTTCGGTGAAAATCCCGCTCCATTCGGCGGCGAACGTCCTGACGGTGCCCATCCAAGCGATGCAATCCACCGGAGAAGGCAAGGGTTCGGTGCTCGTGGTGAACGGCAGCAATCGACTCGAGAAGAGAGCAGTCAGCCTGGGTCTACAGACGTCCACGCAAGTCGAAATCGTCTCGGGTCTGCAGCAAGACGAGATGGTCGTGTTCGGCGAGCAGGGCCAATACAAGGCGGGCGAACTTGTGAAGCCAAAAACAATTCAGCCCGCTGAAATGGAGTAGGCAGTCTAATGCCGACATTTTCGCTGAAGCATCCGTATTTCATCATCGTCTTGTGCCTTTTTGTTTGCGTGCTGGGTTTGACGAGCGTGGTGCAGATGCCAGTGGACATGTTTCCGCCGATCAATATCCCCGTAGTCCTCGTAGCCACGTTCTACAACGGCATGCCTCCCGAGCAGATCGAAGCGGATATCACCGACACGTTCGAGCGCTTTTTCACGCTGGGCAGCAACATTGACCACATGGAGTCGCGCTCGATGGCCGGCGTCAGCCTCATCAAGATTTACTTTCAGCCCGGCACGGACGCCAACGCCGATGTGACCAACATCTCAAATCTTGCGATGGCTGACCTGCGCCGCCTTCCTCAGGGTACCTTGCCGCCGGTGGTCATGAAAGTGGACGCATCGAGTTTGCCGGTATGCCTTCTCACCGTGGAGGGTGAGGGCTTGAACGAAACCCAGCTTCACGACTACTTGCAGTTTCAGATCCGGAATCAAGTAGCAGGAGTGCCGGGAGCAACTGTCCCACCCCCTTACGGTGGACGATACCGGCAGGTAATGATTGACGTCGACCCAATGAAACTACAGGCACATGAACTGAGCCCGATGGATGTGGTCCGCGCAGTGGACGATTCGAATCTGATCTTGCCTGCTGGCGACGTACGCATCGGTCCACTGGATTACAACATTTACACCAACGCCCAGGTGCCGAATGCCGCCGCCCTTAATGATGTGCCGCTGAAAACCGAGGGCCAAAAGTCCGTGTTCATTTCCGACATTGGCAAAGCCTCCGACAGCTCCTCGCCTCAATACAACATCGTGCGAGTGAATGGCCAAAAATCGGTGTATGTCCCGATCCTGAAGCAGGGCGGAAACACGAATACAATTGCAGTCGTGGACCAAATGAAAAAGGCCATTCAGACTCTTCGCGATGTTCCCGCTCAACTGCATACCCATGTGGTTTTTGATCAGTCCGTGTTCGTCAAAGACGCTATCTCTACTGTGATACGCGAAGGTGGGCTCGGAATCGTGCTGACCGGCGTAATGATTTGGCTGTTCCTGGGAAGCGTAAGAGCTACGGCGGCCGTATTCCTTTCGATTCCTCTCTCCGTAATGATCACCTTTTTTATCCTCCACACGGGAGACCGCACGATTGACAGCATGGTATTGAGCGGACTCGCTCTGGCGTTCTCCCGCCTGATTGACGACTCGGTTGTTGTCCTTGAAAACGTCTATCGGCACCTCGAACTTGGCGAGGACCCAAAGGTAGCGGCGGTCAAAGGGGCCAACGAGGTTGCTCTGGCTGTACTGGCCATCATGCTCGTCGCCATCGTGGTGTTCTTTCCGGTAACCTTTCTTTTTGGAGTGAGCAAGTACTTGTTCTCGGCGCTCGCTCTGGCGGTCGTGATCGCTTTGTGTGCGTCTTATTTCGACGCAGTAACGGTAGTTCCGCTTTTCTGCGCCTACTTTCTCAAGCCGGTTCATGGGCACGGAGAGGGGGCGGAGACGCCGAAGAAATCCTGGAGCGAAAGATTTCACGCCCGGTTCAATGCGAAATTCGAGAAGATGCTGGATTTTTACGAGCGATGGGTGCGAAGAGCGCTGGAGCGTCCTCGCGAGGTCGTTGCCGGCTTCATCGTGTTTTTTCTGGTTTGCCTTCTGCTGAGCCCATTCATCGGGGTTGCGTTTTTCCCTCGCACGGATGCGGGTCAGTTTGTTATCAGCGTAAAAGCACCAACCGGAACGCGCATCGAATTGACGGAAAACTATGTAAAACAGGTGGAAGCCATCGTGCGGCATGTTGTCAAGATGGAGGACTTGAATACCATCGTGTCGAACATCGGCGTCATGCCCGACCTCTCCGCATTATTCACGCCGAACTCCGGAATGCACACAGCGGTAGTCCAGGTGGGCCTGAAGGAAGATCACAAGGTTAGCAGCTTTGTCTACATGCGGGAGGTGCGCCAGCGCATCGCAAGCGAGATCCCGCAATTGCGCACCTACTTTCAGTCCGGCGGGCTGGTTGACTCGGTTCTCAACCAAGGCATGCCCGCGCCAATCGACATTCAGGTGAGCGGCATGGACTTGAAGACCGACGATCGCATCGCCCAAGGCCTTGCCGCGCGGATCAAGAGCCTTTCGGATGTGTCCGATGTATATATTCCACAGGACATGGATTATCCCAGCTTGCAAATCAACGTGAATCGCGCTCGTACCAGCGAACTCGGCCTCAGCCCCAAGGAGGTCATAGACAATGTCATAACCGCTCTGACGACCGACGTCATGATCGCGCCGAGCTATTGGGTGGATCCAAAGAGTGGTAACAATTATTTCGTAAGCGTGCAGTACCCGGAGAACCAGGTGAAGTCACTCGAAGATCTGAAGGCAATGCCGTTGCGCTCCCCTGGCCTGCGGATGCCCACCTATCTCAACCAGGTCGCTGACATTACTCCGATTCTCACGCCAACCGAGGTGGACCATTACCAGTTACAGCGTGAGGTTGACGTATACGTAGCTCCCTCCGGCGAGGACCTTGGTAAACCGGCAAAGGAGATCTCGAAAATCATTCAAGCCACCCAACTTCCGTCTAACATCCGCGTCAACATGCGCGGGCTAATCGTGACCATGCAATCTTCTTTCCGCAGCTTTGGCTTTGGACTTTTGTTGGCGATCCTGCTCGTTTATCTCATTCTCGTGGCCCAGTTCGCTTCGTTTACGGATCCTTTCCTAATCGTGCTGGCGGTTCCCACGGGACTCATCGGCGTGATTCTTACTTTGGTTCTCACTGGTACAACACTGAACATTCAATCGCTCATGGGAGTTGTTATGCTGCAAGGAATGGTGGTTTCGAATAGCATTTTGATAGTGGATTTTGCAAATGTGCTGAGGACGGAAGGGCACACAGTTCTCGAGGCCGTCGCGGACGCCTGTCGCATCCGGCTGCGCCCGATTCTGATGACGTCTCTTGCGACCGTGGTGGGGCTGCTGCCTATGGCCTTTAAGGTCGAAACCGGAAGCGAAGCCTACGCCCCGCTCGCGCGCGTCATAATCGGCGGCCTGCTCACATCCATCGTACTCACGATCTTCGTGGTGCCTGCGGCGTACCTATTGATTTACGAGCGTCGCGCTGCGGCAAGCGCAGCCGTCGCTGCCGAGGAGGCTCGCGGATGAAACTCCATCCGGTAATCGCGGTGGTCGCGCTCATAGGCCTCGTTGCAAGTTCCGGATTCGCGCAGACGGCAATTTCAGCTCCGGCCGATCCGGTTGTGGCTTCGTCCGCTGCGGGGCAGGGCGTCCAAGATCTAACACTGGGCGACGCGGAAAAAATTGCGCTTCAGAACCATCCGCAGATCCAGGCGGCAACGTTCGAAGCCGAAGTGGCGACGGCGCAGACGCAAGCAGCTCGTTCCGCTTATTACCCGCAGGCGTACGGCAGCTTGACGGGAGCGGTCGCCGAGCACAACAGCCGTATCGCCGCCGGCGCCTTGAACAATCCAATCGTCTTCGACCGCTTCGCAAACGGTGTAACTGTCGGCCAGCTCGTCACGGATTTCGGCCGGACCCACGAACTGGTGAAAAGTTCCACCCTACATGCGAAGTCGGAGCAGGAAAACATCACGACGACGCGCTCCGAGGTTCTGTTGCAAGTGGCCGAAGCTTATTTCGGCGTTCTGAAATCGCAAGCGCTCTTGCGCGTTGCCGAGGAAACTGTGAACGCTCGCCAAACCGTGGCCGATCAGGTGGGCGCAATGGCGAACCAGAAGCTCAAGTCCGGACTCGATGTGAGCTTCGCGAATGTGGATCTGGCGCAGGCGCACCTTCTTTTGATTCAGACCCAGAATGATTTGCAGGCGTCGCTCGCCCAGCTCTCGGTCGCGCTGGGCTACGCGGATTTGCATATATTCCGCCTTGCCGAAGAACCTTTGCCGGCGGCACCGCCGGTTGATGTGACGCAGCTGATCCAAGAGGCCTTGCGCGACCGCCCGGAATTGATCAGCCAGAGGCTGCAGGTGAATGCCGATCAGAGCTTTGCCACCGCCGAGCGAGATCTCTGGTTACCCACAATCTCGGCGATCGGCGTGGCAGGACTTGTTCCTGTGAGCCAGGCAGAGCTGTCTCCCGCACCTCGCTATGCGGCTGCCGGGTTCAACGTCAATATTCCCCTCTTTAACGGGCACCTGTTCGGCGCGCTTCGCTCCGAGGCCACGGGTCGGGCCAACGCGCAGGAACGGTACCTCCAAGACCTGCAGAACCGCATTATCCGCGATGTACGCACGGCCTGGCTCAACGCAAATTCCTCATTCCAGCGCCTCGCGGTAACGGATCAGTTGCTGACAGAAGCGACGCAAGCGCGGGACCTCGCTCAAGAGCGATACAAGTTGGGTCTCAGTTCGATCGTCGAACTGAGCCTGGCCCAGTTAAATCTCGCGCAAGCCGAGATCACCGAAGCCGGAGCGAAGTACGATTATCAGGCGCAAACTTCAGTCCTAACCTATGAGTTGGGCCATCTGCGCTAACTTGTCTTGGCTTGGAAGGCGAAAGTGAGGACGATGGGCATGAAAGGTGCCCGACCGATGTGCGTGGGCCGACCCCGGGCGATCATGGAGGAGTATTTGTTTATGAGGACCCTGCCCTTGCCAATTCGCATTCAAAATAATTCAGGAGAGAACAATATGAAACTCGCTCGCTTGCTTCAATTCGTGGCAGCACTAGTGCTAGCTCTAGCCTCATTTTCAACGTCGGGAGCCCAAGACACGGCATCGTCCCACGAATGGAGGCAATCTCAAAAGACGGATGCATCGCGCGGAACCAGCTACACGCAATTTACGTTGGCGGGCAAGTTCCTTAAATCGCCGAAAAGTGATATATCCAATCGGCCAGCTTTGCGGCTGGAGTGCAGACCCAGCGGCCGGAGGTCCGGGGAATTCTCAGAAGCGTACCTCCTTATTGGCGCTCCCTTGAAGATCGATTTTGTCGAGCCCGAGCAGATTACGGCTGGGATCTCATATTATCAGAAGGTTTCAGTCCAATATCGCTTAGACGACGGCAAGCCAAAGCAACAGCAGTGGACGCCAGGCGGGGATAAGACTTCCGCGTCCATCCCGAAGGATGAGCTAAGGGAAATGCTGGGCGCACACACCGTCGTTATAACGCTCACTGAATCCCGGGGAGCAGAAGTAACCACGCAGTTCGATATACCCGACCCGGCGCAAGTGGCCGAAACCTGCGGCTTAGAGGTTCGCAGGAGATAAGCGGCGCTGCGAAGGGCCACTCCTGAGGCCGAATCCAGCCGGCAAATGAAAACGAGGCCGCATAAACCGCCAACCCGGCCCTCCCACAGGTTACGCCGCGTTGTAACGCACAATTAATATTCCTGTCACCGTAGGTTCAAACGGCCCGCTTAGGGTTTGGGCGCCCGGGCCGTACGGCTGGTTTGCGCCAGCGCAGAGTGCGGTGCCTTGGGCTTTCAACCAATCCGTCTTTTAGGTGACCTGTGCGTTCCCTGTTTGGCAGGGTATGTGAGCCTAGGTCAGGTACCTGGGGAAGTCCGGAACGGGGGCATCGTAGGCGCTTTTCAGCACGTATGCAATTTCAGCACCCGATAGGATTCAGCAGTTAATTCCAAGGAGGAGTGAATGCGAGTATTACTCTCATGCTTCATTGCCCTCGGTCTCGCCGCAGTTCCGGGGAAGGCTGGGGCAGGCTCACCAGGAGATGAAAAGGACGCCTCGGCAACGGCCAAGCCGGGCGACACATCAAAGGACAAACCAGCTGACTCTTCTACAGCCACCTCGAAGAACGACACCCCAGCGAAGCCGGGAAATCCTACTCTCGAGAACGAGTTGCAGCAACTTCGGGGCCTTCTTGAGGCCCAGGCAAAACAACTCCAGATCCAGAACGACCAGTTGAAGCAGCAGCAGCAGAAAATGGAAGCGATGGAGGCGGAGTTGAAGACGGTGAATGTATCCGTCTCGAATGCGATGACGTCAAATGTCTCGGTTCCCGCCGGCGCAAGTCTCGGTTCGAGTGCGAACGGCACTGCCATCGTTGCAACGCCCAGCGGCGGCGGCCAGGGCGGCGATGATGCCGGACCGGTCTCCATTCGCTTCAAAGGCATTACTCTGACGCCTGGCGGTTTCTTCGCGGCGGAAACGGTGTTCCGCTCGAAGGCCAATGTTGCAGACGTCAACACCGACTTCAAGAACATCCCGTTCCCCGGCGCCTCGGGCAGCCAGGTCGGCGAGTTCAACTTCTCCGCCCGGCAGTCCCGCATTTCGTTGCTGGCCGAAGGCAAACTCAGCAATGTAACGCTCCGCGGCTATTACGAGACGGACTTCCTCTCGGCCGGTGTCACCTCCAACAACAACGAGAGCAACAGCTACACACTGCGTCAGCGTCAGTTTTACGGTCAGGCTGCGTTCGAGAACGGCATCACGGTTACGGGCGGCCAGATGTGGAGCCTGGTGACCGAAACCCGGAAGGGTTTGGATAATCGGACAGAAGCGACTCCGATGACGATCGACGCGCAGTACAGCGTCGGATTCGACTGGGCCAGACAGTACGGTCTTCGTGTGACCAAGAACTTCGATAACAAGTTCTGGATCGGAGCTTCCATAGAGGGGCCGCAGACGCTCTTCGGCGGCAAGATCCAAACCCAGAACACCTTGATCGCCGCCCCGGGTGATCTCGGCGGTCTCTTTAACAACCAAGCCAACTACTCGTACAACAAGACCCCCGATTTCATCGTCAAGGGTGCTTGGGAACCCGGCTGGGGTCACTACGAGGTGTTCGGCATCCTCAGCAATTTTCGAACTCGCATCTTTCCTTGCGTCGGAGCGACCACCGCTGTCCCATGCCCCATCAACGGAGCGATTCAGTTCTCGAACTCCGGATTTGGCGCTTCGAACAACAGCATTACGGGCGGCGGTATCGGCGGCAACGCCCGGTTCTCCTTCCTCGACAAGAAAGTCGAAGTTGGTCTACACGCAGTTTACGGCTACGGAATCGGCCGCTATGGATCCAGCACTCTCGCAGACGTAACAGCGCATCCCGACGGGACCCTCGTAGGCCTCCACAACGGCCAGGGACTGGTTTCGCTCGAATTCCATCCAACCAAGACAATCGACCTCTACGCCTACGGCGGCGCCGAATACGCTGGACGCGCGGCATACGTGAATTCCGCGGGTGCCGGCGTCGGCTACGGTTCGCCGCTGCTCAACAACTTCGGATGCTTCTTCGAGCTGACGCCCACGAACCAGAACACCCCAACGGCACCGGCCAATTGCGAAGGCGACATCCGCGATACGATTGAAGGAACCGTCGGCTTCTGGCATAGGTTCTATACTGGCCCCAAGGGCCGCATGCAGTGGGGTCTTCAATACTCCTACTTCGTGCGCGAAACCTGGCGCGGGGTTGGCAGCGGGACGGTTGGCGGCAACGGTACCACTCAGACAGGTCTGGCCGTGGTCACCAATGGCCAGCCCACCGGCATCGACAA
>Ga0307475_10000973_pt1 | contig 17138 bp, 9 predicted proteins | sample atmos_gasesECM1C_FD_203317 | JGI IMG/M metagenome (GOLD analysis project Ga0307475, IMG submission 203317) | Hardwood forest soil microbial communities from Morgan-Monroe State Forest, Indiana, United States - atmos_gasesECM1C_515 | ecosystem: Environmental > Terrestrial > Soil > Temperate... | reverse complement strand
GGATCAGCGACGCCCATCTTCGACAATCGATAGCGAAGCGCATTTCGCGAGAGTCCCAGCGCGCGCGCGGCTTGGCTCTTATTTCCATTGGCGTGGCGGAGGGCTTCGCGAATCAACTGATCTTCCCATTGATCGAGCGTCATCCCAGGAGGCAAGCTAGGGGCGGCGCCATCCTCCGCCCGTGGCGACGGAACGTCGAGGTGAATGTCGCCGACATCGAGCATCGTTCCCGACGATAGCATCACGCCTCGCTGAATAATATTTTCGAGTTCGCGCGCGTTGCCCGGCCAGTGGAAATCCATCAGGCGATTCATGGCCTGTGGAGTGATTCCCTGGATGCGCTTCTGGGCGTCCGCCGCATATTTCGTAAGAAAGAAATTTGCGAGAGCCGGAACGTCGTCTTTTCGGTCGCGCAGCGGAGGGATGTCAATGGCAACCACATTCAAGCGGTAAAAAAGGTCTTCGCGAAATGTGCCGTCCTCAAGCGCGGCACGCAGATCGCGATTGGTTGCGGCGATCAATCGCACGTCCACCTTGAGCGTTTTGGTCCCGCCGAGGCGTTCAAATTCCTTTTCCTGCAAGACGCGCAGGAGCTTCACTTGAGTCGCCGCGGGCACGTCGCCGATTTCGTCGAGAAAAAGCGTACCTTTGTCCGCGAGCTCGAACTTACCGGGCTTGGCGGAGGTGGCTCCTGAAAACGCGCCCTTTTCGTAGCCGAACAGTTCGCTTTCGAGCAGATTCTCCGGGATAGCGGTGCTGTTGATCTTGACCCAGGGGCCGCGTGCGCGAGTGGAATGCTCGTGAATCGCGCGGGCGATGAGATCTTTGCCCACGCCACTTTCTCCACCAAGTAAAACCGTCGCGGTCGTCGGAGCGACGCGCTCGACCATCGCCAGCACCTCCTGCATTTTGTCGCTGCGTGCGATGATCTTGTCGTATTCGTAGCGCTTGCCTAGGGCTTCGCGCAACGAACGGTTCTCCTCGCGCAGTTGATGTGTCCCGAGTTCCTTGCGAATCACCAGCACGAGTTCCGCGAGTGAAAACGGCTTCAGGACGTAATCGCTCGCCCCGTCCTTCATGGCCTCTACTGCGGATTCCACGGTTCCGTAGGCCGTCATGACAATGACCGGCAGATTCGTGTTGGTGCGTTTTACGGCGTGAAGAAACTCAAGGCCGCTCATGCCTGGCAGTCGGAAATCCGTGACCACGAGGTCGAACGACTCTTTGTGGAGGAGCTTTAGGCCGGTTTCAGCGTCGGGGGCCGTTTGGGCGCGGAAGCCCTCTTCCGCGAGTTGCAACTCGAGCAAGCGCCGCATTTTTGCTTCATCCTCGACAATCAGAATGGACGGCTTTTCGGCAGCCATATTCCTGATCAATCCTCCCAGTAGCCCGGGCAGGCGCTAATCATTGGGAGACTCCGGGAAAAAAACATGAAAGCGCGCACCTTGAGTATCTTCGCTCTCGAGCTTGATCCAGCCGCGGTGATCGTCCACGATTTTAGCGACAATGGATAGCCCCAATCCGACGCCCTCTTTCTTCGACGTAAAAAAAGGGTTGAAAATCTGCTCGCGCAATTCCGGCGGGACGCCAGGACCGTTGTCCTGCATCGTTACTCCCACACCCGGCTTGCCATTGGATGACTCTGAGGCGATTTGGATGTCCATGTGTGCCTGGCGGCCATTGGTCGCCTGATAGGCATTGGTAACCAGATTGACAAAGACCTGTTCGCACAACTGCGCGTCCAAAAGGATCTCCGGCAAACGATTGGCGTAATGCCGTTCGATCGAAACGTGCGCATCAGGAAACTGGTGTCGAACCGTCTCGAGCGCGCGATCGACGATCTCCGCAACGCGCTGCGGACGCAGATCGAGGTGTGAAGGCCGCGCAAAATCGAGGAAGCGCGCCACCAGCGAATTCAGGCGATTCACTTCCGCGCCGATGTAACCGGCCAGTTCGCTCGCCAGCGGGTTTGTATTTTGCACTTTCTGTGCCAGCATTTCAGCCGAACCTTTGATGACTCCCAGGGGATTCCGGATTTCGTGTGCCAGTCCGGCGGACATTTGGCCGAGCGCCGCGAGCCGCTCCGACCGCCGCGCGTCTGCTTCGGCACGGCGCAACTGGCGGTTCGTTTCTTCCAGCGTCTCCGATATTTCCTGATACTTCAACGTCTGGCGCCGGCTGGAGGTGGCGAAGCGGTTGATCAGAATCGCTGCCAGGAAAATGAACAGGATCCGCGTCGCGAGCACGCTGGCGCCTTCCGGAGTCAGTTCATAGTCCTCAATCTGAATAGCCGGGATCAGGTACGAACAGTAGGCAAGGCAGGTTATGGCTGTCCAAAACAGCGTGCCGAGGGTTCCGAAATAAATGGCCGCCGTGGCGGCTGGCAGATAGTAAACGGGATAGTATTCGCTGTTGATTCCGAGCTCACCGGTGTGATCGATCAGTAGAGTCGCGAGGGCGATTTTCAGGATCACGCTATAAACGGGGCCCCGGGAGGGGAGGTGGGTGATCAGGCGTCCCTCGAATATTTGCAGAATGCCAATGGCGATGAGCGTGAGTTGTTTGTGGATCTCGTCAATAGGCGGCAGAAGCGCCAATCCTAGAAGGAACACCAGCCAGACGACGTCAATCCACCCGAACGCCGGGCGTTTGCGATCCAGAATCACGCGAGACTCCCTGCTGAATCTAACACGAGGCGCGAGGAAATTGTCGTGGTGATACGGAAGAAGGGCTCCGTCGGGTGAGCTTTTCAGGCCTGCCCCTCTGCTAGGAGCGCAGGAAGTGGTTCGCGCCGTAGACCAGGCCGAGCGTAAGAACCGCGATCAGGATCTCTCCAAGCGCGCCCACGATGAAAGGGCGAAGACCCTGTTTGCGCATCTCGCCGATGTTTGTCCGCAGGCCGACTCCGGCGAAGGTAAGCAGAAACGCCCAGCGTGAAAGATTCGCCAGGCTTCCCAACTGAGGTTTCGCGAATACCCCCACGGTCGCAAGCGTCGAAATGAAAAGAAAGCCCAACACGAACTTTGGAAATTTCTTCCAAAGAAACGCGGCTTTGTTTCCCACGCCCTCCGTCCGCTCCTTGCGTGACCAGTAGAGCGCATAGCCCAGCACGACGAAGCCAATCATCGCGTTGCGCGCCGTCTTGGCCAGAACGGCGACCTTCGCGGCAGCGTCGGAATACAACGCGCCGGCCGCGGTCACTTCCGCGGTGTTATCGATGCCCAGTCCCGCCCAAAGCCCGTAGCTCAAGTCGCTCAGGTGCAGCCAGTGTCCCACCAGTGGAAAGAGGAATAGCGAAATCGCACCTAGGGTAAGAATCGCGGCGATGGCGAACGAAGCGTCTTCGTCGTCGGCGTCAATTGCGCCCTGGGTCGCGATAATCGCCGAAACACCGCAGATCGACGAACCCACCGCCAGCAGCGTCGTCAGTTTGGGCCGGAGTTGAAACGCGCGACCCAAGGCGGTCATGAACAAGAGTGAAACTGCAATTTCAACCGCCACGAGCGCCAGACTGATGCCTCCGAGCTTCAAAACGTCCCCCAACAGGAAACGCGAACCGAGAAGTACAATTCCAGTCTTCAGCCAGAACTCGTAAGTCGCCAGGCCTGGCTTAAACGCGGCGGGGATTCCCGTGGTGTTGGCAATGACTAGGCCGATGGCGATCGCCCAGAGGACGTATTCAATGTTTGGCAGCGTGAGATGATGCGCTTTTCCGTAAGCAGCAATCGAGCGCTCCACGAACTTTCCCGCGTATCCAACGGCAACCAACAGGGCAAGTCCCGGCAAAATGCGCAACGCGCGTCGAAAAATACTATCCGGGTACGCCTGCGAGACTGCGATAGAACTGGCCATCGAGCGATTCCTCCTAAGATTCTTTCCGACCTGCGCGCCTTACCACGGAATTTGTTTTAACAAGCCCGTCCACACCAGTAACGCGAGTATCAAGGCGAGCGTGACGGCCCAGCCGTCGAGCGAAAGGCCAAATCCACTTCTCTTGTTTTCTTTGGCACGGCTCCCGGTTGTTTTGCTCAAGGTGTGTTGCTCCTTTCGGCGGTGGCATTCACTTGTGCGCTTAATTCCGGATCGATGGAATCGAGTGCGGATGTCTTGCCAAAGCCCTCATGCGTGTTCTCGATATTTCCGGCGCGGATTTGGCGGCCGGGCCGTTCGAGAGAACGTCCCATGAGCAAAATCGTAGGGGACTCGAGCCGCGGCGCCTTGGAGAGTCGATCGAGCGTCGTCCAATGGTGTTGCTCCTCTGACGATGTCACGCGGGAAACGATCACGCCCGGGGTCTCGGGTGGCAGACCGGCCTCGAGAAGTTCTCGAGCGAGAGAGCCGAATTCATGTCCCGGCATGTACACGACGAGGGTCAGGTCTTCGCGAATCAAGGCGCTCCAATCGTTCTTGCCCCCACGCTCATTTTCGCGCGCCTGATGCCCGCTGACGATCAGAATGCGCGAGCTCTTTCGGCGGTCCGTGAGGGGTCGACGGAGCGATGCTGCGGCCGCTAGTCCCGCAGTCACTCCTGGGACAACCTCGAACGGCACACTGGCTGCTTCGAGAGCTTCGAGTTCTTCGCCGAGGCGGCCAAAAATAGCAGGGTCGCCGCTTTTCAGGCGGATAACGTTCAGGCCGCGCCGCGCGGAGTCGATCATCAAGCCGTTGATTTCGCCCTGGGTGATCCGCTTTGCGCCACACCTCTTCCCGACGTTGAGCACAATGGCTCGAGAATTGGCCAGCGCTATGACTGGCGGCGGAACCAGATCGTCATACAGCACGATGTCCGCGCAGCGAAGCAGCGCGCTGGCCTTTACGGTAAGCAAATCCGGATCACCCGGACCTGCGCCGACCAGATAGACCTTGCCAGTGAGCGTTTTCACTGCTTTTCTCCCGTCGCCGGATTGCTGTTGGCGAGCTGATGCAGAAGTTGCTTCCGTTTCTCTGAGGGAGGTTCGGCGGCGATGATTTCGCGCCGGCGCAATCCGATTTCGCGCACCCAATCTCCCAGCGAATCATCGAGACTCTCCTCAAGCTCCCGACGAAACCGCTGTGCCAGAGCTGGACTTTCGCCGGTGGTCGAGATTGCAATTTGAAGATCGCCGCGCCGCACCACCGCCGGGAAGTAGAAATCACAGTTCGGCGGATCGTCCACGGAGTTGCAAAGAATGCCACGGCGTTGTGCTGCGAGAAAAACGGTGCGATTGACGCCGGCGAATGATGTAGCCGCGATCACGAGAAACTTGCCGCACAAGTCGTTCGCGCGGAACTCGCGCCGAAGCCACGCGAGCTTGCCGGAGCGCGCTAGATTTTCAATGTTTGGAATCGCGTGCGGTGCCACCACTGTGGCGCGCGCGCCGGCAACCAGGAGCGATTCGATTTTTGACCTAGCTACCTCCCCCGCGCCGACCACCAGGCAGTCGCGGTCGAGGAGCTTGATGAAAGCGGGGAACAGAGGCGCGCGCATTTTCAATCTCCCACTCCGTGAGGGACGGGACCCGGCGAAGCGTCGCGAGTCACGGCGTCGAGTGTGCGGCCGGCCAACTGAGCGCGAAGCTCGTCATCCGAGAATCGCGCGAAATAGGCGCGAAGGTCTTCATGTTCACCGCGGTTCGTGAGATAAAAGCCCAGCAGCCGCTCGATGGCATCCGGAACTTCTTGCGCCGGGCAACGGAAACCGACAGGCCGCGCAAACCGCTGGTGTTCGCCAACGCCGCCTCCCAGGCAGAAGTAGTACGCGTCCACAAAATCGCCGCCTTGCTTGATTTTTTTCCCTTCCAGGCCAATATCGGCGATGGAATGCTGGCCGCAGGCGTTCGGGCAACCGGTCACGTTTAGCTTGAGCGGCTGATCGAAACCCGGAACGCGCTCCTCCATCTCCTCGACAAGCCAGCGCGCAAAGCTCTTTGTCTCCGTCAAAGCGAGCTTGCAAAATTCAGCGCCGCTGCAGGCGACTGCACCCCGCCAGAATGGTGTGGCCATCACGCGCAGGCCCGTGTCGCCGAGCCCGCATACAATGGCATTCACATTTGCCCCCGGGACGTTGACCACCAGCAGATTCTGCATGTTCGTGGTGCGCAATTCGCCGCCTGCATATTTCTCCGATAAGTCGGCGGCAGCTCTCATTTGATCGGGCGTGATTCGCCCGCGCAGGACGGAGGCGCCGACGTAGAAGAGTCCTGGCTGCTTTTGTGGATGCACGCCGGTGTGGTCGCGATAGGCGTCAGCGGGAGGGGTTTCTTGTGCGCCGGGCTCGAGTTCAAATCCGAGCCGTGCGTTTAGCTCCGCAAGAAATTGCGAGGGAGTCCATGAATGGCGGGTGAAGAGGTGTTTCAGGCGGGCGCGCTCACGGTTTTCCCGCAAAACATCCTGGTCGCGAAAGATCTCCGCAATGCCGCGGACAACCGGCAGCACCTGCCCCCATCGCACAAAGGCGTCGAGGCGCACGGCAAAGTGCGGATCAGCCGACAAGCCGCCGCCCACTCGTACAGAAAACCCGATCTCGCGACTGCCGTGACGGCAGCGCTCGACCGCGGTCAAACCAACGTCATTGATTTCAGGATACGAGCACCAGAGTGGGCAACCCGTGATGCAAACTTTGAATTTGCGCGGAAGATTGTAGAATTCGGCATTACCGGAAATAATTTTGTTCGCCTCTCGAACCAGGCCCGACGCATCCGAGAGTTCATCGGCCGCGACTCCGGCGAGCGGGCACCCCGTGATATTGCGTGCCACGTCTCCGCAGGCGCCTTTCGGGGTCAGGCCCGCCCTTCCCAGCGATTCGATGACCTGCGGAATGTCCTCGATCGTGAGCCAATGGAGCTGAATATTTTGCCGCACGGTAATGTCCGCGACAGACCGCCCGTGCCTTTCGGCCAGGTCCGCGACGGTGCGAAGCTGATTCGCGCGTAACAGCCCGTTTGGCAGGCGAACGCGCAGCATGAAATACTTCGTAGCTTTCCCTTCACCGCCGCTGCCACCGAGCACGCCTGCGCCGTCACCCTGGGAGTAGATCCCCCACCACCGGAAATACAATGCGGCCCATTCCGGCAGGACCGAATCGCGGCCCCGGCGCGCGAAGTCCTTGATTTCCTCAAAGCACGCCCAAGGATTTTTTTCGAGTTTCAGCCGCTCGATTCGCTGCGCCTTCGTTTCTCGCGCCGCGGGAGTCTCTGTCGCAGTTCCCACAAAAAATCTCCAGAAAGAACCTGAATACAGCCCCGAAAACAAAAAGCCCGCTGACCATTTCTTGCTGGTCAGCGGGCCGCTTAAATCCGATTTGTTCCAGAGCTAAATGAGTCGGATCGCACCCCTGCGCCAGCCATGGGCATGACAACAACACGGGCACGGCATGCAAGCGCTAGGGCCGTTCAAGCAATCCATGATCAAATCCTACTCGAACTGGTAGTCTCGGTCAACGACATCGGATGCGGCTCTTTCCTTCCAGGATTCGGAAACTTCTGGACGGCGAATTTGTGATTCACGGGCCGAAGCGCCTGGGCCACGGCCACGCGCCTCGGCCTAGAAGCGGGAACTTAGCGTGCGATGTTGCGAATCTCTGAGTATGACGTGAACAAATCCCGATGCTGATAGAATCGGGGTAACGGACACCCTGCCGAGGGTTAGGATGTATCCCGGGAGGTGGGGGACACGTCTAAGTTCCAAGCTGTTTATCTCGAGCGAGGACATCGATCGATGGCCGATTCTGACGCACCGAAGAAGGACCAGACAAAGGTTCCACCGGCCCCCCCACACGACGACGAATACGCGCCACGAAAAGGCCACGGCTGGATTTGGGCCGTAGTCTTGGTGTTGCTAATCGGCGGGGCTGTCTATTTTTATCGCGCGAAATCGCGTGCTCAAGCGGCTGCGGCCTCGAAGCAAACGGGTCCTCCGGCGACCTCGGTGTCCGTGATTTCCGTCCAGACGCGCGACGTCCCCTTCTTCATCACCGGCCTCGGTTCGGTCACGGCTTTCAACACCGTAACGGTGAAGAGCCGCGTCGACGGCCAATTGATGAGAGTAAATTTCAAAGAAGGCCAGTTCGTTCGAGCCGGAGACGTGCTCGCCGAGATTGATCCACGGCCATTCCAGGTCGCCCTGGACCAGGCCCAGGGCCAACTCGCGAAGGATCAAGCATCTCAAAACGACGCCAAGATCGATTTGAATCGCTTCCAGCAACTTTGGCAAGCGGGAGTCGTCGCGCGACAGCAGTTGGACACGCAGCAAGCCCTGGTGGGCCAATTCGACGGCGCGATTCAGTCCGACAAGGCGCTAATCGACAACCAGAAGCTTCAACTGACGTATTGCCGGATCACCGCCCCAATTAGCGGGCGTGTCGGTTTGCGCCTGGTGGACGCGGGCAACATTGTTCACGCCGCCGACGCGAATGGCATGCTGGTTATCACGCAGGTGCAGCCTATCTCGGTGATTTTCACTCTACCGGAAGACAATCTCCCCCAAGTGATCACTGAAATGCGCAACAAGCAGCTCGCCGTGGAAGCATTTAGTCGCGACGACAAGACCAAGCTCGCTGACGGAAAACTCGTCACCATCGACAACCAGATTGATCAGACCACCGGCACCGTGAAGCTGAAATCCATATTCGATAACAAAGACCTCTCGCTCTGGCCGAACCAGTTTGTGAACATTCGTCTATTTCTGACTACCAGGAAGAACGCCACGGTAATTCCATCGGCTGCCATCCAACGCGGAACGCAGGGTTCCTACGTTTATGTTGTGAAAGCCGACAATACTGCAGAAGCCCGCCCCATCCAGGAAGATTTCATCGAAGGCAACATCGCCGTGATCAAACAAGGCTTGACGGCCGGCGAGCAGGTGGTGGTCGACGGACAAGACAAGCTTCAGGCGGGAGCGAAGGTCAATATACGTCCCGCGTCCCCCAATCGAACGCGGCCATCGGACCCCTCGCCTGGAGGGCAGAACCAGTGAGTCCGTCGCGTCCCTTCATACTTAGGCCTGTCGCGACTTCGCTGCTTATGGTCGGCGTGATCCTTGCCGGTGTCGTCGCCTACCGGCAGCTGCCCGTTTCAGCGCTTCCGCAGGTCGACTACCCGACGATTCAAGTCCTTACTTTCTACCCCGGCGCAAGTCCCGATGTGATGGCTTCTTCCGTCACCACGCCGCTCGAACGCCAGTTCGGGCAAGTCCCGGGGTTGAATCAGATGACCTCGACCAGCTCTTTCGGCGGCTCGGTAATTACACTGCAATTTGATCTGAATCAGAACATCGACGTGGCGGAACAGGAAGTGCAAGCCGCGATCAACGCCGGTTCCACCTATTTGCCAAAAGACCTTCCGAATCCTCCGATCTACAGCAAAGTGAATCCTGCCGATACGCCTGTCCTCACTTTGGCTCTGACTTCCGATACTCTGCCGCTTTCAAAGGTGGAAGACCTCGCCGATACCAATCTCGCCCAGAAAATCTCGCAACTCCCTGGCGTCGGATTGGTGACCATCAGCGGCGGACAGAAACCCGCCGTCCGCGTCCTTGCGAATCCCACTGCGCTTGCAGGATACGGTTTGAGCCTTGAGGATTTGCGTATCGCGCTCGGAGCGGCGAACGTCGACCAAGCGAAGGGGAATCTCGATGGCCCGCGGCAGTCGTTCACCATCGCGGCCAACGATCAATTGCTGTCGAGCGACGCTTATCGCCCGATCATCATCGCTTATCGCAATGGCGGACCGGTAAGGCTGTCGGACGTTGCTTCTGTCGTTGACGGTGCTGAAAATCAGCTGCAGGCCGCTTGGATGAAGACGACGCCCGCGGTGATCGTAAACATTCAGCGCCAACCCGGCACGAATATCATAGGCGTCGTGGATCGCATCAAGACGCTGCTGCCGCGACTGCAAGCCACGCTCCCTTCTTCGATCCGCGTCACCACACTAACGGACCGCACGACCACGATCCGTGCTTCCGTAAAAGACGTCCAGTTCGAACTCATGCTCACGATTGGGCTGGTGGTGATGGTAATGTTTCTTTTTCTGCGCAGTATTTCGGCCACCATCATTCCAAGCGTTGCGGTCCCACTTTCTATCGTTGGCACATTCGGTGTGATGTATCTGCTCAACTACAGCCTCGACAACTTGTCACTCATGGCGCTGACGATATCCACCGGCTTCGTGGTCGACGACGCGATCGTCATGATCGAGAACATCGCGCGATTTATCGAGGAAGGGCATCCGCCCCTCGAAGCCGCCCTGCTAGGCTCCGAGCAAATCGGATTCACGATCGTCTCTCTCACCGTTTCACTCATCGCTGTGCTGATCCCGTTGCTATTTATGGGCGACATTGTTGGCCGACTTTTCCGTGAGTTCGCCGTCACACTCGGCGTCACCATCCTTGTTTCTGCGTTCGTGTCGCTGACCCTTACGCCCATGATGTGTGCCCGGCTGTTGCACCATCAAGACGCGGCAAAACAGGGGCGCTTCTACCAGGCCTCGGAGCGTTTCTTCGAGCGCACCATCGCCATGTACGGCCGGGGCGTCAAAGTAGTCCTTCGACACCAGACGCTCACGCTTCTGGTTACCGCCGCGACGCTTGTTCTCACCATCGTTCTTTACTACGTGGTGCCCAAGGGGTTCTTTCCTGTGCAGGACACGGGCGTGATTCTCGCCATATCCGAAGCTCCGCAGACGGTTTCCTTCTCGGGCATGGCGGATAGACAGCAGGCCTTGGCCGGCGTCATCCTCAAGGATCCCGACGTGGAAAGCATTTCTTCGTTCATCGGCGTCGACGGTACCAACATGACGCCGAACGCCGGCCGCATCCAGATCAATTTGAAGCCGCTCGATGAGCGAAGCTCGAATGCGTCCGACGTGATCCGGCGTCTGCAACCGCAGCTGGCCCAAGTCGCGGGGATCACCCTTTTTATGCAGCCGGTGCAGGACCTCACGGTCGAAGATCGCGTCAGCCGCACGCAGTACCAATACTCGATTGAAGACGCAGATGGTAACGAGCTGGCGCAATGGGCTCCCAAATTCGTCGCCAAGCTCCAGTCGCTTCCCCAATTGCGCGATGTGGCTACCGACCAGCAAGACAAGGGACTCGAAGCCGATCTGGTGATCGACCGCGACACTGCCTCGCGTCTCGGCATTCTCCCGCAGGCTATCGACGACACGCTCTACGACGCCTTCGGCCAACGGCAGGTCTCCACGATGTTCACTCAGCTGAATCAGTATCACGTCGTGTTGCAAGCCGATCCGCAGTTCGCGCAGAATCCCGACGCATTGAAAAATATCTACGTGAAATCCTCCAATGGGACGCAGGTGCCGTTGAGCACCTTTACGCATTTCGAACAGAAGACGACGGCGCTCGCCGTGAACCATCAAGGTCAATTTCCTGTCGTGACGCTGTCGTTCGATACGGCTGCCAACGTATCGCTCGGCGATGCAGTCGACGCCATCAACGCCGCCAAGCGCGATATCGGCCTGCCGGTTTCGATCAATGCCAGTTTTCAGGGGACGGCGCAAGCCTTCGAGGCAGCCCTGGCAGGCGAGCCGCTCCTGATTCTCGCAGCACTCGTTACCGTCTACATTGTTCTGGGCGTTCTCTACGAGAGCTACATCCACCCGATCACCATTCTTTCCACCTTGCCTTCCGCCGGTGTAGGCGCGATTTTGGCGCTGATGATCTGCGGTCAGGATTTAAGCGTCATTGCGCTGATTGGAATCATCCTCTTGATCGGCATCGTGAAAAAGAACGCCATCATGATGATCGATTTCGCTCTCGAGGCGGAACGCAAGGAAGGGAAAAGTCCCGAGGACGCGATTTATCAGGCGTGCTTGCTGCGGTTTCGTCCGATCATGATGACCACCATGGCGGCGCTTCTAGGCGGACTCCCGCTCGCCCTCGGCAGCGGAACCGGCGCGGAACTGCGCCGCCCCTTGGGCATCAGCATCGTCGGCGGTCTCCTGGTAAGTCAGGTCCTGACGCTCTTCACTACGCCGGTCGTCTATCTGTGGTTTGACCGCCTCGCTCGTCGTCTCTCGCGCTATCGTGTTGGAAATGTAATCGAACCCCAGGTCGCAGGCGACTAACCCGCCATGAATATCTCATCGGCCTTCATCAAGAGACCCATCGGCACCTCGCTGCTGACCGCCGCTGTGATGCTCGCGGGAATCATCGCCTACCAATTCTTGCCCGTCGCTCCGCTGCCGCAAGTGGAGTTTCCCACCATTCAGGTTTCCGCCGGGCTTCCTGGTGCGAGTCCCGAAACGATGGCTTCGGCCGTGGCAACACCGCTCGAACGGCAATTTGGCCGCATCGCTAATGTGACGCAGATGACGTCGTCGAGCCTCCTCGGTTCGACGACCGTCGTTCTGCAATTCGATCTCACCCGGAATATTGACGCGGCCGCTCGCGATGTCCAGGCGGCGATCAACGCCGCCGCCGGCCAGTTGCCGGCCAATCTGCCCAGCGCCCCTACGTACAGGAAGAGCAACCCTGCCGACGCCCCCGTGCTGATCCTGGCGGTAAGCTCCGACATTCTGCCGCTGAGCAAGCTCTACGATGTTTCGGATTCGATCATCGCGCAAAAGCTTTCGCAGATAAGCGGCGTGGGCCAGGTTGTTGTCGGGGGAAGCGCACGCCCGGCGGTACGCGTCGAAGCCAATCCTTTAACGCTCGCCAACTACGGCATCGGGCTTGAGGATGTGCGCGCGGCGTTGGCGGCGGTGAACGCCAACACGCCCAAGGGCATTCTTGCGAATGGAACGGTTCGCTGGACGATCACGGACAACGACCAGTTGTTCACCGCCGCGCGCTATAGCGACGTGGTTGTCACCTATCACAACGGCGCTCCCGTGCGCGTCAGCGATATCGCGACGGTGGCCGATTCCGTGGAAGATGTCCACACCGCCGGTCTCTCGAATGGGGTTCCCGCAGTGGTCATCATCGTGTGGCGGCAACCCGGCGCCAACATCGTCGGAACGGTGGACCGCGTCCGTGCCGCGCTGCCCGAGATTCAAGCGTCGCTCCCTGGCGCGTTGAACTTAAACGTCGCGCTCGACCGCACAACCACGATTCGCGCCTCCGTTGCGGACATACAGCTCACCTTGCTCATCACGGTAATTCTCGTAATCCTGGTCATTTTCGCGTTCCTGCGGAATCTCTGGGCCACCGCCATTCCAGCCGTGGCCGTGCCCGTCTCGCTGCTTGGCACCGTGGGCGTGATGTATCTGCTCGGCTACTCCATCGACAATTTATCGCTCATGGCGCTCACCATTTCCACGGGCTTCGTCGTTGACGACGCGATCGTCGTTATCGAAAACATCACCCGCTATCTCGAACAGGGAATGTCTCCCGTTGAAGCCGCCTTTAAGGGTTCGCAGGAGATTGGCTTCACCGTTCTCTCGATGAGCACCTCGCTCGTCGCCGTCTTTATTCCAATCTTAATGATGGCGGGAATCGTCGGACGCCTGTTCCGCGAATTCGCCGTTACGCTCAGCATGGCGATCGCCGTTTCGCTCGTTGTTTCCCTCACCACCACGCCGATGATGTGCGCCAAGTTTCTCAAGCCGTATTCGAAAACAGAGCATAACCGCTTGTACCTCGCCAGCGAGCGCGCTTTCGACAAAATGCTGGCCGGCTACGACCGCGGCGTTAGCTGGGTCCTCAAGCACCAACGCCTCACGCTGTTCATCACCATCGCTACAGTCTGCGTCAACGTGTATCTCTTCTACATCGTTCCCAAGGGATTCTTTCCCCAGCAGGACACCGGCTCGCTCGGTGGCTCGATTCAGGCCGCTCAAGACATCTCCTTTGAAGCCATGCGCGCGAAGCAAAAGCAATTTAGCGACATCGTCCTCTCGGATACTGCGGTTGACACCGTGGAAGCCTTCGCTGGCGGCAGCGGCGGCACCATCAACACCGGCCGCATGTTCATTACCCTGAAGCCTCTCTCGGTGCGCAAAGTCAGCGCTGACCAGGTAATCTCGCGCCTTCGCCAAAAGCTCAGCGCCGTGCCCGGAGCTACGCTGTTCCTTCAGGCGCAGCAGGATATTCGCGTCGGAGGCCGCTCCAGCAACTCGCAGTATCAGTTCACACTCTCGAGCGAAAACCTCGACGAACTGAACACCTGGTCGCCTCGCGTTCTTCAGAAACTGAAGTCCTTGCCACAATTGCGCGACGTTGCCACCGACCAGCAGGACAAAGGCCTCGAAGCTGATCTGGTCGTCGACCGCGACACCGCTTCGCGCCTCGGAATTCCCTTCCAGACGATAGACAACGTTCTTTACGACGCCTTCGGCCAGCGCCAGGTCTCCGTCATGTACACGCAACTAAACCAGTACCACGTCGTGATGGAAGTCGACCCGCGGTATCACCAGAATCCCGACGCCCTGAAAGGGGTCTACGTGAAGTCGTCGAGCGGCACGCAAGTTCCGCTCACCGCCATCACTCACTACCAGCCACGCACTACCGCGCTCGCCGTGAACCACCAGGGACAATTCCCCGCGGTTACCATCTCGTTCAACCTGGGTTTGGGCGTTGCCTTGGGAGACGCGGTCACCACCATCGAGAATGCCGAGCGCCAGATCGGTCTGCCGTCCACGATTCAAGCCAGCTTCCAGGGCACCGCGCAGGCGTTTCAAGATTCGCTTTCGAATCAACCCGTTTTAATCTTGGCCGCCCTCGCAGCGGTCTATATCGTCCTGGGCATGCTCTATGAAAGCTACATCCATCCCGTCACGATTCTCTCCACGTTGCCGTCCGCAGGCGTCGGCGCCATTCTCGCGCTCTTGATTTGCCACATGGACCTCAGCGTCATTGCTTTGATTGGCATCATCCTGCTCATTGGCATCGTCAAGAAAAACGCCATCATGATGATCGACTTCGCCGTCGATACCGAGCGCAAACACGGCAAAAGTCCTGAAGACGCTATCCACGAAGCCTGCCTGCTGCGCTTCCGCCCGATTATGATGACCACCATGGCCGCGCTTCTTGGTGCGTTGCCTCTCGCCATCGGAACCGGAACCGGGTCGGAGCTGCGCCGCCCCCTCGGGATCAGCATCGTGGGCGGCCTCATCGTAAGTCAGATGCTCACGCTCTTCACCACGCCTGTCGTGTACCTCTACATGGATCGCTTCCAACTATATTGGGCCACGCGGCGCAAACACACCCCGCAGCGGCAAACTCCAAGCCTCGGCCCCTCGTCTTTTCCCGGCGCGACGCCCGGTCCCACCCCCGGCGATTGATTCGTCCGCGGCGTGAATCACCCCCAATTTGCTAGTAGTTGCCGCTCGTTTTTCGAAACGCCGCTCCCTCCGTTCGGTTACAGTTGAACTCCAACCGCGTGTGTCGTAATCTACCACCACTGCACCTGTAACCTCGGCGCGCCCGTAGCTCAGTTGGATAGAGCGTCTGGCTACGAACCAGAAGGTCGGAGGTTCGACTCCTCTCGGGCGCGCCACTTATCTCTTGCTCCACTCACGATTTAGCTCGCAGCTATGGCTTCAACCGGCTCACCATTTCTACGGATTTTACGGACAATTGGCTTCGGGACGAACGCCGGAATACGGAATCCAAGTCCAACGCTCGCCGCTAAGCTTTGCCGCCAGGCGTTATCGTCGCGCACCTGTTCCGCATACTGTGCCGTGATATCGCTGTTCTCATGGCCCAGCCAGAACTTTCGAACGTCCTCCTCGATTCCCGACTTCACGAGTACTGACGAGCGAAATCGGCGAAAAGCGTGGCAGGCTTTACCCGGCTCCTTCATTCCGAGTCTCTCCATAGCAGGGGTCAGGTAGCGATTGCGAAAGTTCTGATAGCTGACCGGCGTCGTGCTCTTCCGCGAAGGGAATAGCAGACCACGGCGACTAGCGACGAACTTCCGCAAGTACTCTGCCGCTTCCGGGCAAAGGTCAACGATGCGATACGCAGCTTCAGTCTTGAGGTATTCGACGACTTGGCTTCGCTTGACCTGCTGTTTGACGAGAATCATGGCGCAATCAGGCGAGAGGCATGTATCGATGTCAATCGCCAGAATCTCCGCGATTCTCATACCGGTTGCGGCGCTTAGTACATGGACCGCGTGCACCCACTGTTTCTGTGCATCGGCAATTAGGGTTTCGATTTCTGCCGCGGACAGCTTACCTCGCTGCTGCTCACGCCTAACGACCGGCGGCAAGTCGATGAAGTCGTTGTTCCAAGTGATTGGATACACCGGCTCGCCAAGATTCACAAGATGAATGTCGAGGTCTCGGGCGTGGTCTCCACTCTCGACTACGGCATGCCCAACCCCGCCAGGGTAGGACGCGCTACACTTACGTTCCGAGCACTGGACTTCCGCACCCCGATAAGCTCCCACACCAGGGTAATTGCGAGCCAAGCCGGCGAATACAAGGCGCACTTAGTTTCCGGCTACGATTACACGGTAGAGGTAACGGCTGAAGGTTTTTGCTCCAGTCACCGGCCAGCTTTTCGGGCAAACCCTGATTCGCACATTACATTCGATTTCACTCTTACGACGCACTGCAAAGGCGACATCGTGATATCGAACCCTGACGACCCAGACGCCATTTTTTCTTCTTCGATTCCATGGTACTTCCAAGAGAACATTCCAGTGGGAGCATGCGCTGACCAAGTGTGGATAATCGCCTTCGGAAAGCGCAATAGAGAGAACCATGTCATCAAGTATGCTTCCTTTGCGTTGCCAGAACATCCCGACGTCTCTATTCCAGTGACCATCAGTCTAGGCACGTACACCGTGCGTTCAGATAGTGCCACGTTGGACCCAGACAGCAGGACACTGCGAGCCGCAGGCCACGTCTCCATCGCCGATGGAAGCTCCTCGCCTCCCCAGCGGCTCTCCTGCGCCGTTGTGCCGCTGGCCTTCGCCCATCCACAGGTTCTGCCCTGCCAGCCTTAGAGTTGATAGTCCTGATTTCGAACGGTGGAGAGCGAGCCTTAAAAGAGTTGTTTCTGCCGCGGCAGCAATCCCCAATAAGCTGAGCCATTCGCTGACCGGCAATAGTATCGGCTTTCTCGCGATTCCTTGCCCAGATGGCTTGCGGTGGGCTTCCCTGAATTCCAGCGGCCCATACTCGGCAGAGCGGCTCCGAACGTGCCCACGGCTCTTGGGACCAGGCCCAACGGCCATCTGGTGAGCGCTCCTATCT
>Ga0307475_10000971_pt1 | contig 17146 bp, 10 predicted proteins | sample atmos_gasesECM1C_FD_203317 | JGI IMG/M metagenome (GOLD analysis project Ga0307475, IMG submission 203317) | Hardwood forest soil microbial communities from Morgan-Monroe State Forest, Indiana, United States - atmos_gasesECM1C_515 | ecosystem: Environmental > Terrestrial > Soil > Temperate... | reverse complement strand
CAGTAGTCGATGCCTCGGTTAGTTATCAGCGCCGTCTTCGCCCCGGTGGAATGAGTCCAGATTTCCTTTCCTGTGGTAGCGTCGAGGGCGACGATGCTATTGGTCCGCGCCATCACGTACATGACGTTGTCGACGACCAGCGGATTGAATGCGTAGGGCAGGTCGTCCCCAGTCTGATAACTCCAGACCTTCTTCAGCTTGCTGACGTTGCTGCGGTCAACCTGGTGTAGCGAAGAGTACTGCGCGCCATCCGCGGCACCGCCATAGGCGCGCCAAGTTGAAGGTGTGTCCGAGAGTTCCCCGTTGCTATTCTGACCGAATGAGCGCGCATCGCGGGACTTCCTGTCCTGAGCTGGCAACACATTTGTAAGGATCAGGGCAACACAGGAACAGGAAAGAAAAAACGCCCTTCGGAAGAAACGCCGGACTTTGTGTGGCGAACCTGGGTGATTCAACAAAGAGTCGTTCACTGGAATTCCCCCCGGCCTGCGTACAGCGGGTTACTCAATCACACGCAGACAATTAGGTGAAAAAGCGAACATATTGCCATTGTGCCTGATACGACCGTACTGTTATTCAACCGCTTCAGGTCGTAAATCTCGTCTTCACTCTTTTCTGTGACTGCGCGAGGCGTTGACCTGGCGGAGGCGGCAATCACCCAGACTGTCGTTCCGCCCCAAAATTGTAAATCCGGCGGACTTTTCTTCGGGCGGGGAATGTAGGTGACGTAACCAATGGATTCCCCGTCCGCGGAGGGCACAGGCAGTCCCGCTACGCCGGTGATATTGTGCTCCATCTGCTGAGTCCCGTCCGGAGAGCTCCTTACTATCTTGGAATTCCTCAGGAACACAAGTCTGGAACCATCGGCAAACCAAGGTTCCAATTTGGCTGCAAGTAAAACCAGTCTTTGTCAGAGCTGATAGCCACCTCTCCACAGTCCTTCCACGTGCGCGAGCCCAGGTCATAAACCCTCAGATTCGTTGTAGGCACTTTCCCAAAAACGGCGAAGTACCGGCCACCGGTGACGGAACGACCCGCTTTTGCGAATACATTCCATCAGTCACTATTGTTCGCCCCGCGCTGGTACAATTCTTAGGTTTGGGTAGGCCGAAACCCTTGGCTGTATTCATTCGTCAAAACAGGAAGGCGGGGGATTGCCAATCAAGCGTCAGAGAATATACCGGAAACGCTGTATTCCGCGAGCGTTGCAGTGCTTGGTCTCGGCCCTGGCGATGGCCGCGGTGTTCGCCGCTGGGTGTTCCAAGACTCAATCGGCCATCGCCCTAGGAGACGCGGCTCACCCTGCGCCGGTCCATTTATACACCGTTGCCGAGGAAACGGCTCGGCGGCGCATTCAAGCGGTAGGCTCGCTCTATGCGTTCGAGGAGAGCATTTTGAGTTCGGAAGTGGAAGGCCGCGTCGCCGAGGTGGTTGCGGACGTCGGAGACAATGTCAAACAGGGCCAGGTGCTCATCACCCTCGATCCGCAGGAACTCCAATTTGAAGTGGACCGCCAGCGCGGCTTGGTTACCCAGGTACGAGCGCAGTTGGGGATTGGCCCGAATGATGCGCCGCCAACCGACCCCCAAAAAATCGCTTCGGTGCAGCGCGCGGAAGCCGACCTGTTTGACGCCGATCACAAGTATAACCGCGCACAGCAAATGTACAGGGACAATTTGATCTCGCTGCAGCAACTTGACGAAGCGGCAAGCCGGTTCCAGAGTACGAAAGCGACATACACCGTTGCGCTGCAAGAAGTCGATCGGCTGAAGGCGCTGCTGATTTCCAGCGAAGCCAGCGAGAAACTGGCCGAAAAGAAGCTTGCCGACGCGTCCATTCGTGCGCCCTTTCTGGGTGCCATCAAGACTCGAAACGTGCATCCCGGCGAATATCTTCGTGTTCAGAGCCCGGTGATGGTGATTGTTCGGACTGACCGCTTGCGTGCGCGTCTGGCTGTGCCGGAGCGCTGGGCCGGGTGGGTCAAAGACGGAGCCACGGTCGATCTGCACGTGGAGGCCTTTCCAGGCGAAACGTTTCAGGGGAAAATCTCGCGCATCAATCCAGCGGTGGCGCAGGATTCCCGTACCTTTGAAGCGGAAGCGCTGCTGGCAAACATGGACGGGCGGCTGAAACCCGGTTTTTTCCTGCAGGCGTCCATTCCCAGCGAGAAGGAAGAGAAAACCATATTTCTTCCAGAACAAGCCGTGAATTATCGCTACGGCGTCTACAAAGTTTTTCTGCTGAACGGCAATCGCGTGTCGGAGCGGCAGATTCGCCCCGCCGGCCAGACTGAAGATGAACACGGACGGCGTTTTGAAGTCGCAGAGGGGCTGAAGCCGGGCGATCGTGTGGCCGTGGCCATTTCAGGCGATTTGCGCGATGGCGCCGTTGTACGTGAGCAAGCCGAACTAAACACGCCGGCGGCGAAATAATCTAGACGTGAAGATCGAGCGCGGCAATCTCTGACGTTTTGAAGTGATGAAACGATGAAGCTAGCCGAAACCTGCGTTAAGTATCCTGTTTTCACGGTGATGCTGATTGCGTTTCTCGTGACGCTGGGAGTGTTTTCCTACCGCGGCCTGGCTGTTGACCTTTTTCCCAAAGCGGACCCTGCCACCGTAAACGTGGAAGTACGGCTTCCCGGGGCGACTCCAGAGGAAGTTGTCACCGGAGTCGTTTTGCCGCTCGAGGATGCCATCTCCTCCGTGAGCGGCATCGATGAGATCGATGTTTATTCCTTCGAGGGTTTTGCCTATATTACCTGTACTTTTGTGCTCGAGCGCGATATCGAGGGCGCGGCTCAGGATATCCGCGAAAAGGTTGCGGGTGCCCTCGACCGACTGCCGCGCGACACTCTTCCGCCAATCATCACCAAGCAGGATCCGCAGTCTGATCCCATCATGACGATCCTCGTGAGCGGCCCCATGAGCCGGCGCGAGCTGACTGAAATTGCCGACAAACAGGTGCGTCGCGCCATCCAAACGGTAGACGGAGTAGGCAGCGTCGACCTTAACGGAGGGCAAGGGCGGCAAATCCGGGTTTTGCTGGATGCGCAGAAACTTACCTCTCACAACTTCACCGTGCTCGACGTGCGCGAAGCTCTGCAGCGCGAGAACATCGAAGCGCCGGGCGGGCGCATGATTACCGGCCCTCAGGAGTTGGGGCTTCGCACGCTGGGGCGCGTCACGTCCGCAGAACAATTCGGCGAGATCGTGATTGGGGTGCGCGGAGGCACGCCGGTGCGCATCCGCGATGTGGCACAAGTCGAAGATGGTGCCCAGGAACTGCGCACTTGGTCGGCACTGTTTCGGAAGGGCATCGCAGCGCAGGATGTCGTGGCCATTCAGGTTCTTCGGCAATCTGGCGTCAACACCGTGCGCATCGCGGACAACGTGAGGAACAAACTCGAGGATTTACGCGCCCAGATGCCACCCGGTGTGCAGCTCCAAATCGTCCACGATATTTCCGATTTCATCAAAGCATCTGTCCATTCGCTGCTCGAGCACCTGATTATGGGCAGTATTCTGGCGAGCCTGGTCGTCTGGCTCTTCATTCGCAACTGGCGCGCGGTGCTGATCACTGCATTGGCCATCCCCGCTTCCATCATTGCCACGTTCACGCTGATGCGGGGCATGGACTTCTCCCTCAACAACATAACGCTCCTAGCGTTGACGCTAGCCGTTGGCATCGTCATCGACGACGCCATCATCGTCCTCGAAAACATCTTTCGCTTCATGGAAGAGAAGGGAAGAGACCGAGTTTATGCGGCGATCGAGGCCACGAAGGAAATTGGGCTTGCGGTGATGGCTACGACGCTCTCGCTGGTGATCATCTTCCTTCCCATCGCTTTCATGACCGGTTATGCACGGAAATACGTGAATTCTTTCGGATGGACGATGGCGATGGCCATACTCGTCTCATTGTTGGTGGCTTTCACGCTGACGCCCATGATGAGCTCGCGCTTCCTGAAGCTGAGCGGAGGCGAAGAGAAAGCGCACTCCCAGGGTTTCCTGCACGCGCTGGAAGTGATGTATCTGAGGATGCTGCGCTGGTCCCTCGCACACCGCCGCGTGATCATCCTGATTTGCGTGGCGACTTTTCTCTCCACCTTTGTTTTCTATCACCTGGTGGGACGCGACTGGATTCCCACCGATGACCAATCCGAGCTGAACAGCTCCTTCACGCTTCCCGAAGGCACTTCGCTCGAAAAAACAACCAAGCTCGCACAGGAAATGGCGGAGCGCATAATCGCGTTGCCGGAGGTGGCGATCGTACAATCGTTTACGCACGGACCGACGAATCACGCGCATTTTTTCATCGTGCTGGTGCCGCGCGGCGAGCGAAGCCGCAGCCACACGCAAATGGCCACCGCGGTTCGTGGAATTCTCTCAAGTTATCGGAACATAACCTCCAACGTGCGCCTGCCTTCTGTGCTGGGCGGTGAAATCTATTTTCCCATTGCTGCGGTAATCCGCGGGCCGGATCTCAATCGACTGGCAGAACTCAGCAAGGAGGCCGCCAGCCGAATGATGAATTATCCAGAGCTGGTGGACGTCAACCCCAGTCTAAACCTGAACACGCCGGAGCTTCAGGTGAAGGTGGACCGGCAGCGGGCCGCGGATATCGGCGTGCGCATGACCGACGTCAGCGATGCCGTCAGACTCTTCTATTCCGGCGAGGACGAAATTACCCGGTTCAAAGAAGGCTCGGAACAGTATCCTGTCACCATGCAGTTGCTTCAAGAGCAGCGGGACAATCCCGACGTGCTAGCGCGCATGATGGTGCCCTCAACGAAATTGGGGCAGGTGCGCCTTGAAAACGTCGCCACCATCGGGCGCGGTGCAGGGCCCGCGACCCTGCAGCGCTACAACCGTGAATTTCAAGTCAGCGTCTTCGCCAACGTGGCAACCGGCTATCCGCTTGACCTGGCGGCGGCGCACACCGTGCAGTCCATCAAGGAAGTCGGGTTGCCCGCCGGGTATTCATACCTCTTTACAGGGCAAGTGAAAGTCCTCGAAGAGACGACGTGGAACCTTTTGTTGGCGATGCTGCTGGCCTCTATCTTTATGTACATGGTGTTGGCGGCGCAATTTGAGAGCTTCACCTATCCCTTCATCATCATGCTGACGCTGCCCCTGAGCGTGCCTTTCGCACTCTTCTCCTTGTTGATCACCGGCCGCGCCTTGAGCCTGTGGAGCGCTTTGGGAATGTTTCTGCTTCTCGGCATCGTGAAAAAAAACGGCATCCTCCAGGTGGATTACACCAATCGACTGCGCGCGGAAGGCATGCCAGTGCGAGACGCGATTCTGGAAGCGAATCGTGTGCGTCTGCGGCCCATCTTAATGACCACGCTTTCCATCATCGCCGGGCTGATCCCCGTGGCGATCGGCATCGGTGCGGGATCCGAGCAGCGCGCTTCCATCGCGGTAACCATCATCGGCGGGCAGACCCTTTGTTTGCTGCTGACCTTGCTGGTCGTGCCGGTGGCGTATTCCTACCTGGCGGAGTTCGAAGCCCTGCCGTGGACCGAATGGGTGAGTCGCCTGCTCGGCCGCGCACGCAGTTCCGTGCGCCCCTCCGACAACGATTGAGTGACTCACCTTGGGCCCCGTACCCAAAATGATAAGAACTGGGGTACTCCACGGCTGTTATTTACCTCGGCTTGCTAGCTTGCGACGAGATGCAAGAGGACATCGCTCGCTTTGCCAACGAGTGCTTTATTGCCTCTGTGGAGTCGCCATCGTTTGGCGCCTCCTATGCTGTGCCTATGTGTCTGTTGAATGGTATCCTGCCGGCTGTTGAGCATTACGACCGGCGATGCAACATGCAGCTGCTGAAAAAGGCTGCCGGCACGACGTGCGGCGCAGGAACCTGCTGCGCTGAGATGGCGAAAGCGGGGACTGATAACACAAAAAAAGCGTCTTGCAAAGGTTACGTGCCAGGTTACGTGCCAGCATGCAAAAACCTCCGGGGCAGGTTATCTATTTTGACTCAACCCACCCTCGAGAGTGAGCCATCGGAGAGTGGCCAAGGTCGCGAAGCTTGACGTGGTTTTAGTACGAAGTTTCCGGTAACGGACCAGTGGAAGCGCTGATCGGCACTAGCTTATTCGCTGGCACTCAAACGGTCACAAAATACTTCTTCAAATGTATACTCGCGCATCGGAATCGGCTCCTTCGGTAAGATGTTGAAGTAAAACGGGGCCGAAAATCTGAGGAGGTCATGGGCATGTTCCGATGGTCGGCCGCTTTATTTGCTTTGGTGCTGACGAGCATCTGTTCCGCGGATGAGAATCCGCCGCTGCTTTTGCATCATCCTACTCTGAATGCGACGCAAATCGTATTCGAGTATGCGGGAGATTTGTGGAGCGTTCCACGCGCCGGCGGAATGGCCCAGCGGCTCACCGCCGGGAATGGCGCCGCGTCCGGCCCGGTGTTTTCGCCCGATGGGCGTGAGATCGCGTTCACGGGAAACTACGACGGGAATTATGACGTGTACGTAATTCCCGCGACAGGAGGGGCTCCCAGGCGCCTCACCTACCATCCGTCAGAGGATGTGGTGATTGGCTGGACGATCGACGGTCAGCGGGTTCTGTTTACCTCGGCTCGAAACAGCGCCTCTTGGTACTCTCAACTCTTCACGGTCTCGCGTGATGGCGGATATCCATCACAGTTGCCCTTACCGATCGCCGTCGAAGGTTCCTACTCACCCGATGGCAAGGAACTCGCCTACGTTCCACTGGACCACGCTTTCGAGATCTGGAAGCGCTACCGTGGGGGCCGAACCTCGCCCATCTGGATCGCCAAGCTATCGGATTCCAGCGTGATCCCGGTTCCGCGCGACAATTCCAACGACTACAACCCCATGTGGGTGGATCACCGCGTTTTTTTCCTCTCCGACCGCAGTGGTCCAATATCTCTCATGAATTATGACACGCAGTCGAACACCGTGTCCGTGGCGCTGAAAAACGATGGGTTCGGTTTCAAGTATGCCAGCGCCGGACCGGACGCGATTGTCATCGAGCAGTTCGGCGCCATCTGGCTCTACGACCTGAAATCTGGCACAGCCCATAGAGTGGATATCCGCATCGCTGGCGATCTGCCGCAATTGCGGCCGAATTTTTTGAATGTTGCGAACAAAATCGTAAGCGCGGACATTTCGCCAACCGGTTTGCGTGCGGTCTTTGGAGCCCGCGGCGAAATTCTCACGGTCCCCGCGGAAAAAGGCGATATCCGCAACTTGACCAAATCGCCCGGAATTGACGAGCGTTCTCCCGTGTGGTCTCCCGACGGGACCAAAATTGCTTATTTGTCCGATGAATCGGGCGAGTACGCGTTGCATATTAAGAATCAAAATGGCCAGGGCGAACCGGAAAAGATAAGCCTAGGCACTCCCGGCTCGTATTTCTATTTTCCGGCCTGGTCGCCCGACAACAAGAAGATCGCCTATGCCGACAAGCGACTGAATTTGTGGTACGTGGATCTTGAAAAAAAAACGCCTGTGAAAGTCGCTCATGACCGCTTCACGCCGCCGGACCAAGTTTCCAGGGTCGCCTGGTCTCCGGACAGCAAGTGGCTGGCTTACACGCAGCAAGAAGTGAGCCACATGCGTTCCGTCTTTCTCTATTCCTTGGAGATTGGCGAGAGCCAACGCTTGACGGACGGAATGAGCGAGTCGTTCTCGCCGGTCTTTGACAAAAGCGGAAAGTATCTTTATTTCCTGGCAAGCACCGACGCGGGTCCGACGCTGGACTCTTCCATGCTCAGCTTTGACCGTCCGGTGACCAGCAATGCCTACATCGTCGTCTTACGCAAGGAGTTGCCTTCTCCACTGGCCCCCGAAAGCGATGAGGAAGGACAAGCGAAGACCGACGCCAAATCCGAATCTCTGAAGCCAGATGGAAATGAATCAGATTCCCCGAAAACGGAAGGCCGGGAAAAGGAGAAGCCCAAGCCACCGGAGCCAGTGAAGGTGGATTTTGAAAAGATCAGCCAGCGCATCCTGGCGCTCCCGATCCCGGCAAGAAACTACACGGAAATAATTCCCGGAAAAGAGGGCGTGCTTTTCATCTTGGAAGGGCCTTTGGTCGAGCCTTTGAACGGACCGAGTACGCTAACAGCCCATCGCTTTGAGCTCAAGACGCGAAAGACCGACAAATTGCTCGACAACATCGTCGCGTTCCATGTTTCGGCGAATGGCGAGAAGCTTCTCTACCGGCTGGCTGGGGGCTCTCGGTCCGAAGGAAACACCCCCCTTCCGCAAACGTGGGTCATTGCGCCGCTTCCTCCCGCGCCCGGTCCGGGCGGCACGGGGTCAGTCGCGTCACCGGGAGCCGGAGGGCTTTCGGACGCAAAAACGTTGAACCTCAGCTCAATGGAGGTGCGCGTCGAACCTAGGACGGAATGGAATGAGATGTATCACGAGGCTTTCAGGTTCCAGCGTGATTTCTTCTACGACCCAGGCTTCCACGGTCTCGATCTCGCCGCAACGGAGAAAAAGTACGCCGCTTATCTTCCAGGCGTCGCCTCGCGCTCCGACTTGAACTACATTTTTCAAGAAGCCATGGGCGAGCTCACGGTAGGGCACCTGTTTGTTTTCGGCGGAGAGAGCCCGGAAGTAAAACGCGTTCCCGTGGGGCTTCTCGGAGCTGACTATAAGGTTGAGAACGGCCGGTACCGTTTTTCACGCATCTATGATGGGGAGAATTGGAATGCGCAATTGCACGCGCCGCTGACGCAACCTGGCGTAAACGTTTCCCAGGGCGAGTATTTGCTAAGCGTGAATGGACGCGACGCACGAGGCACCGATGAGATCTACAGTTTCTTCGAGGAAACGGCGGGCAAGTCCGTGATTCTGCGCGTGGGACCGAATCCCGACGGCACCGGCTCGCGCGAAGTGACCGTCGTTCCCGTGCAAAGCGAAGGAGGACTCCGAGGACTGGCGTGGGTTGAGGACAACCGGCGAAAAGTGGAGCAGCTCAGCAATGGAAAGCTCGCTTACATCTATTTGCCCGACACCGCTGCGGAGGGATACACATTCTTCAATCGCTACTTTTTCTCCCAGGCGGGAAAGCAGGGAGCGGTGGTGGATGAGCGTTTCAATGGCGGCGGCGCGAATACCGACTACATCCTGGATTATCTGCGCCGCACGCTCATGAACTTTCGCACGACGCGCGATGGTGAGGACATGACCACCCCTGTCAGCCTGATACGCGGTCCGAAAGTGATGATCATCAATGAATACGCAGGCTCGGGTGGCGACGCCATGCCTTGGCATTTTCGCCAGGCAAGGATTGGCCTACTCGTTGGAAAGCGAACCTGGGGCGGGCTGGTGGGATTTTACGGCCCCGGCGAATCGCTCATGGACGGAGGCGTCGTAACGACTCCGAGCCGCGGATTCTGGACTCCCAACAACAAATGGGAGGTCGAGAACAACGGCGTCGCGCCTGACGCCGAAGTGGAACTCGATCCCAAAGCTGTGCGCGAGGGGCACGACCCGCAACTCGAGAGAGCCGTTCAGTTACTCCTCTCGGATCTTGAGAAAAACCCCCTTCCCACATACAAGAAGCCGCCCTACCCCAACTACCATCGCAATTCTGCAGCGCCTGCAGCTCATCCGGATAACTAATGCATGCTGCCCGAATTGGCGCATTGAACGGGCGGGGATTGAAATTTATTGGACGTGGCAGGTGCACTCCCTGGTAACCCGCATTACGCACACGGTTTGGGGTGATTTCACTTTCCGATTACGGCGTTACCAGACTTAGCTTTTACAGTGCGCGAGTTCTTGCATTAGCCATTACTTAGGGTCAGAAAATGTACCGTCGCCCAGCGCTTCCAAAATCGCTCAATATGCAACTCGCTGCAATCGAACCGAACAAGGATGACTCTTAACTTCCGAGCGGACGCTACTCATCATCAGGGTCGGTGGGAGGACGCTTGTCGTTGATGAAGTATTCGGCTTTGAGTGCCGCGTGGATTGCACGGAAGGTGACGGGCGTATGGATGAGGTTGAAACAATCGGAAAGGTCGTCGGCTGGACCGTCCGCGTACCCGAGCGGGGGCAGATTGTAAGTGGTCTCGATGAATTTGAGGATGCTGCCAAAGTCGTGTGTGGTGTGAGAAATATAAGCGGTCTTGGCGTACGGTGAAACGACAATCAAAGGAACGCGGAAGCCGTAGACATATCCCGACCCCCAACTGACGCCGTCGTTGATAACCTTGGGTGCGACGTGATCATACCAGCCTCCCCAATCGTCCCAAGTGATGATGATGGCGGTATTGGCCCAGTATGGGCTATTGCCAATCGCGTTGACTATCGCGGACACCCAGGAAGGACCGCTGCCGTCGTTCGCGACGGCATGATCGGAACTGAGCCCGTTTGGAATGATCCAGCTCACTTGCGGGAGCTGGCCGTTGGCGATGTCCAACAACACTTGCGATTGCGGGATTTTCACGTTGTTCGTCCAATCCGGGCCTGTGCAGGTGAGCGTGCCGTTGACGGTCTGCTGCTGGCAGATGTGTTGAATGGCGTCGGGCCCAGTCCAGATGGAACCGGCAGAAGGGGCGTAGTAGCGCCAAGTCACACCCTGCGTATTGAGGAAGTCGGTCAAAGTGGGATGGTCGAAGCAAGGATACTGGGGCGCCGGATTCGTTTCGCTTCCGGTGGGATCGATCATTTTGACCCTATTCGTCAGTGCAGCAATGCAACCGGCGGGGCTAAGGTTGGGGTTTTCGGCGGCGAAAAGATTGCTACCGGTGGTTGGAGCCGAAGTGCCGGAAATAATGAACTGGTGAGCCGGAAAGCTTGGACCTTCGTTGGTCTGAAACATGCGGTCGCCAAACGTGTACTGCTCGGCCAACGCAAAGTAGGGCTGAACGTCGGCTGGCTTGACGTACATGTATTGCGGATTGGGATGAGCGTTCGGAGGGCAATTGGCGGCCGGAGAGCAGGGGATCAGGTTTGCCCCGTCCATCTTGCCGCCGTCGTACATGGAAACGAAAGCGGCGTTGGAGTGGCTGAGATCGTAGTTTTGGGGGTTTGAGCCGGTTGTGCCCAGGTCGATGGGGCTTAGCGGAATGGTCTGGCCCGTGGAATTCAAACCGCTGCTGGCGATGTCGGCGCCCCGGGATATCAGAACGGGATCTTGGAACAGATTGTCAGGAGTGCGGTTCTCTTGAAAGATGACCACGATATGCTGGAACACTGCCGCCGTTGTCAGGCTCAGCATCTGAGAACCGTTACTGGGAGCCATACTCTTGGCGTCGCTTCCAGTGACGGTGATGGTGGAGTTGCCGCCGGGCGTGCTGCTCGAAGTAGCTACGGTCAGCGTGGAAGTGCCTGGAGTGGCGCCAGAGATAGTCACCGTAGACCCGCTGAAAGAACAACTAGGAGCCGGCGTGCCGCCGCTGGTCATACTGCACGAAAGGTTGACGCTGCCCGTATAGCCATTTGCCGGAGTCACCGTGATGGCGGAAGTGGACGTGTTTCCGGCGGTGACGGACGCTGGGCTCAGCGGCGTGGCGGTGAGCGTGTAGCCAAGCTGCCGCCCCATTGGCCCTGTTGACGAGCTTGAGTTGCAACCACTTTGGCCGAGCAGAAGCGCGCTCAGGCTGAGGAATGCACTGGAGACAAATAAGGTACGAAGGGGACTCATAAGAAAAACCTCCTGGCAATCGCGGTGTTGTACTTCGCTGAATATCAACACGGCTGGCGATGAATTGACTCGGACAAAACACACTTTCCTGAGGCTTATCTCGCCCATGGAGAGCCATGTCTGGTGTTCCCTCGCGGTCTAGTTTCCGATTACCGCAGCGTTAACCAGAGAGGATGCCCGTGGTGAGAGGTAATCTCCGTTGGTAGCACTAGTCTTGGCGCTTGTCTGATATGTTCTGTCCCGAGTGCAAATCCGAATCCGCCCGGGTTTAACCCGCTGTTCCGACTGTGACGTGGACTTGGTCGCGGAGCTTCCGAAGCAGCTGGTCGACATCGATTTGAGCAATCTAAAGAGTGTGTGGGGTGGCAAGGATCAAGAGCGATGTGCAGGGCTGCGCGAGAAATTCAACGCCGCAGGCATCCCTTTCAAGGTGGACCGACGTCGGCGACAATATCTCATCGGGATAGACGAATAGGATTGCTGTGCCAGCCGAATTCTTCGGGTAGGCGCGACAAATAATCAAATATTAAATCTGGACCGCTTGAATCGGCCTCTACTATACCGCTAAGCGCGCTAATCCTGGAATGCGAATATGGTATGCGGGGCAACCTCGGTCTCCAAGATGAGCAGGTCACCGGAGCGCGCCGCCACAGCGCCCGCCTCGCCACCCAGAAAATCCCCGTCGCCCTAATTCACTGCTGCCAAGATTTGCGAAACGCAACTGGCGCTTAGAACGTCCTAATAGCGCAGAACGCGACCTGACTCTTTTGACGGAAAAACGGAAGGCAATCATGAAGAGAGAGAGATTCGTGCTCCTGCTATTTGTGTGTGCGGTACCAGCGATGGCCCAGGATCGGTCGGCGAACTTGCGCTCGGCCGCAGGGTGCGGTCCTGCAGCAACCGAGTTCTCGGTAAAGGTGGATAAGAATCAGCATGTCGTTACGCAACCACAGCCGGGAAAGGCGCTGGTGTATGTGATCGCACAGGAAAGCCCGGACGACTCCTACAATATAGGAGACATCACCACGCGCGTGGGTCTAGATGGAACTTGGGTAGGGGCGAACTATGGGGAGTCCTATCTCTCGTTTTCCTTGGCGCCGGGGGAGCATCACGTTTGCGTAGACTGGCAATCCAGCCTTGCGTCTAGGCAACAGCTAAGCGGTGCAGCCGAATTAACTGCAGAGGCGGGCAAGACCTACTACTTCCGAACTTGGATTTTGCCCTCCGGACTAATGGGAGGACATCGCGAAGGGTTGTGGCTGAAGCAAGTAGACTCCGCGGAGGGGTTGTTATTGTTGTCCAAGGCCGGGCAAAGCGCGTGGAAGGAAAAGAAATAGACTCAGTCCGCTCGGCGACTCCAATTCTTGGTCCGCCGCAATCGGTGACGAAAAGGGAGTCATTTTCCTCGGGCAAGCTATCGACTGCGAAGCGGCCGTAGAGGAACGCGTCCATCCCCGATCCAAACACTCGAAAGGCTGTTCCCAGTTTGGTTTCATCCGGTGGAGAATGGAAGACCAGATTGAAATAAATTGGCAGTGCCAAGCGAACGAGGATCGGTCGCAAGGGATGCTTCTCCGGTGAGATGTAGCTGAATATTCCTTCTTGCTGGTTATCGTCGTCGCGCGTGCACTCGTCTCCTTTTCCTTCCTTCACTCAGACGAGTTCTTCTAAATTAAAGTTGCAGCGGAACGGGCTTTTTTCAACAAACTGTTAAGTTAATGGCATGAGGCATAATCACCCCGCAGTTTCGGAGAGGAGTAATCACTTTTATGAAGGAATCGATTGGCCGGATGATTCTGACAGGTAGTATTGCCTGTGCGATCTCGATTGGCGCGGTGCGTGCGCAGCAGGGGACGCCGCTTACGACGGAACAGCGAGAGCAGCGCTTGCAGACAGAGAAGGAGCTCGAATCGGTGGCCATCATCGAACGGAAGGTGATGGTGCCAATGCGGGACGGCATTCGGTTGGCGACAGATATTTATAGGCCGAAGGATGCGACCGGAAAGGTGCCCGTCATTTGGGTTCGCACGCCGTACAATTTTAATTTCTGGGACGTGCGGAATGGATTGCCGGCGGACATGAAGGCAGCGCTGACCGCGGTGAAGCGCGGCTACGCGTACATTGTGCAGAATGAGCGCGGCCATTTCTTTTCCGAAGGCAACTACGACATTCTTGGTGCACCGCGCACCGATGGCTACGACGCCATCGCCTGGCTCTCGTCACAACCTTGGGCGAACGGCAAAGTCGGCACGACGGGCTGCTCTTCCACTGCGGAATATCAGATGGGCATCGCTGCGATGGGTCATCCCGCGTATGCGGCGATGAACGTCCAGGGTTTTGGCGCCGGTGTGGGGCGCGTCGCGCCATACTACGAGCAGGGCAACTGGTATCGCGGCGGCGCCGTTCAAATGCTGTTTATTACCTGGCTCTATGGCGAGCAGAACCAGGTCAGGCCGATGTTCCCGTCGAATACTTCGCAGGAAGATTTGATCCGCGCTTCGAAAGCGTTCGATCTCGCCCAGCAACTTCCTCCAGTCGATTGGTCAAAAGCACTGTGGCATTTGCCAGAGCAAGATATTTTGAAAGCGGTGGACGCGCCTCGGGGGATTTACGCGGATGCCATGCCGATTGAAACCGGCGGGCGGATGATTCAGCGGACGCCAAGTGATCCAGCCTGGTATAAGGGCGGGCTGTACCACGATGACATGCAGCTCAATCTTCCCGGTCTATGGTTCATGTCCTGGTACGACGTATCGGTCGGGCCGAATCTCGCGCTTTACAATCACGTTCGCAAGATGGCGAAACCCGAGATCGCTAATGAGCAGTGGGCGGTCATTGCGCCTGTTACGCATTGCGGATATACGCGGGCGACAGAAGATACCGTCGTCGGCGAACGAAGCATGGGCGATGCGCGGCTCGAGTACCAGGAGATTGTGTACAGCTTTTTCGACCGCTTTCTGAAAGGGGAGAAGAGCCCGCGCCTCGAGTCGCTGCCAAAGGTTACCTATTTCACGATGGGCGCCAACAAGTGGCAGACATCGGAGACTTGGCCGCCTGCCGGCGCGCAAAAGATCACGCTGTTCTTATCCAGCGCGGGTCATTCCAACTCCCTCACGGGAGATGGTGTGCTCGTCATGTCGTCTCCCGCTGCGGATAAACCAGACACGTTCACCTACGATCCCATGAATCCCGTCCCTTCCTATGGCGGAAACGTTTGCTGCACAGGCTCGGCCGTTCAAGCTGGCGCCTTCGACCAGCGCAAAATGGAAGCGCGCAGCGACATCCTCGTCTACACCTCGGAGCCCTTCAAGGAAGGGACAGAACTGAGTGGACCTATCGAGCCCATGCTGTATGTTTCATCGGACGCGAAGGACACGGACTTTACGGTTAAAGTCCTGGATGTCTACCCTGACGGGCGCGCTTACAACCTCGACGAATCGATTCAGCGCCTGCGCTATCGAGACGGCTACGATAAGCCGATGGTCTGGATGGAGCCGGGGAAGGTGTATAAGGTCGACCTTCAACCACTTAACACCAGCAACTACTTCGATGTTGGTCACCAATTGCGCATCGAGATCTCAAGCAGCAATTTTCCACGCTTCGACCGCAACCTAAATACCGGCGGAAGAAATTATGACGAGGAAAAAGGCGTCATCGCACATAATTCCGTTCATCACTCGAAGCAGTATCCTTCCCAGGTGACCGTGACCGTGGTCAAGCATGCAGCCGGAGCATCAGCCGGAGGTCGGCAGTGACGGCCAGGCAGCATGTTCACTTCTCCCAATGTTGGGAGTTGAATTGTCTGGGGTCGAATATGGCAGGGTCCAGCTTCGGATTCGCCTGAATTTCGGAATATTCCTCGCTGAACACATTCTTCCCGGCCACAAAGAACTCGACGCGCGCAGCTACCCAGCCGACCGGAAGCTGGCGATAATCGGCAAACCGTGAGTCGGCCGTTCTTGCCGCGTCCCGCCGGTCCGGCGCAATCATGCGGACAAACAGGAGGCGCTTTTTCTCCACCCAGAATTGCTTCGACTTCAGGTCACCCTTATCCGCGCCAACGACGTATACAAATTCCCCATCCCAAGAGTCCTCGCGGAGCTTGGTCAAGTCGAACCCTTGGCCTTTTACCTGGTCGACCGTGGCTTGCGTCGGCTGGCGGTACACGTCAAAGCCCAGGACTAAGAGCATGTGCACGAAGGGATGTGGGTCCGACGCTTTGCCATTCTGGAACGAAGTCAGGGCGCCGTTCGCTACCAGCATGCCATTGCCGTCAGCCGGTGGGCCAATGTCGATACGTAGGTTTCCGGGCAGTAGCATCGCCTCGTGCCAGATTTCACTCTTATCTGTGCCGTCGTCGTTGTGCGTCGTACTTTTTTGTGTGAAGGTCAGGGTTTCGTACCAATTGTTTTGGTAACGACCATGCATGGCGCGCAAGAGCGTCTCGCCATCGCGAATTTCCTGAGCAGGGATTCCCGCAGCCAGAAGTGCGCAACCCGCAGCTAGAATCAGAACTGCTCTCCGCCTCATTCGAATTTGCATGTCAGCCCTTATGATTGTCTTGTCTATTTTGTAAAATCACTCAAGCGTCGCCCTTCTATATCAGGAGTCACGAAGCGCCGCCAGCGATAGCTTCCCGCCGTGCTATGTCCGTGATGATAGTGCGCGAGGCCATGTAAAGCGCAAAAGCGAGCGCTATGCATAGCACTGGAATAATCAGCATGGCTTGCTGAAGGCCAATGGCGCGGAAAGTTTCCGTGACCGTGGCTGAACCCGCTAGCGCCGCGGCGCGATGCGCCAACAGGTCGCTCAGCTTACCGGTGAACAGCGGTCCGAGGGACGCGCCGCACATGTACATGGCCATAAAATAAATCGCCATCGCCGCACCGCGCTGGTTCGGAGAAACTATATCCTGTATCGCCGAGTACACCAGCCCGTAGTACGTCGTGAGAGCAGAGTATGTCAGCGCCAGGAACGCCATGGCCACGAACAAAGAGCCCGCGGACTGAAGTATTCCCGCGCATGCAAACGGAATGGCCACTAAAGCCATGACGGCGGCGCAAAGCATGCGGCCGTCTTTGCGACGCTGGACGATGAAATCGCCCAGATAGCCCGCAAGAGTTCCCCCGCTGACGCCTCCGGCTAGATAGACGACGCCCGTGGCGATGCCGGATTTCGCCAGCGACAGGCCGTGGACGCGGCTCAGAAACGCCGGCAAGAAAGTTCCGATGGCATACATGCTGAAATTCAGCAGCGCACCGGAGGCGATGATCCACCACAGCGTGGGGATACGCAGCACGCTCCACATCGAGCTACGTGCTTGCGGCGCGCGATGACTCTCGCTGGCGCCGCGCTCCGGTTCGTGGAGCATCAGTAAAGCGGGAACCAGCAGCAACGCCGGGACCGCCGCAAATACCATTGCGGCTCGCCAGCCATACGCCTGTGCTATCGGGCCGCTGAAGAAAAAACCGAGTGCGCCGCCGACTGGCA
>Ga0307475_10000970_pt1 | contig 17147 bp, 10 predicted proteins | sample atmos_gasesECM1C_FD_203317 | JGI IMG/M metagenome (GOLD analysis project Ga0307475, IMG submission 203317) | Hardwood forest soil microbial communities from Morgan-Monroe State Forest, Indiana, United States - atmos_gasesECM1C_515 | ecosystem: Environmental > Terrestrial > Soil > Temperate... | reverse complement strand
CACTGAGGCTTAGACCCAGGTTTGCTCCCGTCGATCCCGGAACCAGATTGCCGGTACTATCGTAGCTCGCGGTAGGTGCGACAAAGTTGGTGGTAGGAAAATCCTGGCCGCCGATGTTATGCGAGCGCGAGCCAGCGAACTCATAGACGATCAGCGTGGAGGAAAGATCGTGCCTCGCTCCGGTCAGGATGCTGAACACCTGCTGGTCGGGGCGCCGAATATAGTGGCGATAAACATAGTTCCCAGGCGAACAGGGGTTACTGCCGGGGTTTGTCGCGTCCGCAGCCTGATTGACCGCAACGCAATCCTGAGCGTTGTCAAACGTGATCTGCGAACCGTTTACGGATTTGATTGTATTGCCGGCGTTGGGAGTATACACCCAGGTGTCGCCGTAATCGTGAAAATCGGAATACAGACCCTTCACATATACGCTTACGCCTGGCTTAACGTTGTAGTCGATGCCGGTAGCGAAGCCGTAGCGCGTGCGGTAGTACGAATATGACCGAAGATCTTCCGAACCAACAACGGCCACGTTGTTGCCCGTCGCGGGATCCGTTCCCGTACCTTGTGAAGGCTCCAGGTCGTTGATGCCGCGGTTGTTGCGGTCGAAAGTGCCGCCAATCAGGAACCCGAATTTCTTTTCGGCGCCGAAACGTTTGCCAAGTGTGCCGTCGAAGCCGCCAAGCGTACGGCCGCCCTGAATTGGAGTGTATCCGCCTTGGCCTCCAAAGTTATAGGTCGCTTTTTCGCCAGCCGTCCTGGTGACTAGATTCACGGTTCCGCCGATGCCGTCGGCGTCTTCGCTGGCCGAAAGGGTCTTAAGAACTTCGATGCGCTCGACCAGATTCGCCGGAACGGCATCCAGCTTGATGTTGCGGACGGTGCCTTCCGGAGAAGGGACGTTCACGCCGTTAATGGTGACGTTGCTGAGGCGTGGCTCGGTTCCGCGGATTTGTACATACTTACCCTCGCCTTCGTCGCGCTCCAGGGAAACGCTAGGCGCACGGCCAACGGCATCAGCCACATTGGTGTTGGGCAAACTGTTGATGACTCGTGAGGGCAACACCTGTACGATGTCGTCCGACATGCGTTCGATGTTTATGGCCTCTGCTTCACCTTGCAGCCGTTCCGACGTGACAATTACCTGATCGCTTACCGAAGCCACATTGAGCACGGCATCGACGTCGACCGTCTTGCCGGCCTCCACTTTCACAGTCGTGGTTAACGAATCGAACCCTACGTACGAAACTGTCAGCGTATATTCCCCCGCAGGCACGTCGGTTATACGGAACTGCCCTTGATCATCCGAGGCCACTTTTCTTCCTAGGGGTTGCAGTTCGATGAGCGCGCTGGAGAGCACCCCCGTAGCCGTGTCCCTGACCGTACCAGCGACGGTACCCTTCCGCTCCTGCGCGTTCACCGCCAAGGCCGGCAAAAGAATAGCCAGTAATGCACACACAATTCCCCTCTTATAGTTCGAGAACATACATCCCTCCCGTTTAACTGCTGGCCAGCACTCTCGTCGCTGGTCCGGAGCACATTCCCCAAAGCGCTTGTCGCGCTAGGAGGGTTTATAGGCGATGGCGTGTGAACGTCTAATGAACGCGGGTTAATGCTTCTTTTAAAATTGTCGCCGCACACGCGGCATCTCCGCGCGTCGTTTCTGCGGATTCACAAGATAATCCCAAGCGCCGTAGGTGCGCCACGCCGAGCGCAAATCAGGTGACTCTTCCACGGAGTCGGATTAGAATCCCGCCAATCCCCGCTATGAACCTCCAGACCCTTGCTCGCGCAGGCCATGCACTCAGTGAAGGAGGATTGTCATGCGACGACTCCACAATCTGTTTTTGCTTCTGATCGCTTGCTTCGCCACGGCCATGCTGGCTCAGGCTCCGGCTCAGGCCCCAAAGCCGGACCCTGCGCTCAAAAAGCTGGCTGTTCTCGTGGGCCATTGGACGTACGAAGGAGAATACAAGGCCGGGCCGTTAGGACCCGGTGGCAAGATCACTGGCGAATATACCGGTCAGATGATTCTCGGAGGGTTCTTCTTCCGGGGCCAGTCGACGGAAAAGGGAACTATGGGAGAGACGCGGAGTCTTGAGATCGACGGGTACGACCCGCTGAACAAGAGCATTGCCTCTAGCGTCTACCAGGACGACGGAAGCACATTTTCTGGAGTCGTGACCGTTACTGGAGATACGGTGACTTGGGCAGGAAAGTATGCCGTCGCGGGGAAGCAGTATCTGCTAAAGGAACCATTGATATTGGCGCCCGATTTGATGAGCGGGACGGCGAAGGCCGAAATCTCGGTCGATGGCAATACCTGGTTACCCTTCTTCGAGGCCCAATATGCCAGGGCCAAACCGACTCCGAAGAAGTAACCGACACCTACATTTGAAGACAACCAGGTGGCCGCGTCTTCCCAATGTTACCTTTCACCCCATCTTCCTTACAACTCTCCGCGTCTGAATGACTTAGCAATCGGTTCGAACGAGTACCTTGCAAGTAAAAGATTCCTCTTGACAACCACCCCGATCCCTGATATGTTTGCTCGTGTTATCTCGAAGAAACCACTCTTACCCCTCCCGCCACTCCACCCCTAACCCTAGACCTGTCAATCCTTTGCAGTCTCTTTGCCGTAATTCTGTAGCTCCCGTCCTTTGTTTTCAACAGCTTGCAGCCTCTTTTCCCAAAACACCCGGGGTGGGGGTGCCCCTAGCTCGGTGCCTCTGTTTCTCTGTGGCGTCCACTACCCACTCTTTCAATTTGAAGCGTAAAATGCCACCGATGAGCCACTTGCAGATGCATCGCACACGGATTTGGCGATCCGTCGCCGCTGCCACAATGTTGCTCTGCATTTCGTCGGTGACGTTCGCGCAAACTCCCACCGCCGAGCCGCGGCCAGTCATCACTGTATCCGGCACGGTGCGCAATTCGGCCGGCCATCCCGTCGCGGATGTTTCTGTCTTCTTTGAAGAACAGGCCAACGCCGCCAGCGTTGAGACGAAAACGAAAGCCGATGGCACCTTCTCCTTCCTGGCTCTCCGCCCTGGCACCTACACCGTCCGAGCAGAAAAATCCGGCATGCGCGCACCCGCTTCTGCATCGCTGCTGCTGTCTCTGGGAGAAAAAAAACAAATCGACCTGGTCTTGGAATCCTCGCCACCGAACCAATCGTCATCCCCCAGCACCAAGAAATCCGGCTCCTCCCCCCCCGCAATGGAATTTGACGACAAGCCCAGCTTCACCGTGGCCGGCGTCACCGATTGGACCAATGTCGGCGGCCACGGCTCCGACACCAAGCTGCGCACTAGCGAATCGCTGGCCAAGGAAACTGCCACGTTAAAATCCGGCGAGCCTGGCGAAGCGTCCGCCGCTGCATCGGAAGCCGCGCGAGCCGCAGACGCGCACCGTTTGGCAGGTGATCGCGCAGAGCATTCCGGCGATCCCCTCGCCGCCGTTCGCGAATACGAACAAGCCGTCCGCCTGAATCCCAACGAGCAAAACTATTTCGCGTGGGGCACGGAGCTGCTACTCCACCGTGCCATCAAACCTGCCTCCGAGGTTTTCACCAAAGGAGCCGCCGCGCACCCCAAGTCCGCGCGTATGCTTGCCGGTCTCGGCGCTGCTCTCTACGCCGGTGGCGCTTACGCCGACGCTGCGCGCCGCGTCTGCGAAGCTTCCGATTTGCAACCCGCCGATCCCACGCCCTACCTTTTCCTCGGTAAAATGGAAATGGCCGCTTCCGATCCACTGCCCTGTGTCGAGCAAAAACTCGCGCGCTTCACGCACGATCAGCCCGCCAACGCTCTCGGCAGCTACTACTACGCCGTCGCGCTCTGGAAGAAATCCAGAGGTGCCGGGGAAGGACCGGAAAACTCTCCCGCCGTGCAGCAAGCGGAAGCCCTGCTGCAAATGGCCGTAACCGCCGATCCCAAACTCGATGCAGCCTTCGTGCAACTCGGAATCTTATACGACGCGCAGGGGAACCCCACGCAAGCTATCGACGCCTATAAAAAAGCCGTCGAAGCAAATCCGCAATCCACTGAAGCGCATTACCGCCTGGCGCTGGACTACAAGCGAACCGGCGAGGACGAGAGATCCGAGAAAGAACTGCAACGCTATAAGCAAGCCGACAAATCAGAAACTGCGGCAATCGAGCAGCAGCGCCGCGAAATCCGCCAATTCCTGATTATCCTGCAGGATCAGCCGCAAACGCCTGCGCCGCCAGAGAAGCCAGAGAAATAACGATCGCGAAATACGACAGGAAGGCAGGAATCCACCACAGAGGGCAGGGGGGCACAGAGCGCACCGAAGAATTGATTCTTCTCTGTGCTTCTCTGTGGTGAAAAGGGCCTGAGATGCAAAGCAAAACAAGGACAACGAATCGCGCGAAACTATTTCGCCTTGGGCGTAACCGACGCAACGATGCCGCTGCCTTCGCGAATGGTGAGAATCTGATTCACCTTCACCGCCGTGAATCGCTCGACTTTCTGAGTCGTCGGCCATTTGACTTCGATCGCATCAATCGTCTGCGCCTTGCCCACGCCAAAGTGCAGCCGCAAATCGCTCTGGGACATCACGCTGGCTCCGCTGTGCACTTCATCCATCTGCGCGTGCGTTCCGGTAACCACGCGCACGCGCGTCCCAATCGCCGTACGATTGCATTTCGTGCCAATCAATTTGATCTTGATCCAATTCTGCAAGTTACCGCCATCGTTGCGCAGCAGGGAAGGGAGATCGTTCAGATTCAAAATCACGGCGTCGATGTCGCCGTCGTTGTCGTAATCGCCAAAAGCCGCACCGCGACTGGAAAAGCGTTCCGTGATGCCCGACCCCATCTCGGCGGAAACATCTTTGAACTGTCCTTTGCCGAGATTTCGGTAAACGAGCCGCGGGTTCTTAAAAGTTTGCCCGATGTTTTGCCCGTCGATTTCGGGATACACGTGGCCGTTGACTTGCATAATGTCCGGCCATCCATCGTTGTCGTAATCGATAAAGCCGCAGCCCCACGCGACGTATTGATTATTGATGCCGACGCCCGACGCAAACGTGACGTCGCTGAAAGTTCCGTCGCCGTTGTTGTGGTAAAGATTGCAGGTGTCATCCGCAAAATTTGTTTTGAAAATGTCGAACCAGCCGTCGCAATCATAATCGGCCACGCCGACGCCCATGCCCGCCTGCTCGTGGCCGTTTTCGCTGTACGCCACGCCGGCAATCACCGCAACGTCAGAGAACGTGCCATTGTGATTGTTGCGAAATAAAATGCTCGGCTGCGAATCGACCGCAACATAAATGTCGGGCCAGCCGTCGTTGTCGAAATCGTAGGACACGGCAGTGATGGAATATTTCGGCCCTGGCTTCAAAATTCCGGACTTTTCGGAAACGTCGGTGAAGGTTCCGTCGCCGTTGTTGTGAAACAAAACATTCGTATCTCCCGGCATCCCGCGCGGCCCGCACATCACGGGAATGCCTTTCCACTGGCAGAGCGGATCGGTGGGAGAAGGAGCTTTGTCCGGATCGAGCCGAATGTAATTGCAAACAAAGAGATCGAGATGGCCGTCGCGATCGTAATCGAGAAAAGTGCAGCCCGCGCCCCAACGAACTTTTTCGTCGTAGACGCCGGCTTTTCTCGTTGCGTCGGTGAAGGTGCCGTCACCACTGTTGTGAAATAAAATGTTGTGACCCCAGAAGCAGCAGAACAGATCGTCCCAGCCGTCGTTGTCGTAATCGCCGACGCAAACGCCGGTTTGCCAGCCGGTGCGCGCGAGGCCGGATTTTTCGGTGACGTCGGTAAAAGTACCGTCGCGATTATTTTTGTAGAGATGCGAAGTCGGCGCTTTTCCTTCCGGCCACTTGGTGTCCAGACGCGTTCCGTTGGTCAAGTAAATATCGAGCCATCCATCTTGGTCGTAATCGAAAAAAGAGAGGCCGCTGCCTTTCGCTTCGATGATGTAGCGTTTGTGATCGATGCCGCCCCACACATTGGGAGAATTGAGTCCGGCTTCTTTCGCAACATCGACGAAGGTGACCGGCGATGTTGCGGCTGGATGCGAAACGGTAGCGGCTTCGAGCAGCGCGCCGCGCTTCCATTTCCATAGCGGGGTGGCGAGTGCGTCCAGCAGCGTGGAGCCGAGAAGAATTGCGGAGGAGCCGAGGAATCGCCTTCGAGGGGATTTCATTTAGCGGCCGTCTTTGGCGCGATTTTCGGGAATGGATGCGGCACAATTCCGGCGCCTTCTTTGACGGCGATTATTTTATTGATGGGCACGTTTCTCAATTTTTCCACCAGACCGCTTGGCCAGGTAATTTCCAGTAAGTCGATTTTAGTGCGTTTGCCGAGGCCAAAGAAAATGCGCGGGTCGCTTGCGGACATGTAGCTCATTCCGCCTTTGGCCTCCTCGACGTGGGAAATTCCTTCGGAGGTGAGCTTCAGCGAGGCGCCAACGCCGTCGCGATTCGATTTTGTTCCGATGAGCAGAATTTCCAGCCAGTGATTGGCGTTGCCGCCGTCATTGCGCAGCAGCGAGGGATAATCGCCGCGATTGTTGGTGACGATGTCGATGTCGCCGTCGTTGTCGTAATCGGCGGTGGCCAGGCCGCGTCCGGCGATGGGGCGGATGAAATCGGGGCCGAGCGAGTCGGAGACTTTGTCGAATTGGCCCTTGCCCAAATTGCGGAACATCAGCAGCGGCTCTTTGTAGGAGACCTCGCCGTGATAGAGCTGTACGTTGTCGAGCATGGCGCCGTTCAGTTGCAGGATATCTGGCCAGCCATCGTTGTCGTAGTCCAGAAATTTCATGGATACGCCGCTGAGCAAAATCGCTTTGTTGCCGATGCCGGAACGGTAGGTGTCGTCGTTGAAGGTTCCATCGTGATTGTTGTGGTACAGGCGATTTAGTTCGAAATCGAGATGCGTGATGTAGACGTCCTGCCAGCCGTCGCCGTCGACGTCCGCGGCGTCGATGCCCATGCCGGCTTCGTAGCGCCCGTCTTCGCTGGCGGCGATGCCGGATACGAGGGAGACATCTTGAAACGTGCCATCGTGCTTGTTGAGGAAGAGAAAATTGGGCCAGGAATCGTTGGCGATGGCGATGTCCGGCCAGCCGTCATTGTTGAAGTCGGCGAGGACCACGCCCATGCCTTTCGATTCCGGTTTGCCGACTCCTGAGGTTTCGCTGACATCGGTGAATGTGCCGTCGTGATTGTTGTGGTAGAGCTTGGTCTTTTGCCCTTTGTAATTTCCGGGATGGCAGTAGGAACGATAGCCGGGGCGATGCTCGCCGCAGTAGAGATTATTCTTGGGCGACCACTCGATGTAGTTGGTAACCACGAGATCGAGCCAGCCGTCTTTGTCGTAATCGAACCATCCCGCGCTGGTGGACCATCCACCTTCGTCGGCGACACCGGCCCTAGCGGTGACATCGGTGAATGTGCCGTCGCCATTGTTGTGGTAGAGGATGGCGCGGCCGTAGCCGGTGACGTAGATGTCCGGGTAGCCGTCGTTATCATAGTCACCGATGGCCACGCCCTGGCCGTAATGTCCTTCGCCGCCGACGCCAGCCTTCTCCGTGACATCGGTAAAGGTGCCGTCGCCGTTGTTGTGATACAGCGCGGAGCGCAGCGGATGGGGCGGCTTGTAAATATCGGTGGCGGCGGATTGAACAAAGAAAAGATCCATCAAGCCGTCCTGGTCGTAGTCGAGCCAGCCTACGCCAGTGCCCATCGTTTCCAGGTAATATTTTTCTTCGGTCTGGGTGGCGTCTTGAAGGAAGGTGATGCCCGCCTCTTTCCGTACGTCGGTAAATTGGACGGGAATCGCGATACTTTGCGGTTTTGCAATCTGGCCGGCGAACAGTAGTAAATGGGTAGCCGGGCCAAATATTGTGGTGAGAGCCAGAATCGCGCCGAGTATGCCTGCGAGGCAGAGAACGGATCCCCTAGCTATATTCAATTTGTTCCCATTCCCCCGGGCGTGCAGAGGACATTCGTTCCATGCCAGTGTGTTGGCTCACAGGATTCTACGTCTTCCGGTCAGATTAGAGATTGTAGCGCCGGGGCGCCACGGTGCTCAACAGGAGCGTCGTGTGCCTGACCGGTCTAACTTCCGGTTCGGTCAATCATCGAAGTGTAAGAAGGCGGAGGGCGAATGAGATACGAGGCGACCGCGATTGGCGACAGAGTTGCGGCACGGAAGGAGGCCTGGCATTTGAATGCCTTCTCTGAGTCACCAGTGCGCAGATTCCCCCTAGGGTTTCTGACAGGACCGGCGGGCGCACTCATCGTGGGGCTTGTCGTGCTTCTTGGTCTGCCTTTGCTTCTTTCCGGACAGACGCTCCACTATGCGAAAAGTCCGGATGTGAAGAACGGAGAGAAAGTCTACAAGGGTGGCTGCATCGCGTGTCACGGGAGCGAGGGGAAGGGTGCTCCCATGGCGAGTACGGTTTTCAAACGGCGAGATACGTTTCCGGACTTTACGGACTGCGCTGGGACGACTCCTGAGCCAAACGGCAATTGGAAGGCGGTGATTGTTCATGGCGGGCCATCGCGTGGGCTCTCGCAGATTATGCCTGCGTTTGGGGATCTGCTGACGGACGCTGAGATCAACGATGTGATCGCGTACATGCGGGGATTCTGCAAGAATGTCCGCCACGATCCGCTGGGCGAGCTAAATCTGCCACGGGCATTGGTAACGGAGAAGGCCTTTCCAGAGAACGAGACTGTGATTTCTACAGCGGCGAATGCTTCGGGGGCGCCGGCGTGGACAACAGACATCATTGATGAACGAACGATCATTGACGCCCGGACGCAGCTTGAAACCGATGTTCCGGTGAACTATGCGGACCAGGGGCACAACTGGACGGCGGGTTTTGGAGACATCACGCTGGCGGTGAAACGAGAGATGTTTTCCAGCCTGCGGACGGGTTCGATCTTGAGTCTGCAGTGCGGTATTTTGCTGCCGACCGGGGACAGCAAGCGGGGGTTCGGCGCGGGGACGACGCAGTTCGAGCCCTTTGCAGCATTCGATCAGCTGTTCAAGGAGAACACGTTTTTACAAACCCAATTGGGAGCGGACCTGCCGGTGGATACGAGCATCGCTCCGCGGAGCATGTTCTGGCGGGTGGCGGTAGGGCAGGCCATGGCTCCGGACCACATGCTGGGACGGCTGTTTTCGCCCATGGTCGAGTTTTTGGCGGTACATGACTTCAAGCCAGGGGCGCGTACCAACTGGGATGTTCTGCCGGAGATGCAGATCACCATAAGCAGGCGACAACACGTGCGGGTAGGCTTTGGCGTAAGGGAGCCGTTCACGAATACACAGGGGCGAACGCCGCAGGTACTGTTCTATCTGCTCTGGGACCGGGCGGATGGGAAGTTATGGAATGGTTGGCGATGAGACGCCGTTGGGGTGGTGCGGTTGTGCTAGCGCTCGCAGCGATCGGGGTTCCGGCAATGCTGCGCGGCCAGTCGCGAATTGAGAACGCGAAGGGCGACAAGACACCCCCAGGGACTTTTTTTCGCACCTCGGAGCGGTGTGTGGCTTGTCATAACGGGCTCAAGACGAGTTCGGGGGACGATATCTCGATCGGATTCGAGTGGAGCGCGAGCATTATGGCTAACTCGTCCCGCGATCCTTATTGGCAAGGAAGCGTGCGGCGGGAGTCAATGGATCATCCGGAGTCGAAGCAGCCGATCGAGGATGAATGCTCGATCTGCCATATGCCGGCCGTCCGGTTGGCGGACCGGGATGCGGGAAGGCACACTCAGGTCTTTTCGCGTCTTCCATTGCAAAAGTTTCCAAAGGGGGACCACGCCGCAGCAGATGGGGTGACCTGCTCGGTTTGCCACCAGATTGAGAAAACGGGGCTGGGGACGGACGCGACCTTCGTTGGGAACGTGGTGATCGCGAAACCAGTCCAGAACGACGAGCGGCCCGAGTATGGACCCTTCGACATCGACAAAGGGCATCGGACCGTGATGCACTCCTCGACGGCGACATACTTCCCGACCAAGGGCGACCATATGCGCGAGGCGGGCCTTTGCGGGAGCTGCCATACACTATTCACTGCGGCGCTCGGGCCGAAGGGTGAAAAGCTGGCGAAGTTTCCGGAGCAGATGCCGTTCCAGGAGTGGCAGCACAGCGACTACGCAACCAAGCAGACCTGCCAGGACTGCCATATGCCGCTGGTGAACGAGGCTGTAGCGGTGACGGCGCTGTACGGCCCGCCGCGCGAGGGTATGCGCCGGCACGTGTTTGTCGGATCGAATTTCGTCATGGAAGGGATGCTGCAAGATCATCGCGATGAATTGGCGACGGAGGCGCAGCCCGAGGAGATGGATTCGGCGATCAAGCGCACGGCCGAGTTTTTGAAGACGCAAGCGGCAAAAGTGACGATTACGCGGGTGGATACGACGCCGAATGGGCTTGCCGTAGATGTGCATGTGGAGAATCTGGGCGGGCATAAGCTGCCTACAGCTTATCCTTCGAGGCGGGCGTGGCTACATTTTGCGGTGAGGGACGGCAATGGGCGTGTGGTGTTTGAGTCGGGTGCGCTCAATCCGGACGGGTCGATTGTAGGCAACGACAATGACGAAGACCCTCTGAAGTTCGAGCCGCACTATCGCGAGATTCGGAGTTCACAGGAAGTGGAAATTTACGAACCGATCCTGAAGGATTCGGAGGGGAAGGTCACAACCGGTCTGCTCCATGCTGTCGGGTACTTGAAGGACAATCGGCTTTTGCCGCACGGCTTCGATAAGGCCACCGCAAACAAGGATATCGCGGTGACGGGCGACGCAGCTGACGATCCAGGATTCACAGACAGCGGAAGCTCGGTGCGATATGTGGTCTCGACCGGGAACGCAACGGGACCGTTCAAAGTGGAGGCGGAACTTTGGTTTCAACCCATCGGGTTTCGTTGGGCGCATAATCTGGCACCTTACAAGGCGGAGGAACCGCAACGAATGGTGCGGTACTACGAAGCGGCCGCCCGGAGGTCGGCTGTAATACTGGCTAAGGCAGAGGCTACCCGGTAAGCGCCCGCAAGTCGGCCTTGCTCCAGAAGGTCGACAACGAGTCGGCTTGTCGGAAGTGATCTCCGCACTGGGCATCGATTCTGGGCGGATTACGTGTTGGCTAGTTTTTGGCAGATTGCTCGGGCCGCAAATTTTGGCGGAGTTGCTCTTTGGCGTGGAAGATCATCATCCTGACCGCAGGGAGCCGGCTTTTCAGCGCGCGCGCTATCTCGGAGTAACTCATTTGTTTGTAGTAGCGCAGTACGAGCGGGACCTTGTATTTCTTGGGCAAGCGAGTCAACTGTTCCCTCACTTCGAGCCGTTCCTCCCTGCGCAGAACTTGCGAGAGTGGCGAAGGAGTTGAATCGTCGGGGACTTCGCTAAGGTCGGCTCCGTCCACGCGCGAACCTTTCTCGCGTTTTCCTCGCCGCAGCTTATCGATGCAATGCCGGCCTGCCACCTGCGAGACCCAAGGGCGGAAGGGCACCGCCTCATCTCTGGTCTCCAGGACCCGGTGCAGCTTCAAAAAGACCTCGGCCGCTGCATCCTCGGCGTCTTCCGGCTGCCGAAAGAAACGCCGGCAGACCCGCAGGACATGCGGGTAGTGATCCGCGTAAATTGTGCTTAATACTTCAGGGCAGGTTTGCGGGGGCTGGTTCAGCGCCACGCAGGGCGTTGTTTCTTCCATGAACATTACAGTCGTTCTCGTTGCCATCGCCCGTCCTTTGGCTTGAATTTGGGCACACTACGAGTTCCGGGCCCGACTGATGCAACTCGGAGAGCTCGGGTGTGCTTCGGTTCAGCTATTTGGAACGATTGCCTCTACGTTCAGCTTTCTTCGGTCGCGCGACAGAAGAAAGTCCACGGTGAGGCGTCGAAAAATCCTTGCTGCGCGAGGGGAAGCCCTCGATCATGGCGCCCTCGCGTCGGCGGATGACCAGGAGCGTCAAGTCATCCTCCGGCGAGCACGCGTCGGCGAAGTCGAGCACGGCCCCCAGGGTAGAGAAGAGAACCTGGTTCGCGCTCGCGCCGCCGAGCGCATTGGCCGCCGCCGATAGTCGCCTAATCTCAAACTCTTCGTCTTCCGAATTCCGGCACTCCGTCACGCCGTCGGAGTAAGCAAGCAACATATCGCCGGGGTTCAGGCGCACGCTCCCAGTGTCGTACGCCGCTTTTTGCAGGGCGCCCAGCATCGGTCCACCTTTCTCCAGCCGTTCCACAGTCTTGTTGCGTCTCAGCAGCAGCGGAGCGGGCAGGCCGGCGTTGCAGTACACAAGTTCATTTTCTTGCGGATCGAGTCGGGCAAAGAACAGGGCCGCGATCGGCGGCTCATCCTGATCCTGGCATAGTTCCGCGTTGACCTCGGCAACGGCCACCGCTGGGTCCGAATGCCTTCGCGCACTGCGCCGGATCAAACCCATCAGATGGGCCTGCCAAATCCCCGCTGACAATCCTTTGCCGGCGATGTCGCCCACGGTCAAGCCAAGAGCGGAGTCGAGTTCCATCACCTTGAAAAAGTCTCCCGAGAGATGGCGCACGGGGAAAATTTCGCCGGCGATCTCAAACTCACCCCAGAAGAGTTCACGCGGGGCGCAGAGCTTCCGTTGAATCTGGGCCGCCTCATAGATAGCCTGTTGCAGTTTGGCTTGCTCGCGTCGCACTGCATCCAGTTCCTGCTTCACTGACTGGATGCTCTCCGTAGGGATTTTTGCCGCGGCAGGCAAACCTTGACTCGCGTTCCCTTCGCGTTTCATCTCCCGCCTCGGGCGGTTCCCAAGCGCGCCCTGCCTGGTGTCCTGCATTCGTTCGGTCGATGTCATCATGTTCATCTCATCCTACGAATTTGTAGCCCACTCCGTGTACGGTCAGAAAGAAACGGGGCTGCTCCGGAACCGGTTCGAGTTTCTGTCGAATCCTTACAATATGAGCATCCACAGTCCGAGTCGTGGGAAAGTTCTCGTAACCCCATACCTCGTCGAGCAGCCGGTCGCGGCTCAGGGTCTCCCCCGAATGACATAGAAAATGCTTCAGCAGCTCAAATTCCTTGCTCGAAAACTCCACCGGCTTACCACCACGCAGGACCTGGTAGCTACGGAAGTTCACCTCGACATCCGCGAAGGTATAGCGGTCCTGCTCTTGCGGGAGCGTCTTTGCACGCCGCAGAACGGCCTTCACGCGAGCGAGCAGTTCCCGGATTGAGAAGGGCTTGGTGACGTAGTCATCGGCGCCGAGCTCGAGACCCACAACCTTATCCACTTCCTGGCCGCGCGCCGTGAGCATGATGATGGGAATCGAGGGGCGCTTCGCCTTCAGCTGCTTGCACACATCCAGCCCGCTCATGCGTGGCATCATCACGTCGAGGACGATCAGGTCTGGGGAATCCTTCAGGGCCCGCTCCAGTCCTTCTACGCCGTCGAGTGCCGTTATCACTTGAAAGCCTTCGTACTCGAAATTATCGCGGAGCCCCGCAACCATGTTCGGCTCATCTTCGACGATCAGAATTTTCGTTGTTCCCATGACCTCTCCCTTGGGCGCTATCCGAAGCATGGCACCACCCCACGCTCCGTGGCCCCTCACGCGGCGACCTCCGCGGTCCGTAAACCAGGATCCAACGGCAACGCAATCGTGAATTTGCTCCCTTTCTCGGGTGTGCTTTCGACCAGCACCTCCCCGCCATGCGCCCGCGCGATGTGCCGCACGAGCGAGAGGCCCAATCCCGACCCCTTGATGTTGTGTACCAGCGGATCCCCACAACGATAAAACTTCTCGAAGATTTTCTCCTGCTCGTTCGCTGCGATGCCGATTCCGTGGTCTCGGACTTCCAGATTCACGCGGCTGTTGGCGCGGTACAAGCTCACACCGATGTACTTCTGGTCCTTGGAGTACTTCAATGCATTGTTCACGAGGTTGAGCAGCGAGCGCGCGATCGCTTCGCGGTCTACGATCACCGGCGGAATATCGCACGAGATGTTCTCCTCGAACGCGAAACCGTTTTGTTCGATCTGAAAGCGGTAGGAATCCAGGGTCGACCTCACCAGATCGGCCAGGTTCGTTTCTTTGAACTCGTATTCCTTGCGCCCCGCTTCGATTCGGGAGAAGTCCAGGATGTTGTTAATTAGTGCTGTGAGGCGTTCGCTCTCCTCCCGAATGATACGAAAATACTCCTGGTATTTTTCCTTTGCCGTGAGCCGACCAAGCTCCAAAGTCTCGGCATAGAGCCGGATCAGAGCCAGCGGCGTCCGCAATTCGTGCGAAACGTTGGCGACGAAATCGGACTTCAGCCTGGCCAGATTCATTTCTCTGGAAACATTGCGGTAGGTAAGCCAAATCCCACCGACCATCAGCACACACAGCGCGGCCAACACGGTGTAGTGAAATCTGAGGAACTTCATGCCGATATCCGCGACCGTGGTGCCCTGATACTTGATCGCCAGGACTAAGCTCGGGAAAACATCCGCAAAGGTGCGCTCCATCTCCGGCTCTTCCCCGTCCCAGTTTGGAGAAGCCACCCAGGGCGTGGAATCCTTCGGCGCATGGATCATCATCACCGGCGCATTTTCATCGGCCATCAGCACGACGCTCTTGCTGGTTAATACGTCCTTCATCACTGCCGGCAAGAAGTTTTTGCGCAGATAGTCCTCGTCAAAGGCGACGACAGCCACTGTCACACGATCCTTTGGAACATCCGGAGGGATAAAGAAAGCGACGTTCCAATACGTGCGTTGATGATTTTCAAAGAGCGTCCACCCGCCAGAGAAGGTTACTGGCTGGTCGCCCCTCTCCGCCATAAGGCGGAGACGTTTCGTCATGTCGGGGGCCTCCACGCCAACCCAGCCCGCCGCCATATTAACCTCATCCTGGGTGCGCCCGCAGAAGACCTTGTCCCAGTCTCGGCCAGGCTGGATGCGGCTCAGCAGCAAGTTGTTCTTCTTGTCGTACAAAACCGCGTACGCAAACTCCGGATGCTCCGACAGTATGTGACCGAGTTTGGCCTTGATTTCGGATGGGTCGCCCTCGGGGCTTGGGAACTCTCTGAGCACCGGAGTGAGCAGATCGTTCGCCCGCTCCCAGCTTTTCTTTTCCGCGATCTTCAGCACGTGGGAGAAGTCGCGCTGGATGGCAGCCTCGATGGCCTTATTGCGCTGAATATGCTTCAGGTTATAGATGCTGAAGCCCATCAAGGCTGCCGCAGGGAGCACGATGGCCAGCTCCAGCGTCAGCAGGGTTCGCGTGCGGTCCGTCAATCGCCACTTCTTAGACATTCTCAGCCCTCGCCAGATCACTCAGTTTCCATACTGAACACGACTATAAAGGCCTCTGTGGACGAGAGTTGTCAAGCCACCGCAAAGGATTGTAAAAAGTTGTAAAAACGGCCGCTGCAGCGCGGCCGTTTTGACTCTTCTTCCCGCCGCGGGAGCACATTCATCTGAAAAACGTGATGTGCCTGCCTCTTGCGACAGGCCCGAATGGAGAGTAGGAATTCTCGGGCCGGCGGATCTCGGGTTTGCTTGCAGTGGCGGGCCGGTCAATAGTGTGATAAACCACGGCAAAATACGAACGGTAGGCGACCGGAGACACGGGGTGTGCGAGCGGGTTAGGAGGAACAGTGAAGAATAGGGTGGGGTCTCGCAGCTTATTGGGGCGCGCGGTTTCGCGGCGCAAATTCATCGGGCAAACGGCCACCGCGGCGATTGGATTTTCGATCGTTCCGCGGCGGGTGTTGGGCGGCGCGGGATATGTTCCGCCAAGCGACAAGGTCAATATTGCTTTCATCGGCGTCGGCTCGCAAGGTTTGCGCGTGATGCTGCACTTTCTGCGCGAGCCAGACGTGCAGGGTGTGGCGGTGTGCGATCCCAATAAGACTGGCGCGAATCACCCGCAGTGGGACACGCATGAGTTCTGCAATTCCGTACGCAAATTGCTCGGGGTCGATAGCGGATGGGATTGGCTGAGTCCGGACGAGCCGATTCAATTGAACCACACTCTGCGGGTGACGAGCGGCGTTGCCGGCCGCGAGCCGTGCCAAAAAATTGTGGACGCTTATTACGGCACGCAGCAGCGCTCCGGCGCGTATCGTGGCTGCGCGGCTTACAGCGACTTCCGCGAGCTTTTGGAAAAACAGAAGGACGTCGACGCTGTGGTTGTCTGCACCACGGACAACTTGCATGCGGCTGTGTCCGTGGCGGCGATGAAGAGGCGCAAACACGTCTTTTGCCAGAAGCCGTTGACGCACACGATTTATGAAGCGCGGCGCATGGCCGAAATTGCGCGTGAGACTGGTGTGGCGACCCAGATTGCCGTTGGCAACCAAGCGTCGGAAGATACGCGCTTGCTATGCGAATGGGTTTGGGACGGCGCAATCGGACCGGTGCGGGAGGTTCACAACTGGTCGAGCCGTCCTTTCTGGCCGCAGGGGATCGAGCGGCCTAAAGGCGCAGAGCCGGTGCCCGAAGGTCTGGATTGGGATTTGTGGCTCGGCCCAGCGCCGGAACGTTCTTTCAACCATGCTTATGTGCCTTTTGTGTGGCGTGGATGGGGGGACTTCGGTTGCGGCGCTCTGGGCGACATGGGTTCGTACAGCTTCGACACAATTTTTCGCGTGCTGAAACTCGAAGCGCCCGTGAGTGTGGAGGCGAGTTCCACGGATCGCTACGAAGAGACGTATCCGCTGGCGTCGATCATCCATTACAATTTCGCGGCGCGGGGAGAGATGCCGCCGGTGAAATTCACGTGGTATGACGGTGGTTTGAAGCCGTCGCGGCCGGAGGAACTGGAAGAGAACCGCCCGTTCCGGGTGGAAGGTGAAGACGGGGATGAAGGGCTTCTTTTTGTGGGAGATCGCGGGAAAATTCTTTGCGGATTTAATGGGGCGGGTCCGAAGCTTATTCCTGAAGCGAAAATGAATAGCTACAAACAGCCACCAAAAACACTGCCGAGGTCGCCTGGCAACGAACGCGAATGGCTGGACGCCTGCAAGGGAGGCAAAATGAAGCCCGGCGGAAATTTCGAGTTTTCTGGGCTGGTCACGGAGACTTTGCTTCTGGGGAACGTGGCTACGCGCGCTGGAGGGAAACTCGATTGGGACCGCGCCGGCATGAAAGTGAACGCGGATGCGGCACAGAAATACGTCC
>Ga0307475_10000967_pt1 | contig 17200 bp, 12 predicted proteins | sample atmos_gasesECM1C_FD_203317 | JGI IMG/M metagenome (GOLD analysis project Ga0307475, IMG submission 203317) | Hardwood forest soil microbial communities from Morgan-Monroe State Forest, Indiana, United States - atmos_gasesECM1C_515 | ecosystem: Environmental > Terrestrial > Soil > Temperate... | reverse complement strand
CAGGTAAAGTCGTCGACTCTGGCGTCATTCAACGCCAGCAAGCGGCAATCGCCGCCAAGCCCTAGTTCCCGGCGTCCATTTAACCCAAAGTGTTCTCGGCCTTGCGCTGACGTTTCATCACGTACATTGCAGCATCCGCCGCAGAAACCAAAGCTTCCACGTTGTCTCCGTCCAGCGGATATACGCCGACCCCGACGCTGACGGAAATTCGCGGCCCATTGCTGTCCTCGGCGATGCTGCTGCTGATTCGGCGCGCAACAGAGTGGGCAGCTTCTCTTCCGGTTTCCGGAAGCAGGAGCGCGAATTCATCTCCCCCAAACCTCGCGGCGGTATCTATATCGCGGCAAAACAGCGTCAAAGCGTCGGCCGTCCGGCAAAGCGCCTGGCTCCCGGTCATATGCCCGAAGCTGTCATTAAGTTGCTTTAAGCCGTCCATATCGAAGAGCAGAAGAGAGAATTCTCTGCCGGTGCGATTCGAACGTCTAATTTCCATGTCCAACGCATCGATTAAATGCCGATAATTGGCGAGTCCGGTAAGGGGGTCACTTGCCGCCAGGCGTCGCAGGTGGTCCTCCAACTCACGCTGCTTGGTCACGTCCTCGACGATGACTTCATACGCATACATTTGCCCATGTTCGCTTAGCACTTCCTGAGCACTCAATCTAACCTTAATAGTGGATCCGTCTTTGCGAGGCCACTCCGCCTCAACGGGATCAGCGGCGCCCTCCTGTGATTTTCCGAGAAGCTGGGCCCGCTTGGCTGGATCGCCAAAAATATTGCCGGCGATATTAACCTCGAGTAATTCATCTTTGGAGGGGTATCGCAGCATCGTCAGCAGCGCCTGATTTACGTCCAGAAAGGCCCCTTCAAGGTCACAACGGCATATGCCGTAGCTTAGGTTTCCAGCCAAGGCGCGGTACTGTGCCCGCAGTCGTCGTAACTCCCTCTCCGCCCGGTCCCGTTCATGACGCAGTGATTTCTCGTTAAGGGCTCTGCGAACGGCCACCGGCAGGTGCCCGATGGCGTCCGCGTGGACGCACTCAAAAGCGCCACGCAGCATGAGATTAGCGGAGTCTTCTTTCGTTATATTGTCTACCAACAGGATTAGCGGAAGATCTTTGGGTAGTTCATTAACTAAGGTATACACGTCGTCCACGCATGCAGACCCGGACGTATACTGGCAAACTGCGAGATCGAACGATTGCCGTTGCGGGTGATTAGCAAGTTGGTTTGCGTCCGTGACCACATGGGATTCGACTACGAACCCCACACGTTTCAGTTCCTGCACGCTCCGCTCGACCAGCGATTGGTCGCCGTGAGCAAAAATAATTCGTACCGCCGGCCGCCTGGCCTCGTCAACATTCAAAGGCTTGGACGCAACCTGCGTCGCGTTTTCTACTTTGGACTGCGCAGGCAAGGTTTGGCCCCCAACTCCCTCAGAAGCAACCGCTTAGAAACGCCCTTGCCACTCCAGAGGAGCACATCAGATGGGCAGGAACAATCGGGCTTTCCCCTTATGGTTAACAACCGGATACGGGTACTCGCGAACCGTTCTTCCCCCTGGTTATCCGTTCTTTGGGGCACGATATCGTCGCGTTTTGCCGCCATGGCTGCCGCCAGCAAGTCGCTCTGACCACTTCAACTGTCTCATTCCAGACTTATGGGAGCGATAGTAATTCGGTACTACAGGAAATTCCCACTTCCCACGCGCTGCCGATTATGGGAGAGTATCTTCCCGGTTGACCCGCCCGATGTCCCCCTGGCCCAAGGGTTGATCGATTGTGGGTGATCCACTCGTGTATAAGAGTTTTTTTGGGCTTAAGAAGAACCCCTTCAACGTAAATCCTGACCCTTCTTATCTTTACCTGACGGCCCAAACGAGGCGCATCCTTGATGAATTGACCTACGGCATCGAGAGCCGCAAGGGCTTGATGCTATTGACTGGAGAAGCCGGGACAGGGAAAACTACCCTGGTCAATCACTTGCTCCTGTGGCTCGATCATCAGCGGGCCCGTACCGCATTTATCTTTAACTCCCATCTCGACTCCGAACAATTGTTTGATTTCATTTTTTCCGAATTTGAAATTCCGGTCACTCCCCAAGCGAAGGCCAACCCATTATTAGCCTTTAACGATTGGTTGTTGGCTCGCTACAGGGCTCGCGATTTGGTTGTCCTGATCGTGGACGAAGGACAAGGATTGCCTAATCACGTCCTCGAAGAGATCCGGCTACTGTCGAACATGGAGCTTCCCAACGAAAAGTTGCTGCAAATTATTCTGGTGGGCCAGCCCGAACTAGAGGCGAAACTCAGACGCCCGGATCTGCGACAGCTGCAGCAACGCATTGGTCTGCGCTGCAGGACGAGGCCCCTGACGTTGGAAGAAGTCACCGGGTATATCGAAAATCGTTTACATACCGCGGGCTCGGACGGCAAGTTAGTCTTTGAGGCTGACGCCGTTGAGGCGGTGCACAGCTATTCCGGCGGCATACCAAGGGTCATAAATTTGCTGTGTGAAAACGCGCTGATCAATGCCTACGTAGAGCATACGACTGTGATTCCTGCTGCATTGGTAGCCGAAGCCGCGCGTGAACTACAATTCGACGTCTTCCGGCCGGTCGCGCCGCCACGATTGCGCACCATCAGTGAGCCATCGGATGTACCAGACTTACATTCCATTCTGGCGAAGATTAAAGCGGACGCCGACGCGTGGCAAGAAAAGCCGAGGGCGACGCCCTATCTGGTGACCGCGCAAAAGGCCTTTATCAATCATCAGGGCGATGCATTCAGCGCCGGCGATGCCGAAACGAACGAAACCAGGCTAAATAGTCCGGCGACTTCAAAATCACCGGAGCCAGAATACGTGACGGCACGGGTGCGAGGATGGAAGCGTACTCCCACCGGAAATTTCTTCTCAGCGAATCCGGCGTCGGCTCGCGCGCTGCGGAATCTGCGCTCATCCCTCGAACCAGCCCTTCGCTCCATTAGGAAATACAACCTTGAAGGAAAACTAAGGTTGTATACCGAACTCGTCCGAATCCACGGGGTCGAACCGACACTTCGTTCCATCAGAAATTGGGAGCTGCAAACCAGAATCACGCGAGGCGCGAAACGTGTTCACATTCACGGAATCAAACCGGCGCTTCGCTCGCTCAGAACCTTGGACTTGGACGGCCGATTAAACAACTGTGCACAAAATGTCCGGAACGTTACTGGACCCCGTTTGGCACGCTTTTCAAAAGCCTTCAGAGCTGAAGTAACGACGGCGATTCACGCTGTTCGAAATAGCGCGGCTCCGCGTGTAGATACGGTACTGCGTTGGTGGCGACGTAATTTTAACGAAGAGGCTTACGGGAAAACTTTAATCGCGAACTTTTTGGCCACATGCCTGCTAAGTGAGATTCTTCTCGGGATGAATATGGCGCAAGCGTCGCAGCATCCTGGCCGGATAATAATTCGCTGCGCAGGAATTCTGTTGTGTGGTCTTTTTCTGACCGCAGGGGTCTTAATATTATTGCGAGCGCGTCACAAACTGTTGGCCGACACTTCTGAATTACTGGCGAGGACTTTGCGCTGGCTACGTTCTCCCATATCTCCTATGCAGACCAAGGCGCTTAGTTCCGTCGCGGGCAAGATACACACTCACAGACGAGCCTGATGTCATTGCACTTAAGATTTCAACACCGCTGAGTGGCTTTTATTACCGCGTTTCACCCCGCACCGATCCAGCTAGATCAAGTTGAATATTCACGACGGGCTTAACCTTTAACAAAAAATTACTAGGGTTTTTCAAACCCCACTCTATATATGGAACTTCGAAAGCTGCCGTCCCTTTCCACTGACCTGCTCTTAGCGTTGCTTGGGCGGGCACGTTGAGATCATGATCGACCCCGTGCAAAGAAAATATTCCGTGAAGCTTCAAGTTTGAATCTCCTTGCGCAACTATGGTTCCGTCGGCGCGGTTCGGCCGAAACACGACCTCGGAGTATTGGGTGCTTTCAAGAATTTCCTTGTGCATCCGGCGGTCTCGCGCATTGTTACCACTCTCGCCCGAGGTGGCATCCACCACAATTTCGCCGCTGGCCTTTCCTGTTGCGGGGTCGACAAACACGCTTCCGCGCTTCACGTGAAATGTTCCATGCACGGTATGTAAACTGGATTCCACACTCCAATGCACCGTACTTCGTGCGGGGTCAACAGACAAAACAATTTGCTCCGCGGCTCGTGTCGCTTGTGAACTTTGCTCCGAAGTAGCAGCCTGGCGAATCGGTGTTGCTACGCCGATAAGCACAAGTGCGGCGATACAATTCCTCAGTACATACATCATGTTCGGAAACCTCGACTCATACCGCCAGAAATCGCCAGCCGAGTAAAGCGCCAGTGGCGGCGAAGTGTGCCGGCGAAGTTTCGCCCACGTGAATGGATATCAATCGCGCGAAAACCTCGGGATTATTTTTGAAAACGGTTAGGGTTCTTCGACGCAGACGCGTGCGCCCATCAAGCAACAGCAGGAGCCGCGCCATAAACGTTGGACGCCGGGCAAATTGGCGGTGAGCTTTTTGATACAAGGCCAAGGAGTTTTTCTCCATAGCCTCGGCCAAGGCCACGGCTTGATGAAAACTCAGGCTCAATCCTTCGCCGGTTATGGCATCCACGCTGCCTGAGGCGTCGCCAATCAGGGCTACGTTGCCGCGAGAGACGCACTTCAGCTGGTGCATGGTTGTGATCGCACCCCGTGCTGGCCTCGAAAGCCCTTCACAACTCAACCGGCTTGCCAGTTCCGGGAATTCATTGAGGGCAGCTCGGATGTCGCGGTTTGCGTTTCGAGATACCATCACCACGCACACTTCGTTGGCGGACACCGGCGTGACGTATGCTTGCGCGTTCTCAGCCCAATGAATTTCCACGTATTCCGACCAGGGCGCGACAACAAAGTGTGCCCGCCACGCCAACCGGGAGTCTCTCTTGTTAGAAGACTCTAACCCCGCCCACCGCCTAACCCGTGATTGGCCGCCGTCCGCGCCTATAATCCAATTCGCCCGGACGAAATTTCCTCCGGCAAGGTTTACACCATCGCCCCGAATGCCGGTGACGGGTGTTTCCCAAAGGAACTGAACGCCCAAAGCGACCGCGCGGTCCAACATTTTTTTGTGGAGTATAGGGCGGCGTAATCCAACGCCTCGCACAGTTGGAAAACATGCGGTTGCAGACTCTTCTTTTTCCAGGAATTTCATTCCCTGGAGCGGGTACCCTTCATCGGGCGCGATTTCCACCCCGAGCTCTTGGAGAGCAGCAATCGAATCCGGCATCAAGCCTTCGCCGCACGGCTTGTCAATGGGCGGTCTGTTTCCATCCGCGACGATCACTTGGAAACCTCGACGTCGCGCTGCGATCGCAGCAGCTAACCCGGCAGGGCCGCCTCCGATCACGAACACTTCCGTGCCATTGACCATAAATCGTCCGCTTTCCTCGACGCTTCAGATGTCCACTTGGAGGGTTGTTGTTAAAGATGCGAGAAATGGGACGCAAGATGCCCTTACGTAATGAGTTACAAGGTGGTATAAACTAAATTTATCTGTCGATTGAAAAGTATTAATTTGATCTATAAATGTTTTGGGCTCATCCTGATTTCACGGATCAGTTTGTTACTCGGCCAGCTGGGACACGAAGATGACCGGGTTCAAAAATCCAAGAAACTAATTGTGCCCATAAAAAGACTGACAGTGCAAACGGAGAAAGTTTAATTGAGCAACTCGCTCCCCAGACCTCGTAGTCACACACTTGTCGATGGCGCCAATCGTTCCCCGGCGCGCGCGATGCTTCGCGCTTCCGGCCTCGCTGACGGAGACTTCCAGAAACCACTTATTGGTGTGGCCAACACATGGATTGAAATCGGCCCGTGTAACTATCATCTACGTGAGTTGGCAAAACATGTGAAGGACGGAATTCGTGCAGCCGGCGCTGTTCCGCTGGAGTTCAATACCGTCTCGATTTCCGACGGCATCACCATGGGAACGGAAGGGATGCGCACATCGCTCATCAGCCGTGAAGTGATCGCAGATTCCATCGAACTGGTTACCAGAGGAAATCTATTCGACGCTCTCATCGTGCTGGTGGGCTGCGACAAAACCATCCCGGCCGGTATTATGGCGCTGGCTCGCCTGAATATTCCTGGGCTGATTTTATACGGAGGTTCCATCGCTCCGGGCCAGTTTGAAGGCCATTCCGTTACGATTCAGGATGTCTTCGAAGCTGTGGGCACTTATGGCCGCGGGGAAATGAGCGAGAAGCGCTTGACCGCGCTCGAAAGCGTTGCGTGTCCAGGAGCCGGAGCCTGCGGCGGCCAATTTACCGCCAATACCATGGCGCTGGTCTGCGAATTTCTCGGTGTTGCGCCTATGGGCCTCTCCAGCACACCCGCTACCAACGAGGCAAAAGCCGAAACTGGTCGTCGCGCCGGCGAACTCGTCGTTGACCTTCTTCGCAGGAATGTCTTGCCATCGCAAATCATCAACAAAGCATCCATCGAAAACGCAATCGTTGGCGTGGCGGCTACGGGCGGCTCAACGAACGCAGTCCTGCATTTGCTGGCGATCGCCAACGAAGCGAAGCTTCCTTTGTCCATCGACGATTTTGACCGCATCAGTTCGCGCGTTCCGATCCTTGCCGATCTAAAACCTGGGGGAAGATTTGTCGCTACCGACCTTTACGCAGCAGGCGGCACCGCGCTCGTCGCGAAGCGCCTGCTTGAAGCTGGATTATTGCGCGGGGATTCCATCACCGTGACAGGCAGCACCATCGCCGAAGAAGCCAACACCGCAAAAGAAGCGCCCGGACAGGAAGTCGTTCGCAAGCTGAACGCGCCGCTCAAGCCTACCGGGGGCCTGGTGATCTTGAAAGGCAATCTCGCTCCTGAAGGATGCGTGGTCAAAGTCGCGGGTCACAATATTCAAAACTTCCGAGGTACTGCTCGCGTTTTTGACAGCGAAGAAGCGGCATTCCAGGCGGTGGAGAACCGCACCGTTAAAGGTGGAGACGTCATGGTAATTCGCTATGAGGGACCCAAGGGCGGCCCCGGAATGCGCGAGATGCTGGCGGTTACAGCGGCGTTGGTCGGCGCTGGCCTTGGCGACAGCGTTGCCCTTCTAACCGACGGCCGTTTCTCTGGCGCCACCCACGGGCTAATGGCGGGGCACGTTGCTCCCGAGGCGGCTAACGGTGGCCCTATCGCCGCCGTCGCTGAAGGCGATACCATTGTGTTCGATCTGCCATCACGCACATTAAATTTGGAAATCAGTGATGCGGAAATGCAAAGAAGGTTGGCGTCCTGGCGCGCCCCCGCGCCGCGCTACACTTCTGGCGTGATGGCCAAGTATGCACTGTTGGTCTCTTCTTCAGCTCTAGGAGCTATCACCGCTGTTCCGCAAATACTGCCGTCCGCAATGCAACCTGGGACGAATGCGAGGACCTTATGAAACTGACCGGCGCGGAAATCCTTTGCGAATCGCTGACCAGGCTCGGCGTGAAGCACATTTTTGGCTATCCCGGCGGCGCGATTTTGCCCGTTTACGACGCGCTTGGAAAATCGAAATTGCACCACATACTGGTGCGCCACGAGCAAGGGGCCACTCATATGGCCGATGGTTACGCCCGGGCCAGTGGCGAGGTAGGCTGTGCGATGGCTACTTCCGGTCCTGGTGCCACAAATATGGTCACCGGTATTGCTACCGCCATGCTTGATTCTTCGCCCGTCGTTTGTATCACCGGCCAAGTGAGCAGCAAGGTTTTGGGTTCCGACGCGTTTCAGGAAATCGATATCACCGGCATCACCATGCCGATTACCAAGCACAACGTGGTGGTAACTCGCGCCGAGGATATTGCTCGCACTGTTCGTGAAGCGTTCCTGATCGCCGCGTCAGGGCGCCCCGGACCGGTTTTAGTGGACATCACCAAGGATGCGCAGCAGGCTTCCTGCGAGTTTGATTGGAATGCTGCCGCTCCAAAACTTCCGCCAAAACGTCAGCGAATAAATTACGACCAGGCGGAATTCGATCGCGCGGTGGGATTGTTGAACTCCGCAAAGCGCCCGCTCATCCTCGCTGGACACGGCATCATCGTGTCGGGCGCGATGAAAGCATTCGAGCAATTCGTGCGCGCCGGAAATTACCCGGTAGCTATGACGCTGCTCGGCATCGGCTGCTTCCCTGCCAAAGATCCTCTGAACCTGGGCATGATGGGCATGCACGGCGAAGCCTGGGTCAACAACGCCATTCAGGAATCCGACCTGCTGATCGCCGTGGGAATGCGCTTCGACGACCGCGTCACCGGTGATTTGCGCACCTACGCAAAAAACGCCCGCAAGATTCATATCGAGATTGATCGCGCGGAGATCAACAAAAACGTGCCGGTTGACGCGGCACTCGTTGGCGACGCTCGTGAAGTTCTGGAGAAACTCACTCCACACATTGAAACACGCGACCACGGCGTGTGGCTCCGCCATATCCAGGAATCAAAGGGCGATTCGGCGGTCCGGGACATTCAAAGCCTGCCTGACAACGGCCACCTCTATGCCGCCCACGTAATCAACGACATCTGGAAAGAGACTCGCGGGGAAGCCATCGTGGTAACCGACGTTGGTCAGCACCAAATGTGGGAAGCGCAGTATTACCACCACAATTTGCCGCGTACGCTGATCACTTCCGGCGGACTCGGCACCATGGGTTTCGCGCTGCCCGCCGCCATCGGCGTCAAATTTGCCAAGCCTGACGCGGAAGTGTGGGTCGTCGTCGGGGACGGCGGATTCCAGATGACTATGAGCGAGCTAGCCACTATCGTGCAGGAAAAAATCAACATCAAGATCGCCATCATCAATAACGGCTTCCTGGGCATGGTCCGTCAATGGCAGGAATTTTTCTACGACAAACGCTATGTCGCGACTCCACTCGTGGCACCCGATTTCGCTGCGTTGGCCAACGCTTTTGGCATCCGTGGCGAACGCATCGCTACTCGAGCTGAAGTAATTCCCTGCATTCGCGCCGCGCGTGAATCCAAGGAAACGGTCCTTATCGATTTTCGCGTGGAACAGGAAGACTCCGTTTACCCCATGGTTGCAGCCGGCGCTTCGCTTCACGACATGATTCGGCGGCCCGATAGCCCACTGGTGGAGACGGCGACTGAGCCATGAAAAAAATAGAGGAAACCATGCAAACACTCGTCGCTTACGTGGAGAACAAACCAGGTGTCCTGAACCGTGTTTCTTCTCTGGCTCGGCGCCTGGCAATCAATATTGATTCCCTCACTGTAGGCCCCACGGAAAATGAAGAAATCGCACGTATGACCATCGTCGCGCACACCGACGAAAAGGGCGCGCACCGTCTGGAGGCCAGCCTCGAAAAATTGGTGGACGTACTGCTGGCTGAAAATATTTCCAACCGCTCCCTCCTGGAACGCGACTTGGCGCTGATTAAAGTTCTGGCGGACCAGAAAAATCGTCCGCATCTTATGGAATTGATCAAAGTGTTCAGGGCCCGGGTCGTGGACGTTGCTCCAGAATCCCTTATTCTGGAAGTTTCCGGCACAGTGGACAAGATTGACGGCCTGCTTGAAGTTTTGCGCCCTTTTGGCGTTTTGGAAATGGCGCGTACTGGAAGGATTGCGATGACCCGTGGAGGCGATTTGCTTCGTCCACCGGCTGTTAACGAACCAGAAGTTTCTGCAAATCAAGAAACTCGTGCCGGAACAACCGTCACGAGCTGACAACTGGTTTTAGTGCTTTTGTAAATCTGTCGACCACATTCAAATTTATCGCGGCTCCTTAGGCCGCTAAAGGAAAAACCATGGCAAAACTCTATTACGACGATTCCGCAGACTTATCACTCATTCAAGCAAAGAAAGTAGCCATCATCGGTTACGGCTCGCAGGGGCACGCACACGCATTGAACCTGCGCGATAGCGGCGTGTCCGTTCGCGTTGGTTTGCAACCTGGCAGCTCATCGCGTTCCAAGGCAGAAAAGGATGGTCTGATCGTCAACACTCCGGCGGAAGCGGCCGCGTGGGCCGATGTCATCATGATTCTTGCCCCCGATACCAGGCAGCCGAAGCTGTATCACGAAGCGATCGAGCCAAATCTCAAAGCCGGGAAGACGCTGATGTTCGCGCACGGTTTCAACATTCGTTTCGGCACCATCAAACCGCCGGGGGCCGTCGATGTTTCGATGATCGCTCCAAAAGCACCTGGGCATCGGGTACGGGAAGTTTTCAGCGAAGGTGGCGGCACTCCGGCACTACTGGCTGTGGAACAAGATCCCAGCGGGACCGCGAAAGCCCTGGCGTTGTCCTATGCCAAAGCCCTCGGAACTACTCGCGCAGGTGTGCTTGAAACCACCTTCACGGAAGAAACGGAAACGGATCTCTTTGGCGAGCAGGCCGTCTTGTGCGGTGGTGTAAGCGAGCTCATCAAAGCAGGTTTTGAAACTCTGGTGGCCGCCGGATACCAGCCTGAGGTGGCCTATTTTGAATGCATGCACGAATTAAAACTGATCGTGGACCTGATTTATCGCGGCGGTCTAAGCTACATGCGCTATTCCATCAGTGACACCGCGGAACAAGGCGATTACAGTGCCGGACCACGTATCATCAATGCCAAAACCAAGGAAGAAATGCGCAAAATTCTTGCCGAGATCCGCGACGGCAGCTTCGCCAAAAAATGGATTGAAGAAAACGAGCAAGGTTGCCCAAACTTTCTGGCTACCAGACAGCGTGAACAAACCCATCCCATCGAACAGTTAGGGCCGGAGCTTCGAGCCATGATGCCGTTTCTCCACCCAGTTACTGCACCGGGCCTGGCTAAGCCCGCGGCAGCCAGCAAGAAGTAATCGAAGTAATTTGTAACTTTTTTGATTATAAATGGCGCGGGGGGTTGACAGACCGGTAAATTTGAATAATTCTCATGGCGGCCATGAAAGCTAAGGCTCAGATTGCTGCTCCACCTCTTCCGGAACGGATCGACCAACTCAGTATCAAACGCCAGGAACTCATACGTCCTATTCTTGAGCATCCGCGCGAATACGTGTTGCTGAGCGTGCGCGCGCTGGCCCAACGATTAGGCACGGATCCGGCGACCATTGTGCGTATCGTTCGTGGCCTCGGGTTCGAAAGTTATCGCGATTTTCAGCATCATCTTCACGAACTATCCCTCGCGTTTGCCACCGCTCTGGACACCATGCGCGCAGGCGCCCACCACGACGGCGGCATGCCTGGTTATATTCGCGAAGCGCTTGAGCAGGACTTAAAAAATCTCCAGGGCCTGAAAAACAGTCTGGACGCGCGTCGCTTGGTTGCTTTGGCCAAGCGAATTTATGCTGCGCGTAAAATCATCCTGATTGCCGGGGACTTGGCGGCCTACCTGGCAAACTATTTTGAATACCAGACCAGTGTGGTGGGATTGCCGGTGTTCGCGGCCACGTCCTGCGGACGAATCGCTCACTTGGCGCGCACCGCTACCAAGCAGGACCTGGTCATCGCCATCAGCTTCCGCCGTGGATTGCGTCAGACCGTCGAAGGCGCGCAACAAGCGCGGGCCAAAGGCGCGTATTGCGTTGGCATAGCAGACACGTTTCTTTCACCGCTGGCCCGGATATGCGACGAAATATTTTTAGCTTCCATAGAATCGACTTCATTTGCTGCTTCGTTCACAGCTCCCATAGCCCTGTTAAATGCCATTGTCGTGACTTGCGCACAATACCGGCGCGCGGAAACGATGGTGGTGGTGAAGGAGCTGGCGGAGGAACAGCGCAAAGGCTTTCGCTGGTACACGGCATAGACTTCACTCTCCTCGTTGTTCGATAAATCAACTTTTTTTCAAAAACACCCCGTTGCGGATATTATCTGTGCGTCGAAACGCGGAAAATGCGTGAGGCGCAAATAGTTCATCTTGTTCCTGCCGATGCGTTGACTCATGAACTAAATGTGCAGTTAATTTCTGGAGGGATTTCAAACTTGAAAAATAAATGGGCGTTCGTAATGTCCACGACGCTATGGCCGTTTTTGTCGGTATTTGTGACCGGTCGCATAGCACGGGCCCAATCACCTTCCACGTTGACCGAGCGCATACAACGCGTCACCACACGTCCGGAATTCGCGCACGCAACTTTTGGCATTGAGTTCTACTCGCTGGAGTCGGGAAAAGTACTTTACGCCTTGAACCCGGAGAAAATGTTCGTCCCTGCTTCCACGACAAAACTTCTCACAGAAGGCGCCGTTCTGGCCAAACTCGGCGCGGATTACCGCTTTCATACGCGGATTTATCGAACCGGGCCGATAGATTCCAAGGGGAAGCTCAAAGGAGACTTAATCCTGGTGGCCAGCGGCGATCCCAACCTCTCGAACCGCGCGCAACCGGATGGCACGCTTGCATTTGTAGACGAAGACCATTCTTACAACGGCCCGGCGCTGCCCGGCGACCCACTCGCCGTGATCAAGGAGTTGGCTGGAAAAATCTCAGCAAAAGGAATTAAACGGATTGATGGCAGACTCCTGATTGATGCCAGTCTGTTTCCCGATGGTGGTCGCGAAGGAGGCACGGACGTGGTTATGTCTTCCATCATGGTGAATGACAACGTGATCGACCTCGTCATCAGGCCCGGAATGAAGAGCGGAGATGCAACCATCCTTGAATACTCGCCACATACTTCGTACGTAAAATTTATTAATCAGGTCACCACCGGGGCACGAGGCTCGAAGCCCAATCTTGAATCCCCCGACGTCGAATCGAATGAAGATGGTAGTGCAGTCGTGACCCTTACTGGGAGCTTACCGGCCGGTATCGCACCGCAAACAGCCGCCTTTGCTGTTCCATCTCCTACCTTATTCGCAGCCACGGTTCTGCGTGAAGCCCTCGCGGCCTCCGGCGTTCAATTCAAAAAAGGTGCTGCAAAAGGACCGCCGGATTTCGCCGCGTATTCGCGATTATATGTACCCGAAAACTTGGTGGCCGAACATGTTTCAGCGCCTTTGTCGGAAGAAATCAAAGTGACTTTGAAAGTCAGCCAAAATCTTCACGCGGGAATGGGACCCTACCTGCTCGGGACTTTGGTGGCCAAAGACTTGAAAAATCCGCTCGCGGCAGGTTTCCGGGTAGAGCGCGCGTTTTTGCAATCGGCGAACCTCGATCTTTCCGGCGCCTCGCAAGGCGATGGAGCTGGAGGCGACTGGGCAGATCTCTTTTCGCCGGACTTTATGATTCACTACCTGACCTACTGGACCACGCGCCCCGATTATCAAATATTTTTACGAGCGCTTCCGATATTAGGCAAGGATGGAACGCTGGCGACCATTCAAAAGGATTCTGCCGGCGCCGGCCACGTTTTTGCGAAAACGGGAACCTTCGGCTCAGAGGACAGGCTCAACGGAAAAGGGATGTTGAATGCCAAAGGATTGGCAGGATATGTCACCACTAAATCCGGGCAGCGCTTGGCATTCGCCGCCTACGTGAATCACGTGGCTTTGCCAGACGATCCCGATGCGGCGCAGCGGGTTGCCGGACAAGCCTTGGGGGAAATAGCAGCGGCAGCTTACGACGCGGAGTTAAAGTAAGTCGGGATTCGAGCTTCGGGCGGCAATTTTCGGTGGTTTGAACCGCTGATCGCGCAATTTCAAGTCAGAGAAATTTTGCCTAGTTCAGCGACACGGCGTTCGAAGGTCATTTCCACCAGGCCATGCTTACCGTAGTAGCGCAACACGATCTTATGTCCCGGTTCAATCTTGGCTCGAGCTCGGATCAAGGAATCCGACATTTCCACCCACTCGCCGGTTACCAGGTAGGTGCCTTCCCAGCCGCGTAATTCGAAACGGCCGTCGTGCCGCAAAGTAAGCGGTACCGCTGAACACTTTATCGTTTTGCCGGCCAACTTGGCCGCCGCGCACTCATAACGACCGGACACGTCCACGCTCTCCGCCGCAGCCCGGGGAGCAAGAGCTACCAGGGGCAAAAAGAAGAAAACCACGATCCAAATTCTGTTAACCAAGTACCGCATTGCATCTCCGCCAGATTGCACGCTTCTAATTCCGGTGTGCGATCCACTGCTAGTAATGCAAGATAACCGCCACGAAAATAGATCATCACAACGTTAGAACAAATGGACTTACGCCGCCTTCCAAAACGGAGAGTCACCTTAAACGAACATTCTGTATCCCTTCACACGCAATCTTGTGCAAACTTATGCGGTACTAAAACGGTCGTCCGGTACGGCCTATACTATTGGTTTGGCAGCTCCAAACTCGCCTGCCCGTCCTTGCGGGGATCAGAAGCGCCATAATTAACCCCGGTCGCAAAATCCCTAAGAACCGCCTGTCCTCCGCCCATAACGCTGGAAAAAGCTCCTCGCAAATCTATTTTGTGACCCTTGCCCGTGAGTTCGTTGCGAACATTGCCGCTGAAGCGGCTTTCCATCGACACGTCGCAGCCACCGAACGTACGTTTAGAGAATCTGGGCGCCTCGAGGGTTGCTTGGATGTTCATTTTGAAGTCCGCGATATTAGCCACAAATTGCGCGTGGGCCTGAGATTGATTCCACCCGCCCATGATTCCAAAAGCCACTCGGGTGTCACCTTTCTGCGCAAACGCAGGGATGATGGTATGCAGCGGTCGTTTTCGCCCGGCAAGCGCATTCGGGGACGCGGGGTCAAGCGTAAAAAGGCCTCCCCGATTGTGCAGCGCGAACCCGGCGCCGGCAGCCACGATGCCCGAGCCGAAAGCGTCGAAGTTGCTCTGGATCAGCGACACCATATTTCCTTCGCGATCCACAACGCTCAAATATGTCGTATCCTTGCCGGCGCGCAACTCTCCCGCCGAGACATCACAATTGGCATGCGCCGGGTCGATCAATTTCGCCCGCTGCTCGGCCCATTCCTTTGAGAGCAACGTAGACACGGGCAATTTTTGTTGCCGGGGATCGCCTATGTACTTGGCCAAATCCGCGTAGGCCAACTTCTTAGCCTCAATCATGGTGTGCAGAGCGTTCGTGGAACCGAACTCCCAATTTTTCTGGCCCAACGGAAATTTCTCCATGATGTTAAGCATTTCGAGCGCGGCCAATCCTTGTCCGTTAGGCGGTAATTCGAATACCGTCCAGTCGCGATAGGTGGTTGAAATCGGTTCCACCCATTCGCTGGAATACTCCGCCAGATCTTGCGCAGTCATCACTCCGCCGTGATGTTTCATGGCTTCAAGAATTTTTTTGGCGATCTCGCCTTTATAGAATGAGTCTCTTCCATGAGCGGCAATCTGCTGCAATGACCACGCCAGATCGGCGTTACGAAAGACTTCTCCCACACGCGGCGCGTGGTCCTGCATCAAATACGTTTGAGAAGCAGCACTATCTCCACGCAAGAGATCCGTTTCTGCAGCCCAGACAGCAGCAGTCAACTCAGGCACAGGAAAACCATCCTGAGCAATCTTTATTGCCGCCGCCAGGTCTTCGCCTAATTTTTTGCGGCCGAATCTGTCTGCCAGCTTTTGCCATCCATCTACCGCGCCAGGGACCGTTACCGAGTAGATGCCGCGCTCCGGCATATCCCGCAACCCGTGATTATGCAGAAATTCGATGGTCAGATCTCTTGGCGCCCAACCGCTGGCATTCAGCCCGTACAGTTTGTTGGCTTTCACATCGTAGACAATCACGAAAAGATCGCCCCCGACTCCGTTCATCATGGGTGCCACTACCCCCATCGCAGCATTCGCCGCTATCGCAGCGTCCACCGCGTTGCCACCGTGTTCGAGGATGCGCACGCCTGCTTGCGCCGCCAAAGGCGATTCCGCGGCCACAATGCCATCTTGCGAAATCACCATCGAACGCGCCTGCGAGCGATCCTGGCCCTGTAGAGTAAAGAGTGGCATCAGGTAAGAAATATAAACCGAAAGCCTGAATAATTTCGAAACTTGCATCTGGCTCCGTGGTCCTGGCGCACTGCTGTTCGCCAGAATTTGTTGAATTCACAAATTAGTCCGTGGACTATACACCTTCAATCGCTCTTTTTATAGCTAGCGACTTTTTTAAGCAATCCTTCCTAGCTCACGCGGTATCTACCATCTTCAATCGATTGGCATTTGGCTCCAGACACTCTAGAATCCAGGGGCGCGGGTTGTTCCACTAGCTTTACCTGTAATTCAACGTCTTTTGGCCCGCGCGGGAGAATCTTCATTGCCGCAACAGCCTCGAGAACCGCAGAGACCACAAGAGCAAGGCACCGCAGGCGCGCAGACGGTTTCCGTGCCGGACGTTAAAAATGATGCCGAAATCGATGCTCTCCTGAACGGTCGCCACACCGACCCCTTCGCGCTCCTCGGCCCACACCCGGTGCCAGGCGGCTGGGCCATCCGATTTTTTATTCCCTGGGCGGCGGAAGCCAGCATCGCGATCGGCGGAAACAATGCTCCTGGCGGGCCCGTACTCCACACCATGAAGGTTACCGATGCTGTGAAAATTCGTCCGGAGGGTTTCTTCGAAGCCCTGTGGCCTTCAAATCAATCCGCGCCTCCGGCGCCGGGCAGCTACAAAATTCAGGGGCGCACACACCACGGTGAAGCCTTTGAAATGTATGACGCGTATTCGTTCCCATACCTCCTGAGCGAATTCGATCTATATCTTATGGGCGAGGGCCGTCACTACGACACCTACGAAAAGCTCGGCGCGCATATAAAGACCGTTCAGGAAGTTCGCGGGGTAAATTTTGCGGTATGGGCGCCCAGTGCCAGGCGCGTCAGCGTGGTCGGCGATTTCAACCGCTGGGATGGTCGCGTGAACGTTATGCGTGCGCGCGGTTCTTCTGGTATTTGGGAGCTATTTGTCCCCGAACTAAACGAAGGCTTCATCTACAAGTACGAAATCATCGGCCCCAATGGCGATATGCTTCCCTTGAAAGCGGATCCCTACGCTTTTGGTGCCGAGTTGCGTCCAAACACCGGTTCGATTGTCACAGAGCTGGATACTTACAAATGGAACGATACGAAGTGGATGAAGGAGCGGCCCCAGAAAAACTGGTTCGAATCGCCGGTTTCCATCTACGAAGTGCACTTGGGCGCGTGGCGGCGCGTACCGGAAGAAAACAATCGATGGCTGACCTACAAAGAGCTCAGCGATCAGCTTATCCCCTACGTAAAAGACCTCGGATACTCCCATATCGAACTGCTACCGATCATGGAAC
>Ga0307475_10000966_pt1 | contig 17200 bp, 15 predicted proteins | sample atmos_gasesECM1C_FD_203317 | JGI IMG/M metagenome (GOLD analysis project Ga0307475, IMG submission 203317) | Hardwood forest soil microbial communities from Morgan-Monroe State Forest, Indiana, United States - atmos_gasesECM1C_515 | ecosystem: Environmental > Terrestrial > Soil > Temperate... | reverse complement strand
ACTGCATGGTCGCTTTATCGCAGGACGAAGCTCTGCTCGGCCACCTCTTTCAATACCGCTTTAACGCCGGCCGCGGCCTCGTCGGCCACAATTTCGGCAACCTCTTCCTTGCCGCTCTTACCCATGTTACCGGCGATTTCGCGGAAGCCGTTCGCGTCAGCAGCAAAGTCCTGGCTATTCGCGGCCGGATTTTTCCGTCGACGATCTCCAACGTGACCCTGGTCGCCACGCTCGAAGGCGGCCGCAAAGTTCACGGGGAAACACGTATCACCGCCAGCCGAAAACCAATCCGGAAGCTTTCGCTGCTTCCTCGTAACGTCCGCCCACTCCCTAAAGCGGTCCAGGCCATTCAGGATGCCGACCTGATTCTTCTTGGTCCCGGTTCGCTCTACACCAGCATTCTTCCCAATTTGCTCATCCCTGAAATCGCCAGCGCCATCGCCAAATCCAAGGCGCCGCGCGTCTACATTGCCAATCTCATGACCCAGCCAGGCGAAACCTCCGGCTACGCTCTGGCCGATCATCTCCGCGCCATTCAAAGCCATACTCCTCGCCGCGTCATCGATTGGGTCGTCGCCAATCGCCATCCAGTCTCCCCTGAAGTCGCCAAGCGGTATCGTGCGCAAGGCGCTGAGCCGGTTGTGATGGATATCCCGAACCTGCAGAAGCTCGGCTATCGCATCATTCTGGACAATCTCCTCGAAGAGCATGGCGTCATCCGCCACAATCCCGCCCGCCTGGCTCGCCTTCTGCTCGAAGAATTTCTTTCAGGTTCCCGCCATTCACGCCGCTAAGTGTCGCTGGAATAGAATCGCGGCTCAAGAGGTAAGCTGACACGATGCAAGTGCGCCTGCACAGAAAACGCCCTGAACCCTGGAACGTTCGCCGGCAAGGACTGAAACACGGCTGGACTGTGCCGTTGTGGGCCTTCGAGTGGTTCTGCGAATGGATCGCCTACGTCCTTAGCAATTGGTCTTTCCTGGAAGTGCTCGAATATCTCAGCAGTTTCGGCGTGCTTATCGCCGTGATCTTCTATTTCGGCGAATCCGGCGACCGCCTCAAACAGAAGCATTACCAGGCATGGCAAGTCATCAACACTGCTCAGGGAAAGGGCGGCAATGGCGGACGTATCGAAGCTCTGCAAGAGCTCAACGCTGACGGCATTTCTCTCGTCGGCGTGGATGTATCCGGCGCATTCCTGCAAAGCATTCGCCTTCAGCGTGCCGGCCTGGCGCGGTCGAATTTTTCCGCCGCCGACTTGCGCGATAGCGATCTCGCCTTCGCCGACCTATCCGCCGCCGATCTGCGTTCCGCCAATCTTCGTCACTCCATTCTTCGCAGCGCGAACATGGAACATGCCGACTTGATGGACGCTGACCTCTTCAGCGCCGACTTAACTGGCGCCGATCTGTCCGGGGCCGCCCTCGCAAACGCGGACTTGCGCAACGCCGATCTCGCCAACCTCAAATGGAGCGATACCCTGAACGTCAAGAACGCAAATATATTCGGCGTGAAGAACGCCCCGGAAGGCTTCGTCGCCTACGCCTTGAAACGCGGCGCTATCCAAAAAGAATCAGACAATCCGTAGCCCGGGACTTCAGCTAATAGGCCCAGCGCATCAACAATCCACCTGTCGTGTAACCCGCACCCACGGCAGCGAGAAGCACGAGGTCACCCTTTTTCAGGCGTCCCTGATCCACTGCGTCGCGCAAACCCAGCGGAATTGTGCCTCCCGTCGTGTTCCCGTATTTGTCGATATTCACCATCACCTTGGAATCTTCCAAGCCCAGCCGCTGCTGCATGGCTCGAATAATTCGCAGATTCGCCTGGTGCGGCACCACCAGCGCCAGATCGTCGCTGGTAAATCCATTGCGTTCCAGAAGGCATGCGGCCAGCTCCGCCATACGCCGCACCGCATACTTGAACACTTGCGAACCCTCTTGATGCACCACGTGCATATTCTTGTCGATCGTTTCGTGCGTGGAAGGATGCAGCGATCCCCCGCCCGGCATGTACAAATATTGCCCACCCGAGCCGTCCACGTCGTGCGAAAAATCCAAAATGCCCTCGCCGTCCTTCGCCGGTTCCACCAGCACGGCGCCGGCACCATCACCAAACAAGACGCAAGTGGCGCGATCGTGATAGTCCAAAATCGAGCTCATGACATCGCTGCCGATCACCACTACTTTCCGGTGCGCTCCAGAGCCCACGAACTGCGCTCCGACCGTCAGCGCATAAGCAAAACCGGAGCACGCCGCGGAAAGATCGAAACCCCACGCCCGCTTCGCTCCCAAGCGGTCCTGCACCAGGCATGCCGTCGCCGGAAAAAACATGTCCGGCGTCACGCTTGCCACGATAATCAGATCGATTTCCGTAGGATCGGTCTTCGTCTTCGCCAGCAGCGCCTTCGCTGCTTCCGTCGCCAGGTGCGAACTGCCCATCCCCTCCTCCGCGATGTGCCGCTCGCGAATCCCAGTGCGCGTGCGGATCCATTCGTCGTTGGTCTCCACCATCTTTTCCAGGTCCGCGTTGGTCAGCACCTTCGGCGGCACATAACCCGCAACGCCGGTAATCTTCGCAGCAATACGATGGGACATGATTCTCCTTAAGTTCCAAAAGAGTAGCACAGCCGCTCTTGCCGACGCTCTTACCGAACTAAGTGGGATTCAGCGAAATAAGCCGACGTCGGCCGTCCATCAAGCTACGCCTCACCTCGCAAAATCTCATAGCGCCAGCTCACTTTCGCTGTCTTCTTCAGCATTGCCGCAACCGAGCAATATTTCTCCTCGCTGAGCTCGATCGCGTGCTTCACGGCGCCCTCATCCAGCTCGCCGCGCAATCGATAGACGATCTCTAGCTTTGTCCAAACCGTAGGGGGCTCCGCAGCGCGCTCCCCGGAACAAACCACTTCCAGCCATTCCAATTTTTGCCGCTTCTTCTTCAGGATTGAGACAACATCCGTCGCTGTGCATGCTCCTAGCGCCATCAGCACTAATTCCATCGGCCCCGGCGCCTTGTTCGACTCGCGGTCCGAGTCCATCGCCATCGCATGACCCGAAGGGCTCGTGGCCACGAACACTTGCTCCCCAATCCATTTCACCGCCGCCGTCTGCATACGCCCTCCTCCCGTGGCACCACAGAATAGCAAACAAGGTTGCATCTCTTTGTCATTCCACCGCTACCGCCAGACTCCTTCGACACTCCGTACCTGCCACACAACAAAGATGACATCCCTTTGACGCCGCGATGACATGGCTGGCCCACGCGTGCCGTCAAAATAAGTGAGGTTTTATATGAATTCAGCAACCAATCCGTCCTGCGGCGACGCCAAGCAGCAACGAATACAATTCGCAAGGAAGGCACGCCCCCCCGTACGCCGTGCGGAAACGCAGCGAGCGGCAACTACCCCTGCTCAAGTGGGAAGACCTTTAAAGCCGGATGCCGCTTCTCTCAAAGAAGCCATTCGCCTGGCCCAGCAAGGCGACGCCAACGCTTTTGAAACCATTTATCAACTGCACAGCCGCCGCGTCTACGCTCTCTGTCTGCGCATGAGTGGCGACCCCGTTGAAGCCGAAGATCTGACCCAGGAGGCCTTCCTGCAGCTCTTCCGCAAGATTCATACATTCCGCGGTGAGTCTGCCTTTTCTTCCTGGATGCATCGCCTTACCGCCAATATCGTCCTCATGCGCTTTCGCAAGAAAAGGCCCGTCCCCGTTTCTCTGGAAGAAATGACTCGTCCCGACGACGAAAAAGACCGTCCCACGTTCGAAATCGGTGTCCCCGACCTCCGCTTGACCGGCCTTTTCGACCGCATCAACCTTCACGCCGCCGTCGAGCAATTGCCGCAAGGCTACAAGTCCATGTTCCTCCTTCATGATGTTCACGGTTACGAGCACAACGAAATCGCCAGCATGCTCGGCTGCTCGGTGGGCAATTCCAAATCGCAATTGCACAAAGCTCGCAAACGCCTGCGCGACCTCTTGCATGACGTGCGTCGCTACGCTGTTCATCAATTTCCGGAGGTTGCTACCTCCAGCGCCTGGAAATAGCCTGCAACGGTAATCTATCGCCTCCGCAATCTACTTTCCCTTGCGGGTTAGATGGAAAACCATGGGCATGTCCATTCCGTCGTGCCGCCAGGTCCATATTTCCGTGATGTGATCTGCATCTTCAAAGCGAATCACCAGGTGATGCTGGTGACCCGTATTCGGTGAGGGCAGATTGCTCGCGCCCTGAAAATCGAAAGCCAGTTCCTTCACTTCATCCGTGCCGGGAACGGCGCGCATGCGCGGCTGGTTGTTCGTGGGACAGAAATGGACCAGCGCGATTCCGTCGCCGTCCAGACTGTACACCGTCACCATCTCCTCCATACCCGAGGGCGATAGTGTCTCCATTACCGCCGTGTTCGAGACGATGGATTTAAAGTTGGTTTTCACCGGCTGGTGTTTGTCATCAGTGCCTGCCCACTCACCCGCAAGGGCCTGCAGCTTCTGGAAAGCAGCGGTGGAGTGCGGCGCGGCCAGCACATTACTTCCCGCGGCAACAGCGAGGATGGCAAGGATCGACACGCGTTTGCTCATGGACACCTCGAGGCCTTGGGCTGGAAACCAACCACACTTGTGCCTTTGGACGGAAGACTCTCCGGAAGGAAAGCAGGCAATCGCTACGAGTTTCTTGCTATCGAGGCTACTTCTATGATCGGATTCGGCATCGACTTCATCGTGCGCACAAACGCCGCCACAACCTTCGCGTCAAACTGTCCGTTAGCGCAGCGTTCCAGCTCCGCCAGCGCTTCCGCGGCGGCGCGCGCCTTTTTATATGTGCGGTCGCTCGTAATTGTGTCATAAGCGTCCGCCACCGCGATGATCCGGGCGCCCAATGGAATTTTCTCGCCCTCCAAAGCGTGCGGGTATCCCGAGCCGTCAAAAAATTCATGATGGTGCAAGACCATGTCCCTTATGCGCGCCAGTGGTGTCAGCGGCTCCAGAATTTTCGCCCCAAACGTCACGTGCGATTTCATCGTGTCCCACTCTTGTGGATTCAGCGGGCCGTTCTTGTTCAAAATATTCTCTGGAATCGCCACTTTTCCGATGTCGTGCAGCACTCCTCCCAGCCGGATCTCCTCAACCTCCAAATCGTTCAATCCCAGCGCCTCGCCGATCAGCGCCGCATATGCGGACACCTTCTGCGAATGCCCTTGCGTGTAGTGATCCTTGGCGTCGATCGCGAACGCCAGCGACGTTACCGTGTCCAGCACGGCCTGCGGCAGCGCCTGCGGTCCCTGCGCAGCGGCCGTCGCCCCGGTTGCTGTACCGTTCGCCCCCTCCGTGGCCGCCAGCGACTCCGTAAATTGTTTCAACCTCGAATAAATCTCCTCGAACGCTTCCGGGCCAGTTGCAAACAAGCGCTTCAGCGTCACGCCCAGGTACGCTTCCAGCACGTCTCGCTTCCATTTCTTCGCTTCGTTGGGGTCGAAATGGTCGGCCGTCGACACCGCGTTGCCGCCCTGGTGTTTTGACAAATACATCGAAGCGTCCGCCACTTGGATCAATTCCTGGGGCGAGGAGCCATGCAGCGGATAGCACGCGATACCGAAGCTCGCGCTGATGTTCTTCTCCCGGAGTAGCGGGTCCGCGGATACCCACCCGCGCAGCTTCGACGCCAGTTGACGCGCGTGCTCCATGTTCGTTTCCGGCATCAAGATCACGAACTCGTCGCCACCGTAGCGCGCCACCACATCCGAGCGTCGGCAATTCGTCTCCAGAATGTGGCCCACGCGCTGCAGCACCAGGTCGCCTTCCAAATGCCCGTAAAAATCGTTTACGAATTTGAACCGGTCCAGGTCCATCAGCACCAGCGCAAACGAGCGTCCTGCGCGCGTCGACCTCTTCCATTCCGCCGACAACGCCTCCATAAAAAAACGATGCGTCTTTACGCCCGTAAGACCGTCCGTGATGGCCTGCTCTTGTGCTTTCTGGAACGAAAGCGCGTTGTGCAATGCGCCCGCGATCAGGTCCGCCAGCGTGCGCAGCAGCAGCACTTCCTCCTCGGAAAAATCCGCGGGCTGCGACGATTCCACGTACAAAATCCCGTGCAGCTGCTCCGCGTAAAACACCGGCAGCGCAATTGCCGCCAGCGTGTCCGGCAGCAGTGGTTTGAACCCGGCATCGGCGGGAACGTTCGCGTTATACGCCGCCATCTGCCCATTGCGGGCCACGTGTCCGATTAGCCCGCTTCCCAGCGGAATTCGCTGCCCTAGCGCGCCCCGCCGCTTGCCTGCTTCCGCCTGAATCACGATTTCCCTGGTGGAATATTCCAGCTGGCCGATGCCGATATGGTCGTACGTCAGTCCCGCTTCAAGCTGCTCGGTAATCTTCGCCAGCATTTCATCCGGGTTCAGCGTGGCAATCGCGTTCCGCGAAATCGTGTTGAGCAGGGAAAGGTGCCGCGCTTTGGTTCGCTCTTCCTGGAACAGCCGCGCATTCTCGATGGCAATGCTCGCTTCGCTGGCCAGCACGCGCAATAGTTCCAGGTGCCCTTCATCGAACACGTGTTCCTGGTCGGAATAGACCGCCATGGCGCCGATCGCGTGATCGTATGCCACCAGCGGCACGCAGCAGAAACACCCGCCATCGCGCAGCGGCTGCACTCCCAGCTTGTTCGCTTCCGCCATGTAGTTGTCGCGAATCAGCACCGGCTGCCGCGTTCGAATCACGTACTCCGTCAGGTGATTCCCGGCGCGACGGCTGCGCCGCGGCTGGCGCACTCCCCCTTGAACTTCCAGGTGAAATCGCATTTCGTCGCGAACCGGATCGAGCTCTGCAATATAAAAATTCTCCACATCAAACAACCGCCGCAATTCCTCCCAGATCTTGCTCAGCAAATCTTCCTTGTTCAGCGTCGAGCTCAACGCCCGCCCGATTTCGTTCAGCACGTGCAGTTCTTCGGAGCGCCGCGAAGTCTGCTGCACCAAGTAACTGTTCTCCACCGCCATGCCGATCTGGTGCCCCAGCGCCAGCAGCAAGCGATATTCCGCCGGCGCGAATCTCCGGCTGTCCGGCGTTCCCAGCAAGAGCACACCGAACGCTTGCTCTTTCGCCTGTAGGCTGATGGCCACCACGCTGCGCAGCCCTTGTGCTATTGCTAGTTGCCGGAATCTCTTGATCGGCTCTTCCCGTTCCAGTGCCGCCACAGACTCCGCATTGCGCAAGTCACGGAAACCCAGTAGGCCTCCTAGCCGCGAAACCAGCCCCACCAGATAATCATCCAACCCTTCGTTTTGTGCCACTCGGCAGAAGTCGTCGTTCAGCCCCACCGCCACCACCGACGTCGGCCCCTGCGGATCTCCATGATGCAAAAACAGCGCGCCCGCCGGCAATCGCACCACTCCCAGCACGCGGTCCAGCGCCTGCGCCAGCATGCGCTGAATCTCTCCGCCAACAAAACTCGATGTCGCCAGATTCAAATTCGACAACGCCAGCATGTTGCGCTCGATGCGCCGCTTCTCTTCTTCGTACGAGGCCATCACCATCAGCATGGCCACAAATGCGGAGGGCACCGCTGTTATCGGGCTGTCAATTGCCAGGTCCGCGGGTGCGCTGCGCAGGAGGAAATAAACGGCAAGCTGCAACACACACCACGCCATGAAGGAAAGCCCCAGCAGGCGGTCCGCAAGGGTTTCTTGCCGTTTGCTCTCCTGCCAAAAGACCACCGCCACGGCAGCGAACAGCAGCGCGCCGGGGACCACCACCGTGACGTTGAAAAGATGCAGCGCGTTGGCCACCGCCCATGCGCCGAGCAATACCGCGGCTGCGCCTGCCGCGAATTTCCACGGCTTGCGCTGTGAGTAGAGTTGCGCGCCCAGAAGAAAGAACAGCGCCGCCACCGCGTACAGCCAGCGATCCAGCGCCGTCTGCAGCGGCGTATCCGGCACCCACTGCGCCAGCGCCGCGCCCAGGTAATGCAAGGCAAAAAGCGTCCAACCCGCCGTCCACAGCAGCAGGTACGCCTGCCGCTTCAGGCTGTAGATGTACGCAAAGAACCCCGCCACCAGCGACGTTGCCGCCAACAGGGCCAGCGCTATGAAATTGTTGTAGACCAACACTCGTCGATTCTCCGCACGGCGTGCGGAACCACGGGCTGTGCCTGCCCCAGAATGCAGCAGGCCATAAGTGTTTTCCTATCCCTTACTGCATGCGCATGTGTGCGGACGGCGCGCACACGTCGCGCCACCCGCAAAAGAGCGTCATGGACACACAAAATAAAGCACTTGGATTATGGAGCATGCATTTTTGTTGAGGCAAGCGTACCGCGGTACTGGTGGCCAAAAAGATAGCAGAGCAGGGGTAACGTCGGTGAGGTAACCATTTGGCCACATCCACGCCGGGAGCCTTCGCAACGCGGCAGACTCCCATTTCACGCTGGGTAAAGGCCTAAGTTGGACCATCCACTCATGTTTCGCTACACTGGGCAATCGCACTTTCTGCGAGAAGAGCTACCGAAGCCCCAAGCGACTCCGGCAAATGAGCGAAACACCCAACAACCTGACAGGACCTGTGCGCGTCCGCTTTGCGCCGTCACCTACCGGCTATCTCCACGTAGGCGGCGCGCGCACCGCTCTGTTCAACTGGCTTTTCGCTCGCCATCAGCGCGGCGCCATGATCCTGCGCATCGAGGATACCGACGCCGAGCGCAACAAGCCCGAACTCGTCCAAGGCATCATCGACGGCCTTCGCTGGCTCGGCGTCGATTGGGATGAAGGCCCGTTCTATCAGTCGCAGCGCACCGAGCTGTACCAGGCGGCGGGGAAGAAACTCCTGGCCAACGGCAGCGCGTTTTTGTGTTATTGCCCTGCAGAGCGCTACGCCGGCGGCGACCACGCCGTTGAAGCTCAGGATGACGAGCCGAAGGCCCCCGGACCGCGCCGCATCGTGCGCTGCACTTGCCGCGACGGCAAGCCCTCAACCCCGGGAACCAAGCCCGCCGTTCGCTTTCGCGTCCCTACTGGCGGCACCACGAAGTTCTTCGACGCCGTCTTCGGCGAGCGCGAATTCTCCAACGACGAAATCGAAGACTTCGTCCTGCTCCGCTCCGGCAAAGGCGACGAGGAATTTGGCCAGTCCATGTACCAGCTTGGCGTCGTGGTCGACGACATCGACATGCGCATCACCCACGTGATTCGCGGCGCCGACCACATTTCCAACACACCCAAGCAGGTCTTGCTTTACCGCGCACTGGGCGCCCAGCCTCCCGTCTTCGCCCACGTGCCGCTCATTCTCGGTCCGGACAAGTCCCGCCTCTCCAAGCGCCACGGCGCCACCGACGTCAACATGTATCGCGCCGAGGGCTTCCTCCCCGAAGCCTTCCGCAATTTTCTCGCCCTGCTCGGCTGGTCCGCCGGCGGAGACGAGGAATTCCTGCGCACCAACGAACTTCTCGAAAAGTTCTCCCTCGAGGGTGTCAGCCGCACCAATGCCGTTTTCGATCGCCCCAAACTCGAATGGTTCAACACCCAGTATCTTCAGAAGCTGTCCATTGAGGATTTGCTGCCGGAAGTGGAAGCAGTGCTAAAGCGCGCCAATTTGTGGAAAGACGAATGGGCCACCGGGCCCGGCCGCGACTGGTTCGCGAAAACGGTGGACCTCCTTCGCCCTCGCGTTCGCCTTCTCCCCGATTTTTCCACCTGGTCCCGCGCGTTTTTCTCCGACGATTTCGAGATCGATCCCGCCGCCAAAACCAAATTCTGGAAGGATCCTAAGGTTCCGGAGCTGCTCTCCAAACTCGCGGAAAAGCTGGCCGCCATCCCCCCTTCCGATTGGAGCCATGATGCCTGCGATCACGCGTTGCGCGCGCTCGCCGAAACGGAAGCTGTGAAAGCCGGCCTGCTTATCAACGCTACGCGCGTCGCCATCGTCGGCCAGGCCGTGGCCCCGCCCCTATTTGACACCATGGTCGTCCTCGGCCGGGACCGCGTGGTCAACCGCCTCCGCCGCGCCCAGCCAGCTAGCAGCGCCGCCTGAAACCGACTGCCGGCAGGCAAACGCGCCGAGGCTCAGCCTTCGCCGCCTTCCTCGCCGGGCTCCAAGTGGCAAGCGTGCCACTGATCATCCTGCATATGCGCGGCGCAAAACCAGCGCTCACACTTGTCGCAGAAGATTGCGGCGGATTCATTGCACGGCTCGTCCAGTCGGGAAACACCTTCACACGAAGGCTTGGCTTCTTCGTTTGGATTCTCGCGGGCTGCTTGCGCTTTCATGACGACACCCGTGCCGCCATTCTACTCCCAAGTGGGAATCCGGGAAAAGATCAGCGGCGCGCCCGGTCTTTGCGGACGGCTTCGTCGATCAGCGTGTCCAATTCCCCGCGCGTGAGCCGCACGTGCTCCCCCCCGTCGTTTGCATCGCTGGTCACGGGCAATTCCGCGCCTCCGCCGGGCGGTGGGGTCACGAAGTAGCGCGATCGCGCGGCCATCAGCTTGGCCACTTCCCGGCTCGACAGCAATGTAGGACTGCCAGCCATTTCCGCGGCCAGCGTGATTTTCGCGACGTGCTCGAGGGTTTCCAGCCGGAAATACGCGGTGAGCAAGTCTGGACCGCAGGTGACCGCGCCGTGGTTGGCCAGCAGCAGCGCGTCATAATGCGGCACGTAAGGCTCCAGCGCCGCGCTGAGCTCCGGCGTTCCCGGCGTAGCGTAACGCACCAGCGGAATGCGCCCGAGACCGACAATAACTTCCGGCAACAGAGCCTGGTCTAGTCCACGCCCGGCAACAGCAAATCCTGTTGCGGTGGGTGGGTGTGCGTGACAGATCGCGTTCACATCCGGGCGCATGTTGTAAAACAACAGGTGCATGGCCAGCTCAGAAGAAAATTTGCGCTCGCCTGCGAGTTGGCGGCCCTCCAGGTCGGTCACCACCAGATCTTCCGGCGCGAGCATGCCTTTGTTCATGCACGTCGGCGTGGTCAGAATGCGTCCGTCGTCCAAACGCACTGAGACGTTTCCCTCGCACGCTACGTTGTAGCCCTGCTCGTACATCCAACGCCCAGCAATACAAATATCCAGGCGATGTTGCAGTTCGGGTTTGGCGCTGCCTGGCATGATTGAGTTCGGAGACATGGGGCGGACTCCTTCCTGGCTCGAAGCTCTCCCCCGAGCCTTTAGGAAACAAATTGTCGTGCCATGCACGCGCGGGAAGCGACGCGCACCAGCTAAATCTTAAGCATAAATGCCGCGCAACTTAAGCGCCTTGGCCACGCGGTCGATGGCCAGCATGTACGCGGCGATGCGATTGTTCACCTTATGAAGTTCCGCGTAGCGTACCACTTCATCGAAGGCATTTTCCATCACATCCAGCAGCCGCTCATTGACTTCGCTCTCCCGCCAGAAGAAGCCCTGGCGATCCTGCACCCATTCGAAGTAGCTCACGGTAACTCCGCCAGCATTGCCGAGGATGTCCGGCACAGTGAAAATGCCCTTGGCGTCGATGATGGCGTCGGCTTGCCACGTGGTCGGACCGTTCGCGCCTTCGCAAAGAATCCTCGCCTGCACCTGGTTGGCGTTTTTCTCGGTAATTTGATTCTCGATGGCCGCGGGGATCGCAATATCGCACGGCTGGAAAAGAACGTCCCGTGCGCTCATCTTCGTGCCGCCGCCCGGAAAATCATGTAGCGGCTTCTTCTGCGTGTACACCCAATCAACCACCTTGGGGATGTCGAAACCTTTCTCGTTGTATAGCCCGCCGCCGATGTCCGCCAGCCCGACGATTTTGTATCCGGCCTTCTGCATCAGAGTCCCTGCCAGCGAGCCTACGTTCCCGAATCCTTGAATCACCACGCGGCTTCCTTCGCGCTTCATGCCCAACTTGGCCAGCGCTTTGTCGCAACAGATCATCACGCCCCGGCCGGTGGCTTCACGGCGCCCCGCCGACCCACCCAGTTCGATGGGCTTGCCCGTGACCACCGCCGTGGTCGCTTGACCCACATGCATCGCATACGTATCCATCACCCACGCCATCATCTGTTCGCCAGTGCCGACGTCGGGCGCAGGAACGTCGCGCTCCGGACCCAGCCAGTTCACCAGCTCCGCGGTGTACCGCCGCGTCAGCCGCTCCAGTTCGCCTCGCGACATCTTCCGCGGATCGCAAATCACGCCGCCTTTTGCTCCGCCGAAGGGAATGTTCACCACCGCGCATTTCCAGGTCATCCACGTGGCTAGCGCGCGCACTTCGTCGATCGAAACGTCGGGAGCAAAACGAATCCCGCCCTTGCCCGGCCCGCGCACCGTCGAGTGCAAAACTCGATAGCCGATGAACACTTCGAGCTGGCCATTGTCCATGCCCACCGGAATGTACAGAGTGATTTCCTTGCTGGGGTATTTCAAATAGCGGTACAGCCCTTGCTCCAGTCCCAACTTGTTGGCAGCCACTTCGAAGCGCGCTTCCGCGTTCTGATAAACATTCATCTCTTCCGGTGCAGGCGCTTGCGACATTCGAAGGTCTCCTTTGGATCGGACGCGCGCGCAGGGGCGTCCGTCCTTTCACAGTTCGCCCTCGCGGTTTGCGGCGCTGGAGGCGATCTGACGAGCCAAGAAAGAGGTGAGTTTCGGCGGGCTACCCACCCGCCAGACCTGTCACTTGGCCGGGCCGCCAGTATACGAACACGCCTCGCTGCTCGCAAGCTGGAGGCTACAGCGTTCGTGGTTTTTTCGTACTGAGATCCGTACGCGCTGAGAGGGGTGTTAACTGGAACTGCGCTGGAATTCACGCTCGATGAGGGAAGCGCTCACTTTCGCTGCGTTCGCGGAATGCTGATTCTTGGCCTGCGCGAAGAACCACACGAACGCCAGCAGCGCGCCAAGAATCATTCCCGCGAACAGCAAGCTGGCCGCGCGCAGAAACGTGCGGACGTACTTCTTCAGCCATATCGTCCTGAACTCCTCAGCTTGCGTAGTTGCATTCAAAACGGTCCCGGCGCCCTCCACAGACGGCGCACCCAGAACGCTCGTGTATTCCACGCTGGCCATGAAGCTATAACCGCGCCGCGGAATCGTTTCGATATACACGGGGTTTTCCGGAGAATCGCCGAGCACCCGGCGCAGCTTGTTCATCGTCGTGTTGACGTTGGCGTCGAGGTTGGCCAGAAACGTGTCCGGCCAAAGTTGGCGCCGTACGTCCTCGCGAGTGACGATCTCGCCGGCACGGCTCAGAAGCAGCAGGAGCCCCTGGAAGACCTTGGCCTGCACTTTGACTCGCTGGCCATACTGAAACAACTCTTTGTGTTCAAGGTCAGCCTGGAACGCCCCGAAACGTGCGTAACGCGCCGCGAACGCCGGCGGCGCCGCTACGCTCGCGCTGGGCTCGTCCTGGGCTAGTGCGCTGGCTTGTGTGCTCATGCTGTGGTCCTTTAGGTTCGGTGCCGCTTGTGACCATGCCACCGACGAACGGTGGCTGTTTCGGCGCCTCCCTAGTCGAACTTAGACGCAAATAGCCTAGCGGTTGAGGCCCCTAAACTTGTCAAATTTATGTCTTTTCGACGTTTACGTTATGGCGCGCGGCTTTGGGGACACGAGAAGGTAAAGCGGCTATTGCAAGTGGAACTGGATGGTAACCGTAAGGCGCATGGGGACGGGTTTCCCGTCCAGCGTGGCCGCCTGGTACTTCCACTGCCGCAACGCGTCCATCGCCGCTTGGTGCAACAAGGAAGGGCCGGAAACGACCTTCATCGTGGTTACGCGGCCGGTCGCATCGATCAACGCGTCGAGGCGTACGTCGCCAGCTATGTGCTGAGTCCTCGCCAGTGCAGGATAGCTTGGCGGGACGGAAGAAATCAGGCGCGCGGGTTTGACGTCTCCGCCCGTGGGCGCCGCCGGAGCCGCTGGTTGCTTCGCGCCTTCTGCCAAGTTCGCGCCGAGGGTGTTTTCTCCGGAGGCAAGCTCGTCGCTATTCACTTCTAGCGCCGGCTCCATCGCGCCGTTCGCCTGCACGCTGGCTGAGCGACGGACCTTCGGCTTGGCCAGGCGAACCTTGCCGAGAGAAGGTCTCGTGATTTCGGGCTCAACAGGCTCAGCCGATTTCTCCGGCCCGTTGCTCACGTCGTTGCTTGCACCTGAGTTTGCGACGCGCTCGGTAATTGCCGCGGTCTGCACTTTGCCTTGGGCTGGTGAAGAAACCGGCGCCGGTGCTTCCGCCATTGCGCTCGCAGAGTTCGCTTTTCTCCCCGCAGAAGGCGTATCCGCCCTTTCCATCGGCGTCAACGAAGGCGTCACGAGTGCTGCGGAATTAGTGGCCGGTGCGCTCGCAAGCGAAACGGAGCTGGTGGTGGAAGCCGGCGATGCGTTCGATCCTGACAAAGAATGCGCTGATGCCAGCGATGCCAGCGAGTCGCGGAAATACCACGCGCCGCTGGCCGCTGCCACAATAAAGCCTGCCGCAATCGCCATCCGAATTCCCTTGCCCCTTCTGCGTAGGCTGGTCAATTGCGGAGTGCTCGTCCCTAAAAGGGAATTGCCAAATAGCGGAGTGGCCTGCGGGTGTTTTGATGTGCTGCCCGCGTTCTTTGCCGCTGCCGTTCCGTGTTTTGCCGCGGAAACCGATTCCGGCTGCGGCGCTTGCGGAGCCTGCCATTCTTCAATTTGCGCGGCGAAATCGTTCGCGCCGGTTTCTGCCGGCGGGGCGGGAATCGCCGCGTTGCGTGCCAGCGGCTCGAGCCAGGCCGGTATTTTCACTTCTGCGTCATCAAAGCTGGACGTGGTCGGCGCCGGCGTGATCTTCGGCGCGGTATGCTGTGGAGAACTCAAGTCCAACTTGGCCGGCTCCGTTTCAACTCTGGCAGCGTTGGGCTCTTCGCTGGCCATTTCAAAAATTTTTGCCGCGGCACTCCCCAGCTCCTGCTTGGAGGGTAGCGTGACCGAGACCGCCGGCGTCCGCTCGCTCTGTTTCTGATCGTTGGAAAGCAGGGCCGACAGTTGCTCCTCCAAGCGGTTCGCGTCGAGCTGTAGCCCGCCTGTGGGCGTCTCCGCGGGCGCCAGAAAATCGGCCTTGCTCGATGGGCGCGAATCCGGCTTGATCTCGGTCTTGAACTCCTGCACCGCGTCCGCAAGATTTGTCGTGACGTTTTCAATGGGTTTCGCGTCCACAAGCAACGCTGGTTTCGGCTCCGCGTTCGCGGCCGGAATCCCCGCAGGCAACGTAGCGGGGTCAATCTTTCGCGCAACAGGTAGAGACGCGTTGGCCTGAGCGCTATGGCGCTCGCCAGGGAAGCGCATGCCCCAGAATCCGAGGACCGGCTCGGTGAATTCCAGCTCCACGTAGCCGCTCGCGCTGCGGTAGTTTTTGGATTTCACTACCTGACAAACCACTTCTTTCTTGGTTTTTTCGTTAGTCAGAAAAAGAAGCTGGCCCGGCCCAACCGATGACGAAAGACGAATCACCGCTCCGTTAGCAAGCACCAGCACTGTGCTGGTGGTTTCCGAAAATGGTTCGCGCTTGTCGCTGCCTTCCACCGCGCGCGCGCCGTTGACCGTCACCGGCACTTCCAGCGTTACAGGTTGCGCACTGCTGATTGCCTGGCCTGCCGATGCCGCTTCCGGGGACCGCTCCGAATTTTCCGGAGAGGTGGGAAGCGCAGAGCTGTCTTTGAGCGTCGGAGGCATGTCTTACTCGCTTGAGAGAGAAAGTTTCGGCTGACTCTACCGTTTCAGAGTTGCGCGCGAACCTTTTTATTGTCCAGCGGACGCGAGCGGGCCAGCCATAGTACGCTCGTACTGCATGGGAAACATACACTGTCCGTTGGTACAGGTTTTGTGGGGAAAGAAGATTTATTTGTCGAGTGGAGCTCTGAACTGCTCGTCGATCTCGACTTGATAGCCGGTAACCAGCCTGTTGGTCTCGTTGGCCATGCCGATCACCGCTTGCAATTCGTGAAACATCGCGTCGGTCATGCCTTTGCTGCGAGCGGAAGCGGTGTGCGAGGCGATGCAGTAAGAGCAATTATTGGTCACGCTGACCGCGATGTAGAGCATTTCTTTCGTGAGCGGATCAAGCGCTCCCGGTGCCATGATCTGCTTGATGCTTTCCCAGGTGCGCTTCAGCGTCGCGGGGTCGTGCGCGATGCCTTTCCAGAAATTATTGATCCAGTCGATCTTGCGCGTGGCCATTATGTCGTCGTAAACCGCGCGAACTTCCGGACTCGCATCCATATATTCGATCAACTTAAACGTGGCCATGGTGTCTCCCCGCCGCTCGCATTTGCTCTTTGCAAACGCTAGCAGGAAGCACGAAGTTCGGCCAGCGATTCTGTTCATCTTAAAGACCTTATAATGCGAAGGGCAGCGCAGGATTTGCGCTGCCCAGAGCTTCCGTGACCGTTCTACGAGGAAGGCTTGATCGGGATTAAACAATTCGCTGCGAGCCTGCTGGTTTAGCAGGAGCGCAGTGAAGCGGCCAGATCGAGATTCGCTTGCCAACGGCGGTCGATCTGCACCGCGGCATAGCGGGCGCAAACAGTGAGTTCGCGTTGGCTCCACGCGGCAATCGCCGGCATGGTGCGGCCAGCCAGTGAGTCAATGGCGTCGATGATGCGGTAGTAGACGCGAACTAAAAAGAGGCCATTGCTGGCGGAGTTCAGTTCGGGCGTCAGGTCGTGAATGCTCAGCAGCGTAGGAAAGTTTTGACCAGTGAGTTGGCCATTTTGCACGCCGACAGCGACCAGGATGCGGTCGGAGATCGGCTGGGCCGCAGTTCCGGCCACCATCGCTCGCCAGTAGTAGGCGGCGAACTGTGAAAGGGCCACGATAGAGATCGCAAATAGCATAGTGGCGAACATCCCTCAGCCTCTTTCTCTTTGCACGCATAAGTCTGCCCGCGCAGCCGTCGGGTACCAATAGTCCTGCAGTACCAGTCGCCTAGGACCTTCTAAACCACTGAACATACGACACTTAATGAGGTATTCGGGCGCGAAGGCTTGTACTTGCGTGTTTCCGCCTGCTCCTCTATTCTCCTGCCCAACGATTTACACGGGAGGCACGTAATGCGCATCTCGCGAATCATCGCGATCCCTGTGGTCTTGCTGGGATTTCTTGCTTCGGTTGTGCACGCCCCGAAGTTGAGCGCAGCATCCGAGGAGCGTGAGAGCGATCGCGCCGCGATTACGAAGATTCTCGAGGCGCAGCAGAGCAATTGGAACCAGGGCAATGTGGACGCGTTTCT
>Ga0307475_10000965_pt1 | contig 17201 bp, 13 predicted proteins | sample atmos_gasesECM1C_FD_203317 | JGI IMG/M metagenome (GOLD analysis project Ga0307475, IMG submission 203317) | Hardwood forest soil microbial communities from Morgan-Monroe State Forest, Indiana, United States - atmos_gasesECM1C_515 | ecosystem: Environmental > Terrestrial > Soil > Temperate... | reverse complement strand
CATGTGCGAACGTGTGCAGTCGCGCGTGGCTTTCGGCAAACCGCTGGCAGAACAAGGAACCCTGCGCGCCGACATTGCTACCTCACGCATGGAGATCGAGCAGGCCCGTCTTTTGACTCTGAAAGCTGCTTACATGATGGACACGGTCGGCAACAAGGCCGCCCGGGCCGAGATTGCCATGATCAAAGTGATTGCGCCCAACGTGGCGTTACGAGTTCTGGACAGGAGTATTCAAGCGCACGGGGGCGCTGGCGTTTCGCAAGATACTTTTCTCGCCGGCGCGTGGGCCAATGTTCGCACGCTGCGGCTGGCCGACGGCCCGGACGAAGTGCATACGGAAGCGGTTGCCAAACTGGAACTCGGAAAGCGTGGTAAGCCGCGCGCGCAAGCGCCGGCACATTGATCCGCGCCCCCGCCTCGACGACAACAATTGACCTACCGCATACCCCGTTCGGCTGGCAGTCGGTAACAGGAGAATTCCATGCCGCCACTAGTCGTGGAAACAATACTTTCCCTGGCACGCTTTGTGGGTCAAGAAATCGCAACCACGGAATGGTTCCCAGTCACGCAGGACCGAATTCTGCATTTTGCGGAAACGACCGACGACCGGCAGTGGATTCACGTCGATCGCGAACGTGCTCAGCGGGATTCACCTTACGGCACCACGATTGCGCACGGCTTTTTGACGCTTTCCGTGCTCAGTCACTTCCTGCAGCAGGCAATTCAGATCTTTGGGGTGCGGATGAGTGTCAACTACGGCCTGAATCGAGTCCGCTTTCCGGCTCCCGTTCCTGCCGACTCCAGGATACGGGCGCGCTTCACGCTGCTGGCGCTCAAGGACATTTCCGACGGTGTGGAAGCTACATTCTTGGTGGTCATCGAAGGTGAAAATTCAGCAAAGCCCTGCTGCGTGGCGGAGTGGGTGATCCGTTATTACCTCTAATCCATCGCTCCTCGTGACGCTAGGTCGATCCATCGATCACAGCGAACCATCCGCAGCTGACCGCAAGGCTGCACCCAAGACAACCGTAATCACTTCCGGCAGAGAAGCGAAGCGAGCGTCTTTGGTCAGACCGTGATGATAGCGGTAATAAATCTGCTGGATGATGACCGCGACCTTGAAGAGAGCGAGCACCCGGTAGAAAACCATGTGGCTGACATCACGCGCGGTGGTCGAAGCGTAGCGCTCGACAAGTTGTGTCCGCGTCAACGTGCCCGGCAAGGTTGTAGGCCCCCACTGAATGCGCTTCAGTTCCTCTGGGTCTTGCGGATCGATCCAGTAAGCCAGGGCCGTGCCGAGGTCGGTGAGCGGATCACCGATGGTGCACATCTCCCAATCGAGCACGCCCACGATCCTGGTGATGTCGGCTGGATCGAGCACGACATTGTCGTATTTGTAATCATTGTGAATCAATGCGCAGGCGGCTTCGTGAGGTTTGTGTTCCTTCAGCCAGACAGAAACTTTTTCCACTTCCGCCAAGTCGTGGGTCTGGGAACCGTGGTAACGCTCAATCCAGCCTCCAACTTGACGATCCAGGTAGCCTTGCGGCTTCCCCAGATCGGCCAACCCGATGGCCGTGCAGTCCAGTCCATGGAGTCGGGCGAGATTGTCGACGAACGCTTCGCTCAATTGGCGGGCCGTCTCAGCGCCAATCGCCAGTCCTTCAGGAGGATTTCTGCGCAGGATGATCCCTCGTAACCGCTCCATCACGTAGAACGGACAACCGAGCACCGACGGATCTTCACAGTACAGCAGCGCCCTCGGAGCTTGCGGATAAACGACATGCAATTTCGAGAGCACGTGGTACTCGCGACTCATATCATGCGCGGTCTTGACCTTACTGCCGAACGGAGGGCGGCGCAGCACCATCTCCCGATCGCCCAGGCACACAAGATAAGTCAAGTTGGAATGGCCACTGGGGAATTGTGCAAGGCTAAGCGCGCCGGGGACGTCGGGAAAATGGCTGCGTAGGAGCGGTTCGAGCTTGGTCAGGTCGAGTTCTTCGCCGGACCGTACCGCGGTTGCATGGTCTCGAAGGTCAGCCATATCTGGCTCGACAGCTTCCCTGGACTCGCGCCCACTTTATGTCGATGAATCCTAGCGATACGTCAACAACGAGGCGTCGTCCAAATATGGAGAGCCGTTAAGGCTACTCAGAGTAAAACGATCGTTGGAGAACAGGAACTCGCTGTAGGCACAGTTCCGCACCATCCAAGAGGCTCGCAGCGTGTCCTGGGATGAGAGGTGGAAAGCCCGCCTCATCGCTACCCCGATGAGTCCGCCCGAACAGAAAATCGCGAGTTGCTGGCCGCGACCATTCGCGGACATGCATTGCGATAGCCCGCGGTCGACCCGAGCGCAGAACTCTTCCCACGATTCTACCGTGGGGAGCGAGACCTCTCCCTCGACCCACTTGGTAATCACGGTCTCAAACATCTTTTCGAAATTTGCCAGTCGTCGGTCAGAACTGCTCGCGTTTTGAAACGCGCGATGCAGTTCGCGAACCTCGCCGTTGCTTTCGAGCAGGTGAGGGAGAGCTTGCCCCAGGACCGCGTCGCCGTGGTATTCGTCGAACTCTTCCATGACCACCGTCTCGGGAAAGGGAAGGCCGGCGCCGCGGTAGGCTTCGGCCACAATCCTCGCAGTGTCTTTTTGCCGGACCCGTGGCCCCGAGTAGACTTGATTGAACACCAGTTTCAGTCGTACCCAGTATCGTCCCAATCGGTGAGCCTGCTCCTCCCCGATGGCGGAAAGCCGGTCGTAGTTTGCTTCGAGGAAGGACGCTTGTGCATGCCGAATCAGAACAAGGCGGCCCATTCGTCACCGAGCAATTTCTCGAGGTCTATATGTAGCATTCATCTTCACGCCGCCGCGCCTTGGTCCTTCTGGAATTCGGAGAAGGTTCTGCCGTCTTGCGCCAGTCGCTTCAGCAGGGGAGCAGGTTCCCAGAGCTCGCCGTGCTGTTGGTGGAATTCCAAAATGCGGTCGTAGACTCGTTTAAGGCTCACAGTGTCGGCGTACCACATCGGTCCTCCACGATACGCGGGAAAGCCGTACCCATTCAGATAAATGATGTCGATATCGACAGCGCGCAGAGCGATGCCTTCCTCGAGAATACGCGCGCCCTCATTGACGAGGGCCAGGATGCAACGATCCACGATCTCTTCTTGCGAAATCTTACGCTGCGGGATGCCGGCTTCTATAGCCCACTTCGGCAGCCATTCAGCGGCTTCGGGATCATGGATCGCGCGCCGGGTTTCATCGTACTTGTACCAACCGGCGCCGGTTTTCTGGCCATACCGTCCCATTTCGCACAGACGGTCTTCGGCAAACGGCTGTCGTACACCGGGCTTTTCCAGATGCCGATATTCTTTGCGGATCCGCCAGCCGACATCCAGTCCGGCCAGATCGCCGGTGGCCAGCGGACCCATTGCCATGCCGAAGTCGGAAAGCGCCTGGTCCACCGCCACGATGCTAGCGCCTTCCTCGACCAGAAACTGCGCCTCGCGGCGGTAGGGTCCGAACATGCGATTTCCCACAAAGCCGCGGCAGGTGCCCACCAGGACCCCAACTTTGCCGAGCTTCTTTGATAGTTGCATACAGGTCGCGATGATTTCTTTGCTGCTCGCCTGGCCCCGCACAATTTCGAGCAGACGCATCACGTTCGCGGGGCTGAAGAAATGCGTGCCGATTACGGCCTCGGGCCGCCCCGTCGCAGAGGCGATTTCGTCGATGCTCAGGGTTGAGGTATTACTCGCCAGAATAGCGCCAGGTCGACAAACCCGATCCAGCTGGCTGAAGACTTCCTTCTTGAGCGGCATGCCCTCGAACACGGCCTCGACCACCATGTCTACTTTGTCAAACTTGTCGTAGCTGAGCACCGGCTTAATCAGTTGCAGGCGCTCGTCCACGAATTGTTGTGTGAACCGGCCCCGTTTGAGTGAACTTGCGTAGTTCTTCCGAATCACCTCCATCCCACGATCCAGCGCCGGCTGATCGGTGTCTTTGAGCAATACGGGAATGCTGGCGTTGGCGAACACCATCGCGATTCCACCGCCCATCGTGCCTGCACCAACAACCGCCACCGAGTTCACCGGGATCGTGGGAGTTTCCTTAGGGACGTCAGGCACCTTGCCGACTTCGCGCTCGCCAAAAAAAACGTGAATGAGCGCCTTCGACTGCTCTGAGAAGAGACAGTCGGTGAAGAGTTTTTTCTCGACCTCACAACCTTCGTTGAAGGGCAGCCGGGTGGCGGCTTCCACGGCATCGATGGCGGCGAGTGGGGCCACCATGCCGCGCTGTTTGAGGCGCGCAGTCTCCCGGGCAGCAGCAAAGATTCGCGAATTCTCTTCCGCGGTACCGAGTTTTTCGTTGCGCTCACGAGTCTTGGGCGCCGGCTTTTCCAGAATTTCGCGCGCAAATGCGATAGCACCGGCCAGCAGATCGCCTTCGATGATCAGATCGAGAATGCCGAAGTCCAAGGCTTCCCGTGCAGGAACGGAATTACCCTGGGCGCACATCTCGACCGCCTTGGCCACCCCCACCAACCGGGGTAGACGTTGCGTTCCGCCGGCGCCCGGAATGATGCCGAGCTTCACTTCGAGCTGGCCGACCTGCGCACCCGGCGCCGCTACCCGGTAATGCCCCGACATGGCCAGCTCCAGGCCACCGCCGAAGGCCGTGCCGTGAATGGCCATCACCACCGGCTTGGGGCAATCTTCGATCTGCCGCAACAACGGCAGCAGGCCGGCTCCGCGCGCCGTCTTGCCCGAGGTTATCTTGCCGAACTCCTTGATATCCGCGCCGGCGACAAATGTTCGACCCCCGCCAATGAGTACCGCGGCCTTGACACTTTCGTCCCGTGTGATTTCCTTGATTGCTTCGGAAATACCTTCGGGAATACCAGGTCCGATTGCGTTCACCGGCGGGTTGTTGATGGTGATGATCGCGATGTCTTTCTCTCTTGTCAGTCGAACTAGATCGCTCATGGCAGGGCACTCTTGATTTGAAGTGTGCAGTTCTACACTGACTCCGGATGAGCCCGGCGTCCATTCCGAGGGTCACGTGCGCCGTATGAATTCGGGCGAAACACTGGTCTGCTCAGCCCAGTACTTCTTGCGCAGATTCTTCTTCAGGATCTTCCCGGTTGCGGTTTTATTTTCGGTCACGGTGTTCGCTTGGCTGCTCCGTTCGGTCTCGACGATGGCCGGTTCCGAAGCCACCTCGATCTGGGTGGGTACCTGCGAGACTTTCAATTGGAAATCCGACACGACGGTCTGCCCGATGCTCACCACCACCGGTTTGCGAATGGCGTTTGCAAACCCAGCTGCCTGCACACTCACGTCATCGGCTGCCGGGGCCAGGTTTGTCACCCGGTACTGCACGGAGGAATCGCTCAGGGCGGTGCGTCGTTGCCCGGTTTGGGTGTCTAGTACGGTTATGGTGGCCCTCGGCACAACAGCCCCCGAGGGATCAATCACGGTTCCCTGAATATCTCCGGAAGAACCGATTCCCTGGGAGTAAGCCGGGCCACTCGCCAACACTAAGCGCACAAACACACACGCCAGTGACTTCATAGGATTCTCCTTCTGCTTACGTGAGGACATCGCCGCAGTGATTCTGAGCAAGCCCATATGCCGGTCCGTTGCGCGGAGTAGGCCGAGGCGCCTATCAAGCACCTGCCAGCCCTTCAGCAGGCCTATGTTTTTTTGTATCCGGAACTGTAAACGGGATTTTGTTTCTTAAAATGCGCTACGCCACGCGACCCCCAAATTGCGAGAGTGAGTATCACATAATAGTTACTAACGTCAAGATTTAATCCGCAGGAGCCTGTCCCGGATGGCTAGGTGATGTGGAAGGTGGCGGGGGCGGGCAGTCCGTAGGGAGGTCAGGACTTCGTTTTGGCAGGAGTTGCGCCTGCGCAGTCCCGTCAGGCAGGAGCAAGAACAAGGCGGCCAGAAACCTGGCCATGGCGCAGTTGACCCAATGCTTCATTCGCTTCCGCAAGCGGACGTGCCGTGACTTGGCAACGTACGCTGCCGGTCGCAGCCATTGCCAGAACCTCCCGCGTGTCCCGTCGGGTGCCTACCGTGGAGGCTTGGATACGGATTTCCCCCGCCGCCATCAGGATGGGGGGAAAGCAGATTGGATCTGCCGGCAGACCCACGACCAGTAGAGTGCCGGTGGTCGCACGCAGGGAAAGGCCGTCTGATAGGAAGCTCTGGCTGCGGACGTGACCAATGAGACGTGAACTTCGCCTCGATTGCGCAACTCCTTGACCACATTGTTGGTTGCAGCATTGATCGTGGCGGAGGCGCCGAACGTCCTGGCAAGGTCCAGCTTCTCTTCGGAGATGTCGATCGCAACTACCTCCGCTCCCAGTGCCTTCCCGAACTGCACAGCTAGGTGACCCAGGCCCCCGATACCGAAGACCGCGAGGCGCTGTCCGGGCAGGATGCCGGCGCGTTTGAGTGCGCGGTAGACGGTGACGCCGGCACAAAAAAGGGGAGCGGCTTGGGCCGAAGAGAGGCGATCAGGAATTTTGAGCGCGTGGCTGGCCGGCGCTTTCACGAATTCGGCATAGCCGCCATTGACGGTGACGCCGGTGATCTTTTGCTGCCGGCAGAGGTTTTCATTTCCTTCCCGGCAGAATTCGCATTCGCCGCAGGTCCAATGAATCCAGGGTACTCCGACCCGATCACCAATTTGCAGATCTTCGACCGCCGCGCCCCTTTCAACCACAACCCCAGCGATTTCGTGGCCGAGGATCAAGGGTGACTTGACCAGCTTCGCGAACTGCGACCAATCTCCATCGGCGACATGCACGTCGGAATGGCAAACACCGCAAGCTTGTACCTGGATCAGCACTTCACCAGCTTGGGGCTGCGGTCGGCCGACTTCCTCAACCGCGAGCGGTTTCTTGAATTCATGCAGGACAGCAGCCTTCATGCATTCGCCTCACGTTTCCAGAATTGATCCGAGCAGGTGTGTTTTGCGAAATCGTTCAGGGCTGGACGCCACGCAAGAAAAACTCCACGGCGCTATCGACGCGTTCCCCTAGCTTGTGCGGCCCGGTGAGATCCACCGCCCATTGCCGAACCACGGTCTGATAGAGTCCCTCCATGAACTCGGAGAGATGAAGGACAGGAAAGGCACGCGTGATCTCGCCGCGTTGCTGGCCCTGGGCGAGGATCTCGCGCAGCAGGCCGACCGCGACTCCCTCGGGCCCGCGTATTTCTGGAGAACGCACCGGATCCATTGCGCCCGACAGCACCACGGCCTGCCAGAGCGGCCGATCGGCTTCCACCTCGCGCGCCAAGGCGCGATATAAGTGGCGTAAACGCGCTCCCGTGTCCGCTTCGCTTGAGAGTTCCGACTTCAGATGTTCGACAATACATGCGAAACCGCGTTTGCCGACGTCGCGAAGAACTGCATCTTTGCTGGGAAAGTACCGGAAGAACGTGGGCTGACTGATCTCGAGAATGTTGACGATATCTTCAATGCGAGTGTTTTCGTAGCCGTGTTTGCGGAACAGCCGAACAGCAGTCTCGACAATCTGCTGGTGCAGGCGTGCCTTCTTGCGTTCGCGAAGGCCAAGCGTCTGGCGGGCGGGCGCTGACTTTTTCGGTCTCCTCAAGCTTCGCAGACTTCGCGCCCTTAGACCTGATTTGGCAGCATTCGCCGGGCCCATGATTTCCGTTCTCCTGGATTCATCGCGTGGCGCGCTGTCGCGCGCAGCAGCGTGGAATTGTCACTCTAACATTCGCCTGGCAACCGTCACAAACGAAGCCAAAATCACCGGATGCTGGCGAATAGCCCGTCTGCCAGCGCCCCGGGCCACGGTCTTTGGTCTTGACGTTATCTACTAACAGATGATATAGACTAACACAATTTTGGGGCCGCGCGGTACGAGAGGCTTGGCCATTTCCAAGATGTGGGTCCCGCCAGCTTGCACCGTGCCGTACCGGCTAAACCGCTACCAGGTTAGGGAACGATGACAAAGGCGGCAACAATCTCTCCCAAGATAAACGGTGGCGCATTTCTTGTCGAAAATGTTTCTCCCGATGAGGTTTTCACGGCAGAGGATCTGAGCGATGAACACTCTGCCATCGCGCGCACGGTGGATGAGTTCTGGGCGACCGACGTCGAGCCCCACCTCGAGGCCATTCGCCAGCAGACGCCCGGTATCGCACTCAATGTGTTGCGCAAGTCAGCCGACCTGGGACTCACCGCAGTAGCCATTCCTGAAAAATTTGGCGGAATGGAAATGGACCTGGCCTCCGTCATGATCGTGGGCGAGCACCTGGGACGAGATGGTTCCTATGGATCGTGGTACTCGGCGCACACAGGCATCGGCACCCTGCCCGTCTTCTTCTTTGGAACCGAGGAACAGAAACAGAGGTATCTGCCCCGGTTGGCGAAGGCTGAAATCCTTGCCGCGTATGCTTTGACCGAGCCCTGGGCGGGATCGGATGCGCTCGCCATACGCACGCGGGCCGATCTAAGTCAGGACGGCAAGTACTACGTCCTGAACGGGCAAAAGATGTGGATCACCAATGGAGGCGCTGCGGATCTGTTTACCGTCTTTGCGAAGGTGGGAGGAGAAAGCTTCACCGCGTTCCTGGTAGAGCGCGATTTTCCCGGAGTGAGCAGCGGCGCTGAAGAGCACAAGATGGGTATGAAAGGAAGCTCGACCACGGCAGTGTATTTCGACAATGTTCGGGTGCCGGTCGAGAATGTGCTGGGAGAAGTTGGTCGCGGACACATCATCGCCTTCCATATCCTGAACATCGGGCGACTGAAGCTTGGCCCGGGTGCACTCGGAGCCGCCAAGAATGTGCTGGCCGTGTGCCTGAAATATACCAAAGAACGTAAAGCATTTGGCTCCGAAATCGCCGACTTCGGCGCCATCCAACACAAGGTGGCGGAAATGGCGATCCGCATTTATGTGGTGGAATCGATGGTGTGGCGAGTGGTGGGATTGATCGAAAGTCAACTAAGAGCGGCTACGTCGGACCAATCCGATGCCCCGCGAACCGAACTACAAGCCGTCGAAGAGTGTGCCTCGGAATGCTCGATGATTAAAGTCTATGCCTCTGAAATGCTGGACTACGTGGTGGATGAGGGTGTGCAGATCCACGGAGGCTATGGCTACCATCAGGATTACCTGGTCGAGCGTGCCTATCGTGATTCCCGCGTCAATCGTCTGTTTGAGGGCACGAACGAGATTAACCGCCTGCTTATACCCGGGATGCTGCTGAAGCGCGCAGCGCGGGGGCAACTGGCCCTGCAACCGGCGATTGAGGCGGTCCTCAGCGGGAAATCAGCGAAGGCGCCCGCATCCGTGGACGGCAATGAAGAGACTCGGCTCGTGCACAATGCAAAACAAATTGCACTGCTAGCCATCGGGATTGCCAACCAAAAATACGGGAAGGAATTGCAAAAGCAGCAGGAGATCCTGATGAGCATTGCCGACATCATCATGGAGGTCCTGGCGATGGAATCGGCTTTGCTCCGAAATCGCAAACTCGCGGCCTCCGGGCGCGGCAAGAATTCCGCAGATGTGTGCGCCGTCTTCTCGCGTGAAGCCATGGATCGAATCGAGATCTCATGCCGGAATGTTTTGGGTGCCTGTCTTGAGGGCGATGCTTTGCGTCGGAACATGTCGGTCTTGCGTACCTTTGCCAGTTACGAACCTGTCGATGCAGTGGCGCGGCGGCGGAATATCGCCCGGCGTTTGCTTGCCAACGAGCGCTATGGTTGCGACTGAGTTTAGAAGTCTTCGAGAGGGAGATGTGGGCGGTCCTGGCGCTCGCGGCGTCCTACTGGCCAACGGGTTTGCATTCGCTGGTTCCTCCTACGCCCACACTGGCTGGGCAATTCAGGAAGGGCTGCTCGACCAGATTGCGGTGCTGGACGCATTTGCCGCGCGTGGACACGCCCAGCCGTACGATTGCCTGGGGCCACTCACTGGGCGGAATCATTGCCGCTGGCCTCATCCAGAGATTTCCGAACCGCTTTGACGCTGCGCTTCCCATGTGCAGAGTGCTTTCGGGCGGTGTCGGTACCTGGAATCAGGGGCTGGATGTGGGGTTTGCGTTCAAGACACTTTTAGCTTTCGGCAGTCCGTTACAGGAGGTCAACATCATCGATCCGATCAACAACCTTGGTTTGGCAGAAAGCATTTTGGCTTCGGCACAGGCCACGCCCCAAGGCAGAGCACGCCTCGTGCTGGCATCCGTGTTAGGGATGCTCCCGGGTGGTTCGATCCGGCCTCTCCCGAGCCGGCTGCGAACGATTTCACCTCGCAAGAGGCGAACCAGTTCCTATGAGCGTCGCGGGTGGATTTTCCATTTCCCTTCACATGCGAGCCGAACTCGAATTCCGCGCCGGCGGAAACCCCTAGTTGGTGTAACGGTCGTCCTAGGCTTCTGGGTTGTGCTGATCGTGGCTGTCGTTTGGGGTGATCAAAAAGGGCATCATCTCATCGGCCTACTGCCGCTTGTCGCGGCAACAGCGATACTCGGGGCATTCCTCCTTGCGCTTGGCAGAAACGTTCGGTAAGCTCATCAACCCCGATGAGTGTAATCGCTGATTGCAACAGTTACCTCCGATTACAGGCTTCCCGAGTTTAACGTTCGCGCCCACACGCCTCAATCGACGTTAACCCAAAACGCGCCCCAGCCAACGGAAAACGGCTGCGATTCGTTCGTGCTGGTCTCGTCATCCGTATAGGGCTCGTATAGGAAGAAGCTCCCCAGATCGGTTTGCAGGGGAACAACAGACGGACTGAAGCAAATGGACGAGGTCGGGTCGAAGTCAATGCACGACGAAGCGGGGCCACTGACCGTAGTAGCGCTCTTGAGGTCGACAGTCAGCGCCGCCGTCTCGGGGGTGTAGTTCATCGTATCTCCGGTGCTGATGATGTCCGCGACCGCTCCGATCAACGAATGCTCGGTGAGACTGCAGCCATTTCCGATGGGGTACTTGCAGAGCCCAACGTGCCCGGCAAAGGTGAGTCTTATTAGAGACTGTTAACACATAGTTACTTGAGAACATCTACGGGGCTCTGTCCTTCTAGCTGGTGGCAATCCTCCTACTGGCACTGTCTCGCGCCGCAGTCTGCCGAAAAAAAGCGGGAAGAAAGGGTCAGAAAGTGCGTGTTGGGATGGAGGCCAGCGGGCGTGTCCACTGGCTTCCATGCCCACGCGTACTTTGGTTCCTCGTGACGCCAGATCGCGCTAGAACTTCTCCGCTTCCTCGCGGTGCCCGAGTCGCCGCTCTTGCAGTTCCCCAGGACAGTTCCCAGCGGGCAAAGCCGATTTTTTGGGCCGACCTGTAAGGCACGCCTAAAGGCGTGCCTTGATACCAAGGCCCTGTTCGCCGACCTCACCTCTCCGCGCAGAATTGTTTGGGAGAACAAGTGTCTGCCAATAGCGGTCCAGACCTCCGCTCCACTTCTGAACTTTCTTATCGGGGGTTGCTATCAGGGCACGCCTTCGGGCGTGCCGTAAGCGCATCTCACTGACCCCGGCGGTAGCCCCGGTCCGAGCATCGCATAGGAATCATCTTTCGACTCGCCTTCAATGGCCGATGAAAAAAGACCGCACCACCTGCGGGTGCGGTCTTCTGACGGAGGGAACGTTCGTCCTATCCCATAATCCCCAAGGTCGGCGTGGTGAAGTTTGCGAGGTTGGGGAACACCGAGGGCAGGTCTGCCGCCGCCATGCCGAACCATGCTGCCAGGGTGGCCGCGTACTGATCGAGCGAGGTGGTTGGCACCCAGCGTCCCTGGCCAGTGGCGTCATCAGGACCGTTGACCGCCAGCGTGGGGAACGTTCCGTAAAAATCCCCGCCTTTCACAGCACCACCCATGATCAGGTGATGACTGCCCCAAGCGTGGTCGGTGCCGTCGCTGTTCGGCGAGTACGTTCGGCCGAAGTCCGACAGGGTGAATGTGGTGACGTTGTTTGCAACTCCCATTTCTGTGGTTGCCTGATAGAAGGCGCTCAGCGATTGGTTCAGGTCGTTGAAGAGGGAATCCTGCTGGGCAAGTTGCCCGCTGTGCGTGTCGAATCCTCCCAGGGATACGAAGAAAATCTGGCGCTGCAGTCCCAACGCCGCTCGCACCTGAATGATCTTGGCGACCTGCTGCAGTTGGCTGGCGAAGTACGAGTTCTTCGGAAACGTTGTCGCCAGCGGTGTTCCGGTAGCAAGCGCGGCGGCGAGGGTTTGCCCGTTCTGGATGGCATTTCCCGTGGTGGTGCTCGCCGCCTGGATCAGCGACAGGCCGGTATCGAAGGTCAACAAGCTCTGCAGCGCCGACAAGCGGTTGTTTGAGTCGGTCGAACCGCCGAAGCCGTTCAGCAACTGCGTGGGACTCCCGTTCGACTGGATCGCCTGGGCGACCACGCCTTCGCAGAAGATATTTGTGCCGGCCAGCGAGATAATGATCGGGAAGTTTCCGCCGTAGATCGACTGGATTTTGTCGGCCGTGCGTCCTGCCCAGCCCGTATCTGCGGTCTTGTCCAGAATTGCGCTCTGCATCTGCGCTTCCTGGTCCGAATGCGAAAAAAGGTTCATGGGCAACGTCACGCCACCCTTACGGAATTGGATGGGAGTGGTGGGTTGCACGAGTGTCCCTACATTCGACAGCACAGCAAGCTGCTTGTTGTTAAATAGTGACTGCAAGCCGGTAAATCGCGGATGGAGCGCGAAGGGTGAGCCTATGCTGGGCGGATTAATGGGCAGCAGCGAGCCCTGCGCGAGGGCGAGACCGCCGCGCGCCGCTTTGTAAGAAGTGTATCCGGCGCTGTCGTACGGGATCACCATGTTGTTGCTGTCGTTGCCGCCAAACAGGAACACGCAGACCAGCGCTTTGTAGCCGGTTGTATTCTGGGCCAAAGCGTTCACTAATCCGAACCGGCTGAAACTGGCTGCGGCAAATCCGGCGGCCGCGGAACAGCAAGTCGTCCGCAAGAACTCTCGGCGTTTCCATTTCCCCATGGTGTCTTCCCCTTCTTAGTGCGCGACCTGGAACTGCGACGAACTGCCGATCAGGTACAGGGCGGTTTTTGCGCGTTTGGTGTTGTCGGTGAGACTGGTAACGGTTGAAATGATGGTGGTGCGCGCTCCGTCAGAAAGCGGCCCGTGCGTCAAAACGCCGCTCAACGAATCGACCAGTTCTGCTGGATTCGTCGCCAGCGCGACGTAAGCGGAGATGTCCGTTTTGGTCGTGCTGCCCACGTTGCCGAACGCCAGGTCATTCACGAAGTTGATACGCGAAATGGCGGTGGTGCTGTTGAAGATCCGGAATTCCGGACCCAGCAGCGTCGTGCCTGCAATCATGTTGTCGGGTGGATAGAAGTTGAATACCGTCGGAGACTCGAACGGTTCCTCCTTCATGTTGGAGGCATAGTTGTTCAGGTTCGCGCCGTCTGAAGTGGCTTTGGTCACACGCAGCAGGTTCATCATGAACAGCACCGGCTCTTTCAAATGCCCGTCGCTGGCCTGCACCTGGGTCGGATCGTCACCCCGGCGCGCCTCGCTATCCATCAGGATTGCGTTCACCACCGCTTTCAAATCGCCGCGCACGCCGCTGCCGTTGTCGTTGAAGACCGCGGTGATCCGCGATACGTAGGCCGGGCTGGGGTTGCTCGTTACCAGGTGCTGGATGAGTTGCTTTGAGAGGAAAGGCCCAGCGTTCGGATGGCTAACGATATTCTGCAGAGCGGCCGTCAGGTCCGCTTGGGTGGTACCTCCCGCGGGCAGAGTGACACCGTTGAGCAGAAGCTTTTGTCCCGTGTCGTGATGGTCGTCAAAGGGAATCATGGGCCCACCGTAGTACTCGCCGTTATAAAACGAGGCGGTTTGCCCCGGCTGTGTTGGGTAAGCCCAGCCCGTGAACACGTGCGCGAAACCGATAATCGTGTCCTGGGTGTAGGTAGGAATGGGGACGCCATTGCCATCCACCTGAGGAGTTCCGTCGGGGTTCAGTTGCGCAAGCCCAATCGAGAATAACTGCAGAATCTCGCGCGCGTAATTCTCGTTGGGCTGCCTGCCGGAATTCGGGTCCGGCTTGTCATTCCGGACCATGTCAAGGTAGTGGCCCATGGTCGGGCTGAGCGTGACATCATTCAACAGGGCGGAGAAATTGCCGAACGCGTCCTTCTGCAGCATGTTCATCCACGATGCGAATGCACTGGGATCGCCGATTTTCTGGTTCGATACCACAAAGATTTGTGCCAGGGCCCAGGCCACGCGCTGCCGAAGCTGATCTTGCCCGGTGAGTGTATTGGTGAAGAAGCGCTGCTTGACAACATCGATGTTGTCGTTCGCACCCGGCGTCGGATAGGTGGACGCCGTCGCGCTGTATTGCTCATTCAGGAAAACCTGCAAGCCCACCTGCTGCACGTGCTGGATTGAGGTCGGGGTCGGGCCGAAGGTGGACTGCTCCAGGAATCGTGCCGCGGCGGCGGCGGTCACTCCCGTGTTTGGAGATCCGACCTGCACCTGCAAGGTATTGGATGTGGCTGATCCCGTTCCAGGGTTAATGACCTGCAACGCCACCGTGCCGGCCGCCGAAGATGTTCCCGAAGCGCTGAGGCTGGTAGAGGAGATAAAAGTCGTAGTCAACATCGTGCCGCCGAAAATTACTTGAGCGCCATTCAGGAAATTGCTGCCGCCCACGACAATCGTAAAATTGCCCACCGGGATTGGTGCGGGAAGAGCCGAGGTCAAGACTGGGACGTTGCTCGACAAGATTGCATATGCCGGGCCGCTGCTGGATTGTGGATCCTCCAGGCTGGACGCCGTGATCGTGAATTCTGCCTGGCTCCTCAGCGGCGGAGCCGTATATACCCCGCTGGAGGAAATTGCTCCGACCGTGTTGGCGTTGCCCCCCACGATTCCATTTACTTTCCAGGTCACAGACTGGTTGCTGGTGCCGCTCACGGTCGCCTTGAATTGAGCCGTTTCTCCCGAGTGCACTTGCGTCTTGTAGGGCATGACCGTGACCACGATCGGCATTCCCACTTTCAGCATGACGTTCGCTGAGGCGACCGAGCCCGGATCCGGATTCACCACCGTCACTTGGACCGACATGCCCTTCTGTGCGGTCGTCGCTGTGCCGGTAGCCGTCAATTGCGTCGCTGATACAAACTTCGTGGTCAGCGCTTGTCCGCCAAACATCACCAAGGCGCCGCTGACAAACTTGCTTCCGGTAATGGTGATTGAGAAATTCCCGACCGGGACGGATGCGGGGGACACAGCCGTCACGGTTGGCACCGGATTCTCCAGCGATACCATGCTCTTGCCGGAGAGGGTTTTGTCGGACGAGGAAGTCGCTTCAATGCTGACGGAGCTAGGATTGGGTAGAGCTGCAGGCGCGGTGTAGACGCCGCTGGTCCTGATCATGCCGTCGGTCGCGTTGCCGCCCACGACTCCATTCACCGACCAAACAACGGACTGGTTCGTCGTTCCGCTGACCCTGGCGGTGAACTGGAGCGTGTCCCCGGCCCGCACGCTTCCCGTCGCCGGTGTGACTGCCACACTCGACGAAGGTTGCGGGTTCGAAGTCCCTCCACCCATGGCCGCACACCCGACCAGGGTGAGCGCCAGTGAAAGGGCAAGCGTCGTACCGAGACGAGTCGATCGAATCCTGGCCATCCTCAGCATCTCTGATCCCCCTTCCAATCCACGCGAGTTCAGAGCTGTAACACTCGGTGCAGCCTAGTCGAGATGACGGAGTAAACGACAGGTCTCGTGAGTCCAGAGTCAAACCCGGCTTGTGGCGCGGTGTTTGCGGGCATATGCCTTCGCGAGTGAACGCAATCCGGCCATTGTGAGAAGTACATGTCAGCGACGACCGTACATGTCCCGTGGTAACCGGGCGGCTTGCTGCGAAATCTGCCCGTTTTTCTAGCCCACGGCGTTCAAGTCGAAGGGTGACATAGAGTTGGACACAGTGGGCTGCCGTGCCGCACAATGATCGGTTCCTATTCCATTGGTGGAGACGAAGAGTGAGCAAACCTGTGCGCGCCAAGATCAGCGCCCTCGGCACGTATGTTCCGCCACGCGTGTTGAGCAATGCGGACTTAGAAAAAATGGTGGAGACGTCGAACGAATGGATCCTCGAGCGCACCGGCATCCGTGAACGTCACGTGGTCGACAAGGGCGTAGCCACCAGTGACCTCGCGGTCGAGGCGGCGCGGAAAGCCCTGGCGCAGCGCGGCATTCCGCCCACCGACCTGGAAGCGATCCTGGTTGCGACGGTGACTCCCGACATGTTTTTCCCCTCCACCGCCTGCCTGGTGCAACACAAGCTGGGCGCCAACGGCGTGTGGGGATTTGACCTTTCCGCGGCTTGTTCCGCCTTTCTCTACGCGCTGCAGACCGGCGCACAGTACATTTCCACCGGCATGCATAAGAAGGTCATGGTGATTGGGTCGGACGTCATGTCGTCGATCATCGACTACACCGACCGCGCCACGTGCGTGATCTTCGGTGACGGCGCCGGCGCGGTGATCCTCGAACCCGCCGAGGAGGATGGAGTCGGGCTGATCGATTACATCCACGAAGTGGACGGCTCGGGTGGCGGCGCCCTCTACATGCCCGGCGGCGGAAGCCTGAATCCATCGTCGCGCGAGACGGTGGAGAAGAAAATGCACTACGTGCACCAGGACGGCCAGGCGGTCTTCAAGTTTGCGGTGCGCAAGCAAACCGAGCTGTGCGAGAAGATTCTCAAACGGAATGGCCTGAAAGGTTGCGACATCGACGCGTTCATCCCGCACCAGGCGAATCGCCGCATCATCATGGCGACCGCCGACCGGCTGGGGCTGCGACCCGAAAGCATCATCGTGAACATCGACCGGTACGGAAACACGACTGCCGGAACCATTCCACTCGCCATGCAAACCGCAATCGAAGAAGGGAAGCTGAGGAAGGGAAGTTTGGTGATGCTGGCCTCGGTCGGCGCTGGGTTTACGGTGGGGGCTACGTTACTGCGCTGGGCGTACTAGAGGCTGGCTGCAACATCGGGTCGCGATTTCGGTGCCAATCCAGGAGCTAACCATCTAACACGTTGGTAACGATGCAATCGTTTCAGGTCTAACCTATGCTTGGACCGCATGCCCGTCACCTCCTTAGACCCCGCTGCGGTCACCCCTTCGCAAGACGCAACCCCGTCTACAGTCGCTCAGTC
>Ga0307475_10000964_pt1 | contig 17206 bp, 15 predicted proteins | sample atmos_gasesECM1C_FD_203317 | JGI IMG/M metagenome (GOLD analysis project Ga0307475, IMG submission 203317) | Hardwood forest soil microbial communities from Morgan-Monroe State Forest, Indiana, United States - atmos_gasesECM1C_515 | ecosystem: Environmental > Terrestrial > Soil > Temperate... | reverse complement strand
CAAGGTCGGCGGGATGCATGGCTGCCAGCTTCCGGCTTGACATGCGCAGCTTCACCCTGCGCAGCGGGTCGGACTCAATCAAATTCACAAATTCCCATCGAATCACGCGCGGCGGAAGCTTCGCCTGCAGCCGGCGAATCGCCATCGGCGGCACAATACCCTGCAACAGCCGCCGCACCGCCGACGGGAGCCCCACATCCACGTGCGTCACACGCAACTCGGTGTTGCCGTTAATGCGCTGGTCAGCCAAGTCCACGTCATTCACTCGGACCACCTTGCGCCCATTCGTATCGATGATCTGCTGGTCCAGCAGATCCTTCCGGACCGCGAGCCAAGCCTCGTTCGGCCGGTAAAGCTCGAGCGCCGACTCGTCGGTGGTCAGACGCACCCGCCCAGGCGCCACCGAGGCGATCTGATCGTACCGCGCGATCAACGGACGGTATTGCCCGCGGCCCAGAAGCAGCCGTGAAATACGGTTCGGCTGGTCGGCCGGCTCGATGAACATTTCCTTCACCCGGCCGACGAAGTTGCCGAACGAATCGAACGTTTCGGCGCCCAATACTTCGGTTGCATGCAGCATCGTGACTCCTTATGTCCAGCCACAAGCCCAAAAAAAAATGCCCGCGCCGGACTTGGGACCCGGCCGCGGGCACGCGAAAGTCGCCCTGTATTACTCTCGGCCGGTTCTGACCTCCGAGGCCTCCACGGCCCCCGAGCCCGCCCGGATTCCCCGGGCTGCCCGCGGTTCGACGCACCCGGTTACACCCGCGCCGGGGCGCGCCATACGGGCCCTGCCAATGACGTTTAGCGGGAAGGGCTCCCATCGGCGCCAAGCATTTTCGAAGCGCCCGACGGGGCTGTTACTTCCCGGTTCCGAATTGGACGAGCATTCCATGCCTGCTGCGCTTGTCCTCAAATTGACTAGTAACGGCAGAGCGAATCTTTGTCAAGCAAAGAGTGGCCCATTTACGAAAATTTTATGGAACAAAGAGCATATCTTTAGCAGTGATGCCTTCGCGGCGGCAATCGGCGGCGTAAACGTCCCAATAGGTCCCACGCAGGTAGTCCCGCCGCGTGAATCCCAGTGCCCGGGACGCGCGATCGATTGCCCGCGGCGCTCCTTCGAGTTCGAGAAAGCTGCCTGCCGGCGTCTCATCGAGGGATACGTTCAGACCCATGACCCGAAACTCGGAACGGTACTTCTCGTACCGGAAACCGGGCCGCAAGCCCAGAGCCCGGAGCGTGCTCGGCCAGTGGCGAGAATTCCGGACGCGCCGCTCCCGTTCCGCTTTCTCTTTGAATCGCGACTTAACGGACCGACTGGCGCTGCCCGCCAAGACGGGTGCAGGTGCCTTCGACGTAAGAATCACACGCTTACCTCCCCCGGCTGGCGCCGGGGTTTCGATCCGCAGACGCAGAAGCCGACCGCGGGAGCGGAAATCGCAATCGGGCGTATCGTAGAGCGTGTTCTGCTCGAGGACCCGGCCGCGAGGCTTTGCTCCCATGCGGCGCAGCCGGCTCAGAATCGCCGGAACATCCGCGACGCGAAGCTTGATTTCGACCTCACGGTAGGTCCGGCGACGCGTGGTTTTGACGCTCACCACTCGAGTATATCCCGGCGCGGCGCGCACTTGCGGAACGAAGAAAGTTGCCAAATTCCCGCGCGAGCTAGCATAATCGCTTCCCTGCCGCCACCAAAACGCAAATGAACGAGCCGACAACTCCGCTGATGCTGCAGTACCACGCCGTCAAGAGGCAGCACCCGTCGGCCCTGCTGCTCTTCCGTCTCGGCGACTTCTACGAGCTTTTTTACGACGACGCGGTCGTCGCTTCCCGAATCCTGCAAATCACGCTCACCGCGCGCAACAAAGAAAAGGGTGACGCTGTGCCCATGTGCGGGGTTCCCTACCACGCGGCCGAGAACTACATCGCGCGCCTCATTCGCGCCGGACACAAAGTCGCCATCTGCGAGCAGATGGAAGAGCCCCGGCCGGGGAAAAAAATCGTACGCCGCGAAGTGATTCGCGTATTGACGCCCGGCACCGCAAGCGGCTCGGGGCTAGTGGACGCCAAGGAGAATAATTTTCTTGCGGCGGTGGCCAGGCACCCCCAAGGCCACCCCGTCGGCCTCGCATTCGTCGATCTTTCCACCGGGGACTTTCGCGCCACGGAATTTGCGGACGAAAACGCCGAAGTGCGCCTGCGCGACGAGCTGGGCATTTTGCGCCCGCGGGAGATTCTTCTGCCCCGGCCGGTCACCTTGTTTCCCGCTGCCGTCCCGGCGGAGCTGAACGGCTCGGGCGCTGTCGAAACGCGCATCGAAGAATGGATCTTCGAGGGCCATTACGCGAAGCGCTTGCTCGAAGAACAGTTTCACGTCGTGGCGCTCGAAGGCTTTGGGCTGGACGGGCATCCGCAAGCCACTGCAGCGGCGGGCGCAATCGTTCATTACTTGCGAGAGACTTCGGCAATCAGCGCGAAAAAGCCGGAAGACATTGCGGCCACCCTGACCATGCGGCCCGCAGGGGCAGGCCTCGAGCACCTCGACCGCATCGCGTATTACGAGCAACAGGACGCCATGATTCTCGATCAAGTCACGGTGCGAAACCTGGAACTGATCGAACCTGCGATGGGAGATGACGCTTCGGCGACCCTGATCGCCGCGATTGACGAGACGGCGACCGGCATGGGCGCTAGGCTTCTGCGCAGCTGGATTCTGCGTCCCGAGATTTCACTGGTCGAGATTGAGGATCGCCTCGATGCCGTCGCGGAATTGAAGTCGCGAACCGTGGCGCGGGAGGAGACGCGCAAGGAACTCGAGGGGATTCTCGACCTCGAGCGGCTGACGAGCCGGGTCACGCTCGGAGCGGCGATGCCGCGCGATTTGCTGGCGCTGCGCAGCTCGCTCGAAAAAATCCCAGCTCTACGCTCGCTGATTGCTTCCGAAGCGAGCGCGGCCGGAGCGAGTGCCGGCTTCGCGGGAATGGATCGAGCGCCGACCCATCGAGAAGTCGTCTCACCCCGACCGATTGCAGAGCGCCGTCCCAGCAGGCTCGGGGCGCTTCGCGAACGGATGGACGAAATGGCCGATGTGCGCGAGATCATCGCTCGCGGAATTTCGGATGACCCTCCGGCGTTGCTGAGCGATCCAGGCGTGATTCGCCGCGGCTTCCACGCCGAACTGGATGAATTGCGCGACATTACCAATCTGGGACGGCAGACCATCGCCTCGATGGAAGAGCGCGAGCGGAAACGCACCGGAATCGCTTCACTTAAGATTCGCTACAACCAGGTATTCGGCTATTCCATTGAGATTTCCAAGGCAAATCTGCGTCTCGCGCCCCCGGACTACGAACGCAAACAAACGCTGGTAAACGCCGAACGCTTCACCTCGACGGAACTGAAGGAATACGAGCGCAAAATACTGACTGCCGAGGAACGCGTGCTCGAAATCGAGCGCCGGCTGTACACCGAAATCCGGGAAGCAATCGCGCGTGAAGCCGGACGCCTGCGCCGGACTGCCGCGGCCATCGCGCAGCTGGACGTGCTGGTAAATTTTGCGCGGCTCGCCTCGTCACGGAATTACACGCGTCCGGAATTTACCGAGACAGCCTTGGCGAACCGCGCCACCCACAAGCAGAACCCGTCCGCCGAGACGACGAACGCCAAGAACTCGAAGGCAGACGGCGGGAGGGGGGTGCTGCAGATCGCCGGCGGACGTCATGCGGTAATCGAAAAACTGCTCGAAGGGCGCGGCGAGCGTTTCGTTCCCAATGATTTGTATCTCGAGGACGCAACGCAATTCCTGCTGGTCATTACCGGGCCAAACATGGGCGGAAAATCGACATACCTACGGCAAACGGCGCTGATTTCGATTCTGGCACAGGTCGGGTCGTTCGTGCCGGCGATCCAGGCGAAGTTGCCGTTGCTCGACCGCATTTTTACGCGCATCGGCGCGTCCGACAATCTGGCGCGCGGCCGCTCGACGTTTCTGGTCGAGATGAGCGAGGTGGCGGCCATTTTGAATACGGCCACCAGCGCAAGCCTCGTTCTTCTCGATGAAGTGGGCCGCGGTACCTCAACATTTGACGGGTTGTCGATTGCGTGGGCCGTGGTGGAAGCGTTGCATGCGGGGGCGCGGCCGCGAACCCTTTTTGCGACGCACTACCACGAACTGACGGAACTCGAACAGTTACTCCCTGGCGTGAAGAACGTCCACGTGTCGGTCGAGGAAGCGGGGAGCGAGATTGTTTTCCTGCGGCGCGTCGAACCAGGCAGCGCGGACAAAAGCTACGGTATCGAAGTCGCGCGACTAGCGGGATTGCCGCACAGCGTGATCGTCCGCGCTCGCGAAATTTTGCGCCGCCACGAGGAAAGTGAAGAGAAGCTTACCGAGGAACTGTCGCCCGGTGCGGCGCCGCCTGTCGCGGAGCAAGTGAGTTTCACGGCGCTTGATGAAAAAGTGCTGGAAGGCCTGCGCAGCACCGACCTGAATAAGCTCACGCCCCTCGAGGCTTTGAATTTGCTTGCGGCACTTCAAAGGCAACTCTCGTGACGCGGCGCTCGGGAGTGATGCGTGTCCTGGGGATGATGTCGGGGACCTCCGCGGACGGCATTGAAGTCGCGCTCGCGCGCATATCGGGTGCACCACCGTCGCTTTCGGCGACGTTTGAAGCTCATCATCATGCCCGATTCCCTGGCCGCGCGCGCGAAGCGATTTTGCGCGTGGCAAATGGCGCGGGCACGACCACCGCAGAAATCAGCCAGCTGAATTTCCTGCTCGGCGAGGAGTTCGCGGCGGCGGCTATCGCGGCTTGCAAGCGTTGGCGCCTGCCACTGGCGAGGATTTCGCTGATCGGCTCGCATGGCCAGACAATTTTCCATCAAGGTGTTCCCGCGGCGTTTCTTGGCTCGCAGCGCGTGGCTTCGACGCTCCAAATCGGTGAGCCGAGCGTGATCGCGGCGCGCACCGGGATTGCGACCATTGGCGATTTTCGTACGGCGGACATGGCGGCGGGCGGGCAGGGAGCTCCGCTAGTGCCGTTCGTCGACTACCTGCTATACCGCGACACGCGTCGCGGGCGCGTGGCGTTGAATATCGGCGGTATCGCGAACCTCACCGCGATTCCCCGCGCGGCGAAGCCCAGCGAAGTGTTCGCGTTCGATACGGGGCCCGGCAACATGATCGTCGACGCGCTGGCGGAACACGCCTCGCACGGACGCGCGCATTACGACCGGGACGCAAGAATCGCCATGCGCGGCAAAATTATTCCGGTGCTGCTGGACCGCCTCATGCAGGAGCCGTACTTGCGTAAGGCGCCGCCAAAAACTGCCGGGCGCGAGCAGTTCGGACGCGCGTACTCCGCGAAGTTGATCGCCTGGGGAAAGCAGCATCGCGCGCGGCCGGAAGACTTAGTGCGCACCACAACCGTATTCACTTCCCTTTCGATTGCGGACGCTTTGCGCCATTTTGTGTTTCCCCGCGCGGGCGTCGATCAATTAATTGTGGCGGGAGGCGGCGCACGAAATCCATTCATGATGGCGCAGCTTGCGGCCGTGCTGCCCGGAATCGAGATTCTGCCGTCGAGCCGGTTCGGAGTGCCTTCCGAAGCGAAGGAAGCCTTTGCGTTCGCGGTGCTGGCTTACGAAGCATTTCACCTGCGCGCGAATAACTTGCCATCGGCTACCGGGGCGAAGCGCGCGGCGGTGATGGGAAAGCTGGCATACGGGGCGGTGCGCAACGGCTGAAAACCTGACCACAGATGAACACGGATAACGGCTTATGAACACCGGTGAACATATTGGGTCTGGCCGCCTCATTGGGGCCATTGCGTTCGTTGTCGCGGCTTGCCTCCTGCTTCAAAGTTGCTCTTCTTCGCGCAATTTTCGTGATTCCCGAACTTTGAATTTTTTGATCGAGTCAATGCCTGTGAATCTCGACCCGCGCATCGGCACGGACGCGAATTCGCAGTATCTCGACGGCCTGATCTTTTCAAGTTTAGTCGGGTGCGACGCAGAGATGAATATCGTGCCGGACTTGGCGGAGCGCTGGGAAACGCTCGATCCGTTGACGTATGCTCTGCATTTGCGACGCGACGTGAAATTTCACGACGGGCGGCCGCTGACTTCGGCGGACGTGAAATACACGTTCGAAACGATTTTGAAAGGTGAAATGAAGACACCGAAGCGCGGGACGTACCGAATGGTAGCGTCGGTGGAAGCTCCCGACGATGTCACGATCGTGTTCCACCTCCGTGAGCCGTACGCGTCGTTTTTATGGAACCTGACACGGCCGGGGGTGGGAATCGTCGCGCGCGGCTCGACGGTGGCCGAAAATTCGCAGCATCCCAACGGAACCGGGCCGTTCCGTTTTATCAGTTCAACCACCGATGAGGACGTAGTGCTGGAGCGGAACGCGAATTATTTCGGGTGGCACAAGACCGCGAAGGGTGGGAATCCTGGACCGCAAGGAGCGAAGGCCGACGTCGTTCGGATTTCTCTGCAGGCGCAGGACAACTCGAGGAGCGAATCTGGCGGGGCGGCGGCGCTCGTCGAGCGCGTGCGCTTCCGCGTGGTGCCGGATGCGATTGTGCGAGCGCTGGAACTGCGGAAAGGCACGGCGGACGTCTTGATTAACGGACTCACGCCGGATATGTCGGTGACGCTCGCCAAAGAAGGACTAATCGCCGAAGAGCAGCTCGGCACGACGCTCGGGTACATCACATTCAATTTCGACGACCCGATTCTCGCGCATCGTGAAGTGCGCCGGGCGCTCGCGTATGCCACCGATCGCGACACGCTGATCCGTTACCTGATGCGCGGACAGGCGCGGCCGGCGTCGAGTCTGTTGCCGGCGAACCATTGGGCGTACGAGGCGAACGTGAAGCAGTATGGCTTCTATCCGGCATTGGCGGAACGGCTGCTGGACGCAGCGGGATTCCCTCGGGGCGCGGGCGGCGTGCGATTTCGTTTGGAGCTGAAAAGCTCGACGGAAGAGTCGGCGCGCCTTTTGTGCGAGGCTCTGGCAGACCAATGGAAGCGCGTGGGAGTCGCCATCGAATTGCGGCCGCTCGAATTCGCGACATTTTACGCGGACATCGTGCGCGGAAGCTTTCAGCTCTACACGCATCGCTGGGTGGGAGGAAACAGCGATCCCGACATGTTCGAGTACGTCTTCAGCTCGAAGAAGATTCCACCGGACGGCGCAAACCGCGGCCACTACCGCAACGCGGCGCTCGACGCTCTGCTCGATCAGCAGCGCGTCGAGATGGACCGTGATAAGCGCAAGAAGATTCTTTCGCAGATACAAAAAATCGTGGCCCAGGAGGAGCCATATATCAACTTGTGGTACTGGGACAACGTGTGCATTCACCGGGCGCGGCTCGGGAATGTGACTATCTCGCCGACCGGCGACTACGAGTTTCTTGAGAATGCTACCTTGAAATAGGGGCCCTTCGAAAAAAGCTGACGCGCCAAACCGCGCGATTTTGCCTCCCGCACGTTTTCATCCTCGAACCGTCAGAAGGATTTCGCTGCTTCCTCCGCTGTTTCGAAAATTTCGAAAACCAGGAAAAGTCTTGTGATCTTGAGCATGTCCTGCAGGCGGGGGCTCAGGTTCGCCAGCTTAAGTGCGCCACCGGCCATTTGGGCGGAGGCAAAGAGCCGGGCTAGCAGGCCCACACCAGCGCTGTCGATGAAGTAAACGTCACCGAGTTCGAGGACCACGCGTTTCGATTCGGTCAACGTGGATTTGACGAGGTCGCGCAAACTCGCGGATTCTTCGCCGAGCACCAGGCGCCCGCTGCATTCGATAATGGTCGCGCCGGCGAACGTACGAGCGGTTAGATGGAGAGCCAAGCGAAACTCCTTCTAACCGTCGAGCGCACTCTCGATTTCGGATTCGGGGATGGCGCCTTCGCGAACGATGGACCACCCGTCGCCATCGACGCGAACAATAGTAGAGGCCAGAGTGGCGCCCGTGTCACCGCTGTCGAGAACGAGCGGCAGGCGATCGCCGATCTGCTTCGAAATTTGCTGCGCGTTGGTGCAGGAGGGAAAGCCGGAGAGATTGGCGCTGGTCCCGGTGACCGGTCCTCCGACGGCTTCGATCAGCGCGGTGACGATACGGGAGTCCGGCCAGCGCAGAGCCACGCGGCCGCTGTTGCCCGTAACTTTAAGTGGAATGCGGTGAGTTGCAGCAACGACCAGCGTCAGCGCGCCGGGCCAGAATTTATTCGCGAGCGTGAGAAACGCGTCGGGGACCTCGCGAATCAAGCTGACGGATTGCTCGATCGAACTTACGAGAATGGGAAGCGCCTTCGTTTCCGCGCGGCCTTTAATGCGGAAGACTTCCTCGATGGCGGCTAGATTGAACGGGTCGGCGGAGAGTGCATAGAACGTGTCGGTGGGCACAGCGACCACGCGGCCGCGCTGGATGAAGCTGGCGGAATAGCTCACGACGTTCGGTTCCGGCGCTTCCGCTGAAACTTTAAGAACTTCGAGGGGCAAATGAGCGCTCGCGGCGGGTTACGCCCTGGTTCTGCGCGAAGCTACCATAGGCGCAGCGGTGGAAGCAAGGCGGAGCGCGGCAGCGGGTTGAGAATCAGGGGTTTACGCGGGTTTACGGCGAGTGTGGCGTTTGTTAGGCTTGCGAGATGGCGCAACGATTCCCTGCACCGGAGCGCGCGAGCGCAAGTGCCGGCCAAAGCGGCGGCGCGGGCGGTGACGTGCGCGCGGATCGAATCACCAGCCGCGACAATAAGTGGCTGAAGATGTTTCGGGCGGCTCTGCGCGGGACGGGTCCAAAGCTTGGCGAGGCGCTTGGCGTCGAGGGGCCCAAACTGGTTGAGGAAGGCATCCGGTCCGGACTTGAAACCGAAGCACTGCTGGTCAGCGACGAAGGCGAAGCGGAGTTAGCGAAGATTCTCGGGGCCGCGAGCGAGAGCGATGCGGGAATTCCGCGGGCGAGAATCTTGCGAACCACGGACAAATTGTTCACGGGTGTCGCAGGGACGGAAGCGCCGCAAGGCGTCGCGGCGCTGTTCAGAACACGGGAGTGGGCGTTTGATGATCTGCTGCGCGGGCGCGCGGCGCGCGACGGCGCATTCCGCGGCGACGCGGCACTGGTGGTCGTGATGGCGGGCGTGCAGGACCCCGGAAACGTGGGTACGATTGTGCGGTCGGCGGAAGCGTTTGGAGCGACCGGGGTAGTAGCAACGCGTGGGACGGCTGATCCGTGGTCGCCGAAAGCATTGCGAGCGTCGGCGGGATCGACGCTGCGGTTACCTGTGGCGCGTGGAATCTCGTTATCTATTTTGCTGGCCCAGTTGCGAGTCGCGGGCATCCAAGTGATTGCGGCGACTTCGAAGCCTCGCAGCGAGCTGAAGCCGGAGCCGCCCGACCTGCGGGAAAAGCTGGCGTTGTTTATCGGAAACGAGGGGGCTGGATTGCCTGATGAAGTGTTGCATGCTGCCGATGCGACGCTCGCGATTCCCATGAGCGCGGAGGTAGAGTCGCTGAATGCAGGAGTGGCAGCATCGTTGCTGCTGTACGAAATAGCGAATCACAGAATAAGGCGGGATTGAGCATGGGATTGTTTCGAGCGATTGAGCCGGAAGAGGAGCCGCTAGCGGGCAGGCCCCTCGCGGACCGGATGCGTCCGCAAACGCTCGACGAATTCCTCGGTCAGGAAGATTTGCTCGGACCGGGCAAGCCGTTGCGAACGCAGATCGAACGGGACGACCTCAATTCGATGCTGCTGTGGGGCCCGCCGGGATGCGGGAAAACAACACTAGCGAGAATTATCGCGAGGCAAACGAAGTCGGAGTTCATACCTTTCAGCGCTGTGCTCGCCGGGATCAAAGAAATTAAGGACGTGATGGTGAAAGCGGAGGGCGCACGGCGCTACGGGCGGCGGACGATTGTTTTCGTCGACGAAGTGCACCGTTTCAACCGCGCGCAACAGGATGCTTTTCTGCCGCACGTGGAGGCCGGAAATATTCTGCTGATCGGGGCGACGACGGAGAACCCGTCGTTCGAAGTGATTGCACCGCTGCTTTCGCGAATGAAAGTGTACGTGCTGCGCGCTCTGACAAAGGAGCAAATCGCGGGACTGCTCCGCCGGGCGCTCACGGATCCGGTGCGAGGACTTGGCGCGGAACACCTGGAAGCTAGCGACGAAATTCTGGAACGAATCGCGATACTGGCAAACGGCGATGCGCGCGCGGCGTACAACACAATCGAGGCTCTCGCAATGGGAACGCCACCGGGTGCGGACGGCCGTCGCGTGGTGTCCCTAGCGCGACTCGAAGACGTCCTACAGAAGAAACTGCTTCCTTACGATAAGTCGGGCGAGGAGCACTACAACCTGATTTCGGCGCTTCACAAGTCCGTGCGGAACTCCGATCCTGATGCGGCGCTCTACTGGCTGGCGCGGATGCTGGAATCGGGCGAGGATCCGCTGTATGTGGCGCGACGGTTGGTGCGCATGGCAAGCGAGGATATCGGCCTGGCTGAACCCGGGGCGTTGGCGGTGACGATTGCAGCGAAGGATGCGTTCGAATTCCTCGGGCCGCCGGAAGGAAATCTGGCGCTCGCGCAAGCGGCGATCTATTTGTCGCTGGCTCCGAAATCGAACGCGCTCTATACGGGGTATGGCGCGGTAGACGAGGACTTGCAGAAAACCATCGCGGAACCGGTTCCCTTGCATCTAAGAAATGCGGTGACGGGCTTGATGGGCCATATCGGATATGGCAAAGGCTATCAATACGCGCACAACGCGGAAGAGAAAGTGACGGACATGACCTGCCTGCCGGGAAGCCTGCTCGGCCGCGTCTACTATCGCCCCACAGACCAGGGATTCGAAGCGCGGCTGCGCGAGCGGCTTGAAGAAATCCGGCGGATTCAACGGAAGCCTCCCGAGGACAAACACAAGTGAAGAGTGTGAAAACCCACAGAATTCCGCCGCGAACAATGGCTACAATGGCGGCTGCCTTCGCGATCGTGTTCGCGATGGCCTTGCTGCTGGCATCCGTCCTCACGGCCCAACTAAAGCCCGCACTGACCATCGAAGAGGATTGCCAGGCATTTGCGATTGCGCCAGACAACAAGATCGCCTACGCCGTCCGGCGGATTCATGGGGTAAAGAAGCTGATCGTCGAACGCGACGACATATGGGTCTCGACCTCTGACGGCAAAAAGAAGCGCATCCTCGAAGGCGAAAGATGGATGCCCAAGACGGAAAAAGCAAGCTATTCAATCCAATCACTCACCTGGTCGCCAGACAGCCACCGTATCGCGGTAAACCTGGCGATGAGTACCATAAGCAAAGACCTGGTTGCCACCTCGGCCGGCGCGAACGTAATCCTGCTGCTTGATGAGGATGGCCGCGAGATCAACATCGCGGGCAACGGGCCGAAGCCAACGCCTCCTCCGGCGACGCCCGCGCCGAGCGCTGCTCAAGCAAAAGCCGGATTCAGTTCGAGCGATGACGCGCCATCCACGGAGGAAAAGCCGGGGCCTGCTCCGAGAGCCAGCATCATTCAGGACTCGTCAAACGCGGCATGGCTCGCCGACGGAGGAAGCGTCGTTTATTTGTCGGCCGTGCAGCCATTTCAAATATCGCGGATGCGTCCCTCCGATGGAAAGAAAACGGTGCTGTTCGAGGGGCACGCGTACCAGGCGGTAGCGTGGGACACGCCGCGCAACCAGGCCTTTGCCATCGGCCAAGGCGTTAGAGGAGCCTTAGCGCTGATCCAGCTGGATCTGGTTCACGAAACGCTTCGCGAGCTGGCGAAGTTGAGCTCCTATGAAAGCTCTTTGGTTGTTTCGTCGTCGGGCAAGAAGGTTGGATATTTCATCGACGGCGACACGATGGAAGTGCGCGATGTGGAGCACCCGGAGAAACCCATCAACGTTCGCACCGGAAACGGGCGATTCGAGTTCAACAAGGACGGGACAAGAGTTCTGCTGAAACGGGGGCCGGAAAGAAGATCGAACAATCTCATATGGATCACATTGGCGGACGGAAATTTCCGCCCCTTTATGCACGACTTGCTGTTTCACAATTTTGAGATTACGCCCGATGGAAATTCGGTAGCCGTCACCGAGCCGGGGAAAGAAAAGCTCCTGATCTACCGGCTGGAAAACTAGGCGCAGCTACCGCAAACGACGCCGCTTCACGTGTTCCTTCAGAATGCAGGAATCCATCATGACGAACAGCCCGGCGCGGCGCGCTTTTTCGCCAGCCTTCTCGTGGATCACACCCTCCTGCATCCAAACAGCTCGCGCGCCGATGCGGATCGCCGAATCCACCACTTCGGGCACGAACTCCGAGCGCCGGAAAATATCTACGACGTCCACGCGCACCGGGACATCTTCCAGCCGCGCGTAACTCTTCTCGCCCAAGACGTCTTCCTGATTCGGATTCACCGGAATAATTCGATAGCCGACTGATTTCAGATATTCAGCCACGCCGAAGCTCGGGCGCATGCGGTTGGCCGACAGGCCAACAACGGCGATGGTCTTGCTGGTATCAAGAAGTTGGGCGACGGAATCGGTTGAGGCTTCTGTGGATTCGCGCATGGTGATTGTCTTGGAATTCCCGAGTTACGGAATGCTATGCGGCGACGGCGTCGCCGCCCCGCTCGGGCGATTCCCTGCTCCAGGGTGAACGTCCGCCAGAGCGCGAAGAAATTTGTCGTTCTCTGCGGCAGTTCCCACGGTGACGCGAATGGCCTTCGGGAAACCCATCCAACTCATCGGGCGCACGATCACGCCGCGTTTCAGAAGCGCCGCGGCCAAACCTTCGGTTTCATAGTTGAACTCCGCGAGGACGAAATTCGCGGCCGAGGGCACGAATTCCACGCCAAGTTTCGTCAGGCCTTCGCTCAACTGCGCGAGCCCGGCGCGATTTGACTCGAGCGAACGGCGAACGTGTTCCGTATCGTCAAGCGCGGCGAGGGCTGCCGCTTGCGCGACGCCGGACGTGTTGAACGGACCGCGAATCTTGTTCATTTCCGCGAGCAGGTCGGCAGGGCCGATGCCGTAACCGATGCGAAGCCCCGCGAGACCGTAGACTTTGGAAAACGTCCGCAAGACGATGATATTGCGGCCTTGCTTGACGAGCTCAACGGCTCGCGAATAATTCAGATGGTCGACGTAATCGCAGTAAGCCTCGTCGAGAACCACCAGAACGTGTTCGGGAATTCGCGCGAGAAAGGCGTCCAGATCGTCCGCCGTGAACATCGTGCCCGTGGGATTATTGGGGTTCGCGAGAAAAACTAACTTGCTCTCGGACGGTAAATCGCGCGCGATTGCTTCGAGGTCGAAATGGTGGCCGCGCATGGGAACCTCAAGATATCGCGCGCCCGTGGCCCGAACGGCGATGTGGTAAAGAGGAAACGAGCCATACGATGTGACGCCGCAATCGCTCACGCGAAGCACCAGGCGGGCGGAAAGATCGATGAGTTCGGTCGAGCCGCCGCCCAGCAGAATGTTGTCGATGGAAATGTTGTGTTTCTTTGAAAGCCCTTCGCGTAGGTAGACTCCGCCGCCATCCGGATAACGGTTCGAATCCCGTAGCGCTTTCCGCGCCGCTTCGATAGCGCGCGGCGACGGGCCTAGCGGATTTTCATTGGAGGCAAGTTTAATGGCGTGCGTTTTCAATTCTCGCTCGACCTCCTCGATGGGCCGTCCGGGGACGTAGGGAGAAAGTTCGCGGATATAATCCGGAACCAAATCCGCGGCGGACCGGTTGACCAGGTTTGTCATGCGCTGCGGAGGCTCGCGGCGTTCATCGAGATTCCTTCGGAGAAGATTTTGCGCCCAGGATTCGATGCGCCAGGTGGCGGCGCGGTTTCGGCCGGCTGTGCGCGCGAACATCGCGCGATTTGCTTTCAAGGGAAGTTGCGCGGGTGAGGGCGGCCACTTCGGCGGCGGTCAGCGCGCGATACCGTGCCGGCGGTAGCGAATCGAGTTCCAAAGGACCGATACGGATGCGCTTCAATTTTTCAACCGGATGCCCGGAGCGAAAAAGCCGGTCGCGCAGAACATCGCGGCTCGCTTCCGGAAGAGTGATCTCATACCAGGGCGCTCCCATATTCTTGCGGCGGGAAATGCGGGCGCCGGCGGAGCGCGAAAGTTCTTCGAGCTCGGCGAAGGTGAGCAGCGATTTGAGTTTCAGGTGATACGACTGCGGCAAATTGTGCGCTTGCAGAATCTTGTTGGCAAAATCGCCGTCGTTCGTGAGCAGAAGCAGGCCGGCGGCGTGATATTCCAGGCGCCCGACCGGAAAAACGCGCTGCGGAATCCCCTGCATAAAATCGCGAAGCGAAGGCCGCCCTTCGGGATCGTTCATCGTCGCGACCACTTCTGGCGGCTTGTTCAGAACATAATAGACGCGTTCCTTCTCGCTATGAATGAGCTTGCCAGACACTTTGATGTGGTCCCGCGTCTCATCAGCTTTCGTGCCGAGCTCGGTGACGGTGCGACCATTGACGGTCACCAGGCCCGAAGCTATAAGTTCCTCGGCGTGGCGGCGCGAGGCGATTCCGGCGCGAGCGATAATTTTTTGCAGTCGTTCTTCCATGGACCAGGCGTATGGGCCGGAGCAGCGCGGCTTATACCTTGTTAGAGTAGCGGAAAATTCGTTCGGACGCGAATGCTCGAGGCGGAAGAAAGGTTCCAAGAGACAACTAAATAGGACTGCTACCGAACCGCGCGCGGCTTAGCGCGGTCGTGACGTGAAGCCGTGCTGCTTCCAGAGTTTGTCCCACCACCAGACGCCGGCCCAGGCCCTGACGGGCAGTCGGAAACCAAGCTGGTGAGCCAACATCGTGATCTGTCCGCGATGGTGCGCTTCGTGAGCGAACATGTACGCAAACATCGTCGCGCCGGCCGGCCAAGTGCGAGTCCAACTGCCGCGTGAAAAGATTTTCACGCGCCGATTCCCATCGGTCGAAAGAGCTTCGCGCAGCATTTCAAGGCAACGCGCCGCGCTTTTGGCGTGCGCGGAGGAGGCTTGCTTCTGCGTGCAACGCGCGGGATCGAGCGGGGCAGGCGCTTTAAGATGCGGCGCGGAATGTTTAATCCACACGAGCCGATTGTTGTGAAGGTGCGCGAAGATGGCGGCGATAGTTCGGCCGCCGCGGCTGCGGTCGCCCGGAAGTTTGGCGCGCCAGGCTCGCGGGTCGAGATGCTCGAGCAGGAGTTGATTCATGCTGTCGTTCACCGCATAGGTTTCGAGGAGAACTTCGCGAATGTCTGGCTGTGATTTTTCGGCGCGACGGGACATCGAAATCCTCCGTGGGTGACGACGCGCTGCTCCTAGGATTTTTTCGAAGCGCCTGCACTGGCCGAAGCGGCGTGGGAGGCGGCGGCTCGGTCGGCGGCGTCCTCGCCGAGCTCGGCCAGATCGTTCGTATCGCCGGACGCGAAGATTTCTTCGGCCGACTTACTTTCCAACGAGGAGTTCCCTTTCGCCGCAACAGTCTCGCTGTTGAGCGCTGGCGTACTTTCCGGTTCGGTCGGAGCGATGCCGGCATCGGAGCCGAGTGCGGCTTGCGCGAGTTGCTCGAATTCCTTCAGGCTGGGCAGTTCGTCAAGGTCCGAAAGGCCGAAGCGCATCAAAAATTGTTTCGACGTTCGATAAAGAATCGGGCGGCCGATCACTTCTTTGCGGCCGGCAGTGGTGATCAGGCGCTTCTCGAGCAAAGTTTTCAGCACGCCTCCGACGTTCACACCGCGAATTTCGTTGATCTCCGGAGCGGTGGCGGGCTGTTTATAGGCAATCACCGCGAGCGTTTCAAGCGCGGGCATAGTAAGCCGCAGCGGCGGCTGCAGGCTCTTGATGAATTTGCGCACCACGTCGTGATGCTGCGCCTTGGTGTAAAACTTCCAGCCGCCGGCCACCTTGCGCACTTCGATGCCGCGGTCCTCGGTCTGATAGGCGGCGGTAAGCAAATCCAACGCAGCGCGCGCTGCGGCTTTTTCGACGCCGAGCGCTTTGGCGATCTGGTCGAGCGTCGCAGGCTCGTCCGCCGCGTAAATGATGGCTTCGAGTGAGGCTTGGAGTTCCTGTGGAGTCACGTTTTCACCCTACTTGCGCCATACAAGTTTAAGCTCACAAATACTGCTCTTCGATTTGCGACATTGCGTCAGGACCTGCAAAAACTGCGTCGAACATGCGGTGCTTGCGCAGGTGAATATCGGAAAACAGTTCCGACTGCACCAACAGGATGGCTTGCATGCGGACCATCTCCAGTACCGCGAGCAGCGCCACGATCATGGCGTTGCGCGTTTCGCAGGCGTCAAAAAATTCCACCAGCGAGATGGGCTCTTCGGTGGAGATGAGACGCTGGCGCAGGCGGTCCATCATCTGCGCGATGGTGACCGTGTCGTGGTGCAGCTCGAATTTCGCCACTTCCTTGCGGCGTTCGAGCACCTGCGAGAAAACTTTGACCAGGTCGACGAGCGAGACAACCAGCTCGCCTTCCGTTTCGTCCGTGCCGTAAAGCGAGCGGTCCGGGTGCGACCAAACGTGATCCTCGATTTGTTGCTTCTGGTAGAGAAGTTGCGCCGCATTCTTGAATTTTTCGTGTTCGAGCAGCCGGTGTACTAGCTCATCGCGCGGGTCTTCCTGCGCGTCAGGACCCGCAAGCGGATCAGGCGGCAGCAGCATTTTGGACTTCACGTGAATCAGCGTGGCAGCCATGTAGATGAAGTCGGCGGAGACGTCGATGTCCAGCTTTTCGAGGCCGTGCAGGTAGTCCAAATACTGCTCGGTGATTTGCGCGATGGGAATATTGTGGATGTCCATCTCCTGCTTGCGGATGAGGTCCAGCAGGAGATCGAGCGGGCCTTCGTAAATCGGCAACGTCACGCGATAGGGTGTGGCCATTCCTAGATTCGCACCTCGAAATTGGAAGCGTGCATTCTCAGTTCCCTTCCTTCGTCGCCGCAACGGCGCTGGGAGCGCCCAGTTTTCGCGCTTCATCCCACTGGAAGATCGCGTCGCGGACGCGCTTCATGGTGCGCCTGGCGGTCTTGCGCGCCCGGCTCGAACCGGCGTCGAGAGTATCCCAAACTGCCTTGGGGTTAGCTTCATATTTTCGGCGTTGTGCTTGAATAGGCTCGATCCAGGTTACAAGGCTTTCGGCCATGAGCTTCTTGCAATCCACGCAGCCGATCGCCGCGGTTCGGCAATCGC